>Ga0076930_100064_pt1 | contig 172844 bp, 123 predicted proteins | sample HotLakConsoUCCRE_FD_71149 | JGI IMG/M metagenome (GOLD analysis project Ga0076930, IMG submission 71149) | Hypersaline microbial mat communities from Hot Lake, Washington, USA - Hot Lake Consortium UCC-RE (version 3) (version 3) ...
CTACCACGTGCCGCTGATAACTGGCCTGCATCTCCACGATGATCCGCGCGCCGGTACTGGTGGTACAATGCAGGTCGAAGGCCGCCCGCCGCTGGTCCTTGTGCCCGGGAACCTGCTCGTTGTTCAGATAGGTGACCTCCGTAATGGTCGCCTCCCTGCCGGGAAGTACCTCGTTGAGAAAATCGATGAGGATGTCCCTGGACATCGGCTGACCGAAAATTCGTTTGAACCCGAAATCGGTGAAGGGATTCACATAGACCCCGATGTCGGGTTGCGGTGAATGCGGGGGGTGTTCGTCATCCGAATCCTCCGGCTCGGACACCCTGTCAGCCGAAAGCTCAACCCCCGGTGCCCTCCAGGCCGTATCACTCGCTTTCACTCCCGGCGCCATCACGTCCGACGCCGGAACGTTCGCCCCCTGTGCCATCACCTTCGGCCCAGGAACGATAGTTCCCTGTTCCGGTACTATCGCCTCTGTCCTAAGAAAGCTCATCTCCGGCAACCCGCAGGCCGTAAAGTTCTGCCCCGGTACCCTCCAATCCAAAAATGATTCTGCTTCGCGCATGCTTTCCCTCCATATCGTTCGCGTTCGTTTCTTTATAGAGTCGCGAAACCCGGAAATCTTACATCGGCCTGCACAACTTTCGGAACGAAAGGGGGCGAAATACCCATGGTGGGTGACGGTATCGCCGGAATGGGCAGATCAGGAGCATGCCGGTACAATCGGATGCGTACCCTATCAAAAAGTGATACCCCCTTTTATGTACATTGATTACATTAAAGAAACGTTCACCAACCGGGCGCCGCGGGTACGACTGCCCACGACGCAACACATTGATTACAGTATAGAAACGTTCACCAACCGGGAGAGACCTATATCAACAAACTGGAACCGCTACTTTTATCACACCTTTCCCGCCGAGCTTCGCGAGTTTGCCTCCAAATGGCGACCGCGACATCACTGTCCGCATTGCCAGGCGCCGAAACACCGGAGAGCCCTGGTGGATGGCGATCACCTGAGTGAGCTGTCTCACCCGGCCCGATTTTGCTGGTACGCACTCACACTCATCGACCAGGGGATGTTCACCCATTTCAGAGCCAGCAGCGATCGATGGGTAAAAGCCACCGGAGGGTATCCGTTACCCGTTGCGAATATCGGATTTGGCTGCGTTGCGGTCACGATCCCCGCCTACCTGCTCAAACCGACCGACTCCCTCGAAGACTGGAGTACATTCCTGGAATTTTGGCTGGATGAGCTGGATGCAAAACTGCATTCGTTCACCGGAGTGACACCTACAGCATTTTTTGAAGCTGTTCGAACCGACAGAGACATGCTCAAACTGCAGAAGGCTCAACCCTTCGAGCGACTGCTCCTCGAAAAAGCGGGGGAGCGATGGAAAACTGAAACCAACCAATCCTAAAATCAATTTTATGTATATCATAAAAATAAATGGCGATGGATATGACTTGTACTGTCCCCAGTCGGGAGAGCCGATCTTGCTAAATTCTGATCCAGGTTTTGGAGTAGGTAGTACAGCCAAATCCTTTATGGCTTGTTGGAATCAGCATGTTTTTTTAAACCCAGAATTCAAGTCAAAGGAGATGAAGAAAGCTTGGGAAGAGTTTATCGCTGATTTCAAGGAGTACGATGATTTCCCAGAGCTGGATAGAGAAAGGGGTATTATTGAAGGGTTTCTGTCCGGATATAAGAAAAAGGATGGCATTGCGCTACGCATCGATACCACAGAATTCGAAGGAAGGTTTACCGCTTATTTTGCTTTAGACCTGTGAGGAGAAGAGTATTAGTTTTGACATATGACTAAAGCGACTCTCCACAAAAACTGGAACCAAATCAAGGTGTATACTTCAAAGTGCCTCCCGCAAGGTCCAGATAGACCGGAAAATTGTTAAAGAAGTCAAAACCCATTATACCATCTGTCCCACCAACCATTAGGGTCGTTTGAAGTATGTCCGGCAAATTTCCAAACGTAACATTAAAATTAACATCATAAAGTTGTGTAGGTATCATAAAACATTCGGTCTCAAATTGGCCTACTCCCGGGTAGAAATCTCTATCCATGCCTGTAGTTTCATAGTTCCTGGTAATTGTTTCAGACAAATACGATAATTTGGCTCCGGTGTCTAAAAATAATTTTACAGGAAAATTGTCAATGGAAAATTCTACTATAGGTATTCCCATGAATCTCGAAATGGAAACCTCTGTTCCCGCGAATTCAATCTCCTGATGACTGAACATCGCTTTGTTGTTTCTGTAATCCAGGATTATGTGATATTTAGCTAAAATATCTGCACCTAGTAAGGTCGTAATTTGAGTGCCTAACAGATCCGAAATGCTTTGGATAGTTAATCCAGCATAGGTCGTTGAACAATGGTATTGGTCCCCATTGAAACGTAGACTCTCGGTGTGATGAATTGTGGTCGGAGCACCAGTATCGACGAGGATGATATTGTTGTCATCCTCGATTATAGCATGACCTTGGAATAAGCGCAACTGATATGTTTTCATGATATATATGTGAGTTAGTAATAAGTTTATTTCGTAAATAAAATGCCTTCATATGGCACACTATAATTGTAGCTTATATAAATAAAAAGATTGATAATATTATGCTTAATACCAAACTATTCAGTCTTTATCTTCAAAACTAAAGCGCACCAAATATCAATCAACAACACGCTCCAAGACCAGCTTTCTAAGCTGCTTACGGGCGTGGGGACCTGCATCGAAGATGGCATCGACGATGAGGGCGAGTTGGTCGGGCTCAACACCAGTGATATTGCAGCGGATTCTACGGGGTTCAGCCCGACTCTCAACCGTGACAAGCTCTGTTTCCACGCCTTTATCAAGGGTTTTGTCAGTGCAGTTGCTCTTTTTTTTACGAGGTGGCGTGCCAATAAATACGTTACCGGCGTCAATAACCAGCTGAAATTGAAAGAATTCGGATGTATTTTTCATGTTAGACTATATTATTGTGAATGTTTCTTGAACGTGTTCATTTTTAGGAATAAGCTTTGATGAGCTAGGGCTTCGGCCAAAATTAAGGTTAAGGCAAAAGGGCTGGTGCTATGATTGGTTTTTTAGGATTTGAACACAGATTTCGGGGTGATTGTCAGCCTTAATGCTATTTCCAAACATTCATCGCAGCCAGCAAAAACTCTTTTTCCATTTTCGCATCGCGGATGGCCATTGCCACCTGCGCTAACTGTCCAACCGCAAGATTTGATAGTATAATCCGGTTATGCTTTCCATCGGGTGATGGACCAATCATGCAGGTATCTGTGTCTAGCGATAGTTGAAAGGTTTTCACAAAACCGGGTTCGGTTCGTCCTCGGTCTGACTGAACAAGGTTCATGTTTTGAGCGTAATTCATCTTCAAATTCTCCGTTAGTTGTATCCAATTTCCACACCTTTGGCAAACTGAGCAGCAATCTTCGCACGACGTAACTCAGTGTTCGCCAATGATTCATCCAAACTCCATCCATTCAAGACCATCTCCAAAAACAGCTCCTTCAAACAAGCTGGACTCAATTTCATGTCATAAAAACGGTGCTCATTCCACGCAGGTGGCATTTCCTCGTTCAGTAAATGTCTATACCACGCAGGAATGAATGCGTCCGAAAGCCCATCCACATTAACACCCTGAATCAAATCGACTCGCGAGGGCCTGTCCACAATGTTCATAGGAATGGTTTCCGGGCTGTTGGTGGTCATCAGAAATAAAACATTGTTCCGCAAAAGAGGATGATCCAGCAAATTCAGCAGGTCGGTATGACTACGCAGCTGCACCAAGCCAGCCAACTCTTCAATTAGAATCACCTTCGTTCGATCCGAAAGAATACGGTCCAGCAAGACCAGACCCTTTTCCAATAGAATTTCCAGCTCCCGAACACTTTCAAGGCGCAAAACGATGGCATTTAGGTCGAGGATCATTCGATGACTAACTGCATTAAGGTATCGACTTTTGCCCATTCCGGGCCGACCGTACAGCAAAATCGAACGCTTATAATCCAGCCGCTGCGTCCTATAAAAATCACCATGCTCCAAAAACGCCCTTATACTTTTATCGACGTTCGAAAGGCCCTCATGGTAGTTTTCCAAGGGAAAATAGCCCCGGGCTAGATAGTCAACCTGCGGACGGGGTGTCGAAATTTGCCACAAATTGGTCGCATCGGAACCGTGATTGATCAGGGCCTGCAATGCCTTTAGGAATAATCTGTTTTTCGAGAGAGGTTGCGGATTTTCCCTGGCTGGTTGATTAAATGAGCCTTGTTGATAGGGATGGGGATTCAGATTTTCCCCCCGGTGCGGGTTCGCCCACTGCTGTTGACACGGATCATTTTTTGGAATCAACTCACCCGAAGGTTGTTCTTTCATCAAGATGAACCGGTTTGTGGACACTTCCACCGATGGATAATACACCCCCGCTGGAACATCGTTGCTCCATCCTGCAAGTGGGAATTCAATATGAGTATCCATTCGCACGATCGTTGCATGCTGGGTGCGCATCGTGTTGCTAAGCGTGTCAGTATCTCTGCGGGTATGATGAATAGGAGGTCTGTTCACGTGATCTCTCGCGATTTACGGTGGATGGTTGCAGGTCTTCATTGCGTCTGCCCAGATTGATTATTTCAAATCTGACAAAAATACAGTAACGAGATGTTCTTGCAGTCAAGCATTGTACTCATCACCTGTTTGCTGTGCAAAAAATATGAGAACGTAACCATCAAAAAGTGATAATGAAAAACCAGAAGGCCGTCATCGGAATTGGCCTTACTGATTGACTTTACCTAAGAAATGGGTTGCTCAACAAAGAGTGCTGGTACACCCTGAAAAGCTTCCGCTAACCCCTCGTAGTGCTGCGTAGCTGTGATTGGCTGGTACTCGCATGCGAATAACAGGCAATAAGCCCTCCAAAAACTCCAACTTCCGGGTGATCCACGTCAGAGTTTCAGCCAACGGCCCAGCCTTCGTCACGAATGAGCCTAACTACGTCTTGGTTGAGGTAGCTCCACAGTGATACGGTATTCATATTGAAATCGGTCAGCCGGGTCTCGTGCATCTACCATATGTGCCAACACAGACTACACCAACGCCTTCTTGGTCGTAGTGCGACCGTAACAGGTCCGCCAGGCCCCAAACCGCCACTTCGTTGTCCGTTGCAACCCCGATGATATACGTGTTTTCCTGCTCTCCTCGGAACTGGCCCTGCGCGGCCTGTAGGGTAAACGAAGGAAAACGTGAACCGATTAGGCGTTTCAGGGCTTCTTGATCGTCCTCAGGAGTGAGTCCGAGATATAGATTCCAAAGTTTCAGCATAGTTTTACAACATTATAATGGGAGTGAGTTGGTGATGGGGTGCCTTGTGATTGACGACACTTATAATTCCCGTTAATTGTTCAAACATTTAAACTACATCCTCAATGCTCATTTAATGGAGACGGGGATGTAGCACGTAGCCCGATAAAGCAATATTATCCTCATGCGCACTCCCTGAATTCGGGATGCTACGGTGAGGTACTGATCTGGTGAAGTGTTCAAATAATACTCCTTTGCGTTTGATTAGGGGTGTTTCTGGGTCTCTATGCTCCATCCTCACACGGACGGCTTTGTGAATCCGCTTTGTAAGAGCACGCGCCTCTTCTTGAGTCTTTTCCAGGCCGCATCCACCGATATCTCCTCTACCTCAGTGAGAATGAACAACTCTTTAAGATACGCCGGACTCAAACCAGCAGCCATAAAAGAATGACCGTTCCAGCTTTCGGGGAAGGATTTACCGGTAATATAATGATACCAGGCCTGAATAAACCCAGGTTGATATCCCTCAGCATCTACCTCGGCAAGGATGTCGACCCGAGATGGGCGGTCAATGATGTTTTCAGGGAGTAGTTCCGGGGAGTTGGTTGTCATCAAAAAAAGCAGATTGTCGCGCAAAACAGCATGGTCCAGTAAATTCAGTAATGCAGGATGATATTTCTTATCCAGATTTGACAGCTCTTCAATGACAATTACCAACAGTCGTCCATCGGCAAGGACACGAAGCATCGGTAAGGCGTTCGTAGACATGGAGTAAAGTGTAGCTGCATTGTGTGCGTGTAACACAATAGCCTGATGCTCATCAATGAGATATTGGGTGAGAAAGTGCAGATAGCTGGATTTACCGGTTCCGGTATCGCCGTAGAATAAAACCGAGCGCTTGTAATCAAGTCCAACCTGTTGGAAGAAGGATTTTTGTTTTAGAAAACGGAGAATGGCTTCGTGGGTGATACCGAGCTCGCGATGATATTGGTGTATAGGGAAGTACCAGGACCGAACATCCTGAAGTCGACTTTGCAGCATTGCGGCTTGATGCAATTCTTTTTGGCGCGCCAGATCGCTGTCGAAGTCTAAATCTACCCGGGTATCGGTGTTGGAAGCGTTGAGGGGTGCAAGTAACAGTACAAGGGTCTTGTTTGCAGCGTTTGTTGCCAGATAGTAATGACCGGGAGGAATGGTTTCTTCGATGATACCCATGGGGAAGCCAATGTGTGTGTCAAATGTAAGTACCCGCTTTTCACGGGAGGCGTCTTTATGTAGGAGGTAGCTGGTATCGCGATAGTTTTTTTTAATGATTTCTCGCATGCACTGGGATTTGGGGTGGAGGGGTGGGTGTAATACGGCCCTTTTTATGTAAAAATAGAAAACTATACTATCAAAATATGATAGTGATGACCTCATATATTGGCAACGTAACAACAATCGTAACCTTTAAAAAAGGAGTTCTATGATCAAACGACGCCGAAAGCCAAAGAAAAACACATAGTCACGGTCAGGATGGCGCTGCATAGTCCGGTGATACGGACCCCCCGATACGGAGTAGGCAAACGCTGCGCGACAGCAAGAAAGACAGAAGACACAGAAACTATCATCACCGGGAGAGCGGCAACGGGTGGTTCGTGCGGCTGAACACTAAACGAATCACCTCGTTTGCCCAACATGCTACATCGCGCCAGCAGACTATGGCGACACACATAGATCCATGCGCTAACAGACAAAATTAACAATCAATATTCAAAAAGGAGATTACATGGAGAACCCTTATATGCTCGTAGCCATATTCCTCATTTTTATAGGTTTTATGCTAATCTTGTACTACTGTTTAATTCACGCTACTTCCATAGACGAAGTGTTATTCATGATTTTCCTGGGCGGAAGTCTAGTGATCATCGGTGGATTAATATGGCCAATCTCCCTGGGCTATTTAATTGTCCTCTTTTTATCCGAACCTAAAAAGAAACAAAATGATGACGGATAATTGACTGGTGATGGCTATAAAAATTCCTGGTACGATTACTAATGATTACGAGATATTATTACTCAGCTTCGTCAACCAAGCTATACAAATACCGTGTCTGCGGCAGGCGCCATTCTCCTGAAAGAACCTCCGGCACCCGCTCGTAGTTTCTCCAGGGCTACGTTCTCTCTCCAACGCCGCGCGTGATACCGGTCCTTCGCATAAAGCTCAAGACGCCGGATACGATGATACCCCCTGATGCGCGTCGTGGGGTTATCCAGACTTCGAACCAAATTACTATAATCGTACAGGTAATCGGCGTAGATGAAACAGTGAGCAAAGCGCGACTTCCCGAAGAGTTTAATGGGATGTCCATCGTTGCCAGAGCCCGGATAGTACACGATTCTGGAAGACATGAAATCACTGAATTTCACCGTGCTTTCGGGGGTCACAGCGTTTAGCCAGGGGGGCGTTTCTTCAATGAATTGTAGCAGATAATCGTGTACGGTCATGGTGGTTAGTTTTGAATTGGGGATTTTGGGTAGTCCGAAAGGGTGACACCATGCTTGGCGAAATGACGAGGATGGTGACACCTACATATTCCGGTATTACAGACCCCTATTCCGGTATTTGCAATCACCTAAACGGGTGGGTCAGTTTGCACTGAAATTGTCAGGCCTGGTTTATGCCGGAAACATAGGAAGCAGACCCTATCAAAAAGTGATACAACCTCAAGCGTACTTTGATTACATTAAAAAAACGTTCACCAACCGGGAGAGACCTATGTCAACAAACTGGAACCGCTACTTTTATCACACCTTCCCCGCCGAGCTTCGCGAGTTTGCCTCCAAATGGCGACCGCAACATCACTGTCCGCATTGCCAGGCGCCGAAACACCGGAGAGCCCTGGTGGATGGCGATCACCTGAGTGAGCTGTCTCACCCGGCCCGATTTTGCTGGTACGCACTCACACTCATCGACCAGGGGATGTTCACCCATTTCAGAGCCAGCAGCGATCGATGGGTAAAAGCCACCGGAGGGTATCCGTTACCCGTTGCGAATATCGGATTTGGCTGCGTTGCGGTCACGATCCCCGCCTACCTGCTCAAACCGACCGACTCCCTCGAAGACTGGAGTACATTCCTGGAATTTTGGCTGGATGAGCTGGATGCAAAACTGCATTCGTTCACCGGAGTGACACCTACAGCATTTTTTGAAGCTGTTCGAACCGACAGAGACATGCTCAAACTGCAGAAGGCTCAACCCTTCGAGCGACTGCTCCTCGAAAAAGCGGGGGAGCGATGGAAAACTGAAACCAACCAATCCTAAAATCAATTTTATGTATATCATAAAAATAAATGGCGATGGATATGACTTGTACTGTCCCCAGTCGGGAGAGCCGATCTTGCTAAATTCTGATCCAGGTTTTGGAGTAGGTAGTACAGCCAAATCCTTTATGGCTTGTTGGAATCAGCATGTTTTTTTAAACCCAGAATTCAAGTCAAAGGAGATGAAGAAAGCTTGGGAAGAGTTTATCGCTGATTTCAAGGAGTACGATGATTTCCCAGAGCTGGATAGAGAAAGGGGTATTATTGAAGGGTTTCTGTCCGGATATAAGAAAAAGGATGGCATTGCGCTACGCATCGATACCACAGAATTCGAAGGAAGGTTTACCGCTTATTTTGCTTTAGACCTGGGTGGAGAATGAAAGTGTTAGAAAAGTAGAGACCAGGCATTTGAAAATTGCTATCACCCCTTTACCGCCACGATGGCTGCTACTATTCGGTGTTCAAATGGCGGCATATACGGCGGGTTAGCCAGTTCTTCACTTAATTTTGTCAGCATTTCAGGATCTGAAAGAATCTCTTTCATAATGCTTTTCAAACGAATCGTCTTTTTACCAATGCGGTCATAGCCGAATCGTTTGTCCTTCACAATTAACTCCAATAACGAGTGGCCTAAATCGTACCAATCAATGACCATCTCATCCATAAACTCATGATCAGGATTCTTGACAGAGTTCAATTTCTCAAACTGAGATCGTAAGCGATTATGGCTTTCAGCTAAATCAGAATCCCCCCGCAACCCCTTTTTTAAGTGTTTGTCGAGTAGGTTGAACAGAAGTTTTTTCCGATTTGGTAATAGTTGCCGGGCTGACTTTTTTAGCGATAACAAAAAACCATGTGTCGCTTTCTGCGTTTTTTCATCCCACATGCCATTAACGAGTTTATGCGAACGAGATGTTATAAAATCGGCGATGCTAGATAAGTCTGTGATTACTTTCTTTCGATCATTAATTAACAACCACTGCGGAGCATGAGTTTCTGTACCCTTTAAGGCAAAGAATGCCCAGTTTATTTCATCTGTCACACAGGATACCTTGCTTACTACAGTGGCTTCAACAGCACTCATTTGTTTGTATAGTTGCTCATCGATTATCCCTTCAGTACCTATAAGATTCTTGACTGGAGCAAATGCGTCCTCCAAGCCTTCCCATTCGGATTCTTGTTGCGCCTCCATTCGCGATTGATATGCTTTAGCAAACTGTTCGGCTTCAACATCAAATAATTCAAGAGATTCTTCCGGCATATAGAGATTCGAGCCAATTACTCGATCAACGATATCGAGGCGTGTTAGAAATTTTTTGTCAGTTTTTAGCTGAAATGCTCTTGTATCGCGTGGCCAGTAGATTTCAATCTCATCGTGTGGACTATCAAGTCTGTCAACGCGACCAGCTCGTTGCTCAGCTTTTCTAATTACAGTAGGCATATCCAGAAAAACGACTGCTGAAGCCTGCTGTAAATTTACCCCTTCTGAAACAGCATCGGTACAGATGGCGATACACTTGTCGGAGCCTCCTGAACCAAAATCGAATCGTTTTTGAAATGAACTCTTTTCTTTTTCTGTAGCTTCTCCACTTATTTGAACTACGTCAATTTTACTCGCTACTCGATCCTTAACCAGCTTTTTGATGTACGCTGTAGTTATGAGCGTTGAATCATAGGCCAAAATTTTTCGATGTTGTGACGTTAAGCGGATCAATTGATCAGCTTTTTGTTCTTCTCTTGTTGTTGAAATTTGCGTAGTCAGGTCATATATCTTGTTTAGATTCTCAATTTCAATCTGCTTCATTTCTTCAAATGAGGCGTGGTTGGTTAACCATTCTGGCAAGTACGGTCTTATCTTGTCATCCACATTTTTGACGACTAGACTACTGTGACGACCGATAATATTACCGGTCTCAGATGTTTTAACCTTTTTTAATCCCGCTGCCTTGAGTGCAAAGGAAGTACCCATTAAGTGCTCAATGAGAGCAAATTTAGAGGATCGTAAACTGTTTTTAATCCGATAGACAGCTAATGCGGGAGCGTTATTAAGTCTTCCATCAACATACTGCTGAAGACTTACGCCATACAATTGTGCATTTTCAAAAGCATCACGCCAGTCAGACAAATATGCAAGACCTCTTAAATGACCGCATAGCAAATTGATTTGCTCAGCAATACGTTCATCTTCAGAAGAACTTGGCAAATCGTAAAAACGGGAGGTTTGTTTTGGGTACCGACACTCTTTACCCTCCTTGTTCTTGAAAGCTGATGGATCCGACTCTATAATTTGGTTGATTTGTTTTTTGGTATGGCGAACCATAACCTTGGATATTGCTTGCCGCAAGTTGTCTAACTCTTTATCGGTATGCATGCTCCTTGCCGAAACTTTTCGCAAGTTGTCAAAGTCTCTGTTGGTTTCAGGGCTCAAATTATCAGGACCCAAAAGCTCGATGATGCGAAGTAAGTCGTGGCTTCTCTTATTTATTGGAGTGGCGGTAAAAAGCAATACATGATCGGCAAGGTTTTGAGCAAGGAACTTACTTCGACCGGAGTTGCGGTTTAGGTAGTTATGGGCTTCATCTATTAAAAGGAGGTTAGACCTCCGAATCTGATCGATGACGTTATTTCCACCTTTGCTTACCATACCCTGAGAAACAGGACGTGCCATAGTACCAATTTTTCGAACCTCATTATCCCAGTTCTCCATTACGGATGGAGGTGTGATCATGACGTAATTTGTAACGTGACCCATGCCCCTTCGATTAGAGCGATCGTAGAGGATTCTCATCAAGTAGCTACCAATTTTGGTTTTGCCAGCACCAGTCGGCTCCGCTATTAGAACGCTACCCTGTTGGTCGATTATATAAAGCGCCTGGGCAATTGCACGAACCTGTGTTGGCCATAGTTGTTCATTTTGGTAGCGTGAGATTAAGTTCAGATAGTTTCTCATCCATTGTCCCTCTAAAATCTCGCTAATCCCTCTGGCTAATGCCTCCTCCCAAGTAACGGCCTTAAGTAGCTGCTCGAAGAGTTCAAGAATCTCATTGGTGATATCAGTAGCCTCACTGGCATAGTGAGATGCTATTTTTTTGAGTGTTTGATACTGACCCTCGTCTGCATCACTATAAAATCGCGCATTGACCTCTCTGTTTAGTTCGAATCCATTTCGGCTTAGATTACTCGACCCCATGAGAGCAGACTTATCCGATATGTAAACTTTGCCATGAAGCTTAGGGTGAAGTTTGAAGGATATTTCCTTGTTTTGAATGCGTTCAATCAAGTTCAAGAGATTTCCCATGTTCATGATGGAAATCCCTCTTCTGAGCCAATATTCTTTATACTCTTTTGAAATTTTGGCAGGTGAAGTGAACCCGGATTGTGATAGGTGTGATGTTGGCTCATTACCAAGCACGATCTCTACTTTGTGTGAAATGGGGCTCTTTTTGCCAAATATGGAAAGCAAGTATTCAAGAGATGTATAGCCTGTTAGGATCAGCATTTCACTAGAGCCTTCCCAGTCATCCTTAATGATATTTCTAACGGTTCGACTTCCGTTATTGACAACAAAAATACCCGTTTCGGAAAGCACGTTTTGTGCAGAAAATAAGTCTGATGAGGTTGAACTCAGCATTTATCAAATATTGAATATGATTCTGATTTAACACGGTCTAAATTATCAGTCACAAAAATTAAAGTAGGATAAAATTTTATACTCTCAAGATTCATTACGACTGTAAAATTATTGATAATCGGAGGTTACCCTCATTCCCGAGTATGTCAAAGTAATTTAATGAATTAAAGAAGATGCCTATTTGAGGGACTATATGCTAAACTTACCTCACCCCCGAAACGCCTCCATCCCCCGCATATCAATCAAATATACACATCGCTTCTGCAGCGACTGAAGCGCCCCATCAACGCCGGCCTCCCGAGCAACGCCCAGGCCTTCGTACACTTCTTGCCAAAATAGGGCCTCGTAACTCGACTCGAATTGCTTCCACACTACCCCAATCCGATCCGCACTGCGAGATACCAATTCCGGCGCCGGAATTTTATCGGATTTCTGCGCATTCACCGCGGGCGTGACCGGAACCAAATTCCAAAGGCTGTTATTTCGCGTCAGACTAAACGGTAACATGTGATCGATATGGCGAATATCGGCCGGACGACCGGTCCACACGCAGCGCTGAACCGACTGCTCGAATACCTTCCTTGCCAATACCACATCCCGGTCGCCAATCGGATCCGCTCGCAACAGCGACAAAACCGATTCTTCGGAAACCACCCCGGCACCCTCGCTCCGCCGCGAAATGGATGCCGTAAACGACGCCCATCCCGATAAAATGGAATCCTCTCCAACCAGCAACCCGCCCAACGCGTCAATGACTTCATGCAATTCGGGATGGATGTACACATCGCCAGCCTCCTTAAGTAACGACCCGTAACTGAGTCCTTTGATACTTCCTTTCTGCGCATGTACCAGGGAGTAGGGCTCATTAAACACGGAATACCCCAAGTGAAACATGGGCATCTTGTAGATCGTGTCGGCGATTTTGCGAAGGGTTGCCCGAACCGCAGGACGAACCGCCTCCGGAACCTGGTCTCTCAACAGATCAAAGTACAGCTGCGCGAATCCACCCCTCGACGTGTAATAGGATATCACCGACGTAAAGTCCCGGCGAATGGCCATCGTTTTTCCCTTCTCCAAGCGACTCGATTCGCCGTTTTTCTGAGGGATGAACGCATCGTGCTCGAAAATTGGGTAGTAGTACTGAAGCCAATACCAAACGAGTAGTCCGAACGGGTAACGGTACAAATAGGGCGCTGTTCGTAGTGGACCTCCGGTTATAATGGAAGAGCTGGAAGTATCTGTTGGAGGATGGCTTTCGTCATCGAACCGTTGGTTGTCATGGAGTTCGGCGGCGTTGATACTCTTCCGAAAAGCGGGATTGATTCCATCGGCATTACCCGCGAAAAGGTTATCCGACCACCGTTTATGCGCCATTTGCTCGGTAATCACCTGCACCAAAGCCCGGAGCAACGCGAACTTATAGGTCGAGTCCTTAGCGTCTCGTCGGAGAATCGCGTTAATGATATGAGCGTTAATCTTCACGAAGTCCTATAGTTGCGTTGTGGGAGTGAAGGCAAATAACGAACTTGCCGGTACAAAGTAAACGAAAATCCGTGCACGGGAGGACGGCACCAACGATGAGTGTATTCAGCGCGAAACCCAAAGAAGAGCGACTCTTCGAAAACGAGCACTTTTATATACTGAACGATGGGTTTCCGGTGAGTCCGGGACATCTGCTGATTGTGAGCAAGCGGGAAGTGACGGATTTTTTCGATCTGACGGACGAGGAACGGACGATGCTGCCCGAAACGATTCGCGAAGCCCGGGAGCTTATCGAATCCGGAGGATTACCTCAGTTTGATGAACGGGCTTACAATAAGTCTGGAGACTTGCCCAGCACCCAGACCTTCATCCGGTCCGACCCCAGACCCGACGGATACAACATCGGCATGAACTGTGGCACCGCCGCCGGACAAACCATCATGCACTTCCACTGCCATATAATTCCGAGGTACAAAGGCGACACCCCAAATCCGCGAGGTGGAATTCGACATTGTATCCCGGGCAAAGGCGATTATTGAATACAATGTCACAAGTATAGTCGAAGCAACTGATACCAGTGATTTTTGTTAAACCAGGCTTATGATCGTAAACTCATAGTATTCTATAGACAAAATGCATAGCACATACAATTAAGTATTGACTATTCTTTAAGATTATTCGGATAGTAGGGGTTCTGTAGAATTGGTTTTCTCGGCGATGTTCGAAGGGTGAGTAAAGGTTTCTAGCTTTTTGAATCATTGAGCCAGTTTTTTAGAGTATTTTGAATTGGACTATTTAATTCTAAGATTACATTTATGGCTACAAATAAACATGCAACAATACGTTATCTGGCTTTAGATCGGTGCTTCAGTAATTTCGGCAAAAAATTCTTTATTGATGATCTTATAAATGCATGCAACACAGCTCTGTATGATTTTACCGGAATAGATGATGGGGTAAAAAGACGACAGATATTTGATGACATTACTTTCATGGAGAGTGAACAAGGGTGGTCCATTCCACTTGAACGTATTAGAGATGGTAAAAGAGTATTCTATAGATATAGCGATAGATCATTTTCGATTAGTAATCAAGGGATTAACCAAACAGAAGCAAATCAATTAAGAGAAACGCTGGCCATACTTTCTCGATTTAAAGGATTACCTCAGTTTGAGTGGGTTGAAGAAATCCAAATTCGTCTTGAGGATACATTTAAGCTGAAAAGTAGTGTTAGTGCAGTTGTCGGATTTGAGAATAACCCATATTTGAAAGGGTTAAACTTCTTCACCGAAATATTTAATGCAATCCAAAGCAATCAGCTACTAAAAATCAAATACCAGGGATATAAGCAATCTGCAGCCACTGAAATGACGATTTCGCCTTGGTATCTGAAGCAGTACAATAATAGGTGGTTCTTATTTGGGTACAACCAAGAATTTCAGAGTATGTCAAATCTTGCTATTGACAGAGTCGCCTCCATAACTAACTCAGATGACGATTTCATTTTTAAAGAACAGATTAATTTTGAAGAGTATTTTGATGATGTGATTGGTGTTTCAGTCAGGACAGATGACACCCCACAGAATATAGTCCTTAGAGTTGACCCTGAAGTGTGGCCTTACATAGAGAGTAAGCCGATACATGGCTCACAAAGAGTAATTAATGCTGAAAAAGTCGATATTCAATTATCTGTTCAAGTGAACCATGAACTCATTGCCACAATTTTTTCTTATCTGGATGCTATTGAAATTATTCAACCTAGCAACTTAAGAGAGCGCTGTAGGGTAATTGCCGAGAATGTTTTCAAAAAAAACTTGTAACCTATGCAGTTCTAGTGCACAAGTAGTGTAGATATTTGACCTGTTCACATGAAAATTCACCAGTTGGAAGTTGTTATGAGTGCTAAAGTTGAAACTTTACAATCAGTCAGGGAAAAAATCTTTAATTGCTACAGTATTTTGCGAGGTACTTCGATTGGCTTAGATAATTATCATGTTATCCTATTCCTTTTGTCTTTGTATAGAGATAAAATAATTTCAAGAGAATTCATATTTGATAAGGGTTTACTCGAGTTCCAGCAGTCGGGGAAAGTAATCATGTCATCTTTCAATGACTTGAATTCTAATTACGAAAAAATTGTGCCGGTCTTCTATCCAAGCCTTCTAAAATTGGATGAAAAAGATTTTAGAGAATTGATTGATGAAATATTTCAGATTGATCACGCTATTCTTGTAGAGAATTTTCCAGAGTTATTTGACTCTCTTCTTCTTAAAATAACGAGTTCACTGGGTAGAGTGGGAGGGGAATATGTTCAACCCATAGAGATCACCCGTTTAATAAGTGCTCTTAGTGAGATTCAACGAAATACTAAAGTGTTCAACCCATTCGCTGGACTAGGTTCGTACGCTGTTGAGCTTGATACCAGTGCCAATTATCTGGGACAGGAAGTTAATAGAAAAACGTGGGCGATAGGCGTATTACGTCTCATGGCTCACAATAAACGGGTTCATGAAAGTTACCTTTGTGCAGATTCCATTAGAAACTGGCCAGCTTCAGCAAACGTATTTGATCTTATAGTTTCAAGTCCACCTCTTGCAATGAAGATTTCTCACTTTGACGAGGAATCTGGGTTGGATTATAAAACTATAGAACAGTTTTTGATATTGAAAAGCTTGAAATCTCTCACAAATGATGGGAAAATCATTTCACTCCACCCTCATAGCTTCTTGTTTCAATCTACCAATCAATATAAATCGCTTAGGCGATTATTGATTGATGAAGATTTATTAGACACCGTGATCTCACTGCCTGGAGGTATTTTGTCGAATACAAATATTCCAGTGGTGATTCTAGTTATCAACAAAAACAAGAAAAGGAAGGGGAAGGTCTTGTTTGTAAAATCAGATAACTTCATAGAGTCTACAGGACCTAAAGATATAAAACTCGATGAATCGGCATTATTAGACGAGATTTATAATTCTGAACACACCAGTGAAAATTTGAGACTTGTTGACATTCTGCAAGTTAAAGAATGGAGTTACGATCTTAACATATCAAGGTATTTTCAAAAAGAAATTCCTCTTAATGAGAACGAGAAACTGGTAAAGCTTAAAGATATTCTTAAGCCTATCAGACGAATTAGGGGTGTTGAACCCGATTCTGCTAGCTTCGTGCGAATTAGGGATTTAAAGTCTGATATCACAGATTTTTATTTAGAAGCGTCCGATGTAGAAAAGGTCTCTGTTGATACATCTCGTCTAGAGGAGATAGCTACATCATGTATTCTTATGGCAGCTAATTGGCGGTCTCTTAAGCCAACGTTTTTTAAATACAGTGGCGAGTCGATTTTTATCAGTAAAGATATATTTGCATTCGAGCTCATCGGACCAGAAGTAGATTTGGCCTATATGATCAATGAACTACATTCAGAGTATGTTCAGGAACAATTAGATGCCTATAGAATTGGAACGACAGTGCCTTACATTAGGAAAGGTGACTTACTTGAGGTGTCCATCAAGTTTCCTAAGTTAGAGGAACAAAAAGCTAAGATGAAAGGAATCTTAGAGATATCTGATAAAATTAGGTTGTTACAAGAAGAGAGAGATGCACTAGCACAAGGTTTGAGTGATAAGCTCTATGAAAGTGCATCGACGATAAAGCACTCGTTGGGTAAGCCGCTGCTTAATATCGGGTCTTCTTTGCGAAATATTGAAAAGGCTCTATCCAAGATGGATGCTAGTTGGCAAAGTATCAGGTTGAATGAAAAACATGACTTGAACATTAAAGATTCATTTGATTCAGTGTATAACTATCTGGATTTGATACATTCTTTGCTTAGTAAAAATGAAACAGTTCTTGATGTAAGCAACTATGAGTTGACTGAATTTGATTTTTTGGCATTTATCAAGGGGTATGTTAACAGAATCAAATCTTCTGAAAGATTCAATGTTAGCACTGCACTTGATATTCATCCGGATATCAAAAACCAGCCTAAAAATATGATTATGATTATGGCTAATGCTGAATTACTTGAGATTGGACTGAATGCGATTGTCGAGAATGCTTACGTGCACGCCTTCACAGATGATTTAAAGAAGTACAAACTTGAATTCAGAGTAAGTCTCTATGTTCCTCATACCGTGAAAAAACCATCTGATGATACAATCGGCAGATTCGAGGCTTATATAAAGGTTGAAGTCGCAAATAATGGTAAACCCTTCCCAAAAAACTATACTATAGATAAACTAATTCGGAAGAATTCTTTTGCAGGAGAAACTGGTAATACGGGACAAGGAGGCTTTGACTTAAACGAGATCATAAAACATCATAACAAAGGCGTTAGTACTTTAGAGTTGATTACGGAAGATTTCACAACTGAATTCGCAACAACGTACTCCTTTTTAATTCCTCTTAATTAATAACCATGTATAAAGTACTTTGGATAGATGATCAGTATAATGATTCAGAAATGATTCAGTTTGCCATTGAGGCTGAAAATGAAGGGTTATTTCTGGAGGGCTACTCGTCGTTTGAAGAAGGTTTTGAGGTACTCGAGAGCAAAGTCGAGCATTTTGATGTAATCCTCTTGGATGGACTTTTCTTTGAGAAAAAAGGTCAGGAAGTTGGAACAGAGGATGAGTTAGGGATTGGTATGGCCATAGCTAAAATTAATGAACTCAAAAATCGAAAAGTATTTCCTTGGTTCGTTCTTTCAGGGAAAGATAAATTTACGAAAGGTGAAAACTCACTGCTTAAGGCGAACAAAGCTAAATGCTTTGACAAAACCAAACCTTCTGATGTGGTTAAGCTGTTTGAAGAAATGAAACTTGCTGCAAGCCAGCAAGCAGATGCCCAATTGAAATTTAAGTATGCAGACTTGTTAGAAATATGTTCAGACGAGTTACTTGGCGTAGAGCAATTTCCCAGATTGTTTGTACTTATAAAGCATATTGAGAATTTTGACAAATTGGTCAATACAGAAGATATGCTCAATCCAATTCGAAAGATTATTGAGCGAATGTTTACCATCATGGCCGATAGGGATATAATTCCGAAAGCTATTATCTCAAATAAAGGATGGATTAATGGTGCGAGTCTGTTCTTAGCTAATAAGCATTCGGATTATGCGCATGTATCTGAGTTCGTTCCACCGTTGGTTAGCGAGAATATTCACCGTTTACTCAATGTAATACAAGATGCTTCGCATGGCGAAGGCGAGCTAAGATTAAAGGTCGATCAGTACTTGAAAAATGCTCAATCAGACTACATGTACAGAAGTTGTGTCTACTTACTATTCGACATCTTGCTTTGGTTTAAGCATTTTATGCAGAATAATGGCGACATAGACACCAATAAGGCTCAATGGAAAACTATACTACTTGATAGCGACTGGATAGCTGGCACTGTTACCAGAATCGCAGATAATGGATGGGGTACATTTCAACCCGAAAATGCCTACACTACTATTGGTATACCACCAAGAATGGTGTCAGATAACCAGTTAAGGGAAACCGATTCGATTAAAATCATAACCGAGCCAAGTCCGGATGGCAGTAGAACTTTTGTTAAAGCAATAAGTAGAGAAATATGACCAAGAATAAACTCACACTTTCCCAACTGGAGCAGTACCTATCTAAGGCCGCTTGGATATTGAAAGGTCCTGTTGATGCATCTGACTTTAAAGTGTACATATTTCCCTTACTGTTTTTCAAGCGTATATCAGATGTTTATGATGAGGAGTACAGACTCGCCCTTGAAGAATCTGAGGGCGACGAGGAATATGCTTCTCTACCAGAGTTTCACCGCTTTATCTTACCGGACGGCTGTCATTGGAAAAACGTTCGAGAAACAACATCGAATATAGGTCTTACCATCGAACAAGCTTTGCGAGGTATTGAACAAGCTAACCAAGAGTTCTTGTATGGTATTTTTGGTGATGCACAGTGGAGTAACAAGAATAAGCTTTCCGACAGACTACTCACGGATCTGATTGAACACTTTTCTCAGTATAACCTTTCGAATAGCAATGTTGAACCCGATCTCCTTGGGCAAGCTTATGAGTATCTCATCAAGCATTTTGCCGATCTTACCAATAAGAAGGCAGGGGAGTTTTATACGCCACGATCGGTGGTTCATTTGTTGGGAATGATACTTGATCCACACGAAGGGGAAACGATCTACGATCCTGCTTGCGGTACTGGTGGGATGCTTCTGGAATGTGTCGCTCATTTAAAAGACAACAATGAGGATTACCGCACACTAAAGCTTTACGGCCAGGAAAAAAACCTAACATCCAGTTCTATTGCCAGAATGAATATGTTCTTGCATGGGATTGAAGACTTTCAAATCGTACGTGGGGACACGTTACGCAGTCCCGCTTTTTTTGAAGGTGATCACTTAAAAACCTTTGATTGTGTGATTGCTAATCCGCCGTTCTCATTAAAAGAGTGGGGTGCTGATAACTGGGCAAATGACCCATATGGAAGAAATATTGCAGGAGTACCGCCTAAGGGCAATGGCGATATGGCCTGGGTGCAGCACATGATCAAATCCATGAATAGTACCGGTCGCATGACAGTAGTCTTACCGCACGGTGCGTTGTTTCGGAAAGGCGCAGAAGGTCGTATCCGTGAAGAGTTAATCAACCAAGATATGCTTGAGGCCGTTATCGGTCTTGGACCTAATATCTTCTATGGTACGCAGTTGGCGGCTTGTGTGATGGTATTCAAACAAACCAAAGAAGCAGACAAAAAAGGCAAAGTTCTTTTCATTGATGCCTCAGATCAAGTTCGTGTTGGAAGGGCTCAGAATTACCTCGAGTCAAATCACGTCACCCAGATTTTTAACTGGTACAAATCCTTTACCAACGTGGATAACTATGTTAAAGTCGCTACTATTGATGATCTGAGAGAAAATGATTTCAATCTCAATATTCCGCTATATGTGGAGAAGGTTATTGAAGACAATCTTCCAACCGTTGAAGAAGCTCTAGCAGATTTGAAAACTGCTTGGGATGCTAGCCTACAAGCAGAGGAAAAATTTAAATCCATACTAAAAAACTTTATTTGATATGGCATACGAAGCACCAATTACCATTAAGAAGGCCATCGATAATATCCGGAAAAAGCACTACGTTCTGCCTTCTATACAGCGAGAGTTTGTTTGGGATACAGATCAAATAGAAAAACTTTTTGATTCGCTGATGCGTGACTATCCGATTAGCACATTTCTCTTTTGGAAAGTGGATAAATCCAGGATTAAAGACTTTCAGTTTTATGAATTCTTAAAGCATTACCACGAAAAAAACGCGAAACATAATAATAAAGCTGATTTAAGTCAGGAAGAAGATGTCATAGCCGTATTGGATGGACAACAACGAATGACTTCTCTTTATATAGCTTTGACCGGTACTCATGCAAAAAAAATACCCTATTATTCTTGGAGTAGTCCTCACGCCTTTCCTAAGAAAAAGCTTTTCTTAAACATCTTGAAGAAAGCGGATGATATTGAAATGGAATACGATTTTCGATTCCTGACGGACCAAGAGGCACAATCAACGGATACTGATTTTTGGTTCGAGTGTGGAAAAGTGCTCGACTTTACAGACCTAAGTAAAGTGATGGAGTTTCTTATGCTCAATGGATTAATGGATACTTCGCGCTATACAAAGGAGCAGTCAACCTTTGCTTTGAATACGATCAATCAGTTTTTCAATGTAATTCATCAAGAAAAACCAATCAGTTTTTTCTTGGAAGAAGGCGAAGAATTGGACAAAGTGCTACAAATATTCATTCGCATAAACAGTGGCGGTACCAAATTGAGCTACTCAGACTTGTTATTATCTATTGCAACGGCACAATGGAAAGAAAAAGATGCACGTGAAGTCATTCATGAATTTGTAGATGAAATTAATAAAATTGGCGATGGATTTGACTTCAATAAGGACTTCGTGTTGAAGTCGTGCCTCGTACTCGCAGATTTCAATGATATCAAGTTTAAGGTGGATAATTTCACCAAAGAGAATATGAAAGCCATTGAGAAGAACTGGGAAGACATTGCATTGGCGATTCGATCCGCAGTTGAGCTTGTGGCAAAGTATGGCTACAATCGAGATAATTTGACAGCATCCAACGCGCTGATTCCAGTTGCATACTTTATCTTTAAAAACAGATTAGGGGACAAAATCCTTCATGCATCAAGTTATGAACCCGATCGAAAGGCGATCATGGAATGGTTAGCAAGAGTGCTTTTGAGGGGAACATTTGGGGGGACTCCAGATGCTATTTATCCAATCATGAGGAATCTTATCAATCAACATACTGGACGATTCCCTCTTCCTGAAATTGTCGAATACTATAGAGGTAAACGAAAAACAATCTCGTTTTCAGAAGATGATATTGAAAGCATTCTGGATATCCAGTATGGCACGAAAAGAGCTCACAGTGCCTTAGCATTACTATATGCTTCTCTCAATTTTACCTTTAAGTACCACCAGGATCATATTCACCCCAAATCGTTCTTTAACAAAAGAAAACTCGCTGAGTTTGGCATTCACGATGAGAAGCTCAAACAACAATTCATCGAACGATTCAATAAACTGGCAAACCTGCAACTCCTGCAGGCTACTACGAATATTGAAAAGAAAGACAGGCGCTTTTCTGACTGGCTGGAGGAACAATTTGAAACTGAAGCTGATAAAGGGAATTTCTTAATACAGAATCATATTAGCGCCAATACCTCATTGAAATTTGAAGATTTCGTTGAGTTCTATGAAAAGCGGAGATCAACAATGAAGGCCAAGCTCATGCAGATATTAAATGTGAAGGCGGGAGAAGAATTAATCTTAGAATCCACGGAAGAATGACCCAACAACAACTCGAAAAATACCTTTGGGGAGCAGCCACCCTGCTCCGCGGCACCATCGATGCGGGCGACTACAAGCAGTATATCTTTCCACTGCTATTCTTCAAGCGCATATGTGATGTCTATGACGAAGAATTTGAGCGTGCACTCGCTGAAAGTGATGGTGATATGGAATACGCCGCTTTTGCTGAACACCACCATTTTCAAGTGCCCGAATACGCCCATTGGAACCGCGTGCGTGAAACCATCACCAACGTGGGTATGGCTTTACAGGAAGCTATGCGAGCCATCGAAAAAGCCAATCCCGATACGCTTTTTGGAATTTTTGGCGATGCTAGTTGGACCAACAAAGACCGGTTATCAGATGAAACGCTTACCAATCTCATTGAGCATTACTCACAGCACAAGCTCAGTCTAAGCAATGTGGCCGATGATAAACTAGGTAATGCCTACGAATACCTAATCAAGGAATTTGCCGATGATAGCGGTCATACCGCGGCAGAGTTTTATACCAACCGTACCGTGGTAAAGCTCATGACGCTAATAATGGAGCCTCAACCAGGGGAAAGCGTATACGACCCCACCTGCGGCAGTGGTGGTTTGCTGCTCAACTGTGCTCTGCACCTGAAGGAAGAAGGCAGGGAGTACCGCACACTCAGACTTTACGGACAGGAAATTAATCTGCTTACCTCGGCGATTGCCCGCATGAATATGTTTATGCACGGTATAGAGGAGTTTAGCATTGTGCGGGGCGATACCCTGGCCAACCCAGCCTTTTTGCACAACGATGAACTCAAGACCTTTAACGTTATTCTTGCCAATCCGCCTTACAGCATCAAGGCTTGGGACCAGAAAAGCTTTGCCAACGACGCCTACGGGCGCAACCTCTGGGGAGTGCCGCCACAGGGCTGTGCCGATTATGCTTTTCAGCAGCATATTCAAAAGAGTCTGGATTCAAAGAACGGGCGATCCATTTCTCTTTGGCCGCATGGGATATTGTTTAGGGATAGCGAAGCGGAAATGCGCAGAAAAATGATTGAACAGGATTTGGTGGAATGTGTGATTGGCTTAGGCCCAAACTTGTTTTATAACTCTCCGATGGAAGCCTGTTTGTTGATTACCAAAACGAATAAGGAAGCACATAAGAAAGGAAAGATTCTTTTCATCAATGCGGTAAATGAAGTGAAGCAACAAAAAACGATGGGTTACTTGGAAGAAAAGCACATCGACAAAATATTTGGCGCCTACCAGAAATTTGAAAGCCAGGAACATTTTGCAGCACTCAAAACCATTGATGAAGTTATTTCCAATAAGGGAAATATGGCGATTAGTCTCTATGTGCAGCCTGAAAAGAATAGTGATAACCCTATTTTGCCTTTTGAAGTGGCCTTTTATAAATGGGAAGAATCTGGAAGCAACCTAAAGTCATCCATGAGTGAATTATTTAAAATACTGGAAAACTAATGGAGACAGCAGCGAAAGAAATATTGAAAATAGATAAGGCCAACTGGGTACCCGTAAAGTTTGGTGACGTCGCTTTTGAACCTAAGGAAAATGCCAAGGACATCTACAATGAGGGCATAGAACATGTGGTGGGTTTAGAGCATATTGATTCGGAAAATATTCATTTAACACGCTCGGGTAAGCTGGAAGAAACCACTACTTTTTCAAAGAAGTTTAGAAAGGGGGATGTACTCTTTGGCAGAAGACGCGCTTATCTAAAAAAAGCCGCATTAGCTGATTTTGATGGCATCTGTTCGGGAGATATTACCGTGTTCCGGGCAAAGAAGAATTTATTGCCAGAACTTTTACCATTTATCGTGAACAATGAAAAGTTCTTCGACTATGCCATAAAGCACTCTGCCGGGGGACTTTCACCACGGGTAAAATTTAAAGACCTGGCCAACTACGAATTCCTCCTCCCACCCAAAGACCAACAAGCCCAATTGGCCGAACTCCTCTGGGCTATGGATGAGGTGATTGAGAGGGAGGTCTCAATTTTTAACACTTATAAGCTTTTTTTCAAGAGATTCTTATTTAATTCTGTTTCAGGTAAATTGTCAAAAAACTATTCAAGTTGGAAGGAGCATTTATTTGGCAAACTGGGTGAGACCTATGGTGGTTTAAGTGGAAAATCAAAAAACGATTTTGGAGAAGGGAGCCCTTACATCAATTACATGAATGTATTCAGTAATTCTAAAGTAAATCCATTAATGGTTGACTTTGTAAAGATTTTGAATGGAGAGAACCAAAATGAAGTAAAATATGGTGACATATTAATTACTGGCTCATCAGAAACTCCTGAGGAGGTTGGAATGGCTTCTGTTGTTTTGGACCAACTGAAGGGATACTACCTGAATTCATTTTGTTTCGGGTTTAGACTGTATCATTTTAATACTTTACTTCCCGAGTACGCTAGATTTTTAATGAGAGGAGAGAAAGTAAGAAAGTTTATGTTCAATCGAGCTCAAGGTTCAACACGTTTTAACTTATCAAAAACGACAGTTAAGGAAAAGTTGAGGTTTTTTCTACCTAACCTTTCAGAACAGAAAGAAATAGCTCAAAATCTCGATTTAATGGAGAATAATCTCTTTGTGTTTGAAGATAAGATCTCAAAATCCAAGGCTCTCCAAAAATCCCTGATCAACCAAATCTTTTAGCCATGGCCTTTAACGAACTCAATAGCGTAGAGCATTACATAGTTCACCAACTCAGTGGGGTGAATTTAAATGCATCCGGTACACAGGATAGGGGAGCAAGTTATGTTGCAGAATGGCAGTATGAAGCGCCCAATGAAATCCAACGAGGTGTTAATGAGGTATTGGTTGAGTCGGAACTAAAGGCTGCTATTGTTCGACTGAATCCAGAAATCACCCAGAATCCCTCCTTGGCCGACGAGGTTATCTACAAACTTCGTGCTGTATTTCTGGCTGTTAATCAGGTAGGGCTTGTTAAAACCAATGAGGAGTTTTTTAAATGGCTAACGGGTGAGAAAACCATGCCTTTTGGCGAGAACAACCGCCATGTGCCGGTACGTCTGATAGATTATGACGATATCGCCAACAATAGATATATCGTCACCAACCAATATCGCGTCCATCACCGCGAAACCAAAATCCCGGATATCGTGCTACTCATTAACGGTATTCCAGTAGTAGTAGGTGAAGCCAAAACCCCCATTCGTCCTTCTGTTAGTTGGCTCGACGGGGCACACGAGATTCACAGCGTCTATGAAAACAGTGTCCCACAATTGTTTGTCCCCAACATCCTTTCTTTCGCTACAGAAGGTAAGGAACTGTATTATGGTGCCATCCGTAGTCCGCTGGAATATTGGGCACCATGGCGTTTGAAAAACGATGATGATGCCCTAGCCAAAAGACTCGGTCTGGCAGAAATCGGTAAAGAACTTTCTGACTTGTTAAGTCCAGCTCGCTTGCTAGACATCATGCAGAACTTCTCGCTTTTTACCACGGATAAAAAAAAGCGAAGAATCAAAGTTATTCCCCGCTTTCAGCAATACGAAGGCGCCAATAGAATTGTGGAACGGGTAATTGAAGGTCGGCTAAAAAAAGGGTTGATATGGCATTTTCAAGGATCGGGTAAATCACTCCTGATGGTATATGCTGCCCAGAAACTGCGAAAATCTCAGGAGCTAAAAAGTCCTACTGTGATCGTTTTGGTTGATAGAACGGACCTCGATACCCAAATCAGCGGCATCTTCAATGCAGCAGATATTGCTAATCTGGAAACCACAGACAACATCCGCGAACTACAGACGATGCTGGAGCGTGATACCCGCAAAATCATCATCTCAATGATTCATAAGTTCCGGGATGCCAAACCCAACATGAACCTACGTGATAACATTATTGTACTGGTTGACGAAGCACATCGTACGCAGGAGGGGGATTTAGGTCGGCAGATGCGTGCGGCCTTGCCCAATGCTTTTTTATTTGGACTCACAGGTACACCAGTGAACAAAGCCGATAAAAACACCTTTTGGGCTTTTGGGTCCGACGAAGATGCCGGTGGGTATATGTCGCGTTACACGTTTCAGGACTCCATACGTGACAATGCCACCTTACCGTTGCATTTTGAGCCTCGCCTGGTTGATGTACATGTGGATAAAGAAACAATTGACAAGGCTTTTGCCGAGTTCAAAGAAGCGGCCGCATTAACGGATGAGGAAGCCGATGCACTCAATCAGAAATCGGCAAAAATGGCCGCCTTTTTGAAATCGCCGGAACGGGTTGCTAAAATCGTAGAAGACATTGCGCAACACTTTTCGGAAAAGGTTGCACCCCATGGTCTCAAAGCCATGATTGTAACCCCTGATAGATTTGCATGTGTGCAGTACAAAGAAGAGCTAGATAAGTACTTTCCTTCCGAAGCCAGTGCGGTGGTTATTTCAACATCTGCAAATGATTCCCTGGAATTCAAACAGCAATGGGGAGTAGATAAAAGTAAACAGGAAAAAATAGTAGATGAGTTCAATGATGCTCAATCAGACTTGAAATTCATCATCGTGACCGCCAAGCTGCTTACTGGATTTGATGCGCCCATACTGCAAACCATGTACTTGGACAAATCCCTAAAAGACCACACCCTATTACAGGCTATTTGTCGTACTAATCGCTTATATCCACAAAAAACCTTTGGTCGTATTGTGGACTACTTTGGTGTGTTTGATGATGCTGCTAAAGCCTTACAGTTTGATGAAGAAAGTGTCAAGAAAGTCATTTCAAATCTTTCGGAATTGCGCGTCAAACTCCCGCAAGCCATACGTGAAACGCTGGCCCATTTTGACGGTGTAGACAGAACCATAGGGGGTTTTGAAGGTTTGGAAGCTGCTCAAAACGCAATTAATACAGATGAGAAAAAAGATGCCTTTGCTAGAGATTATAAATATTTATCCAAGCTTTGGGAGTCGTTATCGCCTGATCGCATTTTGGATTTATATCAAAGTGATTATAAGTGGCTATCTCAGGTGTTCGAATCCGTTAAACCTGCGTCTGACAACATTGGAAAACTTCTTTGGTTCACGCTAGGTGCACAAACCACCAAACTTATACATGAAAACATCCATGTAGGGGATGTACATCAACTAGAAGAGTTTGTACTGGATGCCGATGTAATTGAAGAGATTTTTAACAATCCAGACCCCAAAAACGCGAAAAAACTCGAGAAGATACTGATCAAGCGATTTCAGCGTCACGCTGCAGATCCGAAATTCAAAAAGCTTAGTGAGCGCTTAGAAGAATTGCGTGATAAAGCCGAGCAAGGACTCATTTCATCAATCGAGTTTGTTAAAGAACTCTGCAAGCTTGCCAAGGAAACGGTACAGGCTGAAAAAGAACTAGAGGAGTACATACAGGAAAAAACGCCTCAAGCTGCACTTACAGAGTTATTCCTAGAGTTAAAAACGGATCAAACTCCGGCTGTAGTTGAGCGAATCGTAACTGATATTGATGCTATTGTAAGAATGGTTCGGTTCCCTGGTTGGCAACAATCGGTTTCAGGTGAGCGTGAGGTTCAAAGCTCCCTAAGAAAGATTTTATGGGTAAAATACAAGATCAAAGACCAGATTTTGTTTGATCGAGCTTACGCATATATAAAGGAGTACTACTAACCAGGTAACCCTTTTAAAGATTCTTTGAGTTGAATCAAAACATACAAAGTAGCTTTCTTAAATAGTAGGAGTATACCGAATATTGTCAGGATTGATTAGACAGTATTACTGTTTACTTAATTCAGGTTGCATTATTCGTAGCTTGTTAATTGAAAATGGAGATTTATGGCAGATCACAAATACATCGAATTATGGCAGAGAAAGAGAGACACTATCGTATCGCTCATTGAGCAAGGTGGCGGAGAGTATAAATTAGATGAACGAGAGTTCTTTCAGGCCGGTGACCGTGATCCCAAAGGGTATTCATTTAATCTAGAATACAAGAACGTCCAGCAAACGAATAACATTTCAGGGAGTGCTGTAGCCAGAGACTTGGATCATGTGTTATTAAAAACGAGAGACGAACTTCGTTTTAGAAAAGCTGCAGCCCAAAAACATGTCAAAATTAGAGTTGATAGCGAGTTTATTTTACATGTGATAGTGAAGTAATCTATTTTAAATCAAAAGACATTATGGCCAATAATACTATAAGCAAGGTACCAGCACTTCCAGCAGTTGATTTTTTAGAGAATCTAACAGCTCATCAGTTAGTAGCTTATGCTACACGTTGCGCTCTACGGATATTACCTTATCTGGACCACAAACCTGGAATGGCACAATTTAGATATCAATTGGTGATGACTGGTTTTCTTGTATCCATTGGGCGATATGATAATGGTGAGATGGATATTGAGCATATCAAATCACTATTTGATCAAGCGGAAGATGAGTTTAATGACAGTGAAAGTAATGAAGGTGATAATTTGTCATGGGCATTTTATGGACTTATTTTGGCTGTCATTCGGTTGTTGGAAGAAAAGCCACTAGCAGATATGGCTTTTGAAGTTGCAGATAAGCAACGTATGATTCCATTTGAAGGCGTTTTTATTGAAAAAGCCACTTTGGTTGATGTTTCCTATTTAAAACAATTGAGGAATACACCCAAAAACTACAGTCCAGTCGAAGTTGCTTTTTTTTCAAGACCATTGTGGTCTTTAAGTGACAAAGATTTGCGGGAGCAACTGACTCTTGATGCGAGAAATTTGATTGAAAACTTAAATGTTGACTGGATTGAAAATGAAATAAAAGGGCAAATGTGGTATGGTGATTATTTAAGCTTTTTTAATTTGGATGGACTCGCGAAGATTGATGCAGATAAAATTCTGAAATCATGGCTTAATTATTTTGAGGTTCTAGACTCATCCGAAGAACCTGATATAATAAAGTCGAAAATAAATATTGATGGTTCGCCGTGTTCAATTGGTAGTGGATTGTCAGATGTCGATATGTTAGGAAGACAAAACCTCATTGATGCACTGAGTGAGCTAATTGCTTCAGATAAGCAGGATACACCATTCACAATAGGAATACTTGGTGATTGGGGTTCTGGAAAAAGTAATGTGATGCACTTGTTGCGTAAGAAGCTTAAAGAAAGGGAGCTTGATAATGTCGAAAAGTTTCACTTTGCTGACTTCAACGCATGGCAATATGAGCACACAGATAATATGGCTGCAGGGGTGGCGCAAGAGGTTGTTAACGGATTTATGAAAGGGCAAAGCTTTATTGGTCGATGGTATACTAAGCTTAGGTTTGGATTAAAAGTAAATGGTATTCCCTTTCTAATAATCCTACTTCTGCCTCTTTTAGTTTCACTTTTAATCTCTCTTTTGGGTTCTCATACTAGCAACTTTATTCAATTCGAATGGTACTATACATTATGGAGTTATATTCCCATTGTAGTTCTTTTTTATAAACGTGTCAGCACGATCTATAATCATCCGTTAATGACTAAGATTAATAACTATATCAAATTGCCATCTTATTTAAATCACCTTGGTTCTATTCCTATCTTGAAGAAGGGCACAGTTCAATATTGTGGGGAGTAATGGATAGAAGTTGTATACTTTGGTATGGATTACAAACAATTACTCAGCCTGTTTCTGCCGGAAGGATTGCTTGATCACTTCGATATTGACCATATAGAGCAAGGCAAAGAAGCTAATGGCCTGGAATTCCTTCACATTCACCTCACCGAGAAGAATACACTTCCCGCGGGCTACGACCCCGAGGAGTATGAGAGCAAGGGATTTCACCGTGTTCGCAAATTGGTTGACTTTCCGATTCGGGATAAAATGGTGTATTTGAGCATCAAACGCCGTCGTTGGCGCCACCGCACGGATCACAACCGGACGATTTCCAATGACTACTCGCATATCGCCGAAGGGTATAAAATAACCGCCGAACTGGCGGCTTTTTTAAAAGAAACTCGTGGAGACGCGGACCGAATCCTTGAAAAGTATCGCTGAATTGCGTGGAATCGACTATCGCCTGCTCTATCACACTTACCGACGGGTGAGTGGGTATGAGCAGTGGTCTGCACGCCACCACGCTCATGAGTATCTGGTATTTTCGGAGAATATCGGCACGAAGCTGAGTTTAGATGAAGTCAGCGTGAGTCAAGGTGAATTGTATACGGTACTGTCCAACAAGGGCGCCAGGGGCCGTAAGGGTACATTGGTTGCCATGGTAGGGTCGACCAAAACCGACGAGATTGTCAAACAGTTTAGCCGTATACCGCTTGTACAACGTGAACAGGTACAGGAAGTAACCCTGGATTTGGCCGAGAATATGGCTGCGGCGGTCAAGGAGTTGTTCCCGAATGCGAAAATCGTTGCAGACCGCTTCCATGTCGAGCAACTCGGCCATGAGATTGTTCAGGGTTTGCGGGTAAAACTGCGTTGGAAGGTCATCAATGAGGAAAACAAAGCCTACAAAAAAGCAAAGCGTGATGGATTACCCTACCGTCCGGAGGAATTCTATAATGGTGATACGGCCAGGCAGCTGCTGGCCCGAAGTCGGTATGCTTTATACAAGAGTCCGGTGAAGTGGACCAATAATCAGCGTTTACGCATGAACATCCTGTTTGAACAGTACCCACAACTTCGTCAGGCATACGATCATGTGCGAGAATTCAATGCGATTTACAGTAAACCACTAACCCGCAATGAGGCTCTCAGGCAGTTCTCAGAATGGATGACACGCAGCAGAAAACATAAAACGCCCGGATTTAAACGTATGGCCAATACCATTGAAAAACACTTCGAGCATATTCTCAATTACTTCGAAAACCGCTCTACCAATGCCTCCGCAGAGTCATTCAATGCCAAGATCAAAGGGTTCAGGGCAATGCAACGAGGAGTTTCCGATACCAACTTCTTTCTGTTTAGACTATCCAAAATTTACGCATGAAACTACGCAACTCCCCACGACTTTGAACTGATCCTGAAGAAGCATGTGAACGTATTATGTGAAATAATTTTACCAGATAGACCTACTGTGAAAACTTATTTTCAGAGAATATGGTCATCGATATTTCAATATAAAAGGAGTCGCCTTGTTGTATTTGTAGATGATCTTGATCGGTGCGATCATGGAGCTATAATTCGGACATTGGATGCTACCCGTCTAGTTATGGATATAAAAAACGTAATCGTTATTCTGGGTTTAGATTATCGTATAGCTCACAAGGCGGTAGAACAACATTATAAAGAATTCGAAAGTTGGGAATCGTCATCGGTCGCAAGAGAATATCTAGGTAAAATATTTCAGCTGACCGTTGAATTGAGAAAGCCTTCCAGTCAACATATTCAGACATTTATTGTTGAAAACTTATTTGAAGATAAATTAGATAATAGTATTGCAGATAGCGATAGACTCGGAAAATTAGAATTTGATGAAAACAGAGAATCAGTAGTTTCACAACCAGTTGATTCCAATACTGATGTGGGTTCCGAGGATAGTATCAATTCGCCTAAACTTGACACTGTTCCCAAAATGTCCACTGAAAATAATGGAACTAGCCAAAGTGGAGATTTAGCCTCACAGGAACTTATGTTAGAATCAGTAGAAGAAATTGATCATTTCAATATTTTATGCCAAAATTTTAAATTCCATAATCCGCGCCAGCTAATTCGGTTGAGGAATTCATATCGTTTATTAAAGCGGGTTTACCGCAATGAGATCGATGAATGGAAAGATTATTTAACAATATTATTCTTAGTAGAATATTTCTGCGCTACTATTGATATAGATACCAATGGAATTGAAAAAGCGATAACCAATCGCACTGTCATGAAACAGTTTAAGAATACTCCTGTTAGTTTTATGCAAGATTTTTTCGGAAAAAAATATAAAAATACGAATGAATATGCCGAATACTATTATAATATTAAGTTACGGATAGTCCCCTTTGTATTACCATCAATTCCAAAGTAAATAAGATTAGTGACTCAGTGATATATGGTCCTAAGTTATTAATTTATCAAGTGAGTTAAATACTAAAGTCAACCAATGACAACGGACCAAAGACTACCGCTTCAGCATAGAGAGTAGGTCCCGCTATCACACCCTAAATTAAGAGGAAATTTATTTATGGAGATCGACGTAAAACATCTCTTCATCCTACTTCTATTCGGTACATCGGTTCTGATAGGCTGCGATAATTCTGCATCCAGTGTTGAAATTGAAGAAGATCTAGATGAATACTACGTCCGGTATGAGGTGAAAAGCTCAAGTATTTACCACGGTGGTACACTAGATGTTACCGTGAATGACGACCAGGGTAAACCTGCATCGTTTACGATAAATAGACGACAAGACTGGGAGATCATCTTTGGTCCCGTTGAAACTGGTTTTGAAGCAACATTGAGTGTAGCTGCCGCTGGTGACTCTCAGAGTAATTTAACAATCGAGACTTCCATTCATGTAAGTAAGAATAATAGTCCATTTGCCCTGAAAGTACATAATGTAAGCCATGAAGCTTGGAAAGGTATATATATTCGCTTTAAGATTGAGGATTAGTGACAATTTCAGTGTAAACTGACCCACTCATTTCACTCAAACTGACCCATCCACTTAAGACAAAGGTCACCAATAGTTTACCCAAAGGTGTGTATGAAATCTCACCAGTTACGTTCACATAAAGTAGCTGGTTATATGGCGTATATTTTATTGGAAGCATTCTCTTTGGTTTAAGAGTATTTATTTAAGGCATGTAAATGCCTATCAAACTTCCTTGTGGTGAGCCATAAATCTCAAATTTTGCATTTGTGAGTTGTTCAACTTGCAGTAACTTTTCACCAAATGTAAAATCGGACTTATTGCTATTACTTCCATAGGTGTTTTGAATCTTCCAATTACCCATTCCATGATCTAACCAAATCTTGATTTTTTCTTGATCTTCAAACGTTAGAGTCAATTCGCGATAATGAACAGAGTATTGCCCTTTTGAATTAATATTAATGGTTCTGCAAAATGATGATTCTGAATAGAATGCAGCAATAACTTCATCTCTGATTTCACTACCCTCCCAATTGTGGAAAAACTTGAATGATTGTGTATTTCTGTCATCAAAATAATCAGAAAACTCAAGGTTAACATCGAACTCTGAGTCAGTTATCTCACTAAGTTTATCTAGTATCTTGTAGAGCATGACGGCTGAAAATGGAGACCGTATATAGGAATCGGTGTATTCAACAGAAACAATTCCGATATCATTCTTGAACTTATTTCCCAGGTTGATATTCTTGGTTGATAGTAAATGCCAGAACTTTTCACCGAAATCACTAACTGGTCCATCAAAGTGGTCGAATAACTTACATACACTCTGCTTCGAATTTGAAAATGGCATCTGTACATCATCAAATGTAAGTTCAGTGAGAGAATGTTCATTTATTGATGATAAATGTCCCCTCAAAACAGTTCCCTTAAGTATGTCATCTTCATTATCTCCAAAAGTTAAACCATTTGATAATGCCAAGACATAAGCATTCTCTTCAGATGAAAACTCAGCGATTATTGGACATGAGTTATTATCAGATGTAGGAACTTCGTCGATTAAATTCATGGAAATGTCGCCCAGGTATGTCAATGAAAAAAGTAATTGACTGAGTCTGCTATTACTTTCATCAAATCCTATTTTTTGTAAAACAATCTTAACTTTCTTCTCTTTAAGTGCGAATAACTTGATTAAGCTAATAAATCGTGACAAAAGATCTGGATTGTCACTTTCATTAATTTTTTCAAAAAATACGAACAAGGTTCCAGAATCTTTTTGAAGTGCTTTTCTTTGTAGTGTTATGAATATATTTTCTGATTCTACCTTAGTATTTTCACCGAAATATTTCAGCTCATCTGGAGTACTCATGTTATTAATCCAAGTTGAATTAAATACTTTAAGTACTTCTAGTCGATTTAGTTCATTGATATAAAAGCGTTGATCGTATGTTAGGGTACACTTGGTACAAGAGGAATCACAAGAACAATCGTCTAAATATATTATTGAATCTTTTAGAATTTCCTCTAGATATGGCACCGCAGCAGCGACGTACCCTGCATTATTTTTGTCAAAAATAGAAATCGATAACCTTAATTCATTTGATTCTTTTTTCTTATCAATGCTTATATCTAGTTCTACAATCTCAATTCCAAGCCTACTCGCAATTTTTTGACGTATTGCAATCGCTAGGGTTCTAGCAACTACGCTATCTCTTAACCATATTCTATCAATTGATTTTAATTGGATTTCTAAAACACCAGTTCGGACTTGATGGGCAAGTCTAATCCCTTCTTTTATGGAACTAGAGTTATAAGATCCTTTACAAATGTCATCATACTTTCTTGGGCGAATTGGTTTATGTTCATCTTTAAAGACATTTGGCAGTTCGTCATCTTTTAGCATAGGTTCTGCACGACCACATGACAAACAAAGTGCATAACCATTACCGTTTACTCCTGCTGAACTATATAAAACTGTTGCATCTTCATCGACCCTAAAACGTCCTAAATAGGGATTGGAAAATACCTGCCAGTCTCCTTTTACTGATGGAATAGGCTTTTCTACAGGAATAAATGATTGCCTAGTGACATCATTGTGTGGACTATCATAAAAATCAACTGCAAACCCAGATGGTGATATAAATTGAAATATATTCCTTTTATCAATACCACTTCCACAATTGCTGCATGAGTTAGAAGACTTAATACGTGGCGTCGTTCCACTTGCACCACAGTTACTGCATCTCCACGAGAATTTTATTGATAATGGCTCACTGGACGATTTAACTTCTACAGGGGTATGCCAATTCAATGTAATTCCAGCTGATTTGTGAACTAACCCATCAATTACAATCTCAGCCCCAGGAGCATACTCTCTTAATGCTGTAACAGCATCTCTTGTCGGTAACTCTCGAATTCGGTATCTATTATCATCTCTACCTAAATCATGATTACTTTTAAAGTTTTCTATTGTATTAGAATCAAATGAAACTATATCACTTGGGAATCCATAACCTGGGAGAAATCCTATTGAACTTAATTCTCTCAATAAGTACTCTTTTTCTAGGCGATTCAATTGCAATTTTAGAGCTTTAAACGCTTTACCCTTTGGCTCTGCCTCTTCAAGAGCTTCAAGTTGACTTTTAATAGAAGTATGTTCTATTAGCCAATTCTGGCTAAATTTTTCTATATGATCTAAAGCGTCAGTCATGATTTTCAATAAACTTTCCATCTCAAATGACGTCTTTTTTAATAGCGCACGAATTTGTTGGATAAGTTCATGATCATTATTTAGACTTTTAGTCTCTATGAGAAAAGCTTGAAATTTTGTCAGCACACCATTTTCAGGCAAGTAAAACCAACCTGTCGATAGAGTATGTATTCTTTTTGACTGGATTACTTTCTTTAAAAACCAGCTTAATAATACAGAGTTTATATGGCGTTGAACAATAGTATAACTGTTCAAGCTTACTTTGGGGACCGGAAGCTGAGTTGTAAAAGGCCACGCTGTATTATTAAAAACGTGCAAATCGTGAGGGTTATCTTTACAGATCGTGACTGCTACAGACTTGGTTTCATTTCTTCTTCCAGCCCGGCCAGCACGTTGCAGATAATTTGCGGGGTGGGGTGGCACATTGGTCATAGTTACCAATTGAATTCCACCAATATCAATTCCCATTTCCATAGTTGTTGAACATGTTAGAAGATTTACTCTTCCTTCTTTAAAGCCATCCTCATAAATTTTGAGTTTCTTTGAATTTTGTTGAGCAGAATGCTCTTCAATTCGGTAGTAGTTTCTAAAGAGAATCACATTATCGTGAGCGACACTCCATTTACCTGCTTCCTTAAGTTTTGATACAACCGGACTTGATGCAATCCATTTTCGAGCTGAATTTATCCTTTCAAATGGATCAGTTGTTTCATATGCACCATTATACATAGGCAAATCTACTTCTTCGCATAAGATCGGATGAGAAGATGAGATAGGTGTAAAGGGTGATATATTCTTAATTACACCTGATACAAATCTTTGAGTAAAGGGGCAGAAGTGCATTTTTTTTGGTATTTCAAAGCTTATATCACTAAAATTTATATGAGCGCCATCATTGTTCATCGTTAATAGACTATTTGATCTTAGAGCTATATAAGCTTCTCTTAAAACATCGTCAATGATATCTGCTCCATAAGAGTCATAAATATCTACCTGCAACAATCTAGATAAATAAGAAATATGTCTACTTCTAAACTTCCCAGTGTCGGTATTTAGCCAGTATTTAGACTTTTTACTTTTTTCTCTTTGACCTGGTTCGAGTAAACCAAATAACGGAAATGGCAATCCAAGCCAATTTCTAATAGAATCGAAACCCTCAATTTGAATTGCACCAGATCCCCTGAAATAGTGAGTTAGCAGATAGCTTAAAAACGTTTTCCAGTCATCGCTTGAAAATCCTCGATTAGTCCACTGAGCAGGAGCATTAACGGACTTAAGCTTTGGAAACTTTAATTTAACTAGCCCTAAAGTTTCCAAGTTTACTTGTCTGACTGGTCTACGACCAAGCTCTCTAATAACAGTAATTTTGGACATGTTCAAACTATCTTTACCAAACAATGAACGATCATATGATTCGTATTTTTGTCTGAGCAACTCAAATTCCCCGCCAACCGATGAAATCTTATTGATAAGCTGTGTAAAAGAAACTGATGGGTCACCTTCTGGGAGTTTGCCGCCAAAAAGTTCTTTAATTTTCTCTAAATCAGCATCCGATAAGTTGGCAAATCCAGCAGTAGACTGATTGGACCCAGATTTTTGCATTTCTGCAATGTTATGATAGAGAAGTCCACGAGAGTAATTTCTTTCAGCCTCTTGCTGCATCCGTACAGATAGTCTAGCTGTGCCTTGTCTGCTATCACTGAATGAAAGCATCCTTTTTCCGAAGAAGGGTTTATCCAAAGGTTTTGAATCGTTTTCTGCATATTCTAAAACAGTAGGCACGATACCACTTAACAGGTAAGGTGCTCCAATTCTAAAATTATTATGTTTTACAGTGGAATTTGGATTAGTCGAAAGGCACTTAAGACATACGTTTTTACTGTAGCTATCTTCTGCTGAATACAGATAGACTTCCGATTCATTTGGTATACTTGAGTAGTAATTGATTGAATTATCATCATGATTAATGTAACACTTGGTGGCTTTATCATACGATTTATTAGTAATTAGGATTTTATCGTCGTTTTTATTGGTAACGATATCGCTCTCTAAATCAGATATATCAGTATCCTCAAGATCAAAATTTAATTCAAATTCATCTACATTTTCTTCATGTATGTATTGTAGTAAGAAACCTTGATTGGTCTTTGCAATCATGAATACATCTTTGCAATCTGAACATGAGTTAAGTTCGAAAACAGGTGCTCCACAGATGCACTTTTTGCGAGGTTCGATATAGACAGTGCCAAATCTCCAATCAGAGCTAGAAAGCTTAGAATCAACTTTTTCACTACAATCTTTATTGCAGCAAGCCCAAAGCCCCGAAATGGTCTTGTGAAAAGCATGTGCTCTTAATGGGAGAAACGGGCTATTTTGCTCATCGTTACTAACTAATTTTGAAACAAAGTCTATCCAATGTAGAGTTGTTTGCTGTTGATGTCTAGTCGGATTCTTTATATTATATAAAGTACCAACAATACTATTAAGAGATAAAACATTATTGTTTGATTTAAGGAATAAATTCTTAATGAATTTTGCTTCATTTGGGATTCTACTGGAATCTTGGAAATCTTTAGAAATAGCTTCAATTGTTGATGGATTCATTGATCCATCAATATTCTCAAATTGGGGGAGGCTCCTTTTGCCGGAAATCACTTCAACAAATGAAGCATCTTTACCAGAAAGTTGAGTCATAAACTCCTTCAATGATGACTCGGCACTCGGGGAACCAATTGTAGCAGATGTTGCTACAAACTTGACATCCTGTGGTCGTTTATTGAAGGCAGATAACACTCGTCTTAATAAAAGCGCCATTTCAGCAGCTTGAGACCCGATGTATGAGTGTGCCTCATCAAGGATGATCCACTCTAAGCTATTTTGGGAAGCCTCAAGTATGGGTGAATCTTCTGCTCTTACCAAAATATATTCCAGCATAGTAGGATTTGTCACTAAAATATCTGGAGGTGTTGACCTCATTTTCTTTCTATTCTGTACTTCGTTCTTTTCTTTATTAATTCCTTCTTCAGGAGTGACCCCGTTGTATAGGCCAAATGTTATCTTGCCGTTAAAGCCTTTAGTCCATGCATCTAATCGTTCTCTTTGACTATTAATTAAGGCGTTTAATGGATATAGCATTAGAGCTTTCACACCTTGGTTATTAGGATCAATAGCAAGTTTTTTTGCTATAATACTATCCAGCACCGGTAGCATAAAGCATTCCGTCTTTCCTGAGCCAGTTCCACTTGATATGACAATAGACTTGTTTTCAGCCGATTTTAGTAACCTCCATGCCTTCAACTGGTGAGTGTATGGTTTCAAAGCTCTGGTTAAACGGTAGTTACCTTTTGCATTGTCTAAGACATCAATTAACTCTTTGGTAAAGAGATCATTTTTCAACTGTCCCAGACTTTTGTCTCCAGTTTGCCATCCATAGGTTGCTTCGAATACTGGGTCACCAAGTAAATTATCGCCAGACCCTAAGGGTGAAGAAAATTTATCGGTAAGATGTCTACGTAGCGAATCATTAACTATGTCATAATGACTCAAAACACCATTTATAGATCGTTGCTCCAAGTCACAAATAAGCTGTGTAAAGTATTTTTGATTTGAATTATCCATTTGAAGCAAAGTGGTTAAGTGTTGATTTAAAAACGGAGTTATACCAATCAGGGTCGTATTTCTTAATTTTTAGAACTTCAGAATAGAATTCATTACTTAATTCATGAGTTCTGTTGGTAAATATATACTCAGCCATGAGTACTGGTGCAGCCAGCAGAACTGAATGATTAAAATTTTCGAGCTGGGCAACCAACTCATTAAGTATTTCGGATTCTCTCGTTCTGACTTTCATAGCAATAGCTTCACAAACTGTAGAATCAGGAAATCTTTGGTTCTGATGTGTTTTTCGTAAAAGTTTTTGATATGTGGAACTAGCGTTTTTCACAAATATCCGTCCAATATCATCGTTACTAAATTGAAATATCGTATTGTTAAGATTGGTGGCTATTTCAGTGTATCGTGCTGGATTAGATTTAACTAAAACAGGTAGCAACGAAAATAACTCAACGGCATCGATTTGAAACAACTCGTGTGTTTTTTGCATATAGATTTTTTCTGCCCATTCTCTATTTAATACTAATTCCTGGGCTTTTTTATATGTCAAATCGAATGCTAATTCCCAGTCCATTGTTGATACTTTCATTATAAATGGTGGACTCTGATTTATTAGATTGAGTATAAATTCACGTAACTTTTTTGACTCAATATTTAACATTGAAATCGATACAAGTCTTGGATCATGTACGAACTTTTTAATGATTTCAATTTTCCTCCATCTTAAATGTCCAAAGGTGGATACTATATCTTCGAGTTCTATCCACCATCTACTGTTAAGGTCCTCCTTCATTTCATTTAAAACAGAATTTAGAATTGAGACCTTTTCATCAGAAAACGAAGTCATAGATATATCCAGAAGACTATATTCTTCAAAACTACTCAATGTAACATCTGGACCACGTTTTAGCTCAATTTGAGGGGATGACATACCATTTTCTGTTTGACAAAAGGCAAGGTAATTAGTGTTTATCGATATTATGCTTTCTACATCTATCCATTCGTTAAGATCTATTTCGATTTCTTTTTGCTCCTCATAATCTAAATTAGCGGGAATAAACTTTAATAAAAGATTATGATATTCATCACTAGTAAAAGTGTTAGATCTAGTGACTTTAATCTTGTTGTTATTTTCTTCAAGTGAGAAATAATATGGAGGAAAATTCAGTTGGAGTTCTCTTCTGTCTCTTATGTATGTGGTTAGTTTAACTGTTCCTAAATCATCATACTCTGATTTCACTTCTTTTAGATATTCAATTGCTTTTTTAATTTCTCTTTTGAAGTCATTTAGATTTAAACTGAATGTACCTTCGTCACTTATATATGGCTCCCAAAGTTCAAGTGTTACCGAATCAACTTCAAGGAGTAATTTTATTTTATCCTGATTCTTAAGAGAACCCAATATTCTAATTCCATGAAGATTTTCTACATTAAGAAAGCTTCCTGATTGAATTCTGACATTAAACCTGTCCATACAAATCACCGATGATGCAAACCACGGAAGCTGTAATTCTATAGACCTATTAAAGGAGTTGCTCCTTAACGTTAGCCTTAAATCTAAATATTTATGATCATAGGTTTTTTTTTCAATAGTGATTCTATGGAAATTTATGTCCGATTCAACTAATTCCAGTTTATAGCTATCATCTACAGCAAAGCTGATATCATTTCCCCACTTATGTAAATCATATATACAAGTACTATTGCCTATTCTCTCCTTAAATGCCACCTTAGATTGAGATGGCAGAATAAGGAGTCTTTTCCTTTTTATGTAGCCATAGGAACTACTTACTTTTGCAGTCACATAACCTAGTGGTTTAAAAACCTGGGTATTGGTACCAGTTTGAAACCAATCTACATTTAGTAATTTTCCGTTTTTTCTAAATGTTGGTTCACCTCTATAAACGGGTATACTCGTATTTATTAACCCATTTACTTGATTCCCAATTAGACAAAGATCTTCTTCATCTTTATCTACATGTGAATTTAGTTTTATGTTTACGATGTAGATGCCATCAGAACTGTTTACGGTAAGCGATGAATTTTGCCTGGTTTCAAGTAATTCAAAATTCTGAGTGCCTATCCTCAGCTTCCCCCACAATTTAAAATCATTTCCATATTCTGCTTTAGTAGTTATCAATACTATAGCATTATTCTCCTCTAGCTTGCCATCACCCGAAAATCGATATTCAATATTAGAGTCTAATTTAGAGAACACGATTACTGGTGGTTCTATTTGAGCTAGATTTTTGTTTAATAATTGATATGTTAAGCCTATCCTGTCTCGCAAATAAACGTTAGGAAATATCCCATCATCAAACCATCCAGTGATCTTCCATTTCTTTGCAAGTTTATTTGGTTTATATGTCCTTTTCCCAAAAATAAGGTTCAGGTCTACTTCGAATTCTCCATTTGCTCCAAAGTCAAATACCAGAACGTAATAAGGAGATAGAGAGTCTTTAGATATTTGAAACTTTTCCTGTAAATGTTCCTCCTTAATTAAATCGTTTATCTCAATCTCACAGTGCAATACATAAACATCCGGATCTTCATCAAGTTCTAGTATATATTTGACATCAAAAAAACTTGCTTTTTTTGTATCAGTTCTTTTAAACGTGCTAAGAATCAGGCTATCAATTAATTGTTGTCCCTCTTTTTCATTTAATGAAATCGGGTAGTCGTCTCTCCAATCTGGATTTTTTGTGTCGAGGACAACTATTGGATTAGTCAAATGTTTTAATTCATATTTTGTAGTTATTTCAATCGATATAGAAATAATTTCAGCTATTAAATCATAAATATGACCGATTCGGTATGTTGCTGGTAAATAATGCTTATAGTCGGTCTCAATTAAGTCACTAATTAGATACTTCTCATAATTATTAGCCCCAACCTTTAACATTAATCTGTCGATTAGAGAAGTAACTCTACTGCTTCCAGTAATTAAGCTAATTGGTAAGCCGCCATTGAGTGCTATTGTACCTAGATATTTTTTCCCTTCATTTTTCAATTTTAATTTCCAATAATTAACCCCTTTTTCTATATATTGATTTCGTTTTACAGGGGGTAAGAAATCTGTCTTTGTAACGCCAAATGAATTGAAAATAGGCTCCCATTTCCAGTGTCCCCCTTGATATTCTCTCCTCCACCATTCTGCCGCATATAGTACAAGATAGATTTGAAACAAATATTCAATTGAAGTGAACCCAACACCAATACGCAATTTTTCAGCATACTCGTTTAGGAGCTCCTTAAGCTTATAATACTCTTGATCTGTTACTTTGTATTTATAAAATGGTTTCCCTTCATTTTTTAATTGCCTTCTATTACCGATATCCAGAAACTCTCCTAACCAAGTATCCATAAGTTTAGTATTTAATAAGTCATTTACTCTACGTATTACAATCTAGTTAGATCCTGTGCAGTCTATATGCATACAAAATAACTAATATGAATATTATACACTTCGATGCAGTGTTATGTGCCAGTTTTTATAGCTCATTACAAGGGAATCTTACAGTTTTGATGTGCTATCTATGGTGTTTTTCTTCAAAAAAGTATATAAGCTGTGCAGTTCTATACTTCGCTTATTTTGCATTGTCTAATGGGTTAATAGCTCCTATATAATTCGGAGTATGGTGTCATATAACTGACATCAGTGTACCTTATTATGTGAACGACTGCTGCTTCGGGTGTTGAGTACACACTCGTCATTTCCATCATATTACCCCGCAGCGAGTTTGCGGCTTTCGTTGAGGAGGTAGCCGGGGATAGGTTCGTGGAGGTTCCATTTGATGTTCATGGGTTTGGCGCCGGAATGGTCGATGTAGTCGCATGGACCTAGGAACACATAGCTCATGGTGTTTCCGTATGTGTCGTTGTTGTGTTCGCGGACGAACATGAGCATCTGCTTTCCGTTGTCTTTGTGCTGTATGTAGGAGAGTCCACGGCCGCGTTCGGGTCGTGAAGCGTTCTGACTTTGCCAGTGGAATATGTTTTCGCTGATGGCGTAGTCTTCGTACATGGTGCTGGAGGAGTAGTCTTCTTCGTTTTTGTTGAGGGTGACGAAGAGGGCTTCGGCGCCGAGTTCGCGGTTTTCGGCAACACCAGCTTGAGTAAAGGATGCTTTCTCCCAAGTGTGCATCTGCATGGCGACTAAAATCTGATCGCGGTTGTATCGGCCGTGAATGCGAAGGGGGAAATCGGCGATGTTGTTGGTCGGTTTTTCGATGACGTCGAGCTGATCCAGCAGGTAACGCGTCACTTCCCGAATTTCATTCAGCATCACAAGATTGTCGTTGAGCCGAAGCAGACTCTCACGTAGATTCGCCGCTCCACTCGAAGGTCCATCCGTTTGCCAGATGTCGTAATGGAGCATGAGGGCGAATTGTTCGATCTCGGCAGCGCTTAGGATATTCACGTTTTGTGAACTTTTTAATTGACTGCTATAAGTGTCAATATTCACATTATGTGATCTTTTTGGTTGACTACCAGTAGTACTAGTATTCACAATATGTGAACTTTTTAAACGATTGCTTGTACTGTCAATATTCACAAATTGTGAATTTATATTCTGATTGTCTCTATTGTTCATATTCACGTTTTGTGAATATTTGTCCTCCAGCAACACCCCCACATCACACCCAGCATCCAGCAGCGCGAGCACAAAACGGAAGTAGCTTTCCGACTGGGTGGTGAGCAGTCGCGTACCGATGTACCGTGATAACTCCACCTCCAGCGGCTCCCGGAAGTCGTCGCGCACGCCCGCTTCCACACAAAGTCGATTCCATCCGATCAGCTTCCCGCCCATCTTGAATTTGTACAGCATGGGCGCTTCCATGTGATGAAATTCCATGAAGTTAAGCCAGGTTAGAGGACGGTCGCTTTGATGCCGGAATCCTTGAATCTTCTGCACCATTTTCGGTCGTTTGAGCGACGTAGCCCGACGAATATTCTCCAGGATGTACTCCCGGGCTTGTCGCTCCAGCACGATGGAGCAGCCCAGGGGCAGGTGGGGGAAGTCGTGTTCCAGTTCTTTGAGCACCGACTGACGGGTGCGACCAATCAAAGCCCGGAATTTGTGTTCGAAGTCGTATTCTTCCCGGGCATTGCCTACAAAGTCGAGCACGGTGAGCACATCTTTACCATCGGCCAGTCGCAATCCCCGACCCAGCTGCTGCAAAAACACGGTCAAACTCTCGGTCGGACGTAAAAAAAGGACAGTATCAATTTCCGGAATATCGACCCCCTCGTTGAACACATCGACCACAAACAGGTAGTTCAGCTCCCCGCGCTGAAGTCGGGCCCGCATCGCATCCCGCTCCTCCCGCGGAGTTTCGCCCACCAGCACATCGGCCTTGAATCCGGCCTGCTGAAACGCATCGCTCATGTACCGGGCATGGTCTTTGGTGACGCAGAACCCAAGGGCGCGTACCCCGGCGGGATCGGTGCAATACTGTTCGAGGGCATCCATGATGGACTGCACCCGCTGTCGGGCGACCATATCCCCCGCGGTGTAGATCCGGGTGAGGGCCGCCGCGTCGTATTTACCGTTTTTCCAGGCTACATCGCGTAAATCGACCGCATCGGTGACGCCAAAGTACTGAAACGGACAAAGCAGTTTGCGGTTGAGGGCTTCCGGAAGGCGGATTTCCGCAGCAATGCGACCGTCGAAGTCCTCGGTGATGTCGCCCCCGTCCATGCGTTCGGGCGTGGCGGTGAGTCCGAGCAGCACATCCGGCTGAAATCGCTCGAGTACGGTGCGGTAGCTGGCGGCGGTGAGGTGATGCACTTCATCGATGATGACCATATCGAAGTAGTCAGCCGGCAGGTGGGCGAGGCGGTCCTGCTGGGAATTGAAGGTCTGCACCGAGGCGAAGACGCATTCAAAACGTTCGGGCGTGGCGCCGTCAACCCAGATTTCGCCGAAGTTTCCATCGCGCAGGATATGCCGAAACGTGGTGCGCGACTGGTGCAGGATTTCCTTGCGGTGGGCGATAAACAGAAGGCGGGCTTCGGGGTGGGCCGCGCGATACCGCTTGAAATCGAAGGCGGAGATCACGGTTTTGCCCGTGCCCGTGGCGGCGACAACTAAATTGCGTGTGCGATGGTGCAGGGTGCGTTCGGCGTAGAGTTTGTCGAGGATTTCCTGCTGAAATGCGTAGGGTCTGACTTCGAAAAAGGTGGTGATGGCGCCGCCGGGTCCGGTTTGGTCGCCGGTGTTGCCCGTGGAGCGCATGCGTTGCTGGGTGAGGGCGCGCTGGAGTCGATCTCCATCCCGGTCCACATCGTACAGGTCGAATTCGCTGTCGGCCCAGTAGGTGTCGAAGGTTTTGCGGAATTTGTCGATGATGTGGGCCACCTCCCGCGTGGTGATTTTCATGTTCCATTCCAGGCCGTTGGTCAGGGCCGAGCGCGAGAGGTTGGACGAGCCGATGTAGCCGGTGTGGAAGCCGCTGTTGCGCAGGAACAGGTAGGCTTTGGCGTGGAGGCGTTCGTGTTCGGGGTTGTAGGAGACCTTGATTTGGGTGTTGGGCAGGCGGGCGAGTACGTTGACGGCTTTGGCGTCGGTGGCGCCCATGTAGGAGGTGGTGATGATGCGCAGGTTGCCGCGACGGGTGAATTCGCGCAGGGCCGGCATCAGGGTGCTGATGCCGGAGAATTTGATGAAGGAGACGAGCCAGCAGATTTCGTCGGAGGAGGCGATTTCTTTGTTGATTTCGCTTTCGAGGGAGACGCCGGCGCGGTTTCCGGTGAACAGTTCACTTTGGGAGAGCCGGGTGTGGGGCATGATCTCGCGGATGCGGGCTTTCAGGTCGGCGTGGGGGTGGTGGAGCCGGTTGAGGACGGCTTCGAGGAGGCGGCCTTCGGTGTGGATGAGGTCGCCGTGGAGGTCGCTGTCGTTGATGGCCCGGGCGAGGAGTCGGATGATGTTGTTGGCCAGGTCGATTTGTCCGAGGGGTCGCTGGCTGGCGGGGATGGCGCTGAGGGCGTAGTGGAGGATGGCGGAGACGTGCTGGGTGAGGTAGCGCGCGGCTTCGAGGGGTTCTACGGGGTGGGTCTGGATGTGGTAGGTGCCGGTGGGGAGGGTTTCCAGGCGCTGGGCGAGGAGGTCGGTGATGAGCTGCTCGTAGAGTCCGGTGGGTGGCGCGGCGAGGGCGATTTGAGATCCGGGTTGTTGGGTGTTACCCGCGGGTTGCGTGGTTGCGGTGACGGTGGAATGGGACTGGTTTCTGCCCACATCGACCTTCCCGACATAATCTGCTTTCGCGTCCTTGGAAGTTCCCCGGTTTGCAGCCAAATCCGCTTTCCTGCCATGATCTGTTTCCAATACCGTGGCCCTTCCCCTGGTTATATCCACATCGACCTTCCCGGATCGCTCAGGTGGTGGGTTTTCCATATCCGGGGAGGATGGTGCCATGACGGTGGTGTTGATGCAGTCGGGTTCGCGTCTATCTTGCTTGCCAGCAAATGCAGTATAGGTTATTCAGGTCGCATCCGCAAGTTACCGGGCATTTTTTATTGCAGCGAGCTTCGCAACGCGGAGGCACATTTTGTGGATGCGAGCTTCGCTAATTGTGCGGATGTAGAGACGGTGGTCGTATGGGACATTCGTCCAGTTATGAAATTCGCCTCTCACTGCTATTCATTTTGCTACAGGAGGGGGCATATTCAATTCGGGAATGAGTTTGAAAAGCGGCTGCCAGTCGGCCCGGGTGTATCCGTTGATGATTTCGACATAGTTGTCTTCGTTTAAGGTCATGGCGCGATGTTGTTGAGGTGATTTCTCTTTGTGTTGTACATCAGCAGGTAGGCACTTTTGTTGGCTTCTGTTAAGAAAGATCGACGAATTAATGTTTCCACAAAAGGCTGCTTTTCTATGAAGGGATGCAGCAGTTTCTCAATCCGGGTTTCTGCAACGCCAACTCTCAAGGCCAATTCGGTAAAATCGCTTTTGCATGGATGTCCGCTTTTCTTGTAGTATCCACTCTTGAAATCGTCTGCAAACAGGCCCTTATCTAATGCAAAATCGGTATCGTTCACATGCAGTTTGGTATTTACCAGATCATACGCAGGACTTAACAGATAATCTCCACTGGGGGACTCAAGCAAGGAAAAGTTCTTTAAATGAGCATCTCCGTTTGAAAACAGAAAATTGAAGACTACCAGGGAAACATACTTTTCTATTTCTATCCGCCATGCAGGAACAAACTTCTGTATGAGTTGTCCGGCCTCTTCGTAGCTGTAGGTGTATTTGAACTGTGCACCCGCATTGTCGGTCGTTTTTCCGGCCAGCGTTGCAAAATCCTCCTTACCCCATTTACTAACGTGTCCATCCCTCAGGCGGACATCGGTTTTTACGTCAAATCGTTTGGTGATGTAGGCAGGGGAACCATCCCGGAAGAAAATCATAGCGTTTTCTGCCGTATTCAGTCCATATACTTGTTTTGCTATTTGCATGGTCAGGTGTTCGTTGGCAGGAACCTGGTCGACCTTTTTTAAATCTCTGGGTATGGGCTTGAGGATATAGGTTCCCTGCTCCCCTTCTACGGTTAGCCGCAAAACGTTTTTATCTAACAGGAGGCTCAATTTCTCCTGAACACCCGATATGGAGATGCGTTTTCGATTTTCAAAGAATTGTTCGGCAACGTCCTCGTTTTGCCGGGGCTGTTCGTAGGGCAATATATGGCTGACCTTTTTGCCACTAAATACATTCCGTAAGCAGGCCGGACTATACGTAGTAAAACCTCCTGCCAGTGTTCCCGGACAATATGTTTCATCACCTGTTTTCATCCATCCACCATGGGTTTGACGGTTAGCGCACCAATGGTGTCGTATTGCGCTGTTGCAGCCAGTAAGCCGAAATGATCATCTTCGTCGATTCTCAAATGGGTGCATTGCAATGTTCGGTTCACGCCTTCGCTTAGCATGTTGAAGAAAACCGGAAATAGATAGGGGCTGCTATATTCCTGCTGTGTTTTGGGTAATGTCAGACTTATTGCCGGCTTATTGGAATCATTAAAATAGATACCATCATACCTGAACACATACTGCGTGCGATGTATTTCCTTCAGTGTTCCTGCTAACATCCCCTTGTAGTATATTTCCATCGCTCTCATGTATTATTTTTCTTTACTTCGAGGGTTAGTTCCATTCCTAATACTTCAGCCAGCTTGTTGAGCACATCTAAGGAAGGATTTCCTTGTCCCCGTTCTACTTTATACAAGGTATTGGTGCTGACCTTTGCCAGTTCGGCCAGGTGAGGTTGGGTGATTCTGAGTTCCTTTCGGCGGTTTTTTATGGTTTCACCAAGCGTCTTAGCTAACATTATCGTGTGATTTTAGTGTTAACGATACGATGTGGCTATAAATATATGGCAAAAATCACAATATAGTGTGATATTTTAATGTGTGTGCCGTAGGATATTCGGTAATAGTGGGTAAAATCACACTATGGTGTGAAATTTCAGTATGTCGCGCGTAAGAATACACTATAAATGCGTGAAATAAGGCTATAGTGTGATAAAATCAAAAAACTGGGGATTGAACCGAAGTTACTAACTTCAGCTCAATCCCCAAGTTTTTGATGTGATCCGGTAAAAATTGTCCAGACTAAGCATCAGGACCATCCGGGCCAGCGAGGTGTTTTCGGATATACCGATTATTTTTTTCCAGACAGGGAGGATGGCCGGAACCGAACGTTGATTGATGGCGGTGAAACAGCGTTCGAAATCCGGATTTTCCCGGTGAAAACGCAGCTCTCGGTTGAATAAAAGGTCGATACGGTGTTCCAGGATGACCTCGATCAGCTCAGCTTCACGGGTTGATTGCGACTCTTTCCCGGCAATGATGTTCGCCCGCTGCTGATGATACTGGAGCAGTCGCTCTGTGAAGAGGTGAAGGTCTGCAAATAGGTGATAAAAGAACGCTTAGTTTTTGCCGACCGTCCGGGCGAGTCGCTCTATGTTAAGTCCCCGGGGACCTTCCCGGGCGAAGATGTGGTACCCGGCGTCGATCCAGGGTTTTTCTATGGGTTTCATCGCGTTGTGTTTTCCGAAAACATAGCAATATTCGGGCGTATTCCGGTATGCGGTTCCGTAGTGGTCGTGCAGGGCGTTCCTTCAGCTGCAGGACCCGCCGAGCAAGGCAGGCGGCAGGCGGCAGGGGGCAGGCGGCAAGGTAGCAAGTGGCAAGGTAGCAAGTGGCAAGTGTCAAGCGGCAAGGTAGCAGGTAGTAAGTGGCAGGTGCCGTCTGCTAAATACTAATAAGCCAGACGCCTTTTATGGCCACTGGTTACTCTTGTCTGAAGTCTGTTAATTCGTAACTTGCGTTTCGTCCAGCTTCGTCTGTTTGTTTTAATATACCTTTTTCAATTAAGTCTTTTATATCTCGTAAAGCGGTGTCGGCAGAGGTCTTGGTAATTTTTGCCCATTTTGAGGTTTGTAATTTACCGTCAAAACCGTCAAAAAGTTTGTTGAGCATGAGTCGTTGTCTTTCATTGACAGGCGTTTGTTCGTGCAGTTTCCAAAATTCGGCTTTACGCAATATTCTTTGCGTGGTGCTTTCAGTAGCAAGCATTGCGTTTTTCAAGCAAAGTAAAAACCATTCGAGCCATTCAGTAATGTCACCTGTACTGTGTTGAACTTTCTGCAATATGCCGTAATAATGTTTGCGTTCTACTAAAATTTGGCTTGACATACTGTAAAAACGTTCGCCACTATTTTCCGCACGAGCAAGCACCATATCAGTTATGGCACGACCAATTCGACCGTTGCCGTCATCAAAAGGGTGAATGATGATAAACCAAAAGTGGGCTATTGCTGCTTTTAATACAGGGTCAAGTTGATTGTCATTATTGAACCAGTCTAGAAACTTGTCCATTTCCGCTTTTACAAGTTCCGCTTTTACAGCTTCGTAATGCATTTTTTCTTTACCCATTGCTCCCGAAACAACCTGCATTTCCCCGGTACGGTATCTGCCCACTTCAATTTCATAAGGTCCGCTGTATCCAGTTGGAAAAAGTGCTGCGTGCCAGCCAAACAAACGTTTTTTTGTCAATGGTAGATTATGACGTTGGGTAGCATCGAGCATCATTTCTACGATGCCTTCAATATGACGGCTGCTTGGCACAAGTCCTGCGGTGTTGATACCCAAACGCCTTGCTATGGATGAACGCACCTGGTCAAAGTTGAGTAGTTCCCCTTCAATCTCAGATGATTTCACTACGTCTAACGTTAGGGTAGTAAGTGTAGCTTCTTCCTTTGCAGAAAAACCCAAAGCGTTCATTTGTCCGATGATTTTACCTTGCATCAGGCGAACTTCCCCAAATAGTGCATTTATGGCTTTGTCATTCCAGGTAAATTCCGTCCAGTTTTTATGTTGATAGATGTATTTTGCCATTGCTTTAAATCATATTTGCGGCAAATATACGGATTTATCACCGCAAATATGCGGTTCTTATGCTGTTTTATTACCGCAAAGAGGCGGTTGTTTTTTCTTCTTCGTTAGTGAGTGTATGTTTTTCCCTACTATTGAGTGTTATTTTCTGCTCAATTCTATAACGAATATGTCGATCTGTCAAGCGACGAAACCTAGTCGCGGTTCAGTCGCTCGATTTCAGCCTGCAGGGCTTCAATCTGGGTTTGCTGCTCCTGTATGGCTTTGATCAGGAACGGAATCAGCTCGGTGTAATTCAGGGATTTGTATTCCATGGTTATGGTCATATCACCGCCCGACGGGCCCACCTCTTCGGAGGGTTCGGTGTAGGTATGTACATTATCGCGCACCAGATCCGGCAATACAGCTTCAACTTCCTGTGCGATGAGGCCATAATGGGTTCCTGTGCTCAGGGGGAGTCCGTTCCACGACCCGTTCCCGCGGAAGGTGTACGATGCAGGATTCAGCTGCATGACCACGCCCAGGGCATTGCCGAGCGGTCGGATGTTTTCCTTGAGGTTGCGGTCGGACGTGTTGTTCAGCGAGCCGGTGTAGTTGATGTCGCCGTTGATCTGGAGTCCGTTGAAAGTGGCACCAAAATCGGAGGTGGTATAGCCATGAAGCACCAGGGCGGTGTCGGCATGGATTTCAGCACCGATACTGGACGCCCCGTCGCGGTTGACATACAGACGAAGGCCCGTGTTCTGGCCCGTTCCATCAACGCTGGCCTGCAGCCCGATGTTGCTGGTTCCCTCACGCACCGACAGGGCGACCCCATAGTTCTCTACGCCGGCCGAGAAGATGTTTCCGCGTAGCCCGTAGTTATTCGCTGGCGAACCGAATACTAAGGCGTCAAATCCAACATTATTTGCCGGGGAGGTGGCATCGGCCGTACCCTGAACCGCTACGTTCGCCCGTTGTGCCGTATTCCCGTAAGCCCGACCCCGTACCCCGATGTTGTAGTTGGGCGAGCCGGTTCCGAATCCTACGAGACCCGCATTTACGGTTCCGATGTTTCCGTCACCCTGCGCGTCGCGGGCAACGGCCTGATAATGAAACGCCTGCGGGACCTGCGCCAGGGCAACATCGGCCAGCATAAACATGATAAACACAGAAAAAAAAAGACGGTAGAGTGATTTCATAGGGATCTCCTGAAACATGGATTGAAGGAATGGATAAAAAAATGGGTGATGTAAAACGATTGTCGTTGCCCGACCAGAACGACCATGGGCGATGTGCACGTTGCGAGGCGAGCGTTATCGTGGTATACATCGCGAGGCGAGCGTTGGTCGAACGGAGCTTTATTTAACCAGCATCATTTTGCGGGTGCTGTGGACGCGACCGTCGATCTGGAGCATATACACGTACACCCCGCTGGCGAACCGTGAAGCATCGAAGTTCGCAGTGTACACCCCGGCTGTACGCGCATCGTTCACCAGCACCTCCAGTTCCCGTCCGAGCAGATCGTACACGGTGAGTCGGATGGTTGCCGGTGAGGCTACGGAATAGCGAATCCGCGTGGAGGGGTTGAACGGGTTCGGATGATTTTGATCAAGCGAAAAGAAGAGCGGTATTTCGGCAGCAAGATCATCCAGCGAAGTGGGGGTGATGTTAAAACTGTTCGGGAACCCCTGAACCAGACTGATTCCTTCAGCACTGAGGGTTCCGGTAACCACATCGCCGGCCGAAAAACTCACCGATACTCCGGGAGCGGATACATAGCCGCCGGCGAAGCCGATGGTTGCAGCGTTGAGCGACTGGGCCTGCAGCGGCCCGGCGCATACCGAACATACCATAAGACTTACGGCAGCAACGATTGAGCGCATAGCATTATATGTTACGTGGACGGTGTAGTGAAGCTGTAGACACGGATACATCGTCCTGCATCATGCATCGTAAAGACGAACACAACACAACACAACACAACACAAACATACATGCACGCTGAAGCGATGTTCCTGATAATCGAAATTATTCAGAAAACTAATCAGTTCAAAGTGCCGGAGCAGGCGGTCAGGGTAATGGCCAGGAAAAGCAGGCCGAGGTTGTGGTACGTCCGGTCTGTGATTGGGTTCATGCCTTGAATAACGGGAAAGTTGAAGTGGAAGCTGACGTTTTCAAGTATGCAGAAAACTGGTCAGACTTCCTATTCAATTCGTGCCCGCTGGATGTTCCGGACCCAGATGTAGGTTCCGCGCAGCACGTCAAAGTCCACCTCGCCCGTCATGATGATTTCCGTGGTATCATCAAAGGGGAAGGTTGGCATGACCTCACGGTCAATTTCGATGAGGAGATCACCGGAAGCGTCTTCAAAAAGGTAGTAGTCTTCACGGATGTGCTGGGTAATGTAGCCGCGAAGCTGTACCTCTATATCGCGGATTTGCAGGAGCCGGGCATTATTCAGGACCTCCTCGACGTTCATTTGCCGGTCGGCAGAGGCGGAGGGACCTGTGTACTGGGCGTTGGACTGGTAGGTTATCGTGAACAGGATGAAGAATAGAAGGATGTATTTCATGGTTTTGAATGGTTTTTCCGGATTGGAGCCCGGTCAGGGTTCAGGTTTGTTTCCGGATTGAGGCCCGGGTCGCGGTACCGTATGTGCTACCGTGAAGGGGGTGCCCGGCAATTTGCTGTGTTGCCGGGCAATCTCGGGGGAGGACCTTTACTGCCGTTTATAGTTTTGTTGGCGAGGGGGGACTCCTGTCAGGCACACGTCTGCGGAGTGTGCCGTCTGCCGGGGGTGCCCGGCATGCGCTCTTTGTAAGAATGCACTAAAACTACCGGCAGAAACTGAACGAATTCTGAAGAATGTCAAATAAATGTATGCAATGATTTTAGTGTCGGGTTCAGCAGCTTGTTACGGTCGGCGTCTGTAACGTCACCGGCATCCGTTGTATCGTCGGGGTCGCGCCTGTGCCGGGGCGCCGACACTTGTTTGATTGTGAGAGCAAGTGTATTTGTGTTCGGGGTATATCAGTTTGGAGGTTCTAATTCGTTAGTTTAACAATATCGCAGGCATGTCTCCGATCGCTGCCTCCCGACCAACCCTGCAAACCCGAACTAAATGCTATCCTGATGTCCAATCCTCCCGTTCAAAAACAGTTGTTTCGTTACTTCCTGCAGGGGTTGCTGTTCATCGCGCCGCTGACGGTGACCGGTTATATTATTTACATCTCCTTCACTTTTATTGACAGTCTGCTGCAGCGGGTTCTTGAGCCGGTGCTGGGTCTGTTGATTCCCGGCCTGGGGTTTGTAGTTGTGGTGCTGGTGTTGATGCTGCTGGGTTTTTTTGCACAGACCATCATCGGCAAGCCCCTGAAATCCTGGATTGATCGACTTCTGGCGAAGATTCCGTTATTGAATTTCATTTACACGGCGTTTGCCGATTTGTTTTCATCGCTGCTGGGTAATCAGCGCAAATTCAACCGACCGGTCCTGGTGGTGGTGAATCCGGATGTGGGGTTGGAGAAGCTGGGGTTTTTGACGGAGCCCGATCTGCGTCGGTTGGGTGAGGACGGCAAAGTGGCGGTGTATTTCCCGCACTCGTATAACTTTTCCGGCGAGATGTTTATCGTGCCGGCGGGCCGGGTGCGACCGGTAGATCTGCCCCCCGGGGATGTGATGAAGTTTATTGTATCAGGGGGCGTGGCCGGCCTGCATGAGCAGGGTTCGGCTGAGGGTGCGAAATAGGCTGTTGCCAGGGCCGTGGGCGAGGTTGCCGGTATGGCATGTGCCATCCCATAGGCTGCATGATGTGCCCGCCCGGGGACATTACCTTGTGACAAGTTACCCCAGTGTGTGTTTTCATTGGTGAATGTTGCGTCGCGGCTACTTTCCGCGGGTCACGGCGCGATGGGTTTGTCGTTACGGCTCCACTCGCTCCACGATCCTACATAAAGAGCGGGTATAGGTAGGCCGGCATGGGCCGCTGCAAGCAGGGTGTGGCAGGCGGTAACACCTGAGCCGCAATGCACAGCCACGTTTTCCATGGGTACATGGTCTAGTTGCCGGTTCAGTTTTTCGCGCAGGGTTTCGCCTGGCAGGAAACATCCGTCTTTATCCAGATTATCGGTGAATGGGATGTTGATGGCACCGGGGATATGTCCGGCGATCAGGTCGATGGGTTCGGTGATACCGTTGTAGCGTTCTTCGGAGCGCACATCGACCACCCGGAATTCCGGATTTTGTGCAGCGAGGGCTACCTCGTCAAGGTGCATGATTGGAAGTTGCCACGTTGATACAGGGTACAGGGCGGGGGCTGATTGGGGAAGCTGCCATCCTGTTTCAGTGGGATAGTTTTGGTGCCGCGCGTGCTGCAGTCCACCGTTGAGTACCTGAACGTTTTGGTGGCCGAAGGCACGGAGCATCCACCAGAATCGGGCGGCGGCGTTGGAGCCGTTCTTGTCGTCATAGATGATGACGTGGCTGTCAGGTTGTATACCGAGGTTGGTGATGGTCTGTGCGAAGGTGTGTATGTGGGGCAGGGGGTGCCGGCCACCGTTGGCGGCGTCTGCGGGGATGGCTGAAAGCTGGGTGTCAAGGTCGACGTAGACGGCGTCTTTAAGGTGAATCTCGCTGTAGCGTTGGCGCGATTCCGGGCTTCCTCCGGCATCGAACAGGAGGAAGTTTGTCAGGCCGGACAGTTGGATGGGTTCGATGATGGCTGGTAATGGGGGCATGGGTGGTTTTGAACGGTGATTCAGGGGTTGTGACGGGATTTGTACCGGCAAAAATGTGGGTTATTCCGGGGTTTTATAGTTGGAAGGGGTATGGATGGGTTACGCCCGAGCTAGTTTTCGCGAGGGTTTTAAAACATGAACGGATGGGTGGTCTTAGTGTTTTTGACCTGCGTCTGGATGTGGTTTGGCGTGCAGGCCTGGCGAATTACTGAACTTTTACTGTGAAATATGTGAAAGTGGTGAAAGATTATGTGGTTTTTTGACTCTCTAATATAGATGTAATCGAGGGCTGAAGCCGGCATGTTTTCTTCAGGGAGGGTACGCTGCCCTGCAGAGGTCGTTTTGTTGGCCGTTGCTCGGGTATTTCAACCACCATGTAACCATGAATAGCAAGACTAAATTACAGTGAACAGGGTACATCCAGATATTAAAACTCGATTTATTGATCCCTTTAATGATTTCGGTTTCAAACGACTTTTCGGTCAGGAGTCCAGCAAAGCGTTTCTGATTGATTTTCTTAATGAAGTACTGGAATTACCGGAGGCTGACGTGATTGTGGAGGTATCCTTTCTGAACTCGGAGAATACGGCCGAGGCAGACCAGGGCCGAAGTGCGTACTTCGACCTTTACTGCAGGTGTGGTGATGGGTCGTATGTCATCATTGAGCTGCAACGAGCCCGGCAGGAGTTTTTTGCTGACCGGGCTCTTTACTACTCCACCTGGCCTGTTCAGCATCAGGCTGCCCTGGCGAAAAAAAATCACGGGAGTAGGTGGAATTTCGAGCTTGAGAAGGTGTATTTCATCGGAATCATGAACTTTGTTATGGAGACCGGTACACCCGCTTACCGCCATGAGGTTGTGTTGATGGATACGGCACAAAAAGTAATTTTTAATCCTAAACTCCGGTTTGTTTTTATTGAAATTCCTAAATTTAGAAAACGAGTTCATGAGCTGCGTTCTGGCCTGGAACGCTGGATGTATTTACTGGCAAATCTTGCCGGTATGAAGGAGAAACCGGCTTCGTTTGCCGGTGAATTATTCGACAATTTCTTTAAAATTGCGGAGGTATCACGAATGAATTTTGAGGAACAACTGGCCTATTTACGCAAAGAGAAGGCCGAGCTGGATTATTACAATACGATGGAGTATGCCAGGAAGGAGGCGATAAAAGAGGGTTTGGAGGAGGGTCGTGCAAAGGGCCTGTCACAGGGTTTGGCGGAGGGTCGTGCGGAAGGTCGTGCTGAAGGTCGTGCGGAGGGTCGTGCGGAGGCGGAACGCTCGATGGTATTGCGGATGAGGGATCGGGGCATGCCGCCCGATGAAATTGCATCGCTTACCGGTCTGGATGAGGCCTACATTCGTTCCATGACCGATCCTTCCTCTACCTAAGCGGTGCTGCACGTTGCCGTGGGTCTTCAACCTAAGTAACATATTCTAACCTATTAAACGCAGACGCTTGACCACAGCAGCGCAGATCCGGCCGATGCCAAGCGACCAGGAATTTTCCTGACCGAGGTTAGATGCTCTACGTTGGCGCTCTAAAAAAAAGCCCGGCCAGTTTGAGAACTGAACCGGGCTGTAAAAGTTGTGAGCCGATAGTCCCTGTAGGGACCAGCGGACCCAATCGTTATGCCGATGTTACATCAAATCGGTCAGCATCCATCACTTTCACCCAGGCTTTAACAAAGTCACGTACAAATGTTTCTTTGTTGTCATCCTGCGCGTAGAACTCGGCATAGGCCCGCAGAATGGAATTCGATCCAAACACGAGATCAACCCGGGTAGCGGTCCATTTCGTTTCACCACTCGAGCGGTCTACGATGTGGTACAGGTTTTTCCCGGCCGGCTTCCAGTTGTTCTTCATATCCGTCAGATTTACAAAGAAATCGGTGGAAAGAACGCCTTCACGATCGGTAAACACGCCGTGGCGGGTACCGCCGTGATTGGTGCCGAGCACACGCATACCACCCACCAATACCGTCATTTCCGGTGCAGTAAGTCCCATGAGCTGGGTGCGATCAAGCAACATTTCCTCCGGAGACACGGTGTAGTCTTTCTTGACCCAGTTCCGGAATCCGTCATGAAGAGGCTCAAGAACATCAAACGACTCCGTATCGGTCATCTCGTCGGTGGCATCACCACGGCCGGGCAGGAAGGGTACCGTAACATCCACGCCGGCTTCCCGGGCAGCTGCTTCTACGGCAGCGGTTCCACCCAATACGATGAGGTCGGCGAGGCTTACCTTTTTACTCAGTCCGGACTGAATTTCCGTAAGCTTGTCCAGCACCTTCTGCAGACGGGCAGGCTCATTACCTTCCCAATCTTTCTGGGGAGCAAGCCGGATGCGACCGCCATTGGCACCACCACGGAAATCGGATCCACGGAACGTTCGGGCACTGTCCCAGGCAGTACTGATGAGTTCGGTGCGGGTCAGACCGCTGTTCAGCAGAGTAGCCTTCAGCTCAGCAATTTCCCCTTCAGTCAAGGTATAGTCCACGGCGGGAACCGGATCCTGCCAGATGAGGTCTTCGGCCGGTACATCCGCTCCGAGATAGCGGCTTTTCGGACCGAGATCACGGTGGGTCAATTTGAACCAGGCCCGGGCAAAAACATCCTCGAAATACGCCGGATCGTTATAAAATTTCTCGGAAATCTTGCGGTACTCCGGGTCCATTTTCATGGCCATATCCGCATCGGTCATGATGGGGTTTTGTCGCTGCCCCGGGATGTGAGCGTCAAAGGGCTTGTCTTCTTCTTTGATATCGATGGGCTCCCACTGCCAGGCACCCGCCGGACTTTTCTTCAGCTCCCACTCGTAATTCAACAACAGGTGGAAGTAGGTGTGATTCCATCGGTCGGGCGTGGTGGTCCAGGCGCCTTCAATGCCGCTGGTTACAGTGTTCTCAGCATTGCCTTTGCCCTGCGGATTGGCCCAGCCGAAGCCTTGTCCGTGTACATCTTCAGCTTCAGGGTCGGCACCCAATGCCGCTGCATCGCCGTTTCCATGGGTTTTCCCAACGGTGTGTCCGCCTGCGGTCAGAGCACAGGTTTCTTCGTCGTTCATGGCCATGCGCTTGAAGGTGGTGCGAACTTCGGCAGCGGTTTTCAGCGGGTCCGGTTTTCCGCCCACACCCTCGGGATTCACATATATAAGTCCCATCTGCACGGCAGCCAGCGGATTTTCAAGGGACTCAGCGTCATCATCGTTACCATAGCGGTCACGACCGAGCCATTCTTTCTCGGAACCCCAGTAAATATCTTTTTCCGGATGCCAGATGTCTTCCCGACCACCTGCAAATCCGAAGGTTTTAAAACCCATCGACTCATACGCCATATTTCCGGCCAGAATAAATAAATCGGCCCAGGAGAGCTTATTGCCATATTTTTGCTTAATCGGCCACAGCAAACGACGGGCCTTGTCCAGGTTGACGTTGTCGGGCCAGCTGTTCAATGGAGCAAAACGCTGATTACCGGTGTTGCTGCCACCGCGACCGTCTGAAACCCGGTAGGTTCCGGCGCTGTGCCAGGCCATACGAATCATCAGTCCGCCATAATGTCCCCAGTCGGCCGGCCACCAGTCCTGACTGTCGGTCATCAGGGCCTTCAGGTCGGTTTTGACGGCTTCGAGGTCCAGTTTTTTAAACTCCCCGGCATAATTGAAATCCTTGCCGTAGGGCGTGCTTTTTGTATCATGCTGGTGGAGAATGTCCAGATTCAGGGCATTGGGCCACCAGTTGGTAACCGATTCTTTAACTTCGGTGTTGGCCCCGTGATGAAACGGGCACTTTCCGTTGGTTGAATTGTTCATGTTCGTGTTTTTATTAATGATAGTATTGAAGAAAATTGCGCGTGTATTGACCGTAAAATTAGCCTGCAACTAAGGACTATCCCGGTAAAATTATAGGTCTCTAATACCTCGTATGTGGATGAGGCCTTGTTTTTGGGAGGGTTCCTGCATCACCTGTTTCGACCCTCTGATTGGCAGAAGTCATACACGCTGTTAATGACTGTAAATTTAGGCACTGTGCACGTCAGAAACCGTCGATTATCGTAAAAGATTGTCCGACTTGCGTAAAGCATACATCTGAATATTGTGAAAAGAATTTATTTCAGTCGGGAGAATATGCTATCGGGAAAGACATCGCGGGTGTAGCGCACGAAGGTGTTGAATTGCGTTAAAATGACCACTGCCGCGACCATCTGAATAACCGGAGTGAGCCACTCGCCCGGAATGCCCAGTACGGTGAAGTTCATTTGCTGCAGAATCAACGTGAGGCTTATCCCCGAAATCACCCCAATGAGCAGAAAAACCGATGCAACGAGTACCAATGGACGGTTTTTGTGCGGGGATGTCGCCGCGATAGTTTGTTCGGTAATATCCTTTGTGATGGGGGTCTCAGTACGCATAGTTTCGGATGCTGCATAAAGGTGCCCCGACAACGCACGCGCGGGTTCAGATGCCATACCTGTACTTTCAGGCGCGGTACCTGGCGTAGCAGCTGCACCAAATTCAGGATACACCTGCGTCATTTTCATCAAGATGTCATCCTCCAGGTCAGGTGGGATGGGGATTTCCGCTGCAGAACCAAGCAGTTTCGACAGGTTTCCACAGCGCATGCGCTGGTCGAAGGATTGATGTTGGTCAGTATATGGTTTCGAGGGAGTTTTCATCAGAGGTTACAGCTCCTGGTGTTTACGCATTTTGGTATCGAGTACGTTTCGAAGCGACTGCCGTCCCCGGTGCAGCAGCACTTTCGTGTTCGGAAGGCTCCATCCGGTAGCGCCTACAATTTCGCGGGTCGATAACGATTCGAGGTAGAACAGCCGAATGGCCAACTGCTCCGCCTCCGGGATTTCCTTCAGAGCTTCGGCGATGCATGCCTGCAGATGCTCACTGTGATCGAGGTCCTCAAACGGATCGGTGAGCTCTTGTGGTAGCGCTCCCTCCAGACTATCGATGGAGGGATAACGCACGGCCAGACGCTTCTCTTCTTTGAGCAGCATCAGGCATTCATTGATTACAATACGCACCAGCCATGTACGAAAAGAGGACTGCCCGCTGAATGTGGACAGTCCTTTCCAGGCTTTGATAAAGGCCCGTTGCACGGCTTCGGAGCGCAGGTCGGGGGAGGAGAGTAGTCCTGCCGTGACCGACCACGCCATGCCCTTTTCCCGATTAACGAGGATTCGGAATGCGTTGGGGTCGCCATCCCGACATCGATTCAGTAATTCCGTTTCATCGGACATCAGTTTGACTTTTCGGAGTTCCCGTCGGTGTCTTTGATTTTGCCTGCGAAATAGAACCCGAATCCTGCGAACAAGAATAAAATGCCGAAGCCGAAAGATGGATCAAATCCACCGGAAATTTCGTGCAATATGGATGCGGTTACCAGCCCCAATGCTACGAAGATGAGCAAAATTCCAATCTTCTTCCAGGCTATGCGGATACCTTTCAACGCGGGAAGTGCGGGAAGTTCATGGCCGGGCAGCTGAGCCGGATCGTAGCCTTTTTCCAGCAGAAGCATACGTTCTTTGCTGCGTGCGGCGTGCATAAGGTACCAGGATGCGAAGAATGCGGCGATAAGGGTGACGCCGAGAATGGTTATATATAGCATAATATGGTGGTTTTTTGGAGGCTGTTGTTGTGTGCTTTAACCCTTAGATGATCTCCGCCCCGGAAAGGTTACATGATTTTGCACTTTACTGCGATTGGACTACTTTATCCAATGTAGTAAGATCTGCAGCGTTTAACAGATTCAATGCTTTTTGTGCGTAAACCATGAATACACTATTTCTAATCCTACTTGTAACGCTAAGCACCGATATAGCAAGTTTTTCGGACTCAACCAGCGTTTCGGGTTCAACCGACGGTCGGTTTCTGCCCATATGCTTACCTAACCCCGATATAGTGTACGAGGGTGGTTTCTACATCAACTATGCTGACAATTATCGGCATTTGAACCGTTTCGACAACGAACTGCTCGAACATCCGGAGTCCGGAATCAGTGATGCCTCCATGCCCTATGCATTTACTCAAACGGGCATGCGTATCCGCTTCAGAACCGACTCTGACTCCATTCGTTTCATTTTTAAAGCTCGAGAAGATGCAGCTCAATCTTCACTTCGTGATGCTTTCGGGGTTTATGTATTCCGGACCGATGTAGAAACCAGGTACGAGAAATTCGACAATAACAGCCATCAGTCATTTGATACACTTGATTTTATAGTGGCTAACGTCCGCAACGATAAATCGACTACTCCCGCTGAAATCACGGTACATCTTCCCACACATTTTGGGGTGGATCTTTATTCTGTCGAGATCAGAGAACACGCCAATATTTTCCCACTACCTGAAGATAATCGCGATGTATATGTTGCCATCGGTAATTCTATAGCGCATGGTACCGGTGTTGAGTCAGCTACCCCCCATACATGGCCGCATCTTTTTGCGATGTATGCCGATGTCAACCTGTACAATATGGCCGTTGCGAGAGCACGCAGCAGCTGGGTGATTCCATCCATGCTTCGAGGTAGAAAAGTCGACATCATCACCGTATCGACCGGATTCAACGATTGGATGTGGAGTGACAATTCTTTGAATGAGGCATCGGTGCGCTATGCCGCAATGCTCGATACCTTGCTTATCGTACAGCCTGAGGCTGAAATCTGGGTCATTACGCCACTGGCAACTACAGTGGAGGAGCCTGCTATGGGCGCGCCATTTACGCTGGAGGCGTGGCGTAACGAAATCGAACGATTGGTCAATATCAGACAAGAATCTGCAAATGAACGGCTTCATCTCATTCACGGTCCTGATTTTTCCGAACCCGGGTACCTGATGGATGGTGTGCATCTTTCACGTGATGGTGCCCAATCCTTCGCGCGAAGGTTGAGTGACCACATCCGGTATGGTTGGGAGTTGTTTGAACTTGAATTTGGGTGCAATGTATTGGATGGGGACCATTGAGGCGGTTTCGAAACGCTGCCTTTGGCAGGTCTACACATGACTCTTCTGGAAATCGATGTCGGATTGAGCATTCGTTTTCACCCCCGTGAAGCGGCCAGCAGATCGATGTACGCCCCTTCCACCAGCCATTCGACTGCAATACCCAGCTGTTTCATGATACGTTGGGCTTCATCCACACCGGATTCGTATGCATCTGCATCCGCCAGAACGACTTCCAGCTCGAGGTAAGCTCCGAGCCCTTCTACGGCATCCAGGTGGATGCGGGTGCGACCAACCCGATACAGCCTACGTTTTTTCCGAACCCGCCCCTGCTCACCCCATGCCAGGGTCAGGGCCTGTCGCATCCCGGCCGGATCAGGCACCGGCGTTCGAATATAGAACGAGGATTTCGGACCTTTGGCATCATCGCGCCGGTAAAAAATCAGCTCGGCCGAGCCGTCGGCAAATTCCCGCAGCTTGATCCGTCCGTCTGCACCCTGAAAAAACGTATCGTCCTGCTCCAGATCCAGGGGAGCCTCCGTGGCGATGGCGGCAGCCAGAGGTTCAATGGCCTTTACCGAAGGGATTCGCGCTTTGATTTCGATGTTTTGTGGCATATCTAATCTATTGTCTTGCAATTAACTAAATCCATAATACCAGAAATATTCGTAAGTAACGAAATATCAGTGTTGGTCAGGTGCTTGTAACGTATTATCGTGTCTCCGCCTGACTCGGCAACTACGCGCAGCAGCCAACCCTGCCGGGCTGCGTCAGCGAAGATTCCCGCAGCGAGGTGCCTTGATCCGGCTTTCAGAGTACGTACGAACACCCCGGTTACGCCGGTTATGCGTGGGTCGGTCACGGGAATGAATTTGGTCGACTCGCCAAATGCGGAGGTGGTCCAGAATCGGGTGAGGAAGGTTGCAAGGGTGCGCTCTTCGGGTAGGGAGGGGGTATCCTGCCGCGGATTGGTGAACCAAAGTCCGCGTTCCTGCCAGTAAAGTAGGGGTCTGGGGGAAGGATTTGCTGCATTCCCGGGAGTGATCCCACTGGCTGCTGCCCTTATGGTTCCTGTGTTCACGGCCTTTGCAGGTGCCAGGTCTGTACGTTCAGCTTCGTTGGTCAATGGAAAAACCGACGCAAAGTCATTCACATAGCGGGTGTGCCCATCCTCCTGCATGGCGAAGAGCAGGTCGCGCACACCGTTGGTGAGCAGGATGTAGGGTGCACGAATCTGGCGATTGTAGCGGGCGGCCTGCACCGCGGTCTGCTCGGTCAGCTTGACCGATTCGGCTTTGCATTCCACCAGTAGCAGCGGCCGGTGAAATTCATCGAAACACAGAATGTCTGCCCGGCCGGCATGATCGGTTGACTGCATGGGAACCGGGGGCTCGGTACTCATCCGGTTCGCCGAAAACCCCGCCTCACGGACCAGATATTCAATCATGCGCAATCGAACCCGCTCTTCCGGTCGGTCGGCCGCCCGCGTGCGCGTCACGGGATTGAACCACTTTCGCACACCGTTTTCAAAGCGTACGATGGGGAAATGGTTGGTAATTAGTGAGCCCATAGGAAGCCAATATAACAATAAGACCAGGGCTAACCGAAGAGGCTGTCACGATTGCGATGCCACCTCTGCATGGTTCCCTGTAAAATCCACCGGCAGCAGCTTTTTCGCCTAAAAAAGAGCCATCTGGTTGTTCGCCAGTACAATGACACCGCCGTCACCCGGTTGCTTGCCTGTAAAACAACCCGTCGTCGGCAGGGTTTACTTGCCTTTTTTTGCGTTCAGTGCTTTTTTCTGTTCCAGCTTCTGCTCTTTTTCCATCTCACGGGCTTTCTTCTTGTCAATGCCCTCCATCATTTTCACGTGATCAATTTTTTTATTGATCATGAATTGCTGAGCGATGGACAAGACGTTATATACGAGGTAGTACAGCGAGAGTCCGGAGGCGAAGCGGTTGAAAATAACCAGCAACATGACCGGGAACACATACTGCAGAATCTTCATCTGCGGATTGGCCGCACCGCCCTGGCCGGAGACCTGCATCTGTACCACCATCGCAGCGGTCATCAGCAGTACAAACCCGGCAACAAAATCGCCGAAGAAGGGGATTTCAAAGGGCAGATTCAGCACAACATCCGGAGCCGAAAGATCATCGGCCCACAGGAACGACTCCCCGCGGATTTCAATGGCATTCTGGAAGAATTTCCACAGGGTAACCAGTACCGGAAGCTGCAGCAGGTTGGGCAAACATCCGCCCAGGGGATTCACCTTGGCCTTCTTGAATAATTTCAGAGTGGCTTCCTGCTGTTTCTGGGGCTCGTCTTTGTACTTCTCCTGCAGCGCTTTCATTTCGGGCTGCAGCTCACGCATCGCCGCCATGCTTTCGAAGCTCTTTTTGGTAAGCGGATACAGGGCTATTTTGATCAGCAGGGCAAACAGGATAATCGCCAGACCATAGTTGCCGGTCCAGTCGCCCAGGGTGGTGATTACGGGAATGATGACCCATTTCACGAAGGGTTTGGAGAACCAGTTCAACAGGCTGTATCCAACATCCACCATATCATAGGCGTTGTAGGCGAACTCGCGGATGGTGTAGTATTCCAGCGGACCAACATACAGGTTCAGGCGAAGGGCACCGGTTTCGGGTACGCGCGTTCTCAGTGCGGTAGCGTAGTTGTGATTGGTCAGCTCACTGGTAGGGTCGCCGGTAACTTCGCTGGTAACAATGGCGCCGGTGCCGGGCTCTTCCGGTTTAATAATCTGGGTGAAAAACTTGGTTTTGGTGGCCAGCCAGTCAACCGATCCGGTGATGATGCTCTCTTCCCTGCCTGCATCGCTCAGATTGTAGTTCTCAAGTACACCGCCGGAGTAGACGTACGCCCCGTTATACAGGGCTTCAGAGGCGCGACTCTGCTCGGTGGTATTCAGCGGTGAACGCCAGGCAAACTCGATATTGCGGTCGCCGAGGTGATTTTGAATGCCCTCAAATTCGATATCAAGAATCACATCGTAATTGATGGCATTGAACCGGTAGATATAGGTCATCCTCGAGCCGTCTTCCAGCTCCAGTACATAACGAAGTTCGTAATTCTGCCGGCCGTCTTCGGTTAGTCGGGCTCCGTTACCGTCATTTTGCTGGGCGAACAGAATCTGATTGGTTTCAATATTGTAGTTCTGGGCAGAAAGAAACCCGATGGAGTAGGTGGAGCGGGAACTGTCTGCAATCAGCTGCACCGGCCGACCGTCCCACTTATTGTACTGATTCAGGGTGAATTCTACCGGACCGGCGCCCAAATTGGAGAAAACAGCGGTGTAGAATGGGGTCTGAATGGTGTAGTAGAGCGTATCTGTAACTGCGGATGTGCCGAAGATGCCGAGCTGATCACGCATTTCCTGTGCATCGGGCGTTGATCCGGTAATCTGCGCGCCCGGCAGGTCGTTGATATCATCAGGAAGGATGCCGGTTTCGGCCTGAACGGCCCGGATGCTGTCCTGCACGCGGCGCTCCTCCCGCATCCGCTCCATTTCTTCCTGACTGGGGGTCATGTAGACGAACCATGCCATCATGATTCCGAACATCAGGGTTAATCCAATAACAGTATTTCTATCCAAAACTACTCCGGTATAATGGTTTAATTCGGGTCGTTAACAGTAGGTTGTGGCCGGTTTTCAGGCGGCGTGCTGGTTTCACCCGGGGTGCCGCTGCGGGCATTTTCGGGTTCGGGAACCGGATCATAGCCCCCCTCGCTCCACGGATGACACCGGCCGATGCGTTTGATGGCAAGCCAGGAGCCTTTCAACGCCCCGTGCTTGTCCAGCGCCTGTATGGCGTAGTGACTGCAGGTGGGGGTGTAGCGACAACTCGGGGGAAAATACGGGGAAATCATGAGCTGATAGGCACGAACCAGCGCCTTTAGTACAAATTTCATGATTCTTCAGGGTTGTCCGTCAGCATTTTAGCCAGTTTCTGTACTAAACGGCCGGTTTCTTCGTGCAGCTGGGGGTAGGTGGCACGAGAGTTTTTGAGTATAAATCCTATATGCAAAACAGTAGCTGACGATTGTTTGACCGGATCCAGGAAGTGCTGTTGGAGCCGGTAAGCCTCCCGCAGGAGGCGTTTGCCGCGATTGCGACGTACTGCATTGCCGAGACGGCGGCCGGCGATGAAAGCAACACGGATATCCGGTGCAGGACCTTCAATCACCACGAACCGCAGATCCGTGAACGTACCGGCAATGCGGGTTCCGTTTTTAAATAGCCCGGAAAAGGCATCTTTTCCCCGGAGTACAGACCTCCGGGGCAGACGGAAGGCACCCGCAGACCGCTTACTTAGGCCCGCGTTCATCGCTAACGGTGAGCTTGTGACGGCCCTTCGCTCTGCGGCGGGACAGTACGTTGCGACCATTAGCCGTTGCCATGCGCGTGCGGAAGCCGTGCTTGTTTGTGCGTTTTCTTCTGCTGGGTTGGAACGTGCGTTTCATGGGTTTCGTCGGTTATAAATACGTTGTTAAAATCTTCAGCCGGCAGCAATACCCGCATCCTGCATCCCGTTTCAAATCTGTAACTGCAAGAATACCCGCCGGGTGGCAGGTGCGTTTTGCCGAAAGACATCGAAAATACGACAAATATTTCTAATTTCGTACACCTTTTTTACCGGATGCCGGTCTGCCAACATCCTAAACCGGTGCAAGACTCGCCCGAACCACCACGCCCGTACCCCTGTTGCAGGCAGAACGGCGGATGCAGTTACCTTCAAAACCACAATTTTCACAGTAAAACCCCCGGTCCGGCGTTTGATGAAGCCCCGATTTGGCCGTACCTTACAATGCTGTACTATTTTTTATTGATTCCATCAAAACCATCATGCTAGATAAGTTATTCAGCAGTTTCGCGAAACTGTTCGGTTCCAAATCGGATAAAGACCTCAAAAAAATTCAGCCTGTCGTTGATCAGATTCTGGCCTACGAAGACCAGATGCACGCCCTCAGTGACGATGAGCTCAAAGCCCAGACCGAAAAGTTCCGCAAAGCCATCGCTGAGGCCACCGCTGAAACCGACACGCGTATCACCGAAATCAAGGCCAAACTGGACGACCCTGAAACCGAACTGACGGTGGATGAACGACGATCGCTCGGCGAAGAGCTGGATGAACTGGACGAAGAATGGCTGGATATCTGCGAGGACGTCCTGGATGAAATCCTTCCCGAGGCCTTTGCCACCCTGAAGGAAACCTGCCGGCGTTTCGTTGGCAAAAAATGGACCGTTGCCGGCAACGAAATTGAGTGGAACATGGTGCCGTACGACGTGCAGCTTATCGGGGCCATTACCCTGCACCAGGGTAAAATCGCCGAGATGAAAACCGGTGAAGGTAAAACGCTGGTCGCCATTTTTCCGGCCTACCTCAACGCACTGGCCGGTCGGGGTGTGCACGTAATCACCGTGAACAACTACCTGGCCAAGCGGGATGCCGAATGGAACGAGCCCATTTTCAACTTCCACGGCCTGCGGGTCGACTGCATCGACCGTTATGAGCCTAACACCGAGGCCCGTCGCAACGCCTATCATGCTGATATCACCTACGGAACCAACAACGAATTCGGATTCGATTACCTGCGTGACAACATGTCCTTCACAGAGGATCAGCTGGTACAACGCGGCCATCATTACACCATTGTTGATGAGGTTGATTCCGTCCTTATTGATGAAGCCCGGACGCCGCTGATTATTTCCGGACCGGTACCCCAGGACAACCAGTCGCAAAAGTACCTGGAGCTCAAGCCCCGCGTGGCTTCTCTGGTAGAAGCCCAGAAAAAACTCGTAGCCGGCTACCTGAGCAAGGTAGATGCCTTCCTGAAAGAAGGCAACCAGGAGCAGGCCGGATTGTATCTGTTCCGTGCCAAACGCGGTTTCCCGAAGAACAAGAAATTTGAGAAGTTCATGCAGGAGCCTGAAATGCAGAAGCTCGTGCAGCAAACCGAGTATTTCTACCTGCAGGACAACGGTAAAAACATGCCTTTTGTGGATGAAGACATGTACTATGCGGTCGACCTGAAACTGAATACCATTGAAATGACCGATAAAGGTCGGGACCTGATTACCGGCGCCCAGGAAGACAAAGAATTTTTCGTTATCCCGGATATGGGCCTGGAGACTTCCCTGATAGAGGAAAACATCGCCGGCAAACAACAGCAGCTGCTGGATGAACTGGAAAATCAGACCGACTTCTCAGCGGAATATACCGAGCAGCAGAAGGCTAAAATTACCGAAGACATCCGCCGTGAAAAATCCGAAAAAATGGCGGAACTCTACCGGCGCTTTGCCGAAAAAAGTGAGCGGATTCACTCAGTGAACCAGTTGCTGAAAGCCTACACCCTGTTCGAACGGGACGATGAATACATCGTTCAGGACGGGAAAGTCAATATTGTGGATGAGCACACAGGTCGGGTGATGACCGGTCGTCGCTACTCTGACGGACTGCATCAGGCGATAGAAGCCAAGGAGAACGTGAAAGTAGAGGCCTCAACACAGACCTATGCCACCATTACCCTGCAGAACTATTTCCGGATGTACCACAAACTGGCGGGGATGACCGGTACGGCCGCTACGGAAGAATCGGAATTTTTCGAAATCTACAAACTTGAGGTGATTGAAATCCCGACTAACCGTCCCATTGCGCGGGTTGATCATGAAGATCTGGTCTTCCGGACCAAACGGGAGAAGTTCAACGCCTCCATTATAAAGATCCGTGAGTATCATGAAAAAGGGCAGCCGGTTCTGGTAGGAACTACCAGTGTGGAGGTTTCGGAAACGCTGAGCCGAATGTTGCAGCGTGCCGGCATCAAACACAATGTTCTGAATGCCAAGCAGCACCAGCGCGAGAGTGAAATTGTAGCCGAGGCAGGTCGACGTGGCGGGGTTACCATCGCAACCAACATGGCCGGTCGTGGTACCGATATCAAGCTGACCGATGAGGTAAAAGAACTGGGCGGACTGGCCATTCTGGGTACTGAGCGGCATGATTCCCGAAGGATTGATCTTCAGCTGCGCGGACGCTCAGGCCGTCAGGGTGACCCGGGCGAGTCGCAGTTTTATGTATCGCTGGAAGACAATTTGATGAAACTCTTCGGTTCCGACCGGATTTCCAGTGTGATGGACCGCATGAAATTTGAAGAAGGCGAGGTCATCCAGCACAGCTGGGTCACCAAATCGCTGGAACGGGCCCAGGGTAAGGTTGAGCAGAACAACTTCAGTATCCGGAAGAAGCAGCTGGAGTACGATGATGTGCTCAACAATCAGCGTAAGGTGGTCTACGCCCGCCGGCGGAATGCCTTGCTGGGTGACCGGCTGAGCTCGGATATTTTCAATATGCTGCAGGATCTGGTTGACTCCATCCTGGACGAGCATTATGCCATGGCTGAATATGAAAACATTCAGGAGAAGCTGCTCCGTATGCTGGCGGTGGATGTGGAAATTGACCGTGAGAAGTGGTCTTCCGCCGGACAGGACGGCCTGGCCGATATCATCGTGGAGAAAGCGCTGGAATCGTACAAGGTTAAATCCCGCGTACTTACCGAGCCCTTCATGAATATCCTGAAGCAGATTCAGGAAAGCGACATGCCGAACAAACCCCGGCAGGTGCAGATGATCTTCACCGATGGGATCAAGCGGCTTCGGGTTGTGGTTGAGGTAGATAAAGCGATGGAAACCAATGGCAGGGAGCTGGTGCGCGGACTGGAGCGGGCTGCGGTACTATCCATCATCGATGACAAATGGATGGAGCACCTTCGTGAGCTGGATTCCGTGAAAGAAGGTATCGGTTTGCGGGCGTTCGGTCAGAAAGATCCCCTGCTGGAGTACAAACGCGAGGCTTTCAAGATGTTTGGCGTGCTGGTTGAAGAGATGAACAGCGAGATTATCTCGATGATCTGGAAGGCGATGCCCGAGGGATCTAACGATAAGCAGAAACTTATGGAAGCCAAGGCACCGACCCGTCGGAAGATTGATTTCAACAAGCTTAAAACCCAGCATGAATCCCCGCCGGATATGTCGGTCCGCTTTGATGGCGGTGCGCAGACAGGCAACTCAGCCCAGCAGCAAATGGTTGCCGGCGGAAATAAACCGAAGCAGGAACCGGTTGTGATTGGGGAAAAGGTGAAGCGAAACGATCCGTGTCCGTGTGGCTCCGGCAAGAAGTACAAACACTGTCACGGCGCCGGCGAGTAAGCACAAGAACCGGCTATGACGGTATTGCATCAAAAAGCCCTGAAAGCGATTGCTATCAGGGCTTTTTTCAGTTATGGAAGCGGTACTTTGTGCGCCCGGGGTGGTTTTTTTCGGGGGGATTACGAAGCATTTGCTTTTGCTTCGAATTATGCCGGGCTTATTTGTGATTCGTAACGGGCCGGGTTTGCTATATGCAGCGCATTGCGTACATCAGTAACTATCGACCACAAGCCTCATCCATCCACTACTTCAATATTCTCCGCCTCAACTTCCTTGTCGTCAACTGAAGGGTCGCGCTCTACCACGATGCGGGCTTCGGTGACCATCAGGGCAACGAAGGCTACTGCCGACAAAAACGGAGCAAGCAGGATGAATCCCCCGATTCCCGCCGCACCCATGGTCAGGGAGGTTTCCAGCAGGACGTGGCCCCGATTATTCTTAATCATGAGTCGACGGATGTTTCCCTTGCGGATGAGATCTTTGACCTGTCTGAGCAGGTCCTCACCGGTTACGATAATCTCTTCAAAAATGGTTTTCCCCATAACAAAACTCCTTTTAGTGTGAAATTTGTGCAAAAAATGTAAGAAACGGGACTTTAAGTACTCTATATAGTACGCACAGTATGTCGGATTGTTACCTGACAAGCCGTGCGGTTCAACCTGAACCCATACCCAGTACTATGTTAGCAACTGTTCCGTGTGCAACAACCTATGGTGTTGAAGCACATATTGTTAGTGTTGAGACCAATGTTGCCTTTGGTCTGCCGCGCTTTTTTCTTTCCGGACTGCCGGACCGGGCCGTCAGTGAGTCGGCCAACCGCGTAGAAGCCGCACTCAAGAACAGCGGCAGGGAGTTTCCCAGGGGCCGGATAACCGTAAACCTGGCCCCGGCCGACCTTCCCAAAGAGGGCAGTGCCTTCGACCTGCCCATTGCCGTCGGGCTTCTGGTAGCCTCCGGTCAGCTGCGTACGGCCCAGCTTGCAGGAAGCCTACTTCTGGGCGAGCTTGCCCTTGACGGTACACTCCGACCGGTAAAAGGGGTGTTGCCGGTAGCCCTCGAGGCCCGTGAGCGTGGGTTTCGTCATATTCTGTTACCTGCAGCCAATGCCCGGGAGGCATCCGTAGTGCGTGGTATCCGTGTATTCGGTTTCGATACCCTGGAACAGGTGTGTTCCTGGCTGGAAATGCCCGATACAGGCAAAGCCGTTCAAACCGATATCGAATCACTGTTTGCCGCATCAAAAAATCGCCAGGGAGGCGACTTTGGCGATGTACGCGGGCAGGAAAACGTGAAGCGAGCCCTTGAAATAGCTGCCGCCGGTGGCCATAACATCATCCTGGTGGGCCCGCCGGGCTCGGGTAAAACCATGATGGCCCGAAGGTTGCCCTCCATCTTACCCCCGTTGACCGTGGAGGAAGCCCTCGAAACCAGTAAAATCCACTCCGTTTCAGGGCTGACGGCTGCTACAGGCTCACTGGTAACAGCGCGACCATTCCGTGCCCCGCACCATACCATTTCGGGTATAGCCCTGGTGGGCGGCGGGAGCGTACCCATGCCCGGAGAGCTTTCGCTGGCACATAACGGAATTCTGTTCCTAGATGAGCTCCCTGAGTTTCAGCGAACAGCACTGGAGGTCATGCGCCAACCGCTTGAAGATGGGTTTGTAACCATTTCCCGGGCGCGATTCAGGGTTCGCTATCCCTCACGGGTTATGCTGGTTGCATCGATGAATCCCTCCCACAGCGGCGACTGGATTGATCCTGACCTGGCCTCCACTACAGACCGGTTGCAGATGCAGCGGTACCTGCATAAAATCAGCGGACCGTTGCTGGACCGAATCGACATGCATATTGAAGTGCGCAAAGTGCCGTACAATGAACTGATGACCTACGAATCGGGGGAGAGTTCCAAACGGATTCGTGAACGGGTGTTTCTATGTCGTGAACGACAGTCGCAGCGTTTTTTGGGAATGAAGGGTGTTTTCTGCAACGCCCAGATGGATGGCAAACTGCTGAAGTCCTACTGCACACCGGACCCGGCGGGTACGGCTTTGCTGCGCAAAGCGATGGACACCCTGGGGTTATCGGCCCGCGCACATGACCGGATTCTGAAGGTAAGCCGGACCATTGCCGACCTCGACGGCTCGGATTCGGTGGCGGCACACCATATAGCCGAGGCTATCGGGTACCGGAATCTGGATCGGGAAGGGTGGCTGGGTTAGTCAGAGGGATTAGTCAGAGCGGTTGGCCAGAGTGGTTAGTCAGAGGGGTTGGCCAGAAACGCCAGTCCTGAGTCAATCAGTTCACCAATTTCCGGGTTGGCCGATCCGATGGATGCCAGTTCGCGCTCTAATTTGTCCCGAAGCTCGACGGCACCGGCGTTCCGGCTGGCCTCAAGCAGCTCGAGCCGGGCAAGCCAGGCATCGGGATGCTGCTGAAGTGCTGAATAGGCCTCATCCAATTTCTCCGGTGCAGCATTGGTTCCCGCGCGACGCAGGGCGTCAATGTCCGCGTAGATTGCAAACAAAGCCTTTTGATGCGCTGTATAGGTCACTTTAATGGCTTTTTTCTCAGATTTCGGCGGATAGACATTGAATTTTTCCTTATCGGCACTGCCGGAGTATGCCGAAACGACCCTGGTTCCCACCGCCATGTCGAAAGGTCCCCATGCCGGATTGTAAACAACATCGCCGTCCGGACTGGTCACAGTGCACTCCGAAAAACTGATTAAGAGCAGATTGCCGCCTCCATAGGTGTATCCGCTCACAACACCCTCGGCGGTGTAGCCGGAGGTGAATGTAAGGCAGACGTGTTCACCTTCACGGATTCCGGCTCCGGCCAGTTCGTCCGGACTGCATGAATGCAGTTGTTTTCCACCAGAGCGAAGCTCGCCAACCGGCGATGAAAATCCGTCTTTGTGCCATTCAATGCCATGACCATCCAGCTCCGTGTCCCCGAATGCCATAGCGGTCGGGCCGGCGGTCCGGATAAAAGCCAGGTTGCCCTGATTATCGGTTAGTGCTTCGGTAATCACACCGGAAATCTGAAGGCCCGAATCAAGTTCAATAGTAGCTACGTTTTCGGAAGCCATGACCTGCCTGACTGATTCGAGCCCCCCCCTGCGGAAGCACATGGTATCCGCAAATTCCTCGAGTACATCCAGCAGATGCTGGAAGGATGCGGCTACGAACAGCTGTGGCTGCATGCGGGTAATGTCGTAGTCAACCTCAGCAGTTTTAACCGAGAGCGGAATTTTGCGTACTTCCGGACTCAGGCAGGCTTTGCTTTCCCCGACCGAAGACAGGATGCCGGCACCGAAAATTTTAAAATCGTCCGGCCGGCCGATGAGCCCATATTCGACGGTCCACCAGTGGAGTCGGGCGAGGTAGGCTGATTCTGACGGTACGGTGTTGGCCGCTACCTTCGCCTCCAGTTCACGTTCGGCCGACTCAATTTCTGCGGGGGTCGCGTCCGGGTATTCTTTGATGATAGAAAGCTGCCGGATAGCCTCGTAAATTTCATAGTCAAGCTTGGAGAACACGGATTTGGCCCCGTATTCCCCGATTTTTTGCAGGTATGAGGCGTAGGTCTCGTCGGCAATGATGGGTGCGTGACCGGCTGCCTCATGCACAATGTCCGGAGCGGGTGTGTACAGAACGTTCTTGATGTTGCGGATTTCAGCGGAAATGACCAGGATTTTATGTGCCTGAAACTCCATGAATGCCGCCGGCGGGACGAATCCGTCAACTACTACAGCTTTCCAGCCGATTTTACTTAAGCGGCGGTTCATGTCTTCAATATCCGGGATGGCATCCAGACTGATTCCCGTTTTTTCCAGTCCGGTCAGGTAGGCCGGGTGGGCAACCTGACTGAGGAAATCCAGATTGCGTCGCATAATATATCGCCAAACGGCCTGATCCTGCGGGGTGTACTCATCGTAATGCTGATGAACCACAAACTGGCGGAGGTGAGATGGGATTGAGGCAATAATGGCATCCTGGCTAAACGACATACGCTGCTGCTGGGTTAATGATGATCGGTGAAAAAGAAATTATGCAACCCGGCTGTGCTGGCTACGTGTTTCACTATGGGCTTGATAGTGCATCAGGGGTGCATAACCGCCTGCTGCTCCTGAAATCAGATGGCCGGGGCATCAAAATATACTTACTAGAATGGGTCTAAATCGTAAAAGTATACCATGAATCCCTGCTATCCGGCTTTACAATAAGCTCGTTGATTTGTATTGTATGGTGTTAACTAATGATGCCGTTTTACCGGAGTTTGTCTTATGCCGGCACGCTCCCCGACAATCTACTATGGAACAAAAGGCCATTGACCGACTGCTGGATGAAATTAAGGAAACCGACGTTTTCAGAGAGTATGAGCAAGCCTATGCCGAGGTAACCAAACTCCCGCTAGTTCTGCGGTCGAAAAATGCCGATGACCTGATTCCGGAAGGGGTTGAAAATGAACATGAGTTTTGTGCATTCATGCGCAAACACAATGACAGCTGCCGGACCTGTATGCATCTGGGTGCGCAACATCCTGATCATCAGGAGGTGCTCCGCCATGTATGTTTTGCCGGTGTTAATGTTGCCGCAGTTCCCATACGGGTGAATAAGGAGGTCATCGGCTATCTGCAGACCGGGGAGGTTCTTTTGGAGAAGCCGACGGCTGAGAAGTTGGATGAGGCAACGGAGCAGTTGCTCAAGTGGGGGATTAAGCTGGACAATAAAGACATGGAGATGCTGCTGGAGGGCGGACCTATTTTGTCGCCCAAGCAGTACGAGGCTGTTTTGAAAATGCTGGAGATTTTTGCCAGACACATATCTGAGCTTGCGGCCCGGATTTCCGTCATACCCGAAATGTCGGAACCCGATGCCATACGCCGCTCACGTGAATACATCCGGAAAAACAGTGATGACCGCATTTCTCTGGACCAGGTAGCGTCTGTGGCCAATATGAGCGCCAGTCACTTTTGCCGGGTTTTCAAAAAAGCCACGGATATGAACTTTTCGGAGTATGTGGCCCGGGTTCGTGTTGAAAAAGCAAAAAAAATGTTGCTCGAGAGTAACTACACCATGACCCATATCGCTTTTGATACCGGCTTCAACAGTGTGACCGACTTTAACCGTACGTTCAAAAAAATTACCGGTGAGACGCCCACGGGATACCGGAAGCAATCGACCAACTGATGTACTGTACATCCCGGAGGCGTTTCAGCCGTTATACCCGGAATCGGTCGACTATGCCACCATAACCTGTTGATTTTTCTTGTTATCTGAACTGCCGGAAAAAAAAGCGATTGGTTTAACTATTCTTTATATTGCAAAGTCTGGTCAGAGGGTTGGTGCTGTCTGGCTGGATTTTCAAACATCGGTGAACCACTTCATACAATGGGGGCATTGGACGTGGCCTGTGAAAGGGTCTTTTACATGCAGGATTACCGTTTCATTTAGCAATTTATGGCCTTCGTAGCCCATGCAAGAACATATTTCCGTACTATTTTGCGAGGACAGCACCGACGATTTTCTTCTTATGAAATTGTCTTTGCAGCACCTGGAGAACCCCGTGCTGTGCGAACGCGTTCAACAGACCGAAACGCTTCGGGAAATGCTGAAATCCCAGCTGTTTGACTTGTACATCCTCGATTATGACATCCCCGGGTATCACATTTACGACTTCCTCGACATTATCAAAAGCTATGACTCTGATGCCAGCGTAATTGTAGTTTCCGGCACCATTACCGAAGAGCAGGTCATGAAAGCCCTTGAGCGGGGTGCCAGCGACTATGTGATGAAAGATAATCTGCAGCGGCTTCCGTATGCCGTACGCAATGAGTTTATTAATTCCCGCACCCGTCGGTCTCTGAAAACATCCCGGGAAAAAGCGGGAAAAACGGCCGACCTGCTCCGCGTTTACCTGGAAAATGTGGACGATGTAATCTGCACCAAATCTACAGACGGAACGATCAGCTATGTGAGCCCGTCTTGCAAAGACGTGTTCGGTATATCCGACGAAGAACTCGTGGGAAAGTCGTACCTGGATTTTGTGCATCCGGACGATCATAAGCTGATGCGGGATTTTTTGGAGAAGATGGTTGGTGAAGGGGGGACCACCCGTAGTATACAGTACCGGTTTCAGCATGGCGAGGGGTATTTTATCTGGCTGGAAACCAAAGCCCGGCTGGTGGTAGACCGACGCATGAATACGCGCGATCTGATCTGTACCAGTAAGAATATCACCAAGGTAAAGAATGCGGAACAGGCATTGGCTGCCAGTGAAAAGCGTTTTAAAGTACTCATCGAAAATTCAACGGATATATTTTCCCTGGTCGGCTCTGACGGGAACGTACAGTATCACAGTCCTGCTTTTTACGCCCTGACCGGGTATACGGAAAGGGACGCCCTCAACAAGTCGGCTTTTGAATTTCTGCACGTTCAGGACCGGGAGCGGATGCAGAAGCAATTTAACGAAGCCCTGGAATCCGACGGTACACTGCAGTTGGATGTGTACCGTTTCCGAACGGCAGACGGTCGCTTCCTGTATTTCGAGTCCAAGATCAATAATCAGCTTGACGACCCTGATATCAATGCTGTAGTGGTCAGTACACGGGATATCACAAAACGAATTCTTTCAGAGCAGCAGGTAGCCTATCAGGAGCATAATATCGAGAAACTGTCGGAAGCGACCATCGGTTACCTGAATCTGTCGGTTTCAGACAATCACTACGATTACATCGGCCGGCAGCTGACTGATATTATCCCGCATTCCGTTGTTGTGGTGAACCGCTTCAACGAGGAAGATAATGTACTGGTGTGTGAGTCGCTCTACGGCATTGAGCCGCTCAACAAAAGTATTTCACGGTATGCGACACAGATTACCAAGGGTACGGTGTTTACCCCGAACCTGGAATCGGTAGAAGAGCTTCGCTCGGGCAAGTTGATTCACCTGCAGCAGGGCCTGTATAAATTGCTCTTCGGGATGTATCCCAAACGTGTGTGTGATTATGTGCAGGATATTGTGGGCATCCGGGATGTTTACTCTATGGGCCTGGTCTGGAAAGGCAAGCTCTATGGCAATGTGGTTATTATTGCATTCGAAAAAGCGCCCCGGGTTAACACCGGCGTTATTCAGACCTTTATCAGCGTAGCTTCCGTTGCCTTGCAGCGCAAACAATCCGAAGACGTGCTATTGCATTCACTTCAGGAAAAAGAAGTAATGCTCAAGGAAATTCACCATCGTGTTAAAAACAACCTGCAGATTGTGAGCAGTTTACTGGAGCTGCAAACGTTTCAGTTACAGGATCCTGCCGTGCGGCTGCTGTTTAGTGAGAGTCAGACCCGGGTTCGTTCCATGGCCATGATTCACGAGAAGATTTATCAGTCAAACGACCTCGCCAGTATCAACTACAACGACTACCTTGAGCAGCTCATAACCTATTTGTTTGAGTCGTACATGCCCAAAAACGTCAATCCCGTTATTGAGGCTGAGAACATTATGGTGAACATCGACACAGCTGTTCCTCTGGGTATCATTGTTAATGAGCTGGTTACCAACAGCCTGAAATACGCTTTCCCCAATGGGAATCAGGGCAAAATTTACATCACCATGCGCGATTCCGGAGACAAGCTGGAGCTGGTGGTTGAGGATGACGGCGTGGGATTGCCCGAGGCGGTTCGCAATGGCAATTCTTCAACCCTTGGCCTGGAGCTGGTGCATGCTTTGGTTCAGCAGCTGGATGGTGAGATAGCCATTGAGAGCAGGGAAGGCACTCGTTTCACCATTCTGGTTGATAACTAAGTCGGGCGGATGCGCTGATAGCGTAGTCAGCAGAATCCGGTACCGGTCGTTGATCAACGACCGATACCGGTCTTGCCGTTAATCGTGCTGCGACTCCAGCCAGCGCTCCGCATCAATTGCGGCCATACATCCGCTGCCGGCAGCGGTTATAGCCTGACGGTAGGTGTGATCCTGAGCGTCACCGCAGGCAAAAACACCTTCCACATTGGTGAAGCTGGACTTGTCTTTGGTAACGATGTATCCGGTTTCATCCATATCCACCACGCCCTTGAATAAATCAGTGTTTGGTTTGTGGCCAATCGCCAGAAAAACACCGGTAACATCCTCAAGAACTTCGGTTTCGTTGGTCAGAACGTTTTTGAGTCGTACCCCTTGTACCACATCTTCACCAAGAACGTCATCCACGGTGCTGTTCCATTTCACCTGTACTTTGGGGTTGTCGAACAGGCGTTGCTGCATGACTTTGGAGGCACGAAACTCATCACGACGGTGCACTACAGTCACTTTGCTGGCAAATTTGGTGAGGAAGGTTGCTTCCTCCATGGCCGTGTCACCGCCACCGATTACAATAACATGCTGATTGCGGAAGAAGGCTCCGTCGCAGGTGGCACAGGCGGTTACCCCTTTGCCTCGCAGGCGCTGCTCATTGGGTAATCCGAGCCATTTGGCCGATGCACCGGTGGCAATAATGACGGACTTCGCAAAGAGTTCATTTTCCTCGTCAACCACCAGTCGGAATGGACGTTGGCTCATATCGATATCGGTTACCACACCCCATCGGCAGTCGGCTCCGAAGCGGGTTGCCTGCTCGCGGAAGTCCTGCATCATTTTCGGACCCATAACACCCTCGGGGTATCCCGGGAAGTTTTCAACATCGGTGGTGGTGGTCAGCTGGCCACCGGGTTCCGGACCTTCAAATACGATGGGGGCCAGATCAGCGCGGGCAGCGTACAGCGCTGCGGTGAGTCCGGCAGGACCGCTTCCTACAATAACTACATCAAATGTTTTTCCTTTGAAATCGCTCATAATTTTTACGTAATAGTATAGAATGATATTTTTGTAACGGCGTAAAGATACGACTTTTTCAGGTTGCTGTCTGTAGCCTTAGTGTGCAGGAAACGCCGATTTTGAAAAATTATATTAACATGTAGCTACAAGTTGGATCAATTACGATATGGCCCGGAAAAGTTGCGTCTGTATACAGGAGCTGGCGGCGGCCATAGCTGAGATGACATCGGCCCGGGTTAAAGAATCTGCCTGCAGAAGCCGGCGCATTGGACCCGGCACATCAACTTCAGGCAAGAAGGCGTGTTTATACGCTGCCCGGGATGGCTGGCAAACGGTGGTTTCGCAGCTGGATTCCCCCTACGCTACCCCTTGCACCGTTTCTTTTATGAGGTGGTCAACCACGGCCTTCATTTCGCCGGTTTGCTCAAAAACACGCAGCTGCCGGTCGGCCGAGTTTCCTTCCGTCACGATGTTGTGGATGTAGGAAACTTCATCGCGAATGCCAACTTCATCCAGCACGTCATCCACAAAAGTAAGCAGTTCAAATATCAATTTTTTGGCATCAACTTCGCGTTTGCGACCCAGATCCAGCAGTTTGCCGTTCAAACCATAGCGTACCGCCCTCCATTTGTTTTCCTGAATGAGCTCCTTGCGGTACACCCGCCACGACATATTATTCCTTCTGAGCTTCAGAAGTTTTGCTACCAGAGCAATCTTAAGTGCACAAATAGCAATGGCTTCGTCAACCTTGGTGCATACATCGCAGATACGGTATTCCAGCGTCGGGAACTTGGGCGAGGGACGCAGATCCCAGCGTATTTTGGTGGGTTCGTCGATGCAGTTGGTTTTCATGGCTACGTCAATGTATTCCATGTAATCGCCCCAGGAGCGCAGCCGCGGCGGGATACCGGTACGCGGAAGGGCTTCGAAAACGACCGAACGGTACGATTGAAGGCCGGTATCATAGCCATCCCAGAAGGGTGAGCTGGCAGATAACGCCAGTAAATGCGGGCAGAAGTAACTGAGCTGGTTCATCAGATCAATTCGCAGATCGTCGTCTTCAAGACCGACATGCATGTGCATGCCGCAGATGAGCAGCTGTCGGGCGAGGACCTTGTTCTCGGTGACCAGCCCCAGGTAGCGGGTCCGTTCGGTGATATTCTGATTGGCCCACTTGGAAAAGGGATGGGTTCCTGCTGCGATGATGGCCAGACCGTGGCTTTGCGCTATGTCATGCACGGTTTTGCGGGCATGGATGATTTTCTCACGGGCTTCCTGTATGGAGTCGGCCACGGGCGTTGCAACCTCTACCTGACACTGCAACATTTCGGTGGCTATATGGTTGCCCAGTTTGTCATGCCCGTCTTTAAGGATGTTTTCAATAGCCGAGCTGAGCTCCCCGGTATTGGGATCTACAATAAGGTACTCCTCCTCAATGCCGATGGAGAAGTTGTTGATTTGCCTTGACATGACTTTCATGGTGTGACTTCTGGACCGATCGGATTAATATAGGTAAAGGAGTGCGAAAAGCAAGCTGTCAGCCGGCTGTAAGCCCTGCTCTTTTTTTAAGACGTTCTGTGACCTTCTGATAGTAGGCTTCATACATGGCCACAACGTGATCCTGCTCGAAATCTTCGGCGCGTTTCCGTGCTGCAAGCTGCATTTTTTGATGCAGTTCCGGATTACTCAGCATGGCTATGGCGCGGTCGGCCATGGCATCTACATCGCCTAATTTGCAAACAAAACCAGTTTTGCCGTCCAGGTTAAGTTCCGGCAGTCCGCCCACATCGGAACTAATGACCGGTACACCGCAGCTCATGGCCTCCAGGGCGGCCAGACCGAAGGTTTCGGAGGCGGAGGGCATCATGAAAGCGTCTGAAATGGACAGAATCTCTTCTACGTTTTCCTGTTTGCCCAGAAAACGGACGTGCTCACAGCAGCCCAGGTCGCGGCACATCGCTTCTACCGTCGAGCGCTCCGGACCGTCGCCTACAAACAGCAGTTTAGCCCGGATGCCGGACTTCAGTACCCGACTGAAGGTCTCGGCCACATCGGTCACGCGTTTTACCTTGCGGAAGTTGCTGACATGGGTGATGATTTTTTCATCGCCCTGAACGATAGATTTGCGGCAACGTTCTTTGGCATCCCGTTTGAAACGCTCGAGGTCAACGAAATTGGGTATTACCTCGATGGCGTTGTCGATTTCGAAACGCATGTAGGTTTCATCCCGAAGGTAGCCGGACACTGCGGTAACGCCGTCGCTTTGATTAATGGAGAAATTCACGACCGGCAGGTAACTGGGATCACTGCCTACAATGGTGATATCGGTTCCGTGCAGGGTGGTAATGATGGGTACGTGGGCGGCTTTGGGACCTAATATCTGTTTGGCCAGAAACGCACTGGTGGTATGGGGAATGGCGTAGTGTACGTGCAGAAGGTCGAGTTTCTGGTATTCAATCAGGTTGACCATGTGGCTGGCCAGGGCCAGGTCGTAGGGCGGGTACTCAAACAGCGGATAGGCATTGATGGTGACTTCATGGAAGGAGATGTTGGTTTCAAATCCGTTGAGCCGGTGCGGACGGGCGTAGCTCATGAAGTGCACTTTGTGACCGCGCCGGGCCAGTCCCTTGCTGAGTTCCGTGGCAACAACACCACTTCCACCATAGGTAGGGTATCCTACTATTCCTATATTCATAAAACGCTGGGTTTATGCTGAAGTCTGAATCATACCTTCTAAATATACCATTAGTTAACACAAGACTCCGGTCGATTTCGTTCCGGTGAGGAAGTGCAAGGGCGAGGTGACCCGGGTTTAGCTGACCCGCTGATGTGATCCGGCGAGGCGGCGTTTGCTTGGGATGACCCGGCGAGGTGAGCTGGTGAGCTTACCCTGTGTGGTGACCTTGCGATGTGACCTTGCGAGGCGGCGTTTGCTTGGGATGATCCGGCGAGCTGGTGAGCTTACCCGGCGAGGTGACCTTGCGAGGCGGTGCAAGACCTGATTGCAATCCTGAACGTAAAGTTCCGCCGCGAACCTCGACGATGTTGTCCTTATTGTGTATCTTAGCCACCCGGGCTGCAGTGGTCGCACCGGCAGGGGTTTCAACATATCTGTGGAGCAGCTGATTCATGAAGGTGAACACCCGCACGCGCAGAACTTCCCGGGGTGCACAGCGAAGTTGACCCTGTCCGCAGGGCGGATTAATCCGGAGACACGGTGCAGGTCGAAGCGGAGCACTCCCGCACAGCACGCCCTCCAACTTTCAATCAAATTTTTCTGATACATTATGGCAGGACACTCAAAATGGGCCAATATCAAACGCAGAAAAGCCGTAGTAGACGCGGCAAAATCGAAGGTATGGACCAAAATCATCCGTGAAATCAACGTTTCGGCCCGGGAAGGCGGTGGAGATCCCGCCGGAAATCCCAGATTGAGCCTTGCCATTGAGGCTGCCAAGGCTGCCAATATGCCCAAAGACAACATCGAACGGGCTGTCAAAAAGGGTGTTGGCGACGATAAAGATGCGGCGCAGTACGTTGAACTTCTCTACGAGGGATATGGCCCCGGTGGTATTGCCTATATGGTAGAGGCCACCTCCGACAACACCAACCGGACGGCCGGCGAAGTCCGTCATATTTTTTCAAAGTACGGAGCCAGTATGGGTACCAGCGGCTCGGTCGCCTATATGTTTGAGCGTAAGGGGATTATAACGGTGAAGCAGGATGGGGTTGATGAAGATGAACTCACCCTTGCCGCCATCGATGCCGGTGCACAAGACATCAGGTCTGAAGACGATGTCTTTGAAATACACACCCTTCGTGAAGATTTGTTTGTGGTGCGTACAGCCCTGGAACAGGCGGGTTACACCGTTGCTTCCGCAGAACTCCAGTACATTCCCGGAACCATGGTTAAAGTGGATGAAGAAACGGCCACGGCCAACTTCCGGTTGATGGAGAAGCTGGAAGACAATGACGATGTGGCCAATGTGTTCAATAATATGGAGATGGACGAGATCGCCATTGCCGCCGCCGAAAAAATGTGATGGAAAAAAGTTGATGCCTGCAGGCGTTTCTATGGTGGAGTTTCTATCATAAAATGCCTGCTGCAACGTTAACGAAATGCTATGAAATTACTGCTGATACTATCGATGTTGTTGCTCACGCCGGATGGGGCCCGAAACGGGAATGAAGCCTATGAACGGGGTGACTTTGCGGCTGCTGAGCAGGCGTTCCGGCAAGCTATTGATGAAAACCCGGATGACGCGAGGCTGCATTTCAACCTGGGTAATGCGCTCGCCAGGCAGCAGAAATTTCAGGAAGCTGTGGAAGCCTACGAGCAATTCCGGAGTCTGACCAATTCGCCTCAGGACCGGGCCCTGGCCGACTACAACATCGGAAACATTCTGGGTGAGCAGCAGCAGTGGGACCAGGCCGCTGAAAGCTTCCGCCGTGCACTGCGCCAAAACCCGGATGATGAAGAGGCGAAGTTTAATTTCGAGCTGGCCAATCGAAACCTACAACAGCAGCAACAGCAGCAGCAAAACCAGCCGCAGGACAACAGCGATGAGGATCAGGAACAGCAACAAAACGATGAGCAGTCGTCGCAGCAGCAACAGCAAGACCAGAATGACCAGCAGGGTGAGGATGAAAACCAGCAGGATTCTGAGTCGGAGCAAGAAGGTGATCAGCAGGATTCAACCGACCAAAACCAGCAGTCGGGTGAGCCAAACCCCGACGAAATGACCCGGGAAGATGCAGAACGTCTGTTGAATGCGCTGAACAACAAAGAAGAAGATCTCCTCAAAGATTTCCACAAAAACCAGGTCCCGCAAAACCAACGTCATGCCAAAGACTGGTAGGACTTACACTGTTCTGTTTACGCTGATTCTGGGGCTGCTTGCTGTGAGCGCGCAGGCCAACGATGTGCGTGTGGTTACCAGTTTCAGCGAGACCCGGATTCTGACAGGTGAACGCGTCACTATTCGCATTGAGGTTCGGGGCGACAGCTTCCGCAATGTTTCCCGGCCCACTCTTCCAGCGCTCATCCCGGGGCTGCGGTCTATCTCAGTGCAGCCATCCACCAGTACGCAGTATTCCCTGATCAACGGCGTGGCCACCCGCAGCTACAGTTATACCTGGTCGTTTGTGGCTGAAACGGCCGGTACCTTTGAGTTCCCATCGGTGACGGTCACTGTGGATGGAGACCGCATGCAGACCGAACCGGTTTCATACACGATTGTAGACCGTAATAATCCAGCGGGCAATCAGCAGGGGACTGCGCAGCAGGGATCGGCCGGGCAGCAACGCCCCGATATCTATGTGCAGATGGAGGTATCAGAGCAAAATCCTGTGGTCGGGCAGCAGATTTTTGCAGATCTGGTGATTTATTTCAGGAATTCCATTGAGATTGTGAGTTACCAGACCGGCAGCTCCTGGGCAACCGACGGGTTCTGGAAGGAGAATCTGAGCGACGGGTCCTCGCCGCAGGCTGAATCCGTTATTCTGGGAGGTGAGCGTTACCGAAAAGCGGTCCTTTTGCGCCATGCCCTGTTTGCCAGCAGGTCCGGACCGTTGACCATCGGCGAGGCGACCGTAACCACCACGCTTCGCACCGGAGCCCGTGCCAACGATCCTTTCGGAAGCTTTTTCGGAGGGTTTGGTACCAATCAGCGCACCGTTGAGCTCAAAACCCAGCCCGTTGAAGTGACCGTGCGCCGACTGCCCGACGCCGGAAACCGTACCACCATCGGAGCGGTAGGCAATTTCACCATGACCCGGCGTATCACGCCCTCGACGGTTACTACCGGCGAAGCCCTTGAAATCATCACCGAAATCTCCGGCAACGGCAACCTCGCACTCATCAGTAAACCGGAATACGAGCTTCCTGATGTTTTTGAGGTATTTCAGCCTCAGGAAAACCTGAACCTGAACCGGTCGGTGAACGGGTTGAGCGGAACCCGGACCTTCCGTGATATCATGATTGTGCGCCGACCCGGTACCTATGAAATTCCGGCCACGCAGATGGCCTACTACAATCCCGACCGGCGAAGCTATGTAACGGTGACGTTGCCGGCTGGGGTAATCAATGTAGCCGAGGATGCCGGTGCGGCCGTGACTTCGACCCGTGAACAACGCCTGGGAGTGGGTCCGGTCAGCGGCGTTGTGCGATGGCGACCTGTGGCTGCAGTGCCGGTCTGGGAACAGTGGTGGCTGTATGCCGGCGTGCTGGTTCCGATGCTGCTGCTGGTACTTGCCTGGAAGAAAAAGCAGGAAGATGACCGGCTTCGTAACGACACCTCCTATGCCCGACGGGTGCGGGCCGGCGAGGCGGCATTGGCTGAACTGAAACGACTCCGGGAGCTGGCCGGGCAATCCGGCGATGTAAAACAGGTCATGGCCGGAATTCATACCGTTGTTTACCGGGTGGTTACCGATCGGTTAGACCTTCCGGAGGCCGGACATTCCGATCAGGATATCCTGCGTTATTTGCGTGAAAAGAACGTTGATCAGGCCGTTATTCGCCAGGTTGAGCGCATTCTCACCAAGTGCAGTACCATTCGTTTTGCACCCGTGACGGCCAGGGAGAACTTAAGCTATGAACTGGAGCAGGCTCAGGTACTGGTCCGATCACTTACGGAGGCCTTGTGAACCGGATTTTGTGCCAGATGATATGCTTTCTTGTAGTTGCCAGTTCACCGTTGATGGCGCTATCGGACATAGTCGGCCCCCAGCAACGATTTGTCCTTGCCAACGACCTTCTCGGCGAGGGTCGTACGGCCGAGGCGCTGGCCGAATACCAGGCTATCGAGGAATCGGGATTTCATAGTGGCGCTCTGCACTTGAACGCAGGAATCGCCGCGGTTCGTCTCGACAGCCTGGGACTGGCATGGGTTAGTTTCTACAAGTCCTCAGGATTTAGTGAAACAGCGGTTGCTGCCCGTGAAGGGATGGACTTTGTGGAGGAACAGCTGGCCCGTCGCGGTGCCCGTTTACCGGAACTCGCCTGGATACGTCTCAATCAATGGGTTTTGTTTGACGTCAACTACCTCAGCCTGAGTGTTGCAGGCATCGTGCTGATCAATACGGGGGTATTGCTGTTCATCGTCGGATGGCTGCGCGAACGCTTCCGGCAGGGTGGCCGGCTTGCAGGAATTTCACTTGGGGTTCTGGGACTTTTGCTGCTGACCGTAAGTCTGAGCCTGACGGTTTACAGCCGGGGCTACAGTCAGGCTGTGCAAATAGTCCGGGAAACTCAGGTCCATGAAATGCCCAATGTCAATGCGGAAGTTATACAGACAGGCTTTGAGGGATTCCGGTACATTGTAAATCAGCGGGAGAGCGATCCCGAAAGCGGTTGGTTACGCGTTCGGATGGTAAACGGTTCACGAGGGTGGATTGCAGCAGAAGCGGTGTACCGCCACTGAACCGTGTATGCCGCCTCGGCGGAGTTGCCGGGAATAGTACGCAGAGCAAAATCAGCTCCGGTCGGGCCGGCAGGCGACCGGCAGCCCGGTATAAAGCCGGCACTGAAGCGGGGAAACCGCTATATTCCTTTCATCGGAACCGGATGCGGCGCGCAAGCATCACCGGGCAGAAGCAACCTGAATAAAAACCTTTTCAAACCAATATTATGGCACGTTATTTCGAGTACATCGACCAGCACAAAGAGCGTTTTGAACAAGAATTATTTGACCTGCTCCGCATTCCCAGCATCAGTGCAGTCAGCTCGAACAAGGGCGATGTGCGCCAGGCGGCGGAGTTTATCCGTGAGCAATTCGATCAGATGGGCCTGAATGGGGTTCAGTTATTTGAGACCCCGGGAAATCCTGTGGTTTACGGTGAGTATATGGATGCGGGCCGGGACAAGCCTACGGTGTTGGTCTACGGGCATTATGACGTGCAGCCGCCGGATCCTCTGGAGTTGTGGGAAACCGAGCCTTTTGAGCCAACGGTCCGCAACGGCGACGTGTATGCGCGGGGCGCCAGTGACGACAAGGGACAGGCGTACACCCATGTGAAGGCCATTGAGTCCTGGCTGAAAACCGAAGGTCGGCTCCCGGTGAACGTCAAGGTCATTATAGAGGGTGAAGAGGAAATCGGTTCGCCCAATCTGGTTCCCTTTCTGCAGGAGCATAAGGAAATGCTGGCCTGTGATATGGTGCTGATTTCAGATACCTCCATGTTCGACAAAGACGTGCCCAGCATTACCTACGGACTTCGGGGGCTGGCCTACATGCAGGTCTATGTGCAGGGTCCGAACCGCGACCTTCATTCGGGAACCTATGGTGGCGCGGTTCAGAATCCGCTGAATGCCCTGTGCGAAATCATTGCCGGGCTGAAAGATAAGGACGGTGTGGTTCAGATTCCGGGGTTCTATGACGATGTGATTACCTTGTCGGATGAGGAGCGCGCGGAGTCGGCCAGGTTGCCCTTTGACGAGCAGGCTTTTAAGGATTCGCTTGCCATCGGGCAGGTCTTTGGCGAGAAGGGGTTTACCACACTTGAGCGAAAATCCTCACGACCTACCCTGGATGTGAACGGAATTTGGGGAGGGTATCAGGGCGAGGGCGCCAAGACGGTGCTGCCGGCCAAAGCCGGGGCCAAAATCAGTATGCGACTGGTACCGGATCAGGATCCGAAGAAAATTGCGGCGTTGTTCACCCGTTATGTCCACCAGATAGCGCCCGCAGGTGTTACGGTAGTGGTTGAAGAGCATCACGGGGGGCATGCCGCCATGACCGATCTGAACTTTTACGGTCTGGAGGCTGCATCGCAGGCCTTTGAGGATGTTTATGGTCGCAAGCCGCTGTTTACCCGTGAGGGTGGGTCTATTCCCATCGTGGCGGATTTCAAGAAGGTGCTGGGCGCCGATTCCATTCTTATGGGTTTTGGTCTTAACAGCGATGCTATCCACTCGCCCAATGAGAAGTTTTCTCTGGAAGATTTTCATCGTGGAATCAAAACTTCAGCCCGCTTTTTTGAGGTGTTGTCTGAGGTGAAGGCCTAAGCCGGTTGCTGCAGTGTCCGGAGCTGGTCTCCGGGCACTTTTTTTAATTGGTTTTTTCTGAGTAGTTTGTGGTTTCAGGCCATTCTAAGCACATTTTATGCGGTTTATGCGCTCATTGCTCCCCCAACCTACGTACCTGCATCGGGTTACCCGTGTACTGCATCCTGCCGGTGGCGGGCTGGCAGTGCTGTTGGCAGGGATGATGGTATTCCTGGGGTATGGCACCGGTTATGCACAGGGATTCCAGCGTGTTTCCAACGCCGATGACCTGTTTTCTGTAGGTGGCGGTGCCCGTGCCATGGGTATGGGCGGGGCCCAGGTTGCCCTGGCCGAAGATGTAACCGCGGCCTTCTGGAATCCGGCCGGACTCTCCCGGCTGACCCGCCGTGAAATTGCGTATATGCACACCGAGCGTTTTGGTGGCATCGTAGCCTACGATTACGGTGCATTTGCCATGCCATTGCGCGGTGAGAACGATGTTTTTGCCGTAACGTTTTTTCGTCAGGGTGTGGATGGGATCAAAAACACACTGAACGCCTGGGACCGTGAGCGGGATCGTCCACGGACCAACCCGGAGGACTACATTACCGAGTTCTCGGCCGCTGATATGGCTTTACTGCTTTCCTACGGCACCCAATACAACGCCTACCTTTCCTGGGGAACATCGGTGAAGGTGGTCTACAGCCGGCTTGGTCCGTTTGCTGACGGACTTGGTTACAGCGTAGATCTGGGCGGGCAATATCGCCGCAATCAATTCAAGCTGGGGGTCACCGTTCATAATGTGACCACCCTCATGAAATTGTGGACGGTCAACGAGGCGGAGCTGGAACCCCTGCGCGACTTTTTCAGTGATGAGGAGCTGAATGCCAGCTTCCCGGCGGGACAGAATGAGTATTCGCCTCCCTCGGTCAGGGCCGGTGTTGGCTATACAACGCGGATACAGGACTTTTCTGTCACGGGGGCCTTCGACCTGGTCATACACGGTGAAAATCGAAGAACGTACTATATCAACGCCGGTCCGCTGAGCTTTCAGCCGCATCTCGGCACCGAAGTCGCCTATCGGAATGCGGTGATGATTCGCCTGGGCATCACCGACGTCTTCACCGACGCGTCTTCCCGTCTGTATGCATCCCCAACGCTGGGCGCGGGTCTCAATCTGGGCGGCATCGTATTGGATTATGCCTTCAGCAGCTTTGCAGGAGCCAATTCCAACCTGGGTTACACCCATCGCATCGCAGCCAAAGTGGCTTTCTGATTGCTTAACCTTATGTTTATCCGGCCATGCACGTAAGACAGTCGTACCTGCTGACCGCCGCTGTGCTGGCCCTGCTCCTTGTAGTGGCATCGCAGGTGGTCTGGTGGTTTTTTTTGTACGATGCCGACAGTGGCCGGGCAGCGGGTGATTGGTTTCCAACGGTTGTTATAGGTGTGGTTCTGACGATGGGTGCCGTCCTGACTCTGGCCTGGCTTGGATATCGATACTACTTCAGGGACCTGTATCGGGTGAGCGATGAGCTCACACTGGCCCGCTACCGTCATCAGTCCCGCATCGGTGATGCGATGCTCCCGCCGGTGCGATCGATTGTTGCCGGTTTAAATCAGGTGCTTGGGGAAAATCATCAGCTGCGTTCCCGGCACAGCGAGACCCGGGGCGCGACCGCAGGCGACCTCGCACCGCGCGCTTCCAGTCTTCGCACCGCGTCCTTTGTGGTCTTTGACACAGAAACCACCGGACTACACCCGGCTGGCGGTGACGAGATCATCGCCATCGGTGCCGTACGCATCGAGCAAGGGGTCATTGTGCACGATACCCATTTCGATCGTCTTGTGTATCCGGGTCGGAGCATACCGCCGGAATCGACCGTTATTCATGGTATCCGCGACGAGGATGTTGCGGGTGCACCCACTATATGTGCGGTTCTCCGCGAGTTCCATGCTTATTGCGGGCAAGCTGTTCTGGTAGGTCATAATGTGGGGTTCGACATGCGCTTCCTGAAAAACAAAGAAAAGCGATGTGATCTGCAGTTCGGGCCGGTTGCGCTGGATACCTTGCTGCTCTCCAGCGCGCTGATGCCGCACCTTGACCGGCACGACCTGGATACCCTGGCCGAGCGGTTTAATGTTCCGTTTACCCGCCGTCATACGGCTCTGGGGGATGCGCTGGCTACGGCCTCGGTGTTTCTTCACTTAATGGAACTGGCCGGTGATGCCGGTGTGCATACCGTGCAGGATGTTCTGAAAAAGTCGCGGGAATCGGTCTATGCCGGGCTGGATTATTAGCAGTTCCGGAAGGGGGGGCTTCTTCACGATGTGGACGAAAAAGGGTCAGAAGTATGCCCCTATGGTATTTCGGAGGATGAGTCGGGCTAGTAAAACGCCTTCCATAGCCTGATTAAAGATGTCTTTTTCGGCGACCGTCAAGGCTGCATATCGCAGGGTGTTACCCGGGGGATGGTGTTCCTGCAATGCGTGCAGCTGTCTGCTGATTCGGAAGTAGGTAAGTTGATTAAAGGCCTGTGTTAATTGGTCGGCTTTGGATGCATCCAGTATACCCTGTTCCCGGAGTTGTATGAGCCGGTCACCGGTATTGGTTGCGTGCAGGTTGTTCTGAAGTGCCAGAATGCGGGCCAGCCCGATAATGGGCAGACTGAGATGTTTGAGGTCGGGTGTCGGGTAGAACCGAAGCCAGAGTCTGCGCAGCATCCCGGGCGGAACCTGTATTTTCAGACTGTTCTGAACCATATGGTAAAAGAATACCTCGGCCTGTTCGCTCAGCAGCGTGTCCAGGTGGGTGCGCAGCGACTGGGTCAACCCGGGAGAACCGGCCCCGTGACGCAGGTCAAAAAAGATGCTGCTCTGCATGACTGCGAGGGGTTCAGGGTGGCGGATCCAGGAACGAAATTGTTTTTTCCAGACCGATAGCGGCAGGCACCAGGTGGGGTTCCCGGCCATGATGCCACCCTTGCAGAACGCATATCCGGCATCGTTCATTTTTTGGTTAATGGTTTGTCCGAAATCGGTAAACCAGGAGATCACCCCAGGGTTGTTCAGGGCTTTTTCGTCCAGGATGAGGGCGTTGTCCTGATCGGTTTTAAGGGTCTGTTCACCGCGACCTTCACTTCCGAACAGAACCAGTGCCCAGTTGCACGGAGGAGTTCCAACCGTTTCCAGGGTCTCTTTCAGGTGAAATTGCAGGGTTTCGTCGGCGTGCTGGCTGATGAACCGGGTTACATCCGGAGCCGAGTCTGCGCCGCTAAGCCGGGTGCGGACATCGCGGAGGAAGTGTTCGTTGTAAAGGTATGGGGTTGATGCCATGGGTTCGCAGCCAAGGGTGATACAGGCAGTATACTGTTTCGCCGGCGCAATTAACAGAGACCGGAACGCCGGGGTTGTAAATTAAAATTGACACCGAGCAATTTTTTTGTTTGTTTGAATCGCGGCTGAATCGCGGCTGAATCGCGGCTGAATCGCGGCTGAATCGCGGCTGAATCGCGGCTGAATCGCGGCTGAATCGCGGCTGAATCGCGGTCTGCACGCCGCCGCCCTGTCTGCATCGACCGCGTCTCCCTGCCGGCTTTTCCGGTTCCAAAAGCACAGTGCCGGACTCGTACCGGGTCTTTGCCTCGTCAATCATCACCTCTTATCGTTCTGTATATGAAAGAAGTCTATGCGCAATATTGGAAGCGGCACCTGCGAATTATTGGTGTGCTGCTGGTCATCTGGTTCCTGGTTTCCTATGGATTTGGAATTGTATTTGCCGATCAACTTGATGCCATCCGTATCGGCGGATTCGGACTCGGATTCTGGTTTGCCCAGCAGGGTTCCATGTATGTGTTTGTGATCATCATATTTGTGTATGTGTTTCTTATGAACCGTCTGGACCGTGAATTCGGTGTGGAAGAAATTTAAAGGAGACGGACAATGGATATTCAATTCTGGACATTTCTGATTGTCGGGCTCACATTCACACTGTACATCGGTATTGCAGTATGGTCGAGGGCCGGCTCCACATCCGAGTTTTATGTAGCAGGTAAAGGCGTACATCCGCTTGCCAACGGCATGGCGACCGCGGCCGACTGGATGTCGGCGGCGTCCTTTATTTCCATGGCGGGCATCATCGCTTTTTTAGGTCGCGACGGAGCGGTGTATCTGATGGGATGGACCGGCGGGTATGTGTTGCTGGCCTTGCTGCTGGCCCCGTATCTGCGCAAATTCGGTAAGTTCACCGTGCCGGATTTCGTGGGCGACCGCTACTACTCCCGTACAGCCCGGCTGGTGGCTGTGGCCTGTGCATTGTTTATCTCGTTTACCTATGTGGCCGGACAGATGCGGGGAGTGGGTATCGTATTCTCCCGGTTCCTCAGCGTTGACATCAATACAGGTGTGGTTATCGGGATGGTTATCGTGTTGATTTACGCGGTTTTGGGCGGCATGAAAGGTATTACCTACACCCAGGTAGCCCAGTATTGTGTACTAATATTTGCCTACCTCGTGCCCGTAATCTACATCTCCATTATGATGACCAGTAATCCGATTCCCCAGCTGGGATTCGGCGGTACGGTTGCCGACGGTTCCGGAACGTACCTGCTCGACAAGCTGGACGGGTTGCATATTGCATTGGGTTTTGATGCCTACACCTCGGGAATAAGGCCTACGATGGATGTGTTTTTCATCACCATGGCCCTCATGGTTGGCACTGCAGGGTTGCCCCATGTAATTGTGCGGTTTTTTACGGTTCCCCGTGTCAAAGATGCCCGGATATCAGCGGGTTACGCACTAATTTTGATTGTTCTGCTGTATGCAACGGCCCCGGCGGTAGCTGTCTTTGCAAAAACGAACCTCATCGAGACCATTCACGAGGTCCCCTACGATGAGGTCCCTGAATGGGTCACGAATTGGGAGGCAACCGGTCTGATTGGCTTTGAAGACAAGAATGCAGACGGCAGGATCCAGTTCAATGCCGATCCGGCCATCAACGAAGTGCGCGTTGACCAGGATATCATCGTACTGGCCAATCCGGAAATCGCGAATCTGCCCAACTGGGTTGTGGGTCTTGTGGCCGCGGGCGGACTGGCGGCAGCGTTGTCAACGGCGGCCGGACTTCTGCTGGTTATTTCAACATCGGTATCCAGAGATTTGATCAAGCGAACGCTGAAGCCGGATATTTCCGAGAAGCATGAGTTGCTTACCGCCCGCTTTGCGGCGGCCGGTGCGGTAATCTTTGCCGGTTATTTTGGCATCAATCCGCCGGGCTTTGTGGCACAAACCATCGCTTTTGCGTTCGGACTGGCTGCGGCGTCTTTCTTCCCGGCGATACTTCTGGGTATTTTCTACAAACGGATGAACATGCAGGGCGCAGTATCCGGTATGGTAACCGGAATTCTGTTCACGGCCGGGTATATTATCTATTTTACGATGATACGGCCCGACCTAAACCAGGCAGAAAACTGGTTGTTCGGCATTTCTCCCGAGGGAATCGGTACCCTGGGTATGCTTCTGAACCTGAGTGTGTCACTGGTAGTATCCCGTCTGACTCCGGCGCCACCGGATGAGATTCAGGACATGGTCGAAAAAATCAGGATACCTCGGGAAATTGAAGATGCTGTCAGGGAGGGGTGATGCCCCCGCTGATACCCCTGAACGTTAGTCGGCTTGTTGGCGAATCTGCTTCATGGTCTTGCCGGAAGCGGCTTCGCTCACATTAATCACGTGGTCGGCGATTTTCTCCAGCCTGTTGAGGATATCCAGATAAACGATTCCCATCTGAACGGAGTATTTTCCGTTTTCAAGTCGCTGATAATGGGTGTTGCGAAGCCGGTTACGCAGGTCATCAACTTTGTTTTCGGCCTCAATCGCTTTGTTCAGATCCACCTTAATGGAAGGCAGGGCGATGTTTTCTTTCATCACGATAATGGTGTCATGAACGGCGTCAAGCATTTCACGGAGCTCCTCTTTTGCTTCCTCGGGGAACTCCTCCTGTGATTCCATAAGTCGTTCAAAGGACTTGGACATCTGAAAGTACAAATCGCCCACGCGTTCCAGATCGTTGATCATGGCTTGCATGGAACGGACACGACGCACCGCTTCGGTAGAGAGCGTTGAGTTCTCCGATACGCGAATCAGGTATTCAGCGATCTCGATTTCAAGACGGTCTGTGATTTCCTCGCGTTTGGCGATTTTCTTCAGAAACCGATCGCGGCGTTTCTTTTCTTTGAAAAGTAATCCGGTGAAACTGTAGTGCATTTTTTCAACCAGGCGGGCAAACAAGCCAAGTTCCTTACGCGCCTGAGCGATGGAAAGCTCGGAAGACGACATGAGCCCTGCACTGATGTATTCCAGGCGGAAGATGTCATCGGCCCCACCCCGGTCGGGCTGTATGTATTCAACAAACCGGATAATGAGCGGCACGAACGCAAACATCAGGATCACATTGAACACGTTGAACAAGGTGTGAAACAAGGAGAGTGCCAGGGTAGCGGTTGCCCGACCTTCATCGGAGGTATCTGTGAGAACCGAGTAATCGATCTGACTGAAAGAGGCAATAATGTTGTCTACCAGGTGCAGAAAGGGGGTGAGTATGAGCAGCATCCAAATCACCCCGATTACATTGAAAAAGAAGTGAAACCGTGCAGCTCGCTTGGCATGTACGTTCCCGACAATGGCCGCGATGTTGGCCGTAACCGTGGTGCCAATATTTTCACCGAGTACCATCGCCGCTGCAATAGGGAAGGTAATCCAGCCCTGCACCAGCATCACCAGCGTGATGGCCGTGGCCGCAGAACTACTCTGGGTGAGCAGTGTGAGTACGGTACCCACGAGGACAAAGAGCAGGGTAGAAAAAATTCCGAAATCTGTGTAGCGGTCGAGGAAGGCGAACATTTCGGGATTATCCGAAATATTGGGAACGGCGTCTTTGATGAAATCCAGACCGATGAACAGAATACCGAAGCCAATCATGGCTTCCGCCACATTACGCAGCTTGATATTGCTGACAAATAGAAACGGGAAAAAAAGACCGATGGCAACAATGGCCACGCTGGTTATCTGAAATTTAAAACCGAAGATAGCTACCAGCCAGGCTGTGATGGTTGTTCCGATATTGGCCCCCATGATAACGCCGGTTGACTCTACGAAGGTCATAAGTCCGGCGTTTACAAAGCTGACAACCATAACGGTTGTGGTGCTGGACGATTGGGTAATGGCGGTGGTTCCGAAGCCAGTTAACACCCCCGTAATACGGTTACGGGTCATTCCCTTCAGGATTTCCCGAAGACGACTTCCAGCAACTTTCTGCAGGCCGTCGCTGAAAATCTTCATCCCGAAAATAAAAATACCCAGTGATCCGACCAGCTGCAGGAAGTCAAATAGCGAATAATTCATAAAGTAGGCTTAATCCTAACATATGGGTGCAAAGCGTCATTTCCACAGAGCTCCTAAAATAGGAAATTTCATGTTAACGAAAAGTTAACATTGCGACATTACAGTCCGGCTTCAATGGTGCCCCCCTGCGGCAGTTACCGGGTGCATGAGACGGTGCTTCAACGTTGGAGGCAGGTCGCCCGCACCGCTGCAGATGTGCACATCTATACGTCGTTTTGCCCGGGTTTCCCGGGTAGTGGAAAAAATTTCCGCTGCGTGTTCCTTGTTTTTGATAATGCAACATAATGAAAAATGCGGCAAATATGGCAAAAAACGCTGTTTTGCGCATTTAGTCGGGCTGTTTGCAGTAAGAGTAAAAAAATAGAAGTCGGGAGGTTAAAGAATTTCGGGACTGGCCGATAACTGTTTCAGACTCTGATATAATGACGACTTTGAACACACGACTAAGAAAGTAACAAAACGACTGATTGTTATGTTAAAAAGCCAGCCTGAACCGCTGGCTTTTTTTGTTTATGGGTACTGGCGTTATAGAGTTTACATCGGCAGCTATGCACCTCGTTAAATCCGAACCGGTAGGCCCGGATTGGTAAATTCGGGGTGAATCAACCCTAAAAGGTGCATCCGGAATCAGCAAGGCCGAATCAATCAATCCGGAGTCAGAACCAAAGCGAACCCGGGTGCTATTTTGTTCTCCGCCAATAAAACAATAAAAAAGAGGAGGCCTCCTTCCGAAAGCCCCCTCTTATTGTGTTGTGTCTATGTTCTGCCCCTTCACTCTTCGGATCGTGGTCCGGGTCAGGTGAAGGTTGCCCTGCAGTCGGCATAGTTCTGTGGCGCGACCGTGGGGCCATTATGGTACCTGCATGTGTTTTGTTCTGACATTGCACAGCGCAAAAAGTCATCGTCTCCCGTTGATGATATGCTATTTAATGAGTGTCATACTGCGCGTCAATGTAGCACTGGGTGTGCTGATACGGTACAGGTATTGCCCGCTGGCCAGCGAAGATGCATCGAAATTGACCTGGTGTACGCCGGCTGGCAGCTGTTGGTCTATTAGAACCGCCACTTCCCGGCCAAGCAGGTCGTAGATCGCCAGGCGAACCTGCTCGTTTTGCGGAAGGTCGAACCCGATGGTGGTAGACGGGTTAAAGGGATTCGGGAAATTCTGCATCAGGGAAATAGTCTGGGGCAGTATGCCGCTGTAGCTGTCGATGGACGTAGGCACGGCCGGTACCGTAAACCCGGTGATGCTGGTCGGTAAGGAGGAAGACAGTGTACGTCGACTCGCGTTTCCACTGAGGATATCCCCATCCTGATTGTAGAAGGCGAAAAGGGTTGAATCCTGTGTGGCACCCGCCTGACGGAAGGTGAGGCTTTCGGCATTGATGTACTCATTGGCTTCGCCATAATTGACGTAGCGTCGACTGGCTAATCCGAAGCTCTCATTGGTGTTTACAACGGCGAAGGACAGGGTGGTATCATTGGTAGCCATGTTGATAGTGTAGGTCAGGCTTTCGCGCTCCCAGCCATTGATGACCGTGCTGTTTGTTACCACGTACTGCTGGGTTTGGTACGCAACGCCATTCAGTGCGTCTTGTGCGGTTCGGGTGAACGTGCGGCTAACGGAACTTCCGGTGGTAAGGTCCAGCTCGGTATAGGTCTCGCGACTGAAAGCGGTAAGTGGGTTGGCACTGTTAAATACTTGTCCCGGTGCTAATTCTGCTGTGTAACTGCCGCTGAACCGGGTATTGCTCACTTCCCGCTGTGCATTGATGGTTATGCCGAACATCAGATTGCCCGAGGCATCAAAACGTGCAATGATGGTAGAGTCCGGAGTTACATTAATGACGGAATCAACGCGTGACACCTGGCCGAAACCATCAATCATGGTCATGACGGTGTAGTCAGGACCGTAGTTGTAAAGTGTACGGTCAGCAAAATCCTCGGTGCCATCTGACTGAAGTATTACGGTTTGTGTAGAGTCCAGGAGGCCGGCGCTGTTATAGAAATTCCGGAAAACCTGCTGGTACTCGGTGTCGTTGCCGAGATATCGGAAAATCTCGTTTGGACTTCCACCTTCAACCACGTGCTGCACGGAGAAACCGGGATTAACAAAGTTTTCGGTTACGGTCAGGTTGGGCATCGGGATCAACGGATTCGTAGCATTATGGGCACTTTGAGCAAACTGGGTCTGAAACCAGGTCCCGTTCTGTACATCAAAAGCGTACGATAGTGCATCTACGATGTAAATCGGCGTTGTATTCTGCTCAATGTGCAGCTCCGTTCCGGTCATCAGGTCCAGCGACTGGGCCGAGACGGTTGCGCTTATGGCAGCACTCATGACGACCATTAGTATCATTTTTTTCATAGCATGTAGTTTTGTTCCTGTTCATTATTTGTATGCATAAGCATGCAGCTGTGTAGGCTTACAGCGCTCAGTGCACCAAGTTTAATCAGGGATTGCGGCAACTGGTTCGACGGAAGCAGGCTCCGTTGAGTAAATGGCAGACTCCATTGAGTAAACGGCAAGAAAATGCCGGGAACTACATCCATCTACGCGTTGGTCACACCACGCATTGAAGATGTTGCATGCAGAAGTCGGGAGGTGTGGTCAGATACTGGTCTTCGGATGGGCTACAGCACTTTCGTTCCGCTGTTCAGATTCCCACCAGTCAGCTATTCGTAGGGGATGAAGGGAACGCGGATTCTTGTTACCCACCAGGAGCCTTCTGCGCCGCTCTCCAGCAACGAGTCGTCCACTTTGATACCATGGAAGGCGACCCAGTTGCGCAGCCGGTCATGCATGAGCCGAAGTCCCACCGACCCTTTTTTCAGGGTGTCTTCTTTGGAGGCCATGTCCGCTCCGGATATGAGTAAACCATCCGGCTGGTGATTGGTACCCGAACCGTCAAATTTGTACTGTGATTCATAGACCGAATTGATGAGGATAATCTCTATGGTGTCCTCATTTTTTTCCACACGGCAACGGAGTTTTATGCGACCCTCATCGTCAGTACCGTACAGCAAGGCATTTTCATAGACCGGCTGGAGGGTAAAAGAAGGTATGGCGATGTCTTCAAGGTCGAGCCCGGTGGTATTTTCAAAGGAGTAATCCAGTTCAATTCCGCGATTGGTCGACTCCAGCGTAAGGTAGTCGTCAATCCAGTCCAGTTCCGACTGCAAATCCACATCAATTTCAAAGGACTGATCTACCAGCACGCGGATCACCTTGGCGAACCGGCCGATGTAATCCAGCGCTTCATCCGATGATTTACGCATCAGGGCCCGGATGGTAGTGAGTGCATTAAACACGTAGTGTGAAGTCAGTAACTGCGTCACCGCAACACGCTCCAACTTCCGTATTTTATCGGCCCGCTCAAAAGAGGCTACTTTTCGTTGCTGAATCCGTTGCTGCACAGTATAGGTAACGGTGATGCCCAAAAGCAGGAGTATGGTTCCCAGAAATGCCAGAAATGCCGGGGTTTGCCACCACAACGGCGACTTGAATATGTCCAAAGTAACCGGCGAAACGCTGTTTCCGGTGAGCAGATCCAGAAACCGAAACTCAAAGGAGCTGTTGCCTGCGGCCAGCTGTGCCAGGACCACAGTAGGTTGGGTAAGTTCTACCCACTCATCCGCGCTATTTTGCCGGAACTGGAGCATGTAACGGTCGGCATTCGGGTAGCCGGTATTGGAGAGTTCAACCCGGAGCTGACTGATATCGGCATCCAGCCGTGTGAGCGCATGCCGGCCCATTTCTATTTCATCAGCAAACAGTTGGCTCACCTGTACTACGGGTTGAAGGTTCAGGTTAAAGAGCGTTTCCAGCGGGAATTGAACAACACCGTCCCCGGTCGACATCCACACGTAGTCTCCGACCAATCGAATATCACGCAAGGTCTGTCCGAGGCTTACGGGTCGCAGCGGAATATCATAAAATGCGGTCTTATCATGATCCAGGCGCAGCAGATAAGCACCCATACTGCCGGCAACTCCGTACAGCGAGTCTGAGAGTTTGCGCACCAGGGTCCACGACTGATTGCGCAGGGGGTTGACAGCATGCAGGGTGTCGAGTACCATGGAATCTGTGTTCAGTCGTAGTAAACCATTGTTGGCGGTGGCGATAAGAAAGGAGGTGCTGTCAATGGCGATGAGGTCGTTGACGTTGATATCCCAGCTTATCAGATCCTGCTGTGCGTCCATCGATGCAACCAGCAGCCGGTTGGGTTGCCCCACAATGAGTCGGTCTGCGGCGGCAAATCCTACGGCCGTTGCACGGTTTGGCAGGGAGAAAACGATGCGATTGGTCTGCCGGTTGATAACAAAGCTGCCGTTTGGGGTGGCAATGGCAATCAGATTGTCCCGGTAATCCGCCTGTTTGACCGGTGGCTGGATGAAAATGTTAAATTCGGCACCGGTGTACTGTTGCAGCCATTGTCTGCTGCCCACATCGTACAGGTCGAATCCGTTGGAGCGTGCCAGGAAGAGGGTGCTTTCGTTCATCCATCGGGCGTATTCAACATTGGCATCGGTTAAGGTCTGCCAGCTATCGTTTCGATGATCATACAACCGGGTTTTGTTGAAACGACTGCTGATGATGCTGTATCGGCCATCAGCGCTTATATCGGCGAAGACCACCTGTTGCAAAGGCACGTTATCAGCGGTTTTTACATCCCGGAAACTGCGGAACCAGGGCTGAAATTTGAATATGCCGTCGTTCAGGGTGCTGACCCAGACAGCTCCCGAGGGATCCCGGGCTATACCGGTGAAAAACATATCTTCAAAGAAGGTTTCAACCCGGATTTCTCCCTGTGAATCCGCCGTAACAATTTTGAGTCCGTCGGCCTGGGTGGCAAGCCATAGTTCCTGATCCGTAACCCAGAGGTGTTGGGTTACCAATGAGGTGAGTCCCAGTGTTTCGTTGCTGTATACTACCTCCAGACCGGTATCGGTCATCCGTGCAAATCCGTTGCGGGTTATACCCCAGCCGTCATTTTCTGCGGCAGGTTTGCTGAAAACGGCATCCTCCAGCTGCAGGGGACGGACATTGTCAGGCGGGTCAAATACCCAGGTGCCATTGGTTCCACCCAGCAGCAGTCGCTCACCGGTTGGATACATAAAACCGATGCGGCGCGGACTGCCTCTGTCTGTCGGTAAAAGAATCTGATCCCAGTCTTCGGTACTGGGGTTAAAAATGAGCAACCGACCGTCGCTTGTTCCAATGAACAGCTTGTTTTCATATTCCAGGGCTGAAAGGGCGAAACTGCGCAGCTGCATGGAATCCGGCAGTACCAGTTCCCGGGTCTGCGACAGGTTTCGGGTATTGACCAGGGTGATGCTGTTGTCAAAGCTCATGACTACTTTCATCGAGTCGTTGACCATGACTGCGTGGATGACTTCCTTGCCGGCCAGCTGAGGCAGGCTCTGAAACTGAAAACCGTTATACCGATAAACCCCGATATTGGAGTACACCCAAAGGTTTCCGTTATCGCTTACACCGAGTCCGTAGGTAGTGGTAGCGGTAAGCCCGTCGGCATGTCCGAACCGCTGTATGCCCAGATCGGTTGGCCCGAACAGGGGGGAATCCGCCGCATTGCCCTTAACCGCAACGCCTGCCAGCAGCAGACCCAAGATCAATGCGAGGTGGCAGAAACGCCTGTTGAATGAACCCGGTCGCACGGTTATCAATGCTGGCTGAGTCTTTGGGTGACCTCTTTGACCCGTCTGCGGGCGATGGGGATCTTAATACCATTTCGCAGCACCAGCTGGGGCTGGGTTCCGCCGGCAACCCCGTCTACAAATTCACGGTTGACCAGGTACGACTTATGGCACCGCAGGAAGCGGTCGCTCTGCAGGGTTTCCTCCACGTCCTTGAGGGTCATGGAGGCGGTGATGCGGTCTTTTCCGGTGGTATGAAACCGACTGTAGTTGCTGTCGGCTTCCACAAAAACAAGATCGGTGTAATAAATCAGTTTGAGGGAATCAGTCTGGCGGATGGCGATGCGGTCGGGCAGGAAGCCCGCATCGATATCCAGTGATGCCATGAGTTCGGTTGCTTCACGGTTGGTTCGGGCCTGTTTTTCCTGTGAAATTCGCACAATGAGGTCCTCCAGCTCCGTATCACTGACGGGTTTGAGCAGGTAATCGGCTGCGTTAACCTTGATGGCCTTCAGGCTGTAATGAGCCATGGCCGACACAAAAACGACGATGGGATGGGGTTTAGGCAGGGCCTGCAATACGTCGAAGCCGGTTTTGCCTCCCAGCTCAACATCCAGAAAAACAAGGTCCGGTTTGCGGGTGCGAATGATGTTTACCGCGTCCGTATAGCCGTTAGCATAACCGATCAGTTCAAGTCGGTGGACGTGACGATGCAGCTGCTGGCTCAGATCATCCACGCAGTGCTGCTGATCGTCAACAATGACGCAGGTAAGTTTGTTCACAAATAAAGGTACTAGAGCAGAAAAGCCGGCAATCACACAACACAATTTGACGCCGGACAACACGGTTTAAAAATTTACTGCTACCATGACAGAAACGATGAAATCTACTCGAAAAATTGCATTCCTGAAACAGCTTTTTGTTTTTTTTAAAAGAAAACGGCGGTTGTGTCTGCTTTAAAACCGCGGATTTAGCCGGATGTTCCCGGGCTCCGGTTTGGTGCCGGCCATGAGGCCTGGCGACAGGCTTCCGGCTGCAAACCTGCTACGGTTGCCGGGTGTGGCAGGGTTTATTTGTTGGATGTGCGTCCCGGAGAGTTCAGGGTCGTAAAATAGCGGGGTAGATAGACCCATGGGAGGGGTTTTTCTATGGATCTGAGTTCAAGCCGCGCGACAGACATAAAAAAAGGGCGTATCCGGGATGGACAGACCCATGGGACGGGTTTTTTCTATGGATCTGAGTTCAGACCGCGCGGCGGACATAAAAAAGGGCGTATCCGGGATGGACAGACCCATGGGAGGGGTTTTTCATATGGATCTGATCCCATACCGCGCGGCGGACATAAAAAAAGGGCGTATCCGGGATGGATACGCCCTTTTTTGTGGAGAGCTCACATGTACTGCCGTACCCGGCAGCCACAGGTATTACTTGATCAGCGTCATCGCGCGCGACTCAACACGGGTGCCGGCAGTCAACCGGTACAGGTACAGCCCTGAGGAAAGTCCAGCACCGTCAAAGGAGGCCGCATGCTGTCCGGCGGGAAGGAAACCATTGACCAGGGTCGCGACCTTGCGACCGGTTACATCGTACACCTCCAGGGTCACCTCGACCGACTCCTGCAGGGTAAACGGAATGCGCGTAGTCGGGTTGAACGGATTCGGGTAGTTTTGGCCGAGCTCCACCCCGGTGGGCAATGCCAGCAAGGGCTCATCGTCAATACTGACCACCACCGACGGATCAAACACGACCACCAGCGCGGCTTCCAGCACATTGTCTGAATCAATCCGCTCGTTGACGGCCACCTCGGCGCCGGGCATGGAGAAACCCCAGACCGATCGCTGAAATCCAACCTGCTCATACATGGTCATCCACTGTAAATCGGGATTATACTGCAGGTTTCGGATGATTCCGTTCTGCGGGGTTTGGCGGATCAGGGCTGCCTCCTGCGCGTTGTCCAGATTCACATAACGGATACCAACATCGGCTACGTTAAAGAATACATGATTGTTTTCGGGGACCACCTTCATCTGGACGTCCCGGAATGCTGCATTCAGGTCCGCAAAACGTGCATACATATCGTTGCCGCGGGCCCAGTGCAGGTTGCAGCTGTCGAAGGCAGCATCGCACTTGTAGAAACCGTCCTCGAAGTGCATGTAGAAATAGGTGTTGTTCACCTCGTCATAGTCGAAGGAGGCAATCATGCGGGGACCATCGGTGGTGAACTCGTGCACCACGGTGCGGTCGCTGATATCGTTCAGGTTAATGGAACCGATGTATTCGTTACCTTCGTCATTGATCCACAGGTAGAGCAGTCGCCGACCGGTTTCGTCGATGCGGATGGTGTTCACAAAGCGGTTTGCCTGGGAATTCATGGGCATCCAGGCTACAAGCTCCCGGGCGGATCCATCCGGATACATGCGCGTGATCAGGTACGCGGTATTGGCAGCGGTCAGTTCGAGCTGGTACAGGTACCCTGTTTCACGGTCGAACACCATGGCTTCGGTCTTGTGGGCACCCGGGACGTGGGTCACGACGGAGTCAAAGCTGTACTCCAGCACGGTGTTGCCGCTGCTGAAGTTCATCAATCCGGCACCCAGGCTTATCAGGCTGTTGGTGTCTTCGAAGTAGGCCATGCTCTGGATATAGCCGTGGTTCGGGAGGGTGTGGGTGGTCACCTCCGGTGTTTCCCCCAGGCTGATTTCAAAGAGTTCGTTCAGATGGGGAAATGTGCGAAATGCTACAAAAAGCCGGTTCCGGTCGTGATCGTAGTGCATTTTGGCTACCGTGAATTCGCCGGCCTGCGAGAAGGTACTGGCCTGGATGATGAATTCACGCTGCTCCGGGTCGGACACATTGGAGCGGAAAAAGCGACCGTTGTCATAGAAGTAAACGTCACCGTTCGCTGTGTTGATATCCATACCGGATACCCGAGCCTGCGCAAACCTCAGCGTGTCTGTAACTCCGGTGGCATGCGCGTAGCGGATGATGTCGCCGCTGTTATTTCCGTAGCGCGCATACAGCACCAGGTTGTCATGATCCAGAATCAATTCGCTGGGTTCTTCTGGTCGGGTATGAATCCGCGTGTTGACGGAATCGTCGATTCCGATGTAGTACAACCCGTCGATACCCAGGGGTACATTGCGTTGATAATAAAAGAAATGCTCGCCCTGCTCATCGGCCACCATGATGCGGGTGCCGTTAAAATAGCTGAATCCACCCGGCGTGTTGGCAAACTCAACGGGCGTTTTGTTTTCAAAATTTCGGTCGATGAAATAAAAACCGGTAAATCCATCCAGCTTGAAAAATCGCTGGCTTGCGGGCAGGTACTGAAAATGGTGATGTATGCCCAGATACCGGCCAATGGTATCGGTGGCGGCCCCGCCAAGAGGTCGGATGTGCAGCTGGGTGTGAAGTCCCGGTGAACTGACGGGGTGACTGGTCAGTACGAGGGTGTCTTTTTGCGCTTCCTCGCTGGCTATCGGCCAGCCGGGACTCTGTGCGAATACGGTCGTAAACGACGTGGTAATCAGTACTGCAATAAGCAGCAGCATGCGGGAAAATTCCGTGCTGTCGGGGTAGGAGTGGTCGTGCATAATCTTGGTTCCAGGTTCGGATTCGTGTTAAAACAAATGCGAAACATAGAACGGAAACGCCCGAGAAGCGGAGTAACGACAGCCGGTTCTTAGTTTAAGGTGCCGACCATTGAGTAAACGGTAAAACCGTGGGGGCGCCAGCCCGCAATGCGAGCTGGTTGATGGGGATGGCGTTGGCTGAGTCGGTCCGGCCCGGGAATTGGCTTAGCCGGGTAATTCGAGGCGTATCCGGGCCGGGAATTGGCTTAGCCTTGTATTCCGACCCGCCTCCCCATTTACTGAAACGCAAACCAGGTGAGTGATGCGCTGCCGAACTCCAGCGCCGTGCTAAAATGCGTGCCTCCCGGCACCTCAATAAACGTAAGATTCGTCGACCCGGCGTCAATCAGATTTTGAACGGCTTCCCGGGTGGGTTCAACCGGGATGATTTCATCGGCATCACCGTGGTAGATGCGAAGGGGTATGGTAGCGGCCACCTCGTGCAGACTGTTTTCAGCAAGCCGGGCTTTCAGTGCCTGCTCTCCATCGCCCCGCATGGCCTGCAGAAACTCCCCGGTGAATAAGGCCTCGATGGTACCGGTAAGCCGGGCGGTAATCTGATCAAAACTCAGGGTGCCGCCAAACAGATTTTCGGCCGTGATACGGGTAGCGTAGGGTTCCTGAAAAATGTCGGACAGGTCGCGATCCGGAAAGTAGGTTTGCAGGTAGGAGGTCAGCAGAAAGGTGATATGTGCCGAGCCGGCAATGCTTTCCTCGTTGATCAGATGGGAGGCAAGGGCGTTCAGGTCGTATGCGCCGCCGCCCGATGCTGCGGCCACCAGGTTAAACGGAAGGGTTTCGCCTTGTTGAAGGGCTTTCAGTATTGCCATGACCGTACTGCCGCCCTGGGAATAGCCGCTCAGAAACAGCCTTCCGGAGGCAATGATTTCCTCACGATCCAGGAGTTCGTCAACGGCTTTGAGCAGGTCGATGCTCAGCCGCGCGTCGGAATCGGTGATGAAAAACGGGTGGCGGCTGCCGGAAGTGGCTCCGTACCCGATCAGGTCGGGCATAACCACGATGTACCCGAAGGAGCTGATGACCGGGGCGAGGTAAATCCAGCCGGCGTTACTGCCCGACTGCATGGGGTTGAACAGGGAGGGGGCTTCGCTTTGGATGAAGGTAGTACCGCGGTGCAGGCTGAGTACCGAGGGGGTTGCCCGACGGGGAATCACGACGAGTCCGCTGGCCTGGATTTCATTACCCTGCGGATCGGTGGTGTTATAAACCACCCTCCAGCTGTCAACCGTACTGCTGAGCAGGTTGGTAAGCTGAGGCTGATCGGCAAATTCCGTCCGCAGATCGGTGGGGGTCAGGGTACCGGTAGGCTCTGCGTCTACCAGGTACTCATAAGCAGGGGCTGCGGGGTCATTACTGCTGCAGGAAAGGATGAACAGGCTGAGCAGAACCGGTAGAACATAGCGGAGGCGTAACATGGCGTTCGTGTGTGAATCCTGGGTTGGGGCTGGGTAGACAACCAAGTATAGCAAAAATTCAAGGCGAATCCGCGCTCCTGCACGAATCCGCCTTTGCGTTTGAGTTGGAACTATTTGATCAGCGACATCTTCCGGGTTTCCGAAAAACCGCCACCTTCCAGCCGGTAGAGGTATACACCACTGGACAGACCCGCACCATCAAAGCGCACCTCGTGCTCTCCGGCCGAACGCATCCCTTCCTCCAGTACCCGAACCAGCCTTCCGGTAACATCGTACACGGCCAGGCGCACCTCCGAAGCAGCATCCAGCCGGTAGCGGATGGAAGTCGCCGGGTTGAACGGATTCGGATAATTCGGGTCGAGGGAAACCCGGTTCGGAGTGGCTGCCAGAGCCTCATCCACACTCACGGTCAGCGGGTTGGTGATGATGAAATCCATGCCGTGGATTTCACGCCCTGTGAAGAAAGCTTCTGAAAAAACATCCTCTCCTGCCCCGGGCGACCGATAGCGCAGCGTGGGTTCTCCGCTGAAGGGAACGGACGACCAGACCAGCAGGTCCATCCTGCCGTTGTACTGGAACCCGTGCTTGGTCGCAAAACTGTTGTAATACGTGCCTTCATCCGAACCATCCGTCTTCACGTAGGCAATCCCGCGGTCGTTGTCTTCAAAATACAGGGTTTCGTTGTTGGGATTAAACGCCAGGCTCGAGCCGAATATCCGGTCTCCTGCATCCAATACAACCTGACACTCCTCACCGGCGGCACAGGTATAGATCCCGTCTTCAATCATGTTCAGAAAAATGATGTCGTTTTCGAAATCGGCATCGAAAGAGAGGATTCGTCCGAAGGGAAAGTCAGCCGCATCTACCGTTACACGTGCGCTCAGGGCCTCATCCCGGGAAGCATCCAGATCGTAAGCCCAGATACTCTCCTGGTCAAATTCCTCGCCCCGACCCATAATCAACAGGCGGTTATTTAGCGTATCCAGTTTTATTTCTTTTTGTTCGAGCGGGAACTGATGCAGAATTTCCCGGTTGGTTCCGTCGATGTCCATTTTGAACAACACGGTCATCGACTCCTGAACGAAAAAGCGGTCGATGCCATACACCGTGCCGGTTGATGGGTCAACGGCTACATCCACGATGTCACGAAGACTGTGGTTGTGTGTCAACTCCGTTTCAAAATCATAGCCGCGCAGAAAGGCAAATCCTCCTGCACCGTAGCCACCGTCTGAAAAAACCAGCTCGTTTCGGCCGGCATGATAGTGCAGCTGCTCCAGCTCTCTGCTGAGCGGAATGCTGAAATTGATTTCACTATCGAGGTCGTTGAGTGGAATTTCATAGACGATGTTTTTGGAGAAGCCGCTCAGTGCGCTGACGTAGACAATTTGTTCCTGGCTGTTCATGCTCATGGAAAGTAACGTTTGTGTTCCAAATCCCATGAATAAAACCTGCTCGGGTTCGGCTTCCGGATCTGACAGGTCGTAGCGGAAAAGTTCATCGGAGTAAACCATGTAGAGCTCATTGCGCTCGGTATCCAGATGAAATCCCGTGGTTGAGCTGTTGTAGGGCACCAGTACCGAGCGCTCATCCCGATCCATGTGGTGCTTCACGATGCCGGTGCCGTTGATGGCATAGTATACGGCGTTGGAGTCCGGGTGAAAGGCCATGAACCGGGCAATTCCGCTGTCCAGTTGCTGCGACTCCCCCCGGATGCCGTCGAAATAAAAAATACCCCGGGTTGAAGAGGTGGCACCGATACGGGCATAGAAATATCGGTCGTTAGCGGGGTCGTAATCCACGGAATATACCAGGTTGCGGGCCAGTTTTACGGGTGTGTACCGGGTAAAATCGGAGGATAGGCGTAACATGCGGCTGCCCTGGTTGTCGGAGATGAGGTATTCATCGGATTCCGGCAGATAGCGCAGCGCCAGGATGTTACCGAAGTACATGCCAAGGGTATCGGTTTCTTCTCCGTTGAGATTGGATCGCAGGATACTGCGTTCAACCCGGATACCGGTCTCGAATTCATCGATATAAACGATGGTATTTTCGGGCAGATCAGGCAGGGGTTGCTGCTGCGCTGTCAGGATGGAAGGGTTTAGCAGGTACAGGCCGAGGCACACAAAAATTATGGACGTAGTTGGGCGACCAAACATGATTAGGATAGATGGTTTGTTATCGAATTGTCCCGGGCATAAATTGATCAGCCTGACTGGTGTGTCAATATGCCATAATCACGTTTTGTGAACATGGTGATGTGTGATCAGTCAGGGCCGGCCGTTGCCGGGGTGTACTAACCGTGTTAGCGCAATTATTCGCCGAACCCTGACACATGTGCCAAAAAAAAGCCCGTGACGTGAATCACGGGCTTAAAATTTGGGTGCCGTAGTACCGGCAACCTAAGTATGTAAGGCGCCACCGGAACCGCCAACTATCGATGTGCTCGCATCAACGACTCCCTCAGGAGGTAGTCAGATTACGTGAGCAAGCGGAAGTCAGCGTATATCCCTGCGGCAACAGCCAGCATGCATCAGGAAGCGATGGCGTTGGTGACTTCTTCGGCGGCCTCTTTGAGAAGCACGGCAGATACCACGTTCAGACCGCTGTTGTCAATGATGACCTTGGCTTCTTCCGCATTGGTTCCCTGAAGTCGCACAATAATCGGCACATTTTTGACTTTTTCAGCAATCTCAGGATCCGCTACGGCCTGTACAATACCGTTGGCTACACGGTCGCACCGTACAATTCCACCAAAGATGTTGATCAGAATGGCTTTAACGGCCGGATCTTTCAGAATGATTTTGAACCCGTTTTTCACAGTTTCCACATTCGCTCCCCCGCCTACATCCAGGAAGTTGGCCGGCTGACCGCCGGCCAGTTTGATAATGTCCATGGTGGCCATGGCCAGACCGGCACCGTTGACCATACAGCCCACGTTACCATCCAGCTTGATGTAGTTCAGGTTGTACTTTCCGGCCTCCAGCTCAAATTCATTTTCCTCGCTCTCATCGCGCAGCGCAGCCAGCTCCGGATGACGGTACAGCGCGTTTTCATCGAAGTTGATTTTGGCATCCAGGGCTATTACATCGCCGGAGGGAGTCTGTACGAGGGGATTGATTTCGAAAATGCTGGCATCGGTGGCGTCAAAGGCTTTGTACAGGGAGATAATCAGCTTGACCGCCTGTTTGAACGCGTTGCCTTCCAGTCCCAGCGCGAAGGCGAGTCGACGCGCCTGGCTCGGGTGAATGGGGTGACCGGGTACTACCCACTCCTTGACAATTTTCTCAGGAGTTTCTTCGGCTACTTTCTCAATTTCAACGCCACCCTCGGTGGAAACCATGATCACGTTTTTGGAGGTAGCACGATCCAGGGTAATGCCCAGGTAGAATTCTTTGTCGATGTCAACACCATCGGTGACATACAGTCGCTGCACGAGTTTGCCTTCCTCGCCGGTCTGGATGGTAACCAGAACGTCATTGAGCAGGGATTCGGCTGCGGCTTTTACTTCCTCAACGGTCTTGGCCAGAATAACACCCTTGGCGTTGTTTTTCTTGGTACGACCTTTACCCCGTCCGCCGGCATGAATCTGTGCCTTGACTACAAAAAGGCTGGCGCCGTTTGCTTTCAGTTTTTCGGCAGCGGCAACGGCTTCATCCACCGTAAATACAGCGATGCCATCGGGAACGGCAACACCATGCTGCTTGAGGATTTCCTTGGCCTGATACTCATGAATGTTCATAAAACGTGTGACTTAATGATGTTGAATAAAAAAAAGACGGGATTTACGGGTGATGACGCGGCTGGAAGCGCATTTCCGCCACCCTGTAATAAGTTCGGCTAAAGGTACTCTTTTTTTTTGAAAAATGGCGGGGCGATGTTAGCGTTGACGCCGGCGATGGGCAATTACCGCAATGATAAAGGCAACGGTGAGTCCGCCAATGAAACCACCCCAGTACCCGAACGATTTCCTGTCAACGGCTACCTGCCGGTTCTCGCGCGACTGATACCTGCCGGGGACTGCAGCAAGCCGGGCTTCGGCTGAAGATGGCGCCCGACTCGTCAGATAGTCTGTTACCGCCTGCCAAACCTTATACTCCCGACCGTCACGCATCAAAATACGGTCTTCCAGAGAGGTGATGGGCTGTCCGTTCTCGTCTTTGAGCTCAATGGCCAGTGCCGGAACCACCTCGCCCACCATCGGCAGAAATTGTGCGATGTAATAATCGGATACCACGTGGTACAGGGTATCGTCGGTACGGGGCAGTTCGATGAAATCATCATTGAGTCTGGCCGGCATCACGGTACGTCCATCGCCCCGGTAGAGCCACGCCTGCTGAATAGCCCGACCGCTGGGTACCGGAGTGCCTGCAAACGGGATGGTCAGCCAAAGTGAGCGTTGGGGTGCGTACGACCAGCGCATGCCGGAGGTCTGCAGGAAGTAGGTGTCGCCCATGAGCTGGGAGAGCAGGATGCTGACCTCGGCGGTACGACGAAGCTCGGTGCCGGTGAGCCAGGCCGTGACCATGGGATAACCGGGCCTGCCATCAACCCCGCTGCCCAGTCCTATGGTTTTGGCGGCATCGTAAAAACTGATTGTCCCCTGATTATCGAGGGTACGCGCTGGCTCGAGGTTGCCCCGGATGACACCGCTGGCCTGAAAGGCTACATCCACCGGAATACCGCTGATTTTGGCTCCCTGGTAGAACATGGCATCCGCCACCAGATTACCCATGGCCGTTTCACTCAGCCGGGGGTTTCGGCTTACGGGGAAAGCACTGCTGGCAATGGGCTGCCGGTAGCTGCTGATGGCATCGGCGGTCATGTCGGCCAGGAGGCTGTCCAGCTGCGATTCATACCGTGCCAGTCGGCGGGTGATATCCGGATGTTCGGGAACATCATCGTTCAACGGAATCAGATAGGGACGGTCGGTTACCGAGGGGTGATTGCGCATAACAACCCGACCGTTTTCATAGCGAAGCTCCAGTTTGCCAAGGTATTGGTACTCGGTGCCGGTTTGAACGATGAGGGTGCTTCCTACCCGCAGTGGTACCGACAGTACGGTGTGGGTATGCCCGCCGATGATCACATCGATGCCCGGAACAGCAGCGGCCAGCTCCCGGTCTTCGTCTTCACCGGCGTGGGACAGCAGTACTACCACGTGTGCGCCCTGCCCGCGCAGCGATGCTACCATTTCGTGAGCGGTTTCATGCTGGTCTGCGAAGGTAATGGGTTCCGCGCCCGGTGCCACGGAGTCGGCGTGGCGACCCATAAGTCCGAAGAACCCGATGCGAAGTCCGTTGTCCAGCTCCCGGATCCAGGTGTTTTGCAGCCCAGTTTCACCCAGGGGATGTTCCTGCGGAATGACCGTGTTGGAGGCCAGCACCGGCAGTTGGGATGCCGCCTGCGGATAACCGAGCCGGAGGAGGTATGCAGCCAGTTCCTCCGGACCGTAGTCGAATTCGTGATTGCCCAGAGTTACGGCGTCGTAGCCAGCTGCCAGCATGAGGTCCAGCTCCGGGGAGGCTCCATCCAGCACCAGCCAGCTGAAAATCGATCCGCTGATGAAGTCGCCGGCCGAAACCACGAGCACCTCTTCGTTGGCCGCTCCTTTTTCAGTGCGGATTCGTTCGATGACGGTCGCCGCGCGGGCAATGCCGCCGGTGGTCTTGCTCCCGGGCCGACCCCACTCCGAAACCGGGGCCGGTACCAGGGCGGCATGTTCATCGTTGGAATGCAGTATGGTGAAATTGCCGGATACGGATGCCGGCGATGCGGACTGCGTAACCATAGCGACGGGCTCCGTCGACCGGTCGGGGGGCGATGTGGCCTGCCGGGCGATGAGCATCAACGGTGCGGCAAGCAACAGGACGGTAGCTGCGGTTTGTAACATGGATGAAAGCTTGAGTTCATGACGAAGCAAATATCGGCTAAAGGTACCGAATCCCGATTAGAAATTGAGCAGGCATCTGAAGCCGCCGGACAGATTGTCGCAACGCGCCGCTCCGGGTTAAACGGGCTTCCGATGCCGCCGGACTGCCGGAAAACCGGATTCGGCGCCGGAAAAACCCCGGTACCCTCCAATCTTACCCGTTTCGGTCCCGGCAGGCAACCACCGCTGTTTATTGCCGGCTGCTCCAATCCGCATTGTACCAGTCAGGATTGCTCATCAGCTCGGGTGCGTCCAGCTTCATGACCTCGCGGATCATACTGATTGCCGCGGCCCGGGCCACATCGCGGATCAGCGGCCGGGGGGTGGCATCCCCAACCTCGTAGGTCACACCGTTGTTAAAAAACGTATGGTACATGAAATTCTTGGACACGGGCGAAACCACGCCCGACGGCTCCTCACGGATTTCATAGTCGGGAAGGATGGCGTTGATGCCGGCCAGCCAGCGGTCCGTCAGGCCGGGCAGGTTGGTGGGAATGTCTTTGTTCGAGGTGTAGTAAACATCGTAGATGGTACTATGGAAATCCAGGCTGTAGAGCATGAAAACCCCGCGTTCCTGATAGCCGATCAGATCATCGGCCACGGCGCGCGTCTCGGGCTGGTTGAATGCCTTCCAGTCCCGGTTCAGGTCTACCCCGCCGAAATTATGGCGCCAATGTCCGCCGTCTACCCCGTCCGGATTGATCAACGGATACACAATCATCTGGTAACGCGAGCGAAACGCCATGGCTTCGGGCTCGTCGCTGGTAAAGGTATTCACAAAAGTTTCCATCGCCATAGCACCGGGAATCTCCGGCGGATGCTGCCGGCCCATGACTACAATAACCGGAGCATCGGGATTACCCGTAGCATTGACAACCAGCTTGATGAGGTCGCGGCCCCGGTGCGATTGCCCGATGACCGATTGCTCCACGAAGGGCAGGGTGGTCAGTGAATCAGCCCATGCATAGACGTCCTCGCTGGTGATATGCTCCTGAGCCGACACGTAGATCGGTTCCGGGGTCACATCCAGTGTCAGCAGGGCCGTACCCGCCTCCCGGTCATGCACAAATTCCGTAGTGTCCAGCGCGGTCCAGTGAATGCGGTCGGTACTGAGCTTGGGGATATAGCGATGGTAGCCGTTTTCGTAGGCCAGCTCCAGACGAATGGTCTGCGGGGTGTCACTCCATAGTTTAAAAGAGTACCAGGAGCTCCAGTTTATAGGGGCATTTTCCGGCGCGATGGTAACCCGGTACAGATTGTCTTCCACCCGGTAGAAATCGTTCATTCGGCTGGCCACGAACTCATTGCTGGCCCAGACGCCGGTTTCAGCGATGCCGATGGTGCGCAGATGATGGGGGTCCAGGGGTTTCGTTTCCGTAGTCCTGCCCGGCGGATCATAGGCAATTATACCGGATTCGGAGCTTTTACAGGCCTGGACCAGCAGGAGGAGGCCGATGAAATAAAGAAGTTTCGATAGTGACAAATTTTTCATAGTTTAAAGAGGCTGGACTATTTCGGATTTCAGTAAATTTGGTGTGCAGGTGTGCAGGTGTGCAGGTGTGCAGGTGTGCAGGTGTGCAGCAGTTCAGTATGTTGAGAGAATTCAGATTGCCGCCTGAAAACCACCGTTAATTCGTATTCGTTTTACCATGCAACAGATCGACTGCCGGAATCGGAGGGGATTTCGGTACAGGTGCCGATGATTTTCAGGGGTGCCGATGATAACCTTGGCAAAATGCGACTTTTTAGCCAATATTTCGTGTCTTTTATGATATTTTGCAATCACAATCGGTCAGCCGCTACCTGGCCTCTACATTGTTCCGGCAACCCAGGCACCCGGCGGAATAGCACCAAAATCCGTCAGAGGGCCTTCAAATTCATATTTTCAACCACCGCAATCTAAATCAAGGAGTTCCACTGCTGTGCTTCCCCTGTTTATCGGACCCGATTCATACGCTTCGATGCGTAGCGGGCATGGTATTCATTCTGGCGCTGCCGGTAGTTCTGTACGCAAGCACCGAGGAGGAACAACCCCGGGTATGGCATGTTTTTTTCGAGGGAAACGAGGTGTACACCGATATTGTGCTGCAGGAAGTGGTAGCCAACGAACCCCCCGGCACCCTCGTCCGACTCCAGTTCTGGCGCAAGCGGGGCCAGATTTACAGTGAAGCGGAAGTCCGCCGGGATGTTATCCGCCTGGAGCGTTTTTATCAACGCCGTGGTTTTCCGGATGTTGAGGTTGACTGGGAAGTGACCACCGGCGAACGAAGCTGGCAACGGCATATCACATTTCACATCAATGCGGGCAAGCCCATACGGATAACCTCTTTCACCCACAGCTTCGCCGAGACTACAACCAACATCCCTGAAATTGAGGATTCCCATGAATTCAGGCAGCTGCTTGAGCGTACACTGTTCCGGGAGGGCGCCCGACTCCGCGTAGTACGTGCGTCCGATCTGGAAGGAAACGTGGTACGCATGCTACAGAATATGGGCCATGCCTACGCCAGGGCAGAAGTCAAAAGCAACGTAGATTCCCTGGAATATACCGCCTCGGTGGAGCTGGCCATTGATCCCGGTCCGGTGACCTACTTTGGCGACCTGAATGTACGCGGACAGGAATCGGTAAGCGATGCACTGGTGCGAAGAGAAACGGGAATCAGCTCCGGCGATCGCTATACCCATCGGGCTATCGGCCGGGCCCAGCAGGAGATCTTTTCCCATCATCTGTTCCGATTTGTGACTATTTCCATCCCGGAACAGCCGCGCGACAGCCTGGTAGACCTGGACATCCGTGTACGGGAATACCCCCTTCGTACCCTGCAGGCACGGGCGGGATTCATCACCGAAGAATACCTGCGTGGAACGGTCTCCTGGCAGCATCGCAATCCCTTCGGTAACGGCCACAGCTTCACCACAACGGCCCGGGCCTCCTTTATTGAGCAGCGCTTCAGCATGGATTACCTCGTGCCCTACGTCTTCAACACCTACAGCGGATTCATCTTCTCTCCGTTTGTCCAGCGCACCAATGAGTCGAACTACCTGCTTTACAGCATTGGAGCCACCAACAGTTTCATCTACCAATACAGACAGGAACTGGCCGGAACAATCTCCTACGAGTTCACTTTCAACGAGGAGTTTCTGCGCGATATCACCTTCACCTCGCGCGATTCATCCCAGTTTTTTAACCAGTCGGTTGTGCGATTCTCCGGCTATTACAACGAGTCGACCATCCAACGGGGCGAGGGCTGGGCAGTCCGCCCGTTTTTCGAGATATCCGGTTTTCTGAATACCGGAACCTACCAGTACCGAAGGGCTTCGCTGGACGTGCGCCGGTTTCTGGACGTGACGTCTACCACCCAGCTGGGATTCCGGGGCAATGCCGGGGTTCTGTATACAAAATCGCTGGACGAGATCCCCTCCAGCATCCGGTACTACCTCGGCGGGAACAGCACGGTGCGCGGCTGGAGCCGCAATGATCTGGGTCCGAAACGGGCCTCCTTCGATGGGGATGGCGATTTTCGCGGCTATCTGCCCGAGGGGGGACGTGCCAGCCTGCTGGTAAACGCTGAAATCAGGCAGCGTGTGCCCTTTATACATCGCGATTTCGGTATTACACTTTTTGGCGATACGGGACAGGTATGGCGCGATCGCAGCGCGGTAGAACTCAGTGAACTCCAGTTTGGTGTGGGCGGAGGCATCTGGTTTCAGTCGCCGGTGGGACCGGTGCGACTGGATGCAGGCTATAAAGTAAATCCGACCGATGAAGATCTGAACGTGTATAATGGTCAGGATTTTGGCGGGCCCCTGAACCGATGGGGTTTTCATTTCAGCATCGGACATTCGTTTTGAGTAAAGATCCGCAAACATATCACGAGGAGAACCCTGCCGGCGAAGCGCCTTCAGGACCGCGACACCGGCGCTGGCCGTGGATTGCGGCCGGATTGCTGCTGGTGCTGGGTTCGCTGCTGCTATGGGCCGTACAGTCTGACCTCGTGCTGGACAGGATCCGCGGGGAGGTTGAACGCATTGCCAATGAGCAACTCAACGGAACGTTGAAGGTGGAGTCGTTGACCGGAAACCTGTTTCATACCCTGACACTCACCGGAATATCGGTGCTGGAAGATGACGGTACGCCGTTGTTCAACACCGACACCCTGCACGTCCGTTACCGGCTGCTCCCCCTGTTTCAAGGTCGCGTTGCGATTGACGAATTCCGGCTGCATGCACCCGATGTGCACCTGCGACAAACCGGGTCCGACAGCTGGAATGTGCTGGATTTGCTTCCGCAGTCGGCTGATACCACCTCCACCGCACCCGATTTGCAGGTAGCTCTGGACCATATCCGAATCAACGACGGAGCGGTGCGTGTGGTGGCTCCCGTCCTGCTGCCCGATAACGAAATATCGGTGGACTCGCTCATGCTGGATGCTTCGTTTGCCTTGCTGGAGGATGGTTTTTCTGCCCGGCTCCGTGGCCTGGACCTCAACATCCGTGAAGGACGACTCCCCGGGCCGATTGCCGTACACCTGGCTGGCGCGGCCGAAGACAACCGCTATACGTTAGACCGTCTCACTGTAGCGACGGGCCGCTCGCTGCTGCAGGCCTCGGCCCGGTACGTGGCCGCTGACCCGGCCGCCGATTCAACCATGGACCCGGCCATAGACCCGGTCGCTGACCCGGCCGCCGGGGATGCTTTCGCGGCCGGGGACGTCCGGGCCGAAGCAGACGCAGGACCGCTTTCCTGGCGGGATGTGCAGTCCTACACGGAAGACCCCTTCTTCGTGCAGGATGTGGAAATCGGGCTGGAAATCACCGGATCCCTGAGCGACCTCCGGGCCCGACTCGATCTCAACGCCGTTGGTATAGACGGGTTTCAGATCGCAGCACGCGCCAGCCTCGCCGATACCCTGCGCCTTACCGAATTCAATCTGGAGGCCGCCCGACTGGACGCTCCGCGCTTCACCGGCCAGGCTGCATCCCCCATCCTCAGCGGACTCCGACTGGAATTCCGCGGTGAGGCACTTCCGTCCAGCCTCCACGCTTCCACAGGAGAGGCCACCCTTCGCCTGGACAGCCTGCGCTTTGAAGACTACAGACTGGATGCCGTTGCCCTGGAAGCCGGGCTCCGTGCAGGAGATGCATCCGCCGACCTGAGCGCCTCGCTTGAAGGAGAATGGATTCGCGCGCAAGCCACAGCCGGTCAGGTCTTTGCCAGCGACCCTGCGTGGCAGCTGGACATTACAACCAGTTCTCTGGATGCAGCCCGCTGGCTGGCTGACGATGCGCTGGCGTACACCGGCACGCTTGAACTGGACGCACGCGGTACCGGCTGGGAGCCGGGCGACACACCGTGGCAGGCAGAACTTCGGGCGACCGACATCATGGTCGGTGCCCAACCCATCGACTCCGTCCGTGTCAATCTTCGGGCCTCCTCCGAAGAACTGGAACTGGTGAGTCGTACCTCGGTGAATCAATCGGTTCTGAATGTCAACGTCGCGGCCCGGCAATGGAATTCAGCAGAGCGACCAGGGTACAGTTTTCTGGTGGAAACCAGCGGCTTTGACCTGAGTGACCTCACCGGATATGACAATTTTCCAACCTCCATCAACCTGCTCGCACTCGGAACCGGATCGGGCATCCGGCCGGAAACCATGCAGGTGACCTCATCCCTGGAAATTGATTCCAGCAGCATCAACACCGCCCGCATCGACCGCTTTCAGGCCAACCTTCGGCTGCAGGATGAAATCGTCTACCTCACCGACACCTTCCTGCAAAGTAGTTTTGCCACCGGTCAGCTGAATGTGCGCCGGCATATCAATGACATTTTCAGCCCGGATAACCGGGTCGATTTCAACCTGGAAGTCGGCGAACTGAACCCCCTCGCTCCGCTGGCCGGATTGAGTCGGCTTGAAGCTTCCGGCCGGGCAACGGGAACCCTCATGCCCGATGCCGATGGGGTTCAGGTAGTAGATGCCACCCTCCGGCTGCGGAATCTGCGGGCCGACAGCCTGCAGGCAGGTCGCGTTGAAGGTCGCGCCGGACTTCGTCTTTCCCCGGAATCCACCTATGAAATGGACCTGCGGTTCTCCGACGTGGCCACAACCGGATACCACCTTGATACCGTGCTGCTGGCTACGAATGGTACTGCCGTTGACGGACAACTTGACGGATCCTGCCGCATCGTGGTTGATTTTACCGAAAACACCCGGTTCGTAACCCGGGCCGACTACCGGGGAGGCAAGGTTGAAGAGGAGTTGGATTTGTACATCCAAACCTATCAGTTTCAACTCAGTGATGATCGTTACCAGTACAATCTGGAGCAACCGTTTGTCACAACTGTTCGCGAAGGCCTCCTGCAGATGGAGCCCCTGATACTGACGGGTCGTGACAGCCGGGCCCGACTCTCCCTGGAGGTCGACCAGTACGCGGCTTCGGGCTTTACCGGAAGCGTTGAAGCCAGTGAAATCAATCTGGCCATTTTGCAGCGGATTGCCATGGATGAGGCGCTTTTTGATGGCATGATGGAGGGTTATCTTCGCTTTGATGCCGACCTGGATGCCTACCGCTACGATGTGGAGTCGGGTTTTGATATTACCGATGTTCGTAAAGACAGCCTGGTGCTGGATCGGGTTGAAGGTGATTTCCGGCTTCGTGATGGTCGGATGAAGGCGGTCGTGAGCACAACAGAGGGTGGATTGTTGCTGGCCGCCCTGGAGCTGGATGTTCCTTTTGAACCCGGCGATCATCAGAATCACACAGAGGCTTTTTTCGACGGGTCTGTATACGGCAGGCTGGAAACCCGGTCCATCAATCTGGAGCAGGAACCGGCGCTGGCCGAACTTCTCGGATTGCAGGGTGTGACCGGTGAAGTGGCCCTGGCCGGCAATGCTTCCGGCACGGCGGGTGAGCCGCAGCTGGAGCTGGGTTTGCGCATGAACAACGCCCGGGTCTCCGGCGTAGCCATCGACTCGCTCTCATTGGCTGCCGCGTATCTGCACGAGGATGCCCGGTTCACCCTGGAATCAAGCGTAACATCGGGCGGACAAACCGCGGCCGAGGTCAGCGGTTACATCCCCTTTCAGATTGATATGCGCACCTTTGAAGTAAGCCTGCCTGATCAGGAAAACCCCATCGCCGTTACCGTACAATCCGACGCCTTTGACATCGCTGCATTCAATCAGTTCGCTGATCCCGCCCTGACCCGCAATATAACGGGCTTAATTGACGCCGATCTTCGTATTGGCGGAACCTTCACCGAGCCGCAGCTGGAAGGTGAGCTGGCACTGGACAAGGCCTCCGTTTTTCTGACCCCCAACAACATCACAATACGTGATGTTTCGGCCCGTCTGGGCTTTACCCCCGATGCCATCACCATCGAACAACTCACCGCAACCAGTTCGGGTACAATCGAAGGTTCCGGTCGGGTTCGTCTGGACGGATTTGTGCCCCGGGAAGCCGAGTTATCGTTGAATGCGCGCAGTTTCAGAGCCTACAACACCCGCGATATCCAGGCTTTTCTCTCCATGGACATTTCCCTCTCCGGGGCGGTAACCAACCCGGTGCTCAACGGTAATCTCCGGCTTGAGCGGGGTTATTTCTACATGGACAACTTCGGGGAGCGCAGTGTGGAAGATGTGCAATTGGAGGAGGAGGAAGAACCGTCTATGCTGGCAGAGCTCGACCTGTGGAATAACCTGGAGATGGAAGTCAATTTTGTGACCGACCGCAACTTCTTTGTGCGTAATCGTTCTATGCCGGAGGTTGAGCTGGAATTGCAGGGGGAACTGGATGTGGTAAAACCTCCCGGCGAAGAGGTACAGGTATTTGGTACGATGGGCGCGAGGCAAGGGTATGTAACCCAGCTGGGCAAGCGATTCGACCTGGAAGAGGCCGAGGTTCAGTTCAGCGGTACACCTGAAAATCCGGCGCTGCAGGTGCGAACCCTGTATGAATTGCGGCAACCCTCAGACGTACGCATCTGGTATGTCATTGGCGGGACGGTGGATGAGCCCACATTCACCTACGAGAGTGATCCGGAGATGGAAACCGGGGATATTATCAGCTACACGCTTTTCGGCAGACCCTTGAACGCCCTGGCAGGCTGGCAGCAGTCGGTCGCCGGTCGGTCAGAGGGAGGGGTGGGCGATGCCGCCGTTGATATTCTGCTCGACCGTGTGGAACAACTGGCCGCCCAGGCGCTGGGCATTGACGTGCTGACCATCGATAACTCCCGTACGGCCGGACAGTCCGGCACCACCATCAAGGCCGGGAAGTACATTTCAGACCGCATGTTCGTAGCGCTGATTCAGGAACTGGGCACGGATATCAGCAGTCAGGTGCTGCTGGAGTATCAGATACGCCGCAATCTGGACGTGATTATTACCGGAAGCGATAATAACCGGAACGGCCTGGAGATTCAGTGGGAGCTGGACTATTGACCGATGTGGGCTTCACACTGTTTTACGTGCAGGTTGACCGGACACTAACCGGATAACAACGGACCCACCGTTCGATTATAAACCGTACGGCTGCGCGTGGGGACCGGCATGGTGTCAACAGGCCAATGTAGTCACGGATAGCTCCGCCTCTTGTGAGCAGCGGGTTGATGTTGAAAGCTTCGTATACCGCGCCACATGGGGCCCGCCGTTAGCTATCGTCGCGGGTTACTGTGCAGCGACGTGCTCTTTTCACGGATTACTGCGCCGAGAGTTCATTCCAGGCGGCTTCCAGGTTCGCTGCCAGCGACAACCTCGGACCGAAACTCACGAAATCTTCGAATCCGGGCAGGGAGGTGATACTGCGGGTTTCCTCCAGCGACATTCCGGCCTGCAGGCTGATCATGACATGGTCCATCAACGCGGCAAGGTAGTCGCGCTTGGCCAGCACATCCTCGCGGCTGCCGGTGATGCCCCGGGCCGGATTTCCGTGCCCGAAAATGTATCGGGTGTCAGCCTCGTGGTTTTGAGCAACGGTTTCCAGCAGGGTAATCCAGTTGGTGATATTCGCACCGCCACCCTGATCGATGAACGGGTACACGCCGTTGAACACGAGGTCGCCCATGTGCACTACATTGGCCTGCTCGAAATGGATGACCGAGTCGCCGCCGGTGTGAGCCGGACCGTAATGCCGGGCGTTGATGGTTTCATCGCCGATGGCTACCGACCAGCTTTCATCGAACGTGGTGTCAGCGTAGGTATTTTCATCCTCGCCGCCGCGCATCTGTGCCTGCCTTCGCTGCAGGTCCGGCACGTTGCTATGCGCCACAATGCGCTCGGTTTGCGGACGGAAGGTGCCGTTACCGCCGGTATGGTCGCCATGGTGGTGGGTGTTGAAAAGCACGTCTACCATGAGATCGGTAATCTGGGCCGACTGCTCTGGCTGGGTGCGGGGGGATGCATCCATACCGCTGACCTGCCCGGCAATAAGCTGTTCCAGTCCGCGGAGGCAGTCGCTAGCGGAGTCGGGGAACTGGGAGTCGACAGCCACGGCCCCCTCGCGGTTCACCATCCACCCGATGGTACCACCCCGGCCGGTGAAGTAGCCCACGTTACGCCGGATTTCAGTAAAGTTTTCGGGCGTGAGTACCCGGCTTTTGCTGAAAAGGCTTCGGGTGGGCAGGGCAGTTGCCAGGGCCAGGAAGGAGCTCATGCGCAGGAAATCGCGGCGGGAGTACGACATAGACGATACCGTTTTGGTTGGTGGATTGGGCAGGGTATCAGGGTGCCTTTCAGCGCCCGATGCTGCCGGACATGTTGACGTTCACCGTGCAGGCCGAACCTAATACTGCTGATGCAGCTTTGGGAACACGGGAAGATAACGCATCATTCATCCGTGTATTGTCATTATGATGGTAACCGCACGATTTCCAAAACTGCGAGCGATGTTATTATGCTTTGCTTTAGTACAGGCCTACTTCCAAGCACCACGTCGCTGTACGGGCTCATCCGGTGCATTAACATTTTAACGCTTGCTTGAGCGGCATCTAACAAAAAAAGGCTAACCTGTTGTAAATTAACAGATTAGCCTTTTAATTGGTCGGGATGACAGGATTTGAACCTGCGACCCCACGCCCCCCAGGCGTGTGCGCTACCGGGCTGCGCTACATCCCGAACAGAACCAAAATATACGGAGGTTCCGGCATTTATGCACCCCTTCACGAGCAAACAATACGGTGGTGCTTAAAAACCGGTTTCCGGCTGCATATACCGATGGTCCCGGACCGCGAAGCCAGCCTGGGCCGGAATACACGGTGTCAGCTTGTATCGGAGAGTGCTTCCCCGAAAGAACCGCATCAGGGGAAGCTTTCACACGGCCCTCAAAACCGCTCGCTTACTCCGATGACAAACCGGGCACCGAACGCATCCTCGCCGGTGATGCCGTGCAGATAGAATGGCATCCGAACGCTGATCTGCAAATCCTGCAGCACCCGGCTCTGTGGTCGCCACCGGTTGAATACCGGCAATGAGCCCGCATCAAAGGTCAATCCCGTTCCCAGACTGGCCAACATCGGATCGGCCTGACCAAACTCGGGGAAGTCGCCCGCAAACCGGCCCGACCAGCTCTTGCCTGCCGCGGCAAACAGCTCAATTTCCAGGTACCGCAGGGTCCGGTGGGCCGCCATCGGCCGCCAGGTATTCCAGATGGTTCCGGTGAAGTAGTTGTTCCCGGCTACATCGGGCGAGCCCACGTCCGGCAGTCCGTAGCCAAGGAGTCCGGTTCCATCGTTGGCCAGCAGCTGCACATCGGCGGTCAGACCGGCATCGATGTTGGCCAGGCCGGTATAGGCGTGATTCCGCCAAAGCTGTTCGGAGGTCGGACCACCCACCGCCCATCGGTATTGCGCGGGCATCCACTCAGAGCCTAGGCCCAGTGAGGTGGTGTACCGCGTGCGCATGTTGCGACCCCAGAAACGGGTATGCGTGGCGGTGAAGGTGGCAAAGCTGGCGGCCAGGGCGCCGTCTGTGGAGGCCGTGCGGAAATGATATCGCAGACCGGATAGCCCCATATCACCGACGGTGTAGGCCAGGTCCATGCCCACGGTACTGCCCGGATCCCAGCCCGACTGCAACGCCGGAATCTGGCGGTCGCGCCAGGCACGCTGGTGAAAGCCCCGAAACTCAAGCACCCGCTGCAGGGGCTCACCAACGCCCAGATCGCCCAGGTGCTTGCGGATGCCCACGGACTCTTCCCCAATCCCGTAGTACCGACGAACACCGGCCGTGACAAAGGCGCCTTTTCCGAAATACCGCAAAGATTGCTCGTATTGTAGATTATAATCCACATCTATGGTATTTATTACGGATTGGTCGAGGTTGCCGCTGGTCAGCATGAGGTTGCCCTCCAGCCGGTGCTGCCCGAAAAGGTACGCTCCCTGATAGGCAACGCCGCCCATAATGCCGCTCTCCTCGCCGTACCAGACCGCCGGTCGGACCGAAGCACGATAGGTTTCCCAGCTGCCGCGAACAGGCCGGGCAAAGTCCACCTCCACAGGAAACGGGTGGGTGTTGTTGAGGCGATTCACATCGGCCATGCGATAGGTCGGGTCAATGACAAGCTCAGTAACCTGCGCTCCCGGACGGTACAGCTCCACCCGATAGGTGTTGTCCACCCATCGCCAGGCGGGCAGCTCGGTGCGGGGCGTGCTGCCGTAGTACTCCGACTCTACCGGCTTGCTGCCGAGCATCAGGTGCTGAGGAATGTACAGGAGCTCGACCGATTCGTCCTCGTAACGGACCAAAATATCCAGGGGCATGATATTATTACCGTGCCGGGCCAGGTCAATCTGCAGGGTGCCGTCGTGGTGCCGCACCTGCTCGATGCCGTAATCAATGGTGTTGGTGGTGGTCAGCCAGTCATCGAAGTACCAGTCGAGGATGATGCCGCTGGCCTGTTCGGCATTTCGGCGGAAGTCGTCCGGGGTTGGGTGCCGGAAGCGCCACTCGCGGTAATAGGCCCGCATCGCCTCCTGCAGGGCATCCTCGCCAATGATGTAGGCCAGCTGATGCATGAGCATGGCGCCTTTTCGGTAGGAGGCTACCACGTAGGCCCGGTTGGTCTGGAAACGGTCGGCATGCAGGTGGACCGGTTCTTCGAGGTCATCGTTCTGAATGCCAAGGTACCCCAGGTAGGTGCCCCAGTGCGGATTCCCGCGGTCGCCGAACAGGTACTGCATGGTGATGTTGCTCATGTACACGGTCATGCCTTCATCCATCCAGTGATAGCGGCTCTCGTTGGTGGCGATGCCCGACTGAAACCACATGTGCAGAAGTTCATGCACGGTGACGCCTACCAGGCTGCGCAGGCTCCGGTTGCCGGTGATCAGGGTGGCCATAGGATATTCCATCCCGCCGTCGGCTCCCTGCAAAATGGTGAACTGCTCATAGGGATAGTCGCCGATGTACTCGTTGAGGAATTCGGTGGCCCGGATGGTGTATTCGCCGAGCAGCTGCCAGTGCCGCGTAGCCGGACTCTCCACGTAAAGCAGGTGGATGCGCGGACCGTCCGGTACCTGGTACACGCGATGGGTGTACTGGTCGTCTGCGGCCCAGGCAAAATCGATGACATCCGGGGCGTAAAAATGCCAGGTCAGCTCGGTGCCGGGACGTGCCGGGGTGGTGTTGCCGTGCGAGGGTGCCGCGGAGCCCCGTGCCAGGTTGGCAGCCCGCGCTTCGGGATCAACCTCGCCGTAGCCCTTGCCGATGGCCTCAGGATTTTGCAGATACCCGGTTCCGCCGATGGTGAAGGTGGAGTCGATGGTGATGCGGACGTCAAAATTGCTGAAGGTGCCGTGAAACTCCCGACCCACGTACGGACTGGTGGCCCAGCCCTGCTGGTCGTAAGCGGCAATGCGGGGGTACCACTGGGCCATGCTGTAGGCGATGCCTTCCTGGTTGTATCGGCCGCTGCGACGGATCTGCAGGGGGATCTGCGACTCGAAGGTCATGTCCATGACGGCACTGTCGCCGGGGGCCAGGGGCTGATTCAGATGCACCATCAACACAGTTTCGTGCACCTCGAAACGTACATCGCTGCCATTTTGCTGCAGGGTATGGATGCGTTGATAGCCGATTTCGTCTTCTTCGAGGTGGAAGATACGGTCGCGCACCCGTCCGTCGGGATCGCTGATGGTCCGCGAGCGGACGTCCATCATGCTGCCGGGCTGAAAGGCGTTGAAAAACAGGTGGTAGTAGAGCTTATCCAGCGTGTAGGGGGAGTTGTTGTGGTACACGAGCTGCTGGCGACCGTCCATGCGATGGGTGTTTACGTCCAGCCGGATGTCCATGTCGTACGCGGCCCGTTGCTGCCAGTCGGCTCCGGAGGCCAGGGCGCTGACCGCGGTTACCATCACGACTATAAGCCCGATGATAACGTGGGGCACCCGTGAGGAGGAACCGTCTTTATTTGCCTTAAACGTTGAGGAATGCTCACGATAGGGCAATGTTGAAGAAGGACGTAGGCGACTAACCATCCTGAAGAAAGGAATGTTCATGAAAACGAAATCTGATTGTGCAGGTTTTTCAGAGATAACCCCGTTGGCGTGCACGGGGTTCGAAACTTACACATTTTTCTGACAGACCCGGCGCAGCATCCGCGGGTTTTCCTTCACCGGAATGTCACCGCACCTGGTGCAAGGGCTCCGAACTCCGGCTCCAGGCCAGGACCTGCACCCCGGGCGAGTAGTGGGTCAACGCCGGACGGTCGCTAATCAAGTCCCCGAAACGCGGATAGTGAACATCCAACGTCTGCAGGTTCACCTCGTACACCGGCCATTCCACATGGTGGATCTGATACGTATTCAGTTGCTGCTTATGTTCCTGAAACAAGGCATACCGCTCGGTCAGGAAGACATCGGCGGGCGATTTATCCACCAGCGGCATACCCGTTTGCCAGCGAAGCTCCAGGCGGTCGCCCGGCTGCGGATTGGACGACCGGAAATAATCAGACCCACGCTGCATCGGGGAATACCGGTACGGTAACCCGGACAGGGAGCGGGCCAGCGCACATGAAACCCGATTCCCGGCTTCGATGCTCAGAAAATACACGCCGGACAATCCATTCCGGCGCACATACGTCCGAATATTGATTTCCGGAAAGGTGGAAACGGGCGGAAATGCGGGCACCCATCGCGGTCGGATGCGCTGCATCGTGAAAGCAACCACCGAAACCCAGGCCGACCCATTCAGCAGGTGGAGGGAGAGCCCGGCCGGAACCAGCGGTCGAACCAGGGATGCATCCACCGACCAATGCAGAAAAACGGCCTCGTTCCACTCCTGATAATAAACCCACGATCCGCCGGGCATGGGCCATGGGCGATGGGAGCGGGTCAGGAGGATGTCGGTGATGGTCATGGCTCCAGGCTGCTCATCGTGTCAGGGCAAAGCCGACCCACACGGCTGCGAGTCCGGCCACCACACTTCCCACCATGTACAGCAGGGCCGTGCCGATATTGCCGGTCTGAAGCAGGTTGACATTTTCATAGGTGAAGGCGGAGAACGTGGTAAATCCACCCAGGAAACCTACCACAAGCAGGTATTTGAGCTCCGGACTGGTAATGGTATAGCGATCGAGCAGACCGATGGTCAGCCCGATTAAAAACGAACCCAGTATATTCACGATGAGCGTTCCAACCGGGAAACCAGCCTGAATCCATTTATGCGCGGCGTATCCGGTCAGGTAACGAAGGATGCTTCCGGCAGCGCCGCCCAGTCCGACAAGGAGCAGTGTTTTAATCATTCGCCAGCGATTTTGGGTGGGCTGATATGATGTTTTTGTGGTTTCACCCTACCGGGTGTACCCATAAGATATACCGCTGGAGCTCCCGGTCAATATACACGACTACGTTTTTAAGCTGAAACTGAGGTCAGCTATTTCGATCGTTGCCGGTAAACTTAGCCAGGACCACACCAGCCAGCATGGCCGCAACAATCAGAAAATAGGCATAATCCTGCACAAAGGTGGATTCGGTGCGTTCATTCACGACAACCAGAACGATGGTTACAACGATAATGCCAAGGGCGGGGATGAGATAATCTTTCATACGATGGTGTTTTAAATGGTTCAGATTCAATGTCTTAATAAACTACACATAACTACATTACGCCTGGGTTAAGGACGTAGTTACGAAAGGAATCCCATCCAGCTGAAAACATGCCGAGTCAGGCAGAAAGGTTGCTATCGATTGATAAACTCGTTGAACGCAGCCCCGGCAACCGGACTATCGAACAGCGCTCCATGGCTGCCACCATCGATTTCCAGAAATTCCCGACCGGCACAATCGGTGCAGGCTGTTACCAGCTGTTTGAACATTGGCCAGGACGACATGTGGATGGGGGAGTCGTCAAGTCCCTGCACGAAAAGAATATCGGATTGATAACCCGAGGTAAACCGCAGCAAGGATCGGGCGCGATAGGCTTCCGGATTTTCAGCGGTAGTGCCGTATGCGGCATTGAGCTTATTGCATGCTGCACCGGGCTCAATTCGTCCGCTTTCCTCCAGATAACATCGGTAAACTAGATTCAGCGGACCGGGCGCATTCGCAATAACCCCATCGGTAGCGTGCATGGTATTCAACCGGGTTACCAGATAGCCTCCCTGTGAATGACCAGCCAGGAAAATTTTCCGGATAGTTACGTTCAAATCGGTTCCGGCGACATGCTTCACCCACAAAAGCGCAGCTTCGGCCTCTGTGATGTTATCGCCAAGGAGCTTGTGCTCGCCGGGATACGCCACGCTAACCAGCATCACATCATCCCGATCGGTTAGTTCCCGGAATCGTCCTAGTATATTGTTGGCTGCCTGTATCAGGTTTACATCGTACACTACGGTCCCGTGAAACAGAACCAGCACGTCCACTTCCTCAATTGCGGGTTTGTCGATGACTACCGTGACCTCTACACCCTCGTAGGAAATGCTTCGTGTTTCATGCAAAGCCGATGGTTTGTCCATTACATCCGATGCCTCACAGGAGGGAAGGACAGCCATGATAAGTGTGAGCGCAAATATAATGAACGCGTTTTTCATGTCGATACAATCGGTTGAGCAGGTAGTATCAGATGCAATATAAGCAATATCCGTCTCTGCGGTGATTTCCTTAACTTGGTGTGTTGCCGATCCAGCCGGAACTGAAAACTAATTTTACCACGCCATGACATCACCACTCCAGCCAACCGTATCCGGTGAACGGATAGAATCCCTCGACCTCCTCAGGGGAATCGCCATCCTGGGGATTCTGATCATGAATATTCAAAGCATGTCCATGCCCGGGGCGGCGTATCTGAACCCCACCGCCTATGGAGACCTGGATGGGCTCAATTACGGGGTCTGGGTGTTCAGCCACCTGTTTGCCGACCAGAAATTCATCACCCTGTTTTCCATGCTTTTTGGCGCCGGTATCCTGTTGGTCAGCGAGCGCGTAGAGGCACGGTCCGGATCGGCGTTTCGATTTCATGCCAAACGCAATTTCTGGCTGTTGATCATCGGACTGGTGCATGCCTACCTGATCTGGTACGGCGATATTCTGGTAGCCTACGCCCTATGTTCGTTTCTCGTTTTCGGACTGCGAGGATGGTCGCCCCGAAGGTTGTTTGTACTGGGTGGAATCCTGCTCACCATCCCCACGCTGCTGAATCTGATGTTCTACCTCTCCATGCCCCAATGGCCGGACGAAGCGCTTCGTTCTGTTCAGCAGAGCTGGCTGCCTTCGGCTGATACCACCGCCGGACTGATTGCCGGGGCTACCGGTACCCTCAGCGAGCAACTGGCCTTCAACGCCACTGCGGCGCTGGAAATGCACACCTTCGTCTTTTTTACCCTCTTTCTGTGGCGTGTCTCCGGACTGATGCTCATAGGAATGGCCCTGTACAAGACGGGTGTACTGACGGCCTCGCGAAGCGGCTTGTTCTACCGGCGGGGATTATGGGCCGGACTTGTCGTGGGTTTCCCGGTGATTATCGCAGGAATTGTTCAAAACGAAAACGCCGGCTGGTCGGTGGAGTATTCCATGTTTATGGGCAGTATCTACAACTATTGGGGAAGTCTGGCGGTGAGTTTCGGATATCTCTGCGCGGTCATGCTTTTTGCACAATCGGATGCAGCACATGGCATAAAACGACGCTTTGCAGCCATCGGCCGAATGGCGTTAACCAATTACCTGGCGCAGTCGGTCATTGGGGTACTTCTATTTTATGGCGTTGGACTCGGGCTGTTCGGCCAGGTCGACCGTACGATGCAGCTTCTCATCACTCTGGGCGTCTGGGCGCTGCAGTATGGATGGTCGGCCCCGTGGCTTGAAACCTACCGGTTCGGACCGGTGGAATGGTTGTGGCGCTCGTTGACCTACATGCAACGCCAGCCGATGACCCGACGTTAAGCGACCGGATGTTTGACTTCTATTCTTTGGTCACTTCGGAATCTTCCAGATCCAGAATCATGGAAGCCACTTCAACATCAAACCACTTCGAGAACATCGCGAAGGTTCGTTTCTGAGGCCATTGATTTTCATCGGTGCACCAGTCGTTGAGTTCGTTGGTGAACAGCTTGTCGAAGTTGCGTTTGACCCAGCGATGAATGGCCTCGTTGGAATCCATTTCGCGAATCAGATAGATGTTGTTTTCATCCCGCTCGTCTACATCCCGGCCATCCTTCAGGGAGTTGACCCACGCATAATAAGGTGGTTTCGGCCGGAGAATTATGGCGTTACGGTCGATGGACTCGTAGAGAAAAACAGGAAAATTCATAGTGTAGCTCCGATTGCTTACGATTTAGTAAAAAACGGAAAGCTTTCCATTCCGTTGAATAGCATCCTTTATGAGGGTGGCATAAGGGATTGGCAATCACATATTCATCGGCTGGCGGACCTGAGCTTCAAGCTCAACTTTGAGCGCGGGATCCAGGTTCAACTGACGTGCCAGTTCCTCGAGGTACGATCGCTCCATGAAATTTTCTTCATCCACCATCAAAACACTGGCGATATACATTTCAGCAGCTGATCGAGGATGTTGCTGATATTCATGCGTTTAATCTCCGGATTACGTTTTTAAATTTGTTTTGCGTTCACTGTTTACATCGTTCTATGCACAGCAGGCTAACATACTGATAACTAGCTGGTTACGCTATTTTTGAAACATGAGAATATCAATAAACGCAGATTCTACGGCTTAAATTGTATGATCCACCAACTGCATTAACGCTACGGCCGTAATCGTTTTTGATATCGATGCAACCAAATACCGGGTTTTCTCCCGCGCCAGTACCTCATTGGCTGTATCGGCGTATCCAAAAGCTCCGCTGTGCAAAATTTCGTCATTTTTCACCACGGCATAGGCAACAGAAATAAGGTCTTCCTTTTCGGCTTCAGCCCGCAGCTTTTGTTCGAGTTCTTCTTTGGACTGGACGGTCAGGTCCACGTTATCGTGAACGGCACAGGACATACAGCACAGCAGTACGAGGCTGATTATACTATTTGAAAGTCGTGGTTTCATTGCGCTGGTTTTTAATAGGAAATATAATGGGTTTCGGTGTTCCTGATGCACCTGAAGCGATCTGAAGTTCTATTGTATGTTCCAGAATTAGGGGTCCGTTTCACCAAAGTACACATCGATAGCATTTCGCAGCTATCTGAAAGATTGGTTTTCGGGTTATTTCAGAGTTAACCAGGCAGAACCTTTGAAAGAAACATAAAGCTTCTTTTTACCACTGAACCTTCACGCCTTGCTTGGTCTTGTTGGTACCTTGGCTTTTATATTGACGTTGCTTTATCAATGGTTTTTTTCACTTCATCAATGTCTGAAACTAACTTTATAATCTCGGGGTCAATCCAGGTTAGTATGTTGATTATGGATTTGTGAACTTCTAATGTATCTGTAAAGTCGATGGTTTTTCCGCTAAAGCATATGGGTTCATTATGGTTAATTCTGTTCCTGAAACGTCTTACTTTATCCAATTCAAAATTTACTTGTTTCCGTCCGTATCCAGCAGGTAATGATCGGAAAATTTGTATAGGTTTACCTTTTAGTAAACGATAATGGTGAACTTCAAATAAGTCTGTCCAAAAGCCCAAATTTTGCTCTGCTATGATTTTACCACTTGTAATTGGTGTTTTCGTTTTTCGAAGTCGTTTTTCAGCTTTAATAATTTCTTTCTTGAGAAAATCATTTGTTTTCTTTTGGCCAGTTCGCTTGTATATAAATCTTAAAGAAGAGTCAGACATAAAGCCTTCTTTTTGGTTAATTATCCAGTCTGGATCAGTAAAGTGAGAAGTTAAGATGTCATTGAGTCTATTTCGTAAAATAACTTCAAAGACCCCAAGAAGAGGATGAAACGCTTGTGAAGTTTTAAGATTAGCCTTGTATAGTTTAACTGCTCTGACTGTTGAGTTACCTGCCGCAATTAAATAACGATCTACTCTTGCTGCTGAAAAATAGTGTCTAAAGTCTCTGAATTTCATTTTTTGTTTTGATGACTCAACAATTTTAATTACTTTATCTACGTGATGCTTGGTAAAGCCTCTTGTCTTCGGATAACGTAACCAAGTTAAAGAATTAAGGCCCGCCCAAAATGGTGGGCCTTTTTTTATGTCGATATTCTCGGTCGGTGCCCTACAGCCAACGTTTTTTAGTCGCATCACGCTGCGAATACCCAATTGAATTGAGGCTATATCCGCAGGTTTGGCGCGTTATTGTTGTGGTTCATGAAAACGTAGAACGGTTTATAGCGCTGAATCCATAGCGATAATAGTAAATTCAGGAAAATGATGCGCTTTTTTTTGCAGCGGGATCGAATTGGCGGTTTGCTGCCGTCTGTGGTGAGTGTAAGGGGATTACGGAATGGAGTACGATGGAATGTGCAGGGCGGGCGCTATCCTTTGTATCTGGTCGAGCGATATCTGGCGGGGTGGGGTCTGGTGTAACTTGAACAGCGTCTGGCGGAGTGGTTCCCGGAGGAGCAGGAGCGGTTCCTGTGGAACGGTGTCTGACTGGGCTGTTCCTGGTGAAACAGTGCCCGGCCGAGCGTCACAGTACTTTTTCAAAAATACCGACAATTCGATACGAACGCGCATCGTCACCACGCAGTACGATTTCCCGGTACCGGTCCAGCGTAGATAATGGCTTCAGAACGATGGTGTCATGCGACCAGTCTAGGTAGGTATCGGATTTAACACGGTGATACTCTTTGACCGTATATCCCGCGCCAAAATCATCATCGTGGATGCTCCCTGACTCCACCAGCACGATTTTCCCGTTTCGTGAACCGCCTGTGTACTGTCTGAACAAACAATACGAACCATTCGGAATACGCTTATTCATCGACTCGCCCACAACCTGACAGATGAAATCTCCTTTCTGGATGGAGAATCCTTCCGGCCTGGCAACCCAGGTTAATTCCGAGAGCCTCTGATCGTCGGAAAAATTACCCGCCGCCGCCTGGATGTCGACCAGCGGCACTGCATTCACATAGGGATTAACCTCGCTGAAATCGAGAACCCTCAGAATGGGGGTTTCGGTAGGAGGCGTAACGGGGGTGTCTGCTGTACCGGGCGCATCGGGTGGAGGCATGACGCGGGTAATGGTCTTACCCGGGGCATCTATGCCTGCCGCATCGAGGTTACGCGTGCTGCCGGGCGTTTCGGTAAATGGTGTACCCGGGGTATGTGGCGTCACCCTGGCACCGGTGCCTTGCATACCGGGGGTGTCAGTACTAACGGTAACGGATGCGCTTTGGGTGGTGTTGGCTAATGGTATGTGATTACGCAGGTAATCCCGAAAATCCGGATTGCATGCATACACGAGCGTGCCCTTAATACCCCGATACATGATCGTTTTATAGATATTGATCACGTACTCCTTTAAACGCTCATCGTCAAATACTCCGGCTCTCCCTTTCTTGTCGTGGTAGTTTTTTCGAATGATTTCAATCCGGTTGAGCCGCTTGTTGTAGGTAATCTCCTTGCCGAAAATGATGCCGGCGTAGTTCAAGTCGTACCCCTGCGTGGTGTGGATGCAACCGACCTCTATTTCCGGCCTGGCAGCGTTAATCCAGTCTGATGTGTCATAATTCCACTGAAGATGATGATTCTCAATGACGATGTCGTACTTCGACTTGTCCGTTTTGGAGATCCACGGCCAGGAATATCCGGCAATAAACCGACTCAATCCCAATTGCTTCTCTCTCGCAACGATTTCATCGTAAAACGCACGGAAGGAGGTAAACAGACGAAAATCATAGTCGCTGGGAACGGTCAAGCCCTCCATCGACGCGCATTTCAGAAGTCGGTCAACAAAATTGATATAGTCATTTCCGGCAGTAACCCGCATCTGCGAGGTGAGTTTGATGGGTCCGGCGGAGCGACGTTGCAATTCCTGAAACCGTTCTTTCGGAATGTCCGACGGCCTGATCGACTGCGCCTCGTCATAAAAGAAAATCTGCTGCTTGCTGCTCCTCAGGATCCAGTCTAACTGAGTGCCTTCGTTACCCAGTCCCAGTCGCCGGTTCGTATCATCAAACGACTTGTAATTCGTGATGTTCTTTCTGCGGGCCAGCCGGTGGGCTTCATCCACGATGAGGATATCGTACGGTTTTTTGACCACATCCGACGGGCCGATGACCATGGTTGCATCCAGTCCTCCGATAGCACGAAAAACGGTCTTCAGGCTGCCGCGAAGTGACGTCATAGGGACTACCAGGCCGATGCGGGCGTTGTTGAACCGCTGTTGAAAGGCCTCCAGCAAGCGGTATTCTTCCAGCCGATACCCCTCCAGCTCTTCAATCTCGTCGAGGGCCGGGAGCTTCGAGTGCAGGAGTTTCATCAGGTAGGTTGCCAGAATGGTCTTCCCGGTTCCGGCGCTTCCCTGAACGAACAGACTCGGTTGCTGTCCCCGATTCAGTGCGTCTATAATCTCTGTCACCGAAGCGCGCTGGTCGTCTGACAGCGCTTTGTAGGGGGAGTACTTGAATAAATCGGAGTTCTCGATTTCCTCAAGCGACTTGGTGACCAGGTTTTCGCTTTTCAGCCGGTTCCAGATCTCCTGAAACAGTTCGCGATAGTAGGGTTTATCGTAGTAATTGTGATGGGTTAAGCCCCCGTTTCCATTTTGCAGGATGTAGGTATTCTCGGCCGACAGGTATTGGATGAGCTGCGATTCGATGTCGAGCGTGGCTGATTTATTAAAACGGTCGGAACCAATCAGCGTGATGGTATTTAATACGAGTCGTTCATCGTTAGCGAAGTGGTTTTTAATGCGGTTATAGGCATTTGTAGTTTCGCCTACGTAGGCTAACCGGCTGGAATCGTTCTTGATGATATAGACCAGGGGCCACTGTTTTTTAACCCACTTATTCTCCGAAATTTCCGATAGGGCATTCCGTGAGAAGGGATACTTAACCAGGTCGACCGCGAAATTCATGGCTGCATTCATAGCTCATTGTACTTCCTGGCGGTACCTTTCGCTTTGTCGACGGGATATTTTTTCCCGTTTCGTTCAATTTTCTCAGCGACGATATCATAGACATCAAGCTGGTACTTATCGGCCAGCAGGAGGGCGTATGCAAACACATCGGCCAGTTCTTCCTTGACTTTATCAACGTTGGCGTCCTCCGCATATTTCCAAAGAAAGGCCTCCAGAAGTTCACCGGACTCAATATTCAGCGCAACGGCCAAATCCTTCGGGTTGTGAAACTGTGCCCAGTCCCGCTGGTCTCTGAATTCCGTCAACTTTTGCGTCAGTTCTTTAAAATCGCTCATACGATGTGTTGCTCAGGCATGATGATTAAGGGTTTGCTGGCCTGAAGGAAGTTAGAACCGTATCGTTGAAATACCAAACTACACATCACTTACCCCATCGAGCTTGTTAAGCCAATGCTCGAATCCCTTTGGTGCTTTGGTTTGTTCTGATTTTACCTCGCCTGTGTTTTCATTCCATGCAATGAGCGCTTTTGGACGTGCACCACCGGCAGATGTACCTATCTTCAAAATCTCCGATACAGCCTGTTCTTCGTCTTTCCCTGATATACTTCGTGCCCGTTGGCGTTTTTGTTTTTGCAGATTTGCCAATGCCAATGGACGTATGGTTTCCCTCACTTCAAAAACATGCAGCACGGATAGTTGGTCTAAAACCCGCAGCACCTGAATCAGTGTAGTCACCGTAACCGTTTCACCACGCTCTAACAAACTCAGTGTAGATCGACTGATTCCGGTTGCTGTTGCCAGCTCATCCTGCGTTATATTTTGCTACATACGATGATGCCGTACAAATGCGCCAATGTGCTCAGCTAATGCTTTGTCGCTCAGAGGAACCCATTCTTTGAATGATTTATCAGTCAGAAAGTCATGCATGAAACATTAGTGAATGATTATTCATGCAAGAAATGTGCTTTATTTTGAATTGGCAAGTTATGTGAATGATATGTAATTCATTGTGATCGTGAACTTGCGCTATCATAAAACTGTAACAACACCTCATCTTCCATTAGCCGGTTGCCGGGAATTCGGTCGGCTAGTTGTAGCGGCTGTTGTATGATGTGCTTGGGAGGCGGTTTTCATTATTACATCTTCTTCATACATGTGCGTCCTCTATATCTCCTATAAAACTTGCCAGTCTTTTCAGCTTGAGCACAGGACGTGTGAGAGCTGTTCTTTCTAATCTTCATGACTGACTCCTGTGATAACTATGGTGTTAGCTCCAGAGTCTCCCGTTAGGTACATCCGCAATGCATATAGCAGATCGGGTGTGTTGCGGAACATTTCCGGCTTTTCAATTTGTAGGCTGATTCGGGACTTCAGCTCGATGTCACTATCAAATATTATTCTGGAAACATCATCTACCAAGGTTACATATTTTATGGTCAGATCATTATCCGGGGCGAAAACCATTTTGAACTCTTCGCCCTCAATCCCTCGGCTTCTCAGGAGTGCAAGAAGAAGCTCCAAATGCTTACAGAGAGTCGCTATCTGATATCCTTTTCCATCATTCACAACCTTCTGAAAGTCGAACTCAAGGCAGCCATATAAGTTTCTGGATAAAGCCCCGAGATCCTCTTTAGTCAATTTGTTGATCAGTGTTTTGGAACGCCAAAGGGCTATCGACAAAACCTCCATGGTAATGGATCTGGTCAGGCCCTCATTATCAATGGGGTCGATGACATTCTCCAACAGCTCTTGTTGGTATGGCAGTTCGGCATTACCGATGGCGAAAGCAATATTCTTGTGGTACCTCCGCAAAAGCTTTTTATCCTTCACAGCATCAAGGAGCCGGGAACCAACAATCCCGGGGGCATCCTTATGTAGACAGCACAGAAAGAAGAAAAGCTCTTCTTTAAGGGAATCCGGTATATTTTCAGACTCAATTATTGAAAGGATCTTTTGTGTACCTTCAAATATCGAGTTTCTGAAATGGTCAGGGACATCTGACTCTGAAAGAGAGTGTCCATGATTCCATATAGTTAATGCTGGAAAACGAAGACTTTTTCTGAAGTGCTCTACTGTTTTCTTTGAAATGGACTTACCCAAGGTGATGTTACGAGCAACATAACCTTCACGATCTCGTTGTTCTTCAAGGTCAAATGAAATTTTGTCAGCCTCAGTATCAAATTGCTCGAAATTGCTTTCGTGAAAGAAAACATCTCCAAAATCATATCCCAAATAACAAAACTGTTTCCCATTGCGATCTTCTTTCCATTCCCCATGAGCAACAGCGCCATCATAGATACGTTTGCTATTCTTCCCCGCAAGGAAATCTGCGATATCAGCTATCATCCCCATCTCCCGTTCAACCCAATCCAAAAGGTCAGAGAAGCTCTTGCCATCTTCTTTAGGGAACTTTTTAAAATCAGACCAGGTTTTAGGAGGAGGAAATTTTGGTGGCTTATTTTCTCTCTCTGACACAGAACGCCACTCAACCCGAATAGATTTGAAATCTGCTTCCGCAGAATCCAACGGAATGAATTTCAGTTCGTATGGATCATCCGCCCCATAGGTATAGGTCATCTTCAGTTTGCAGACCGTGGCCTTCTTCAAAGGAAAGGCTGGCGATTTCAGGTATGCTTCGTAGCGCAGCTCTTTTTTCCCCTTTCCTAAGTTCAACCCAAAGCGGTAATGGTCTTGGGGCTCTTTGGGGTCAACAGGCAAGGTGAAGGTGCGTTCAATCGGAATATCCGTGACTCTTCCTCTTTTGGGAATCACGGGCACATCCTTAACAAGATTGAAGTCTGACCACCAAAAGAATTTTTCAGTGACCTGTTGGGGTATATCTATAAAGGACAATTCTGGCAGATGATCACGCCAAAGGGCAATGTCATCAGCTTCCTCCTGCCATCTGTTTAAAGTCTGGCAGCCTTTAATTGGTGACCATGCAGACCCCAGCCATTTGTAATCCTTTCGCACATCATCAGGTTTCCTGATTGTATCCTCAAGAGGAAGGATAAAGACACTAACTCCCCGACAATCCCTGTTTGTAGAGTTCAGGCAGTCACTGATAGCGTAGTTTGATAACATGTTGAGATCTAAATCCTGAGTCAGAGTCTCCCGAATAGAACCTGGTAAGTGATACCAGTGATCATCTTTCACAAAGGACACTTCCCCGGAATCACTGGCTAGACCATCGAAGCCGAACAAATGGAGGAGTTCTTCAGATGTCTGGCAGCCATTACGGTTAAGATTGCGGGCCATGGCAGTATGAATGCCTCTGTTTGGCACAATAACCGTAGGATGTCTTTCCCAGCTCATGCCTTGTGTATCAGGCAATATTTCGTCCAGCTCATGTTGATATATTGCCTGAACTGGGGTTATTGAAATGCCGCCGTCAAATGAATCAACCACCAGCACAAAATCATTCTCTCGGACTCTGTCCTGTACAAATTTCTTCGATGATTGCCATGCAAAGATAGCAGCTATGCTTTTGGGGAGCGGTGTCGATTCATCAAAATAAAAATTGACGCTTTTTCTTATTCCTTCCAGATCGAAGTCATTGCCCCAATCGGGGACAAGATAGGTCAGCTTGTCTGCCTTGATATAGTCACTCAACTTTTTAGTAAAAAACATCGACACACTGCTTTTGGTGGCATCGGGCAGTGTTGAGCTATGTGAAAAGAGGCTCCTCATGCTGACCGTTTCAATATCGGAATGCAGGGCGATTGATTTTGCGTGACCGCAGTCTATCACCAACCCTCCATTAACATTTAAGGGCCAGTGTTGCTGAAGCAACCTGAACGGCAGATACGCCTGAGAGCCAGTATTATTCGTGAATGCCGGACGGATAGAACACAGGTCAACAACAGAACTATCCATCCGTATTGGGCCACTTTGATTATTAGTCGGCGCAGAGTATTCAAACGGGGCATCCGTGACTAATGACAGTATCGCCTTCGGTATCTCTTTGAGAGTTGCTGGCTCTATTTTTAATTTTTTTTTCCTGCCCTGAGCTTGCTCAATAAAAAGATTCCCGGGAACGATCTGTAATAAATACTTATCCTCACCGACTTGTATCTTCCATGTATCACCCGTCAAATTGAAATCGACAGGGATAATTCCTGCTGGTGGGCTTATGTCGTCAGCACACTCGCCCTGTCGGTTGCTGCCGATAACAAAAGAAACATCATCTCCAGCGGATAGTGAATTGATGTCTAATTTTCGAGTTAGATTGTATGGGTTAAAATACAGGTCTCTTCCATCATCAGAGGTGATAAACCCGAATGACTTATCGGGCTTTATGGACTTTATCTTGCCCTTGATCTTTGAGTCGAACGCAGGAAACAAATATCCCCGAACGGGCAATTCTGGAGCTATAGAAAAATTATCATAGTCGAGACCGACCGGCTGCTGAACTGTCCGAAAGCGTCCGCTATGGTTAAGCAAGGAAAGGGTATTCCAATAAATAACGCTGAGGATATCTCGATGGACTCTTTTGCTGTCCCCTGTGATCTGCTCGTCGATAGCTTGGAGCCAGAGCCAACCATCCCAAACTTTGCGATAACGCTTATCCTGAAGAAGCGTATTGTTAGGAGGAAGATTACCCCAAGCACCGATTTCAGCTGCGTCTTCAGTTCTGAGCCAGCGCTGGATGGAAACAAGCAACTCCTCACAAGTCTCTTCTGCCGCTGTTGATAAAACATTCTGTCTTTCAATCAGAATCTGTTCCAGCCGGAATAGAAAAGCTCTCAAAAGTCGGTTTTCTGCCGTATCAACACTGGATCTCCTCCTGACAGCCTTCATGTAGGGTTTACCGGAAAGTTTCTCACGGAGTGTTCTTCCCGGCTGACGGCTGAGCCATTGAACACAGTTGCTGTCAATCTCTCTCGCTGCATGTATTGGCAGCATGGCATGTTCCCGTAATATCTTATCCCGAGTATGCTCCATGATTGCCAGAACTGCTTCCTTCGAGTGCGATACAATTCGATAGATACGGTCCTTTATCTCACCCTCAGGTGACTCATCCTCTACCGTTTTCGCCACAGCATCCAAAAAATCGATAATGCCGGTATGGAGGGCGTGCCCGGAAACAGGGTCGAAGCTTGAGACTTCCGTCAGCCAGTTGCGTAGTAGCAGCATCAAATGAGCCTTGGCCCTTATCTCATCCCGACCGTTTAATGCTTTGTAAATAGACTCGACAGATTCAATATTTAAAGAATCTTCCATGTGTTATGGTTCTCTTGTTTTATTGCACAAATCCTTAAGTAATTTGGCTTCTTTCGCGTCACATCTCATAGCTTTCATTATCTCATTAATAGTCAGTTGCCAGAGTTCCTTTGTGTTTTCACTTGCAAATCTGTAGAGCTCATCAGGAATAGGGCTTGATGCCGCTTTGGAACTGTTGTTTTTCTGACCATTTATAGGCTCATCATCTTTTAAGTAACTGGCACTGTTCCAGATGAACTGACCGTAACCAAACTCACAAGCCAGATCGAAGTCCTCGATTATCGTATAGTCATCGTTCACCAGCTGAGTTCGAATTCTATCAAGGCAGTCCGATTTGGATTTACCTCGGGTTTCAATGCCGCGCAACTTAGGCATAACCTTCTGTACAAGCTGATCTTCAAAGGCGACCTTCATTGCTTTTCCCAAGCCTGCATCATCGTCGTTTCTCTGGGCTTCCAGCACATCGGGATAGTTGGACATGTAGTATTCGATGGATTGCCACACCCTGTGCCCCAGAGCTCTACCAACCTTGGACAGCGAGGTGTTCATGTCTTCAATGAAACCCTTGAATGGCAAAATCTGATCGTCGTTGAATTTGCTTTCTCTGCACCACCAACTCTCCCACAGTTTACGAGACAGCAGAGGAGCTTGATCGCCCAACGGTTTCAGCTGACGGCGTCTTTCAAGGGTGGTCGGCCGGGGGAAGTTGATTACAATCCCTCGATCAAGGACCTTGTCTGAGAGGGATTTTGTTGTCTCGTCCTGATTCATTGTTCCAGCCCAGAGCACATTACTTCCCAAAGGCAAATCATAGTGTTGACCTACGCCCAGCTTAACTTCAAGGCTCGGTACCTCATTGCTTTTGCGACCGCGCCGCAGCTCAAGCTTGCTCAAGAATTCCGCAAAATAGAGTTCTACATGGGCAAGGTTCATCTCATCCATCAATATAAGATTCATGACATCTTCAAGACCGAGAGGATAACCTTCAGCCTGAGCCTTTTGACTTTGTGCCAATAAACGCAGAACAGGCTGTGCATCGAACTTATTATCAATGGAGTTGAAAAAACCAAGCATGGATTCCTGGCTATCCCAGTTCGGTTGAACGGACAGACTCAGAAAGTTGATGCCGCCAAAATGTGAGTACAATCTTGGCAGCTCGGACTTACCGGTTCCGCTCACACCAGCCAGAACAGTTATCGGAGACCACTCTGAGGTTTTTAGAGCGGTGTGGAATGCGTGTAAAATTCGTCGTGGGAACCTCAGGCCATAATCAATGCAGGATTTACTGATTTCATCCAGCCATTGAAGTTCATACGTGGCTTGCTCTTCGTTTTTAGGAACACTGGCACGAGGCAGTTGTTTTTGAATGTATGGAGTTTCAATGTCCCTAATCCTTGCCTCACGGTCCTGTTCCCGTTCGTACGAGGACTGTAAACGTTTAAGTTCCTCCATCAATCGGTTATTGTCGGCATCCACCGATTCAAACCGTCTCTGCAAAGATTTGTTTTTAACGGACAGTTCTGCTACCTGCATTTCAAGATCCGACTGGGTCCGTGCTGAATTTCTGAGAGCTTCATTTTCTTCAGAGAGTCGCTCACAGGCCAGCTGCAGTTCGCTCTGTTCGGACTTCAAGCGATCAAAAGCTTCCCGCATCTCCTGTGTTGGACGTGTGGCGAGGTCCTCGCGCAGCTTTTTGATTTCCTCTTCATAGGTTTTCAATTTCAGCAAAACAGCGGCAGGGTCTTCTTCACCGAGTTTATGCTTCAGTCCTTCAAAGTTTAAAATGAGGGCACTGCTTGTTTTGATGGATTCTCTCAAACGGGCAATTTCATCACTTAGCGCAGACTTCTCACTCTCGAATGATTGCTTCCGTTCAACAACTTTAGCATCCACCTCAATGTTCAAATTCGATTCTCTTTCCTCAAGGCGGTCTTTGCTGGATAAAAGGCGCTGCTTTTGATACTCAAGCTCATCCTTGAGTTCATCGAGCTCAGCCTGATCCTTCAGGAGAGCCTTTCTTTTTTGTTCGAGCTCATCCTTTTCCTGTTGAATCGCCGCCTCAGGAGCTTTCAGTCTATCAGCTATCTCTTTCTCCAAGCTTGCTATTCTGGATGTCCTCTCCTCCGAGAGTTCTTTTTCAATGGCAGTTAGAGCGTCTGCCCGTTTTGACTCCAGCTCCTTTTCCTGTTCTTTCCGAAGATTGAAGAGCTCGTCATCAAGCTTTGCCCGGGCATCTGCATACCCATTGTCCCTTTGGATTTCAGCCTTTTGTACCGCCACCTCTCTCTCCCGCAATTTTTCCTTTTCGCCTTCAAGAGATTCCAGCTCACCCACGCACTTAGCTTCCCGCTCTTCCAATTGTTTTTTGAATGCTGCGAACTTTTCCTCAAAGAGTTGCGGAAAGCCGTTTTTTGCCTGAAGCTCCATCTCTTCAAGCTGAACACGTTTGTCATTCAGCTCCGCTTCTTTTTTGGCTATCGCGTCTTTAGCGTCCTTTAACGCCTGTTCCCTTTGGGCAATAACCGTTTCTTTTTGAGTCAGAGAGTTTTCCAATTCCTTCAGTTCCTGCTGTTTATTCAGGAGGTCAGCCTCTGTGACGTTCATTGTATTATCAGCCTGATCTGCCTGTTCATTATCCGCAGAAGACTGGGCGTTCTGCTTGTTCTTGTTGCCCATTAGAAGACCTCCGTTATTATCTTGATTGCTTTGAATACATTGTTTTTCAACGACTCCAAGTCGTCTCGTAAAAAGTCAGATTGTTGTTTGTTGCCGTGTCCACGCAGTCGGATCAAATTTGCAACGAAATCAACGAATGTTGGATTAGTTTTTTGAAGCAGAAGCAGTTCACTTTCCGATCCCAATATGAAAATTGCAAGAAGGTGAGCTCCCAGTGTTGTGCTTGAGCCCTGCACGGTACGCTTGATATTGTGCGGAGCCACCGTGGTTAGTTGCATTGGAACTTGCTTTACAGTGGAAAAGAATCCTGTCTGAACAATTTTTTCAACTGCAGATTCTCTGATTAAATCGCTATTTATTCCAATCCTTCGGTCACCGACCGCATCAAAAAGAATATGTTGTATGACCGATGCAAAACATTTGATGATTTCGATTGATTTTTCTGCTGAAAAGTGTGCTAATAAGAGTTCAGAACGAATCAATTGCTCCTTTATGTCACCACTTAGAGTTGAAACCAAGGCTGTTCCAAGTAACTTATCTAGCTCAATTTCTGCTTTAAGTCTTTCTTGATTTATATCTTCTTCAGTTGTAAATAATTCTGCCTCACCTATGTCATCAGCAACACCTGGCAACATTGAAATAATTACAGGCACAGTTAATTCAATTAACTCCTCAAAAATGCTATCATCTATGTTCAGATTTTCGGTGCTACCATGTTCTATAGGGTCGCGGTATTTTTTAAGCTTTAAAGTAAGATTTAGAAAACCTGAATGATTGCGAGACAAACGATGCATTGGGTGATTTGCATTGTTTGCAGCTCCTGCTAAAGCAAGTGCTAACAATGGTTGAAGTTCTACCTTGCCGTTTTCGATTTGTCGAATGGCACCTGGCTTGACCTTTAATAAATTCTGATTTCTATCATTTACAGAAAAACCAACTTTTTTTGCAAACCCGACTAACAGTTTCTCATTATCTCTGAAGTTACTCGCAGAAAAGACCTGTTCCCATTCAGAAGCCGGATTTTCCGCAACCACTTGGCGCAATGACCACTCTAAGGCTGCATACAGATTCTTGATGCCATTTTCAATCTCTTGCCTGTAGTTACTCTCGTAAAATGTACTATTAACTTCAAGATTTTTAATTTTTTCCAATGTGGACTTGCTTCTTCCAATGCGCCTACTTATTTCAGCATACTTAAACGATTTCCTTGCTGCTTGATTATCCGAGCCTTCAGCAATGCCAATTTTATCAACAACACCACTTTGCTTCAGTCTAATTACCCATTCTAAATCCTGAGAATTAAGATAATTAGCAAAGTTTTCAGAGAAGCCAAACCCGAAACCATCCGTCACTAGAAGGTCAGAATTGCCAATCTGGATAAGGACATTGCAATGCAAATAAACTAGTTCCGGATTCTCCTGTAAGGATATGGCTTCAGCCATTGGAACCGGAGGTGGGTACTGATCGATACCTTGGTTCAACAGCGCATGCCTTTTATATTTTCTCTTAAACTCCCTTATAGCTCTGATGATGTCGCTGGAGCCAGGCATAACCTGTTCATATTTGGTAGTATGTGGTATTATAGTTCCGTGAATTTCTTTGGCGTGACCAGTTGATCCCTCTACAAACTTTACCGCAGACTGCCCATAAAACTGCGAAATCTTTTCATATCTCATATCACCAGTATGAGCATAAGGAAGAAGCTTACCGGACAGCAGATCTACAAACACTGTGGCCACGGTGTATTCCAGATTACCTTCTGATTTATTCTGCCACTCGTTCAGAAGTTCCTTCCCGTGCTTAGACAACTCATAGCGGTCATTTAAAAGGCCGAGCTGGTTGAGGCGATTCTGAATGAAGGCCACCAGTTCATTTTCCAGACAAGTGAGCAGCGCAATCTTTTCTGTGTCGCCGGATTCTATCTCGGTTATTTTCAAGACAGTTTCTTCAAACACATTGAGGACGTTCTTTCTCTTTTGCGGAATACAGATGTTGAAGGCGTGACATGGCCATAGAACACTTTGTCTGGCGGCGATGTTCAATCCATCCAATGCTGCGCGGAAACTGATTACTTTAGGACGATGATCTGTTGGTTTTGCACTCATTGGATCACCCCCTTTTCATGGCACAAATCATAGAAGTTTTTCAGAGCCGGAACTGCATCCACAGCTATCTGGCTGTTTGCAAGAACGCCGTCTCCCACAATGGCTAAGACTTTCTTCTGGCGACTCATGCTCACACATAGGCGGTTTTCCGACATGAGATGGCCGAATAGTTTTTGCTGTTTCTTTTTGTAATTCTCCTCGTTGCGTATATGAGGCGGCAAGGCGTTCATATCCTGAGACCTCACCATGGAAAGAAACACAATATCGAATTCCATCCCCTGAAAGGCATCAACAGTGCCGATGCGGAGCCGCTCTTCACCATTTTCAAGAAAGCGGTATTCCTGACATATCTGCCATGTGCCATCCTGTGCCCGTTCCGTGATGCCGAATTTTTGCAGGGCTTCATAAACAGCAAATACCTGCGCCTTATAAAAACTGATTACACCAAAGCTCAGCCCGGAACCTTCTTCAGAGCCAATCCACTTGTTCACGTGCTCTGCTATAACCTTGGCTTCAGATACTCTCTGCCTGCTTCGGCTGGGCAAGACAGCCTCCTTCCCTTGACTGTTAGGAACATCAATCCAGATAGCGGCTTTGTTTTCTATGCCCTGAAGGCGTTGCTCAAAGTGGCTCTCAGATAATGGAGAGCGGTAACCCTCGTTATATTTCTGATAGAAATTATTGCTGGCAAAATCTCCCAACAGCGGGTGTGTTCGGTACTGAGCATCCAGCGTCACTGTTCGCTTGATGTCATCCTTCTCCTCCAGTTTTTTCAGGCGGTTGAACAGATACTCAAACATACTTTTCTTGACAAAATCGACATCAACCGGCGGGCCGGATGAGTCGTCACCTTCCAAAGCTCTCGCGACCTCTTCATCAATCAAATGAGGCAACTGCCTGTGGTCTCCGACAAGGATTATTCTTTTTTCCGCCTGAGACATCGGGATAAGCAGGTCTCTCGGACTGGTTCTCGCGGCCTCATCTATAATCACCGTATCGTACTTAACCATTTCCGTTCGCTGATCATATCGGACGTTTTTATTCTTTGAGCGGATGATGTCTTTCCCTACCGCCTGTTGAGTGGTTGCAGCATACACAAAGTTGTAGTCCTCTATGGCCTCACGAACGCCATCAGGATTGTCTTCAAGCTCATGTAAAAAATCAGCCAGTATTACATCACGTTTATTGGTTGAATTGAGTTTTTTCTCCAGAAGCTGAGATACCGTTGCCAACAATCTCAAAACATCCTCTCTTGGTTTTTCTGTCCTGAAATCGGGAGAAGACAGATATTTATAGAGCAGCGCTTCTTTCAGTTCTCTGAGCTCTGGAAGAAAACTCAGCGGCTTGCCGCTGCACCAACAGGCCGCTTTTTCAAGAACGCTTAAATCCTGGTTAGCAGGTCCGTCTTTGATCTCATCCAGCAAATCGGCAGCTCTTGGGACACCGTCGTCAACAAAGGCTGCTTCGCTGACACGCAGGGCTCTAACGAGGCGTAAGGTGGAAGGATCATTCGACTTCAGTTCCGTTTGCAGGGAATTGATGATTTCTTCAGCCTCACTGGTGATATCCTCAGAAATCACGTCTCTGGGCAAATCCAGAATACGCTTCATTAAACTGACTGTGTTGTTCTTCGAAGGACACAATGAATATGCGACAAACAGCTCTGCCAGTCTTACCTGATCCTCAGTCTGAGCGATTTGAGGATTTTTGTTTCGAATATTCTCGGCGACATTGGAGCACCATTTGTTAATTTTTTCAGTGACGGCATCTTTCGTAAATTCCGAGTCACCGGACCTTCTGCCGAACTTAACTGCCGGAAGTGCATTAACACTCAGCCTGGCAACGATATTCTCAACGGCATCATGCTGAAAACCGGAGACAAGTATCTGACCTCTTATCGACTTGGTTTTGTCATATTCCTCATTGAGCCTTTCAAGAATAGCTGTAACAACAGTTGTTTTTCCTGTTCCCGGAGGCCCCTGAATAAGAGCAATATCCGGGGTGTTCAATGCGATGTCGATAGCCTCAACCTGCCTGTCAGTGGGAGCGTGTTTAAAAATTTTTTTTTCCACGAAAAACGTCAAAGGCTTCAGTTTTGTGACGCGTCTGGTTCCGGATGGAATTCCATTTTCTTCGATAAGCAGCCCTAACTCTGGATTGGCGCTACGCCCAGCCAAAATAGCTGCCCGAGCTTTCATCCGTCGCTCAATTTGTGCCTGCTCACCTTTTGTTGACCAAATTAGATATGGCATTCGAGGAATCGTATCCAGCTCGAGTTCAATGCTCTTATTCGAAATCGAGACGACCTTAACCGAAGCGTTTCCAGACTCTAATGATTTCTGCTTCTCTTCGGGATTTTCCTTGAATGAGTTTTCAATAATGGATGAATAGTCACTCCAGCTCATGTCTGGATTGTTTACATACAATGGTATTCTATCGGTTAACTCAATTGTGTCTGATAACTCCAGCTCCTTGGGAGGAGGCTCATTAATGAAAAACTTTACAGTTTTCCCGCTCTGAGATGGTTCAGGACATCCATTATGCTTAATAACTCCTATTGCTTTTGCTTTTTTTAAAAATAGCTCCCCTTCAATTAGTCCATATTCATCCCATTCTTTGAGATAGCTGCCAGACTCCTGAGTCAATCGAGCCATCTCACCGGCATTAATTGCTGAAATTTTCTCAGGCAAAGATGTGAATTTTACATTTCCATGAGCCAGACGTACTGCTCCATCATTCTTGTTTGCATCTCGGAATACAATTTTTGAAGCGAAAAATATGTCTTCAAATCGTGATAATTGTTTTTTCTGAACAGGAACTCTTAACCTGTCTCCCTGAATAGAAAAAGTACGATACTTTTCTTCGATGGGGATGTTTGTCTCATCTTCATCACCTTGAGAATCAAAATCGATATCTGAGGACTTTCCAGCAAGCATTACAAAGAAGGTCTTGTCACCAACTCTTATAGAGCACTTTTCCGAAAGCAATTTCCCCAGCTCTTCAGCTCCATTAAAGCGAATGCCATTTTTTTTAGCCGTTAACTCTATGCGCTCATCAATGCCGATTTCCACATCGCCAATTTCAACAATTTCACCATTGAAAAAGATAATTTTAACAAGTGCACTGCCGTCCTTGGCAACCTGCATTACCTCAGCAAGATGCGCACAACCTCTTTTCAGATGAAAATTCAGATCCTTTCCGGCCGAGGGATCACGAAGCTGCACGCTCCACTGCTGGCCATCGATTCTCAATCTGTATGCCTGCCCGGTATTGTTGGGTTCGATATATCCAATACCAATGTTTGGAGTCTCTCCGGACAGCTCCGGTATCAACCATAATTCAAAGGTAATTTCAGCATTTATGTCTTTCAGTTTCATTTGCCACCTCCGCTGATCATGCATTTAACCAACCGAGGACTATTCAAATGTGCGAACATCCAGAACTGAACATCCGGCGTTACCCGGTCTAATTCCATCTTTTTATAGAGCTTCTGAAAACCACTTTGCGGGTGACTGTCAGCAGCAACGGACAAGTCAGCTTTGCCATGGTCTGACTTTTTAATCAGAGTGCCATTATTGCTCGAAGAGATGAGCACCTCTGCTGTATCCGAATCAAGCATTGCAAACTCATCAAAAATTCGCCTTGGTATCGTGATTTCGGTGTCCTGAGGGATCTCACGTACATACCGCCAGCATGGTGAGTTTATGGGTTTATCCGGTCCATTCCATCGATAAGAGTCAAGAATGAGCACCTGCGGCCTCTGCGTTTTACAGTAAGGGCAATTGTGATCCTCTGTTTCCGGGTGAATGAAATCATAGTAATAGTTCATCGAGCAGCCCGGGCACGTGACGGTCATATCCGCTGCCTGAGCGAGAGCTTCAGGCCAGTGATAGATGGTCGGCCGCAGTAATGGGGATGTCCTGCCCGGGCCGAATGTGCCCTCAAATAAAGAGATCAGTTTTTCTGTAAGGAGAAGAGATCTGGGCAGACCGCTGTCGGAAGAGTTTGAATCATCATCTTGGTCGTCAACCCAAGGGAACAGCCCTGCATAGGCTTTATCTTCAACATCCTCGCCATCATTTTCCTCATCAGCCCAGTCGCCTTCATCCGTTCCATCCACCTTTTTTCCGACAAAAGGGTGAATCAGCGAAAGAAGGTAGAAAGCCACGACCGCGAACGCATGACAATCGCTTGAAGGCCTTCCACCATCTTTGCCTTGAACCAGCTCCGGGGCTCCGTACTTTGGTGTGTAAACAACACTTCCGCCTGCGGTGATTTCAAATCGAATATTGTCGGCATCAATCAGCCAGACTGATGAGTCATCAATTCCTTCTGAAATAAAGATATTGTTGGGGGATATGTCGCCATAGACCATGCCGTTACCATGGAGGCGTGCCAGCAACGACGCGCACTTGTAGAGTGCATGAAGCCTGCGCCTTAGCCCTCCAGTTTTGTAGTAATGGACAATCTTCTTAGCTTCGTTCTCCGGCATAGCCGAAAGCCATGCAGGGATATCGTCGGGACCAATTTTCTTTGCGGACTTGCCATCGAGCCAGAAATGGCTGAACGGAACCATCTCACTCAAAAGCTGCATCACATAACCGGCATTGTTCTGAAGCAAAGCTGCTGGTACGGATATATTCAGGCTTTCCGGCAGAGGCAGAAGCCGGACGCGCTTAAAGCGCTTTAAATACCGTTCCACCGACTCTTCATCGGTGACAGGATTCCCACTTTCATCTGTAACAAGTTTGATCGCCAGATCAGGGTCCTTTGTACGGAAAACAACGCCTTGGCCACCTTGTCCGAGCACCTTGTCCTGAATGTGTACATTCTGATATTCATCCACGTACTCGTTGAATCTTTGGCTCATTGGGAACCTCCTTTCTTAAACAGACAGGCAATCGTCTTGTCATCGGAGTGTCCCGGGACAGGCCATTCATTGAGCCACCGTTTGAGATCCCTCTTTCTTTCTTCCGACTCCAGGTCTGCATAAGTCGAGTAGAGTTCCTGTGCAAAGATCATCTGCTTTTCAGGTAACAGATCATCGGATATGCCATCCGTGCATAGCACAACTGCATTGCATGCCGCGCTTTCAATCGTCGCGGTTTCCCACTGATCGGGTTTAAACTCCTGCTGAAGGCTGTTTGTATAGTTCGAGAAGGAATCCTGTTTGTTATCACTGAGGATAAGGTGGTTTTCTTCAGTTTCTCCAAGGGCAGCAATCATTCCGTCACCGAGGCGGCCAAGAGTGATAATTCCTTCAATCTGGATGGCGAAAAGGCATGTGGCCGAACAATCTGAGGAAGAGTACGGGGCTATTTTCACAAGCCAGTTGGCATGAATGAGCCTTAAAATATCAACGATATTGGCTTCAGGGGTAGTATGGTAGCTCCTGGCTGCCTCAAAAACAGAAAGACAGGCGGCTTTTGATCCGTAATCTGAATGTATCTTACTACCCAAGCCGTCTGAGACAACAACGACATTTCCCCATTTATACCGACGTGCCATCCATGAATCCTGATTAGGAATTCCGGCTTTAACATGTAGGGGGCCGATTACTGAGGCACCCCAACTATTCCAGAGTTTGTCAAGCATCCCAATCCTCCCTTGGTTCTTCTGTTTCAGTCTGTGCGGATTCCAGAATCCGGGCTGTGGATACTGGCGCGGTCAACAGCTCATCAGAACCAAAGATTGTGCTGTCAATTGCTGAAGCTATGTTCTCCGAAAGGTAAACAGTGTTATTTGTGGAAATTTTCTTCAACATCAACATGTCAGCATCAGCGCCGACGGCAACAGTCCGGATGATCAGATCAGAAAATGTGCTCAGTTGGTTCTGAAAACTTACGATGTTTGAATTAGGAAAATTCCCGTCAGACAGGATGAGAGTCCTCGCGCTTCCGGCATCATTCAGATGCTGGAAGAGGAAATCAGAGAGATCACACAGGTTCGAGGAGCCCTCAGCATTTAAGGCAGGAATATCCCCGTCGCTTTGCAAAGCGACCTCGGAAACATTTTGTGCCCATTGATAAAAACGGATGTCTGTGCCTGAGTATTTGTCCTGGTCTATAAGTCGCAGCTGAGCCGCATAACGGCACAAATTCCGCTGAAGATGGATTTTGCCCATCTCATTCATACTGCCGGAAACATCAACAATGATATAGAGGGGTGCTTTCATCGATGACGCCCTCCAGGTTGAATCATTTCTTCCAGCTGTCTAAATAGGCTGTTACCCGATACCGACTGCAGGTTTTTCGAGTCGTCGATTTTCTTTCTTACGACTTTGTTTTTCGGGTAAAAACATGAGGCTAAAACAGCTCGGCCTTCAATTCCGCCAAAATAACGGACAATATTCTGGAGCTTCATGACATGCTCGCTGGTCACATTGCCAGCCTTGCATTCGATGACATAGAGACGTCGTCCATCTGTGAAGGTAATATCAAGCTCCTGATAAGTATCTCCAAACAGGTTGCTCAGTTGTGCCCTGAAGCTTGATGAACTCTTGTCGGTATCGTTATCTTTGAATGAGACCACAAGACCGATGCGAATATCCTTGATCACGCCGGTATCGACAAGGGGTTGGAGCTTCATAAAGGTGTATTCCTCAAACCATCCGCCCGATAGATATTGGGCAAAATCCGGCCACTCCCGGAACTCAAAGTGCTTGGTGCCGATACTTATCTTCGCACTTTTATCCTTGGCAAGCTTCGCGTAGATATCTCCATTGTGCAGTTCAAATGGCTGAAAGCTGTCGTTATAACAGGACAGCTCTCTGTAGAGTCGTGAAATTTTAGAACGCGCCTGCCAGAGCTCATTGGTCAGATTCTTCCGGTCAGGAGATTCAATGCCGGGAATATCAGCCCAATGGCCAGCTTTCGAGGTAAACAGATTATTGCCGTTAAGCTGGATAAAGGTCTCTACCGATGGAATCAGTTTTGTTTCAACGGTCTTAAAGTCATTGAGATAAACAACTTGATTGTTCCGGCTATTAAAATAGAAAGGCGTCGCATTCACCTTGCGACAAGCGGCAAGCGCCCCTGCATACATCAATTTGGTTCCGCCCGTTAGGTTGAAGCCAACCTTTGCATCGGCAGACATTTCCGCGATCAGATCCAGAATTGTGGAACGGACATTTTCAGGGTCATACGGGTCCACGGCGATTTCACCGTATTCAGCTTCTCCAAGAAACTGTTTCATGACATCGGCAGGGAACTGTGCTGAATTTACGAAGATGTGCTTCCTGCTTGAAAACTGGATCACGCCAAGCAGGTTCGGCATTCGCTGTTCGCCGAACAGGTGAAAAATGGCATCATACTGGTCAGATTCCGCATTGGTTGTTCGAACCTGTCTTCCGTGCCATTCCAGCCACTCGTTCGGCAGGGCGATTCTTTCCGGAGGTCTTCCGGGCTGAGAAGATGCGATAAGGCGTTTCTTCAGGGTCGGATGCCTCAGGGCCGCAAAAGCCCAGACAAAAGCCATAACCGGAGTTCCAGGACTCAGGTAGAGTGTAACCAGCTTTTCACCTTCCAATGCCGCAACCGTATTCAGGGATTGAGTCGCTGCCTCGTATATACCTTCGGTATCATTGAGATGCTTCAGACCAACAGAGTGAAAAGTCACATCAACCTTTTTACCGGCATCCCGAAGTTGCTTTTCAAGCCACTGATTAAAATGATTGTGCGCCTCCGCTGTATTTGAAAACAAATCAAGAAACGGTCTCGCTGCCGCAGGATCAGAACCTTCGATCTCTGTTGTTTTTTGCTGAAAATCATCAATGCTGTTCTCGGTTTTATCCGGTTGCGTAAAACCAAGGATGACCAAGTCGGTGTATTCTTCCGCGAGCAAAGCTCCCAGAACGGGGCCTGTTGTCTGTTCAAGTCCGAGTGAGGCCCTGAAATCAGTCATTCCGTACCATGTCATTAAATATTTCTTCATAAACTTTCCCCATTTATGTACGGACGGAACCAACTAACCTGATATTTCAAGCGATCGGCAAAGACAGCGCGATTGTCTGTTTCAAGTCCTTTAAATTTTCCTATTGCTCCACGGACGAACGAGCCAGCATCATCTTCATTCATGCAGAATCCGACGCGCATCTCAAAGAATCCCAGCAGGTCCTTGCACGATGAATTGCAGCGTTTCCAGTTATCCGCAAAGGCAATCACGAATGTCCCTTGCAGCGGACCGTCTTCGAGAATTTTCTTCAGACTCTCTTGTGGTGAAGGTGGCTCATCTTTCTTCACCGGTCTAAAACTTGCCGGTCCGGAGTGAAATTCTTTGGCCGAATCCAACCCGTCAATAATCACGATTCTTTTTGATTGCTTTAATTCCCCGGAAATCTCGGTCAGATTCAGCGCGAGAACACTCTCGTGTTTGGAAACGGTTTTTTTCCCGGAACCATCGAGATATTTTGATGCACTCACCGGTATGATGGAGCGCCCGTTAAAGTAGATGATCTCATCGATGCCATTCTGAGAATCCAAGCTTTGAAGGATGGAGGCGAGTAATCCGTCATGGATTGCGTCGTTATAGCCGGATATCAGCAAATTTGATGACGGCCGGTTAACAAGCGCCAGCGAGAGCGGTTCGGCTTCAAAACTCAACCTTTCACCGAGGTGCAGCTGTATCGTTTCGTGGTTTCTTGAGTTAAACCAATCAATTGCGGGCATTTCAGGCAGTCGCGAACCGTTAAATACTTTTGTCGAACCACAGTAACCGCGCTGGTCGGCTACCTGAGTAATCTTAACAATGTGATCCTTGCACAATTCTCGATCGGCAAACGGTATCAAAAACCGTTGATTTGCCGATTTTGCCCCGTTGGAATTGTTGATGATTCCCTCCGGCGGGCTGCTCAGCTTGGAAGCCTCCCAGTTGTTGTTGCCAAGGATCATCGCGGAGTCTTCCTCGCTGCAGGCGAGAGCAATTCGGCAACCGATCTGGCTTATCAGCTGACCCATTGAAAGAGACTGGATTCCTTTGAGCGTCTGGGTGGCCAGCAGCACATGTATGCCGTAGGCCCGTCCTTGTCTCAGCAACTGGTTCAACATTTTCTCTGCGGGTTCAGCCACTTGGCGTCCCTCAGAAAACAGAATCTGAAACTCGTCAATAATCAGCAGGATACGCGGGAGTTCGGCTGCTGAAGTTTCCCTGTATTCATAAAAATCGCGGACAGACCGGCTTTTGAATTCCCGAGCCCGTTTTTCAAGTTCCCCGGTCAAATGTGCCAGAACAGTTACGCCGTATTCGGGATCACTCTCTGTGGCCACGAGTTTTGCCTGAGGAAGCGGAGGAGAAGCATAAACACTGAATTCCGTACCCTGCTTGTAATCAAGCAGATAGATATTCAACTCCGAGGGTGAATATGTGTGACAGAGGCTATGAATCAGAACATGGAGCAGGTTTGATTTACCTGAGCCAGAACGCCCGGCCAAAAGAACATGGTGCTCGGTATTAACACCGCCAATTGAGAAAGGAACGATCTCACCATCCGATGTCCAGCCGATCGGCACCTGTACGCCCTGAACAGCGACGTGCCCCCAGTAGTCCGAATTGCACCAGAGATCCGTCAGGCTCTTACTGAATTTTGCGCTCTGTTCATATCGGTCCGATATGGATGTCAAAAAAATCGCCAGTTCAGAACGTCCGGGCCAGAATTCCTGTTCCTCCACAGCACTGATTTCAGAGACATGCTTGGTCAGTATCTCTGCCGGAACAATGGAATCCATTCTCTTGGAATATTTGTCTATCGCGGTGCGCAGCCCTGTAAACTTGCGATCCTCCAGCCGACTTTCATCAATGGTCAACACCGGAAGAACGCCGCAGGCAGGTCCATGTTCCAGAAGACGGCCAAGGTACCAGAGGCTTTTGTCTGTCAACTGTTCCGGCACTCCGAAAATGAGCAGCAGTTTGTAGGGTAAGGGATTGCTGCTGTTTGCCTCGTTGTGGGCGGACCAGCTCTTGACCTCTCCCTTGAATTTATTCTGAAGCAGATCCTCAATATAATCCGTTAACCGGGCCAGCGCATTTTCCAGTTCGTCCGACCGGGTTAGCAATCGTTGCTCGGGAAAGAGCCGTTTTACTTTCAGCAGAGAAAGAAAGGGGTCCAGAGACGTGCCCAGTCTCAGCGGATCTGCAGCGGTAATTTCAACATTGCCGACCGGCATGCAGTGCATCAGCCGGAGCATCAGCTGGTGAATCAACCGGTGTCCTGTAGTCTGGTCAGGCAGCCAGAGGGATTTCTTAAAAGGAAAAGGGATCAGCCGTGGGATATAGCCTTTCCAGTTCTGATAGGTAAGGGACATGCGCCCGAATGCCAGAGCGTCAGGAAAATGTGTGCCCATGTTGATATTTTCAACTGTTAACTCATTCAGATGCGGCTGGCGCTGGCGGACTCTTTTGCATAGATCATCAAGATTTTTCAGGGCCGAAACCCATTCCTTCTCAAACTCCTGATTGACAGTGGCAAGCCGCTGTTTTCGGGTGTTATATGCTTCCGTTTTGAGTTTTTCGCCCGGGTAGTCCTTCTCAATGCGGTCGACCTTTTGAGCCCTTTGAGCAACGGCATGATTCAATGCACCAACGGCATCGAACAGACGTTTAGGCATGGACTCCCTGTTTTTCCGGATGCTACTCATGGCCCATGCTTCCTATCGATTGCAGTTCTCCTGTTAGCTGATCAATCTCGGCGGCTCGGGCCTGAAACAATTCTCCCATTTGCTGAAGGCCGGAAATGTCCTGTAAAAGAGGCTCGAAAACATCTGAAACAATAGACTGCCCAAACTCATCCCTGACTGTGTCAGAAAATCTGCCCATCTGCTGTGAGGTCACATTAAATAGATCATCAAACATCGGCATCCTCCTCTTCAAACGGTAGCTGGAGGACGGCACCATCAGCCTTCAATGCCAGCGCAATAACACCTGAAACATCCGCAAATGCTTCAGTCATACCGGCTGCAATAATCGTCTCGAGTTGCGGTTTGGCCATGATGTAGTCAGACTTGAAATCGTCATCAAAGCTTCTGACCTTTTCAATCAGTTGGTACCAGTATTCTTCCGACAGGGAAAGTGAGTGCTCGCTATCCGTTAACAAAATCAGTTCTTCCGTGAGCTGGTCAACAGCACTCATCTCACCTGCCTCCATCGCATTTTGGAGCTTGGAGGAAAGATCCTGAGCCTTGCTAGTGTGTTCAGTTTGTATCGGAGCGATTTTAATTTTCATGAGTTCCTCCGTTATTTGCATTAGAATCGGTCACCATGTCCCAGCAGGCTTTGTCGATCTCGTCTTTTGTCGGGAGCATTCCTATTAGGGGTGAACCAGCACTCCGAAGGGCTTCACGCAGCTCTTCTTCCTGTTTTGGAGTTAAATCCTTGATATCGCGTGAACATACCGTCATCGACGCATTGGCATCCTGATGACCGCCGGACTGGAAAATCATGTGGTCTTTCTGAGAATAGAGATACGAAGCCCGGCCGCATTTCACTTCAATGGCGATAGAGCCTCCGGCCGGAGCGCTCATACCTTCACCACGACCGAGAATAATCGGTACTTTCAGATCTTCGATGATTAGGTCGGTTTTGGTGAATCTGCCGTCCTCAAATGTGGTCCGGGCCTGCGTGTCCGATTTATGTCCGAGCGGCCTCAGAGCATGTTCAACAATTTTTTCGCCACAGTAGCCGCTCAGGTTTCGACGTATCTTAAGCTGCACGGCATGCCTTTCAGCAGGACCGTTGGCGGCTTCGAGCTGGCTTCTGTAGTCGGCAATCTTGGCCCTGAACGCCGGATCATGATCGGCGAGGTATTCAAAATAGTAGCGCTGCTGTTCAACAGAGAGATTCAGCCGCGAGCGCAGCTCTTTCGGAGTAATCGGTTTGCCGGGGTCCTGAGACCATTTCAGCCATGAATAAAACTCCGCTGCAGGCGGGTGCGTATCAAGATAGGCGTTGAGAGCAGCTTTGGCGCTTTCCAGCCGGGCTCTGCCTGTCTCAAGGTGAGTCGCCGCACTGGCAAGCCGGGTCGCACACTCCGTCTGAACGGTTTCCGCCAACTGACTCGCCATATCAAGACACTGACGGGCCATTTCATTTCTCTGCTCCATCTGCATGCGATGGTCTTTCGCTGCTTCCAACGCTTCCTCAGCTGCCGCAACAGCGGATTCCGCTTCGGCGACCGCTGATTCTGCGGCGGCGACATCAGCTTCTTCAGACGAACAGTTGGGCGGTTCATAGTTGCCGTCCTCCTCATAACTGCCACTCGCTTCGCAGGCGGAAAGAGATGAACAAGCGGAGCTCAACTGCTCATTGGCCGAGGTGAGCTGCTCATTAGCCTGTTCCAGCTGTTGCCCGGCCTCCATCTCGGCTTCCATCGCAGCGTCCAGCAGTTGAGCACTGTTGTCAGCTTCCTGCTGCGCTTCGGCCAACTTGGCTTCAGCCGCAACAATCTGGGCCTGACAGGCACTCTCCATGGAGTCATAGGCCGACTGAAGACCGGCTATTGCCTCCTCGATGTTCTCAACTTGTCCAACTGATACGTGCGCCATTCTCCACCTTAACTCTGTAAATAATCTCTTAAACGTGAAGCCAGCGCGTGAAGATAAGGGACCTGTTCCGATGCGTTCGCCTCAAAATGAGAAAGCTGCTGCACCAGCGCGTTATAGTCCTCTTCAAAACTCGCTCGCTTTTCATCCTGCCAGGTATCTCCAAGGGCACCAAAGCTATGATTCAAACCGTTAACCGCTTCATTCAACGTGTCGATGAACTGCGTCAAAGACTGCGCGAAACGGTCAAGTTCATCAGGATCGCCAATTGCCTGCGGCATGATTTACCTCCAAATTTTTGTTTACCAGTAACCTTCATCGTCGGATGAAGCGGCCGCATTTCCGGTTGTCGCCGACTTAATACTGCCACCGTCAAGTTTTATCTCCGGCGATTCAGGTACTGCATTGGGATTGCTAGTTTTAGCGCGCATGGTTAAAGACATCGTCACCATTTGGAAAAATTGGTGGATATCTTTGGCCTCGCGGGCATCGAAAACTCGATTAGGAACGTCTTTCGCTAGAAATGGGGTTTTAGAAATAAATCGAGCCAATATCTTTTTGTCAGCATCACTACCAATTCCCATAGCCCAGCAGAAGCATTTTGAAGAACGCCCTTCAGAAATAAAATCCTCCAGAGGCCCTTCCCAACTATCATTCGGTTGCCCGTCGGAAACGAGGATAATAGTCGGGCGATTGGCGCGGGACGGAGTGGTCTCCTTGTCCTCGATCATGGCCTTGGCCATTTTGAGGGCGGTTCCCATCGGGGTCATACCGTTTGCCTGCAGACCTTGCCACTGCACCTGAGAAGCCTTGGTATAGGGCACTTGCAGTTCAACCTGATTGCCGAAAGTGATGACGGAGACAAGAATCTCGGTCTCCATCTTTTCTTCCTGCGCAAAGGTGTCCAGCATATCCTCGACAGCCTTGTTAAGGTTCTCGATTTTATCTCCGGACATACTGGAGCTGACATCCAGAAGCAGAACGACAGGAAGCGGTTTGGCGGTCGGGGTGGTGAACTTTTTTGGATCAAACATGGATCATCCTCCTGATTAATTTGCTGGTTTCAATTTCATACAATTCTCAATACTCGGGGAAAAACTCAGCAAGGTTTCTGCTCCCGACAAACACTTCGCAGACCAGTCGGCCGCGATCCACTTTGTAAGCGGTCCTGAGTTCAACCTGCTGCCCATGGATAAGCTTTGACAAAGCATCCTTCGCTTTCTGCCCTTTGGCGGTGTGCAGCTCCGGAGCATCGTAACCGGTGGGACGAACTCTGGTTCCGGTCTCACCGTTCCATTTCCACTCCGGTGACACCTCGAAGGTATCTCCGTCGATAATTGAAGTGACTCTGAATGCTGGCATCGTTGCTCCTTTTGCTTTATCAACCAATTGCGTTTCTTTCTACATCTGGTCTTTAGCAATCGGTGTGCCAAATAATTCAAAAATCTGTAAAATGCTGATATTGCAGGTATTACAAAATTTCTGTCATTGATAAGGCGTTGATTGTATTTCAACTCAGGTTGATGCATTTTAAACCCCGGGTTAAAGTTTTCGTTTTGTCTGATTCAAAAACTTGTGCACCGCCTGAGGGGTTACACCCAACATTCTCGCCGCTTGAGTCTGGTTGCCGTTTGCGGTCTCCAGCGCCCTCAAAATAATCTGTTTGCGGGCACTTCCGAGAAATTCATCCAGAGAAAATCCCTCGCAAGGCTCAGGCAAAGCATCTAATGGATCGGCATAGGTGACCGGTTCGGTAATCAACAGGTCCGATGCGTCCAGCACTTCCACACGGCTCAGCCTTACAGAGCGCTCGATGACATTCTCAAGATCCCTTATGTTGCCTTCCCAGTTGCGGGCCTGAAGACGATTGAGTGCATCGGCCGTGAGTCGGCGCTGTCTTTTAAGGGAACCGTTCAGCCGGTCCAGAATATGCAGCACCAGTTTCGGAATATCTGAACGCCGCTCACGCAGGGAGGGCAGTTTGATTTCGCCGACATTCAGCCGGTAATAAAGGTCTTCACGGAAATTACCTTTACGGATCTGCTTGCGGAGATCATGATTGGTGGCCGCAACGATCCGGACATCAACCGCATGCCCTTTGGTCTGACCGATCGGCTCAACGATGCCGTCCTGAAGGACCCGTAAAAGTTTCGCCTGAGCAGGCAGCGGCAATTCCCCGAGCTCATCCAGAAACAAGGTCCCTTTATTTGCGGCGTCAAACTTGCCAGTCTGATCGGTCACAGCCCCAGTGAAGGCACCTTTTTTATGTCCGAAAAGAATACTTTCAACAAGGTCCTCCGGGATGGCCGCGCAGTTGACTACTATGAAGGTGTCCTGAGGTCGGCCACTCAGTGCATGGACGTAGCGGGCAAACAACTCTTTTCCGGTACCGGTCTCTCCGGTAATCAGGATCGGAGCCAGCGATGAGGCCAGCATGGCTCCCATGTCGAGCGCCTTAAGCATTGTCGGATGATCCCCGACAATCCCGAGTTGTGTCCGGGCCGAATCCACATCAACCTCGTACTCATCAAGGGCGAAACTGGAGGATTTAAATCGGACCGACGGAAACTCGTCTGATGACAGGTCAATCTCGCTTACAGGGGGGAGATCCTTCGTTACAAAGCGTGGCGGCCTTACATGAAGGATCTTGGCTGGGATTTCGCCTGAAGATGCCAACAACACCCAGCAGGCATGCATCTGCGGTGTTCCCGATGCGACCGAGATATAGAAACTGGCCGGGCCATGCTCTTCCTGAATGGCATGCGCGTGCTGTTTCAGCCCGCCAAAGATATCCCGGTAGCTGGTCGGGTCCGACAGTTTCATATCCAGAACATGTACCTCACAGTCCGGATGCAATGCATTGATCACCTCCTTGGTGCTCCTGCTGATCTCCCGGGTGGTTGGCGTGTCAAAAAGAAATACATGCTCGAAACTACTGACGTTTAACAACGACAGGATCGGCCCCGGCTGTTCTTCTTTGTCTACCAGCCCTTTTGAATAGGGGTCGTGAAAGCCGGTAAATGTCAGCAGGATATTTTTCAAACTATTATTCTCCTTTTAACTCGCCATGGACGGCGGGTTTTCTACTGGCATGCTTTTCTTCTATTTCTTCGCACATGTATTTTTTCATAGTTAAGGGTAGCCTCCCAAGCATTTCATATAACGGTCAGTATAAAAGCAGTAGCCGGTTTACTGCACATAATTTTCGGATAGCAAGATACTTAATTAAATGCTAAAACAGTTCGAGTTTACACCCAAACCGTAATTGCTTTTATACAGTGTTGGGGGGCGTTGTATTTATTTCCATCTAACTGCAAACGCAATAATTAGTTTTACAACAAACAGAATTAGCATTAAGTGAACTATCGTTTGCATTTCACCAACTAAGAATGATATTGAAAGCCCAATCACCATCAAAAATGCACCGTAAACTCTTTGTCTCAAATGTTCTCTAATGCTATTAATAACGGTCATTGCTGTCAGCGTATAAACAGAAATTACTGCTATTCCAACCCAATCATTGGGGAAAAGCCAAATCAATACCAAAGGTTGAACTACGTGAAAAGCAATAAATACATATCGCATTTTCGGTTTTTCGATATAGTAATTATTAGTCCCTTCGGTAAAATTTGAAACTACACCACCTGCTAAATCCAATGCTAACAAACCGAGGATGATAAACTTAAATGGTTCTAAGGCTAAATCCCAGGCGAGTAACAATATAATAATAGTTGTAATTATTGCTGTGGTATAATTGATTAATAAATCAAAAACACTTGCTTGCTTACCGTGTAATTCGTGCAAGTATGAAGGAATCGAAACTTTTTTATCAAATGCTTTCATCATTCTATTTTTTTAATTTGTTTTACAAAGTTCGGAAGTTTATATGATTCTTCCTTTAACATTTGTTAAAAACGAGATGCATACTCTTGTTTATAGTTCTCAAAAAACTTACTCAACGCTTTATTACCGTATTTTGGAGCAATCATGTCCATTGATAATGTAGTAAGAAAAAACTCAACTGGTCCATAGATTTTTGATGAGGAAAATGTTCTAATTACAATTAAAATAATTTTTTTTATCCAATTTGGTAAATAGGTGACCTTAACTTTTTTTCCTAAAATATCAGAGGCTACGCTTACTAATTCATTATGAGAATATAAGCATGGTCCTCCAATAGTAAATTCAGTTTTATTAGTTCTTAAAATATTGACTATTTCAATGGCTAAGTCTTCACCATCAATAGGATTAATTCTATAGTTGCCTTTGCCAAATAGATATACTGTTCCCTTGCTTGCCATCTCTAAAAAATCACCTAAATCAGAGAAAAATCCATTTGGACGTACAATGCAGTAGTCAATACCCGATGTTTTTAAGTCAGTCACAAATTGTTCTTTTGCTTCACAAATTTTCAAATCAAGCATTTTTTCACCATTAAGCGATGCCACATAAATGAATTTTTTTACGCCTTCTGATATGGCTTGGTCAAGCAGGTTTTTGTTTGCCTGATAATCAACATCCCAATAGGTCAATCCATCTTTTTGTCGTGTTATTCCAATGGTTGAGATTACAATGTCTACCCCATCAAAAATTCCTTGAAGTGTATTGGCTTTAGTTACTTCCGCTTCTAATGTATGAATTGAAGGCAGTTTCTTAAGGCTTGCTTTCTTTCCTTTTCGAACTATAGCGATTGTATCAACCTGCTGCTCAGAAAGCACTTTTAAAATATGACCGCCCAAATAGCCCGTGCCTCCAGCTAACAAAACCTTTGTTTTTTTCATTATTTGAACCTCTAATTAGTGAAATAATGCAAATATCAAGGTTCGTTATCAGCATTCCTTTTACATTTGTTAAAAAAAGGAATTTTATTTCTTTTGTGTGCCTGCTCTGATTCGACTTAAACTAACTTGGCTTATTCCTAAGTATGATGCAATGTGACCGAGAGAAATTCTTTGTAAGATTTCTGGGTATGTATCTACAAGTTCGTGGTATCGTTGACTTGCATCTTTGGTTCTAAGGCTTTCGTAATATTGTGTCAATCTTAAAAGTTCATGTTGGTGGAATCTCGCTCCCCAGATAGACCAATTATGGTGTTTTGAATATAACGTATCCAAATCATCGAAAGATATACTTGCTATTTTTGTTTTATTTTCAGCTACTTTGATGAAAATGTTACTCTCTGACCGAGAATAGAAACTAATAACATCTGTAAAAGAATTACCTCCAAATTCATACCACAAAATCCTTTCAGATTCGTCATTTGAATAGGCGTATACTAAACCTGCTTGAATGAAGTATAATTTTCTACAGATAAGCCCAGGTCTGAGAATTACGTCACCTGCACTATATATATTGACGATGAAAACATCATCCGCAATTGCAAAGTCATCGTCCTTTAAGACATTTAATCTGGGTACTATTTCAGATAGCAAGTTCATTTATTCGGTTTTTCTGCAATGCCCCCCAACGTTTCGCCGCTTTGCGAAGGCGGGGATTTTTTAGCACTAAACTTCATTAGATGCGCAAAACTTAAATTTAGCACTTCACTGTCATAAAAGCACTTAATCCCCGCTTTTGCAAAACGGCTGTTAGCAGAAGTTTTTTGAGTTATTTTCATTTCTAAATTACCTATTCAAGCATTAATCGTGTATTTTGTAATCGTTGTCCTATGGTGTCGATATTTTTTTTATTTCTATAATAAATCAACTCTTCTTGAGAGAGATTCATTAACATTAATGCCCAATCGTACATATAAGGTTTTATTTTCCTATTTATGTACATACCAGCAATTGCTCCGCCAATACCACCAAGTACAGTACCAACACCAGGAAAACCAACGCTTCCAATAGCAGACCCAGAAGCAGCTACAACAGCAGTTATACCAAAACGGGAAAAAGCCATTATAGCTCTTAATCCCTGTACTCTTCTTTTATCTGAAATTTCAATGTCTTTAAAATCCTTTTTTACACGACTAAGTTCGTAGAGCAGTCGCATCCCCGCAATGATTTCACCAATAAAGGGTAAAATGTCAGCAATATCATCTGGAGCATCTATTCCATAATTAGCCATCAATTGTTCAATATTAGAAACCACTTCTTCAGTTAACTCTGAATTTGAAACGTCAACATTAATAAATTGTGAAGATAATTCAGATGAACTCTCAAGTATTTTTTCTTGAATTTCTGTGCTCGTTGCGAACATTACCTCAGGGTTTTCTAACATTCTCGCTTTTACATCTGCTACATTTTCTGCACCACCCATTTTAGCTTGAACCAACATTTCTTGACCATCTGGCCCTATACCTTTTAAATCCCAAACAGGTTGAGTGGGATTTTCCGCAATACTGAAAGCCCAGCCTGGATAAGTTTTCTCAAGTGATTCCTCCAGATTTATTTCAAATATTTTCCCCTTAATTCCACTAACTAATCCTTGAAAATTTGCTGTGCCCTCAGCGGACTCTTCTAAAGCTTTATTATAAAGACTTTGAGACTCAGAAAGACGTGTGTACTGACTAGCATAACCCTCAAAAACTGTATCATTTACATTTAATTCATTAAATGCATAAAGAGCACCTATTTCAGTTGCTATGCCAATTTCAATTGCAACGCCATCTTTCTTGATTCGCTCGGATTCATAAATGATGCTAGATAAATCATAATATTTATCACTACCTGGTAATTTCTTAAGTTCTTCAATGAATTTATTCGAGTTCATAGTTTAGGAATTAACGATAGCTACTATTAATGCGATAATTGAAATGACTAGAGCCAATAAATTGAATACGCTTGGTTTCACACTGACAATACCACTAAATTTATCCAATATTTCTTTTAATTTAAGTAAATCAGATTCATTAAGCCGTACCCTTTCTGAGATATTGTTTGTTTCATCTTTAACCAATTTGAGTGACCCATTTTGTTCACTTTTAATAGACTGAATTTTATTATCAAGCTCTTTTAAATTATTACTTGTACCCTTAATGAACTTGTTAATTTCTAGTTTTAAGTCTTTAATTTCAGAACTTAAGTTTAGATATTGAGAAGAGTTCTTTTGAGCTAGCAAATTAGCTTTTTTTATATGTTCGTGCATTTCCAAAACACGAGGAATTAGAGCTTGGTTAATTTTATCCTGCTCTTCCCAAAATCGAACTTTGTCAGTAATTTTTGGCCTGTCCATCTTAATATACCTATCTCTTGTTTTTTAATTTCTGCTAACGGTTCTCAGCTATACGCAGGCAGGGATTTTTACCACTGAACTATCAACGAAGAACTGAACTTCAAATATAGCACTTTCCTGTCCTACGAAGCACGAAACCCCTGCTTGCGTATAAGTGATGTTGTGCGTTCGGTGTTCTTTTTTCGTCTTGTTTTTCTTTGTCGTTTCTGACTTTGCGTTGGCTTTGCAAGCTCTTTGACAAAGCTTGGATTTGAGCGTTGGCTCGTGCGGCTTTGGCAATGTGCTTGCAAATAGCGTTGGCATTAAATCGGGTTCAGTCCTAACTCATTTAAATATTCATTGTGTTTGTCCGTGTTTTCTTTTATGCTGTCATTGATTGAAGTGATTTTTTTGTTCACGTCTGTCAAGTCTATTTGTACTTCGTCTTCTGATGTGCTTACATATCTTGAAATGTTCAGGTTGTATCCGTTCTTTTCGATTTCGTCCATAGAAACTCTACGAGCGTATCTGTCAATTTGCTCTGGTCGGTATTTGTAGGTTTCAACGATTTTTTTAATGTCATTTGGCTCGTCATCTTCGCCTTCTCTTAACGTGTTTTGTCGTTTGCCTTTTTCGTAATGTTCACTTGCGTTGATGAACAATACATCATCTTGTTTTTTGCATTTCTTTAAAACCAAAATACATACGGGAATTCCTGTAGAGTAAAACAAATTGGAAGGCAGACCAATAACCGTATCAATATGATTGTCTTTTAACAATTTGGTTCTGATGCGTTCTTCTGCTCCTCCACGGAATAAAACACCGTGAGGTAAAATGATCGCCATTGTGCCCTCTTTGCCTAAAAAGTGAAAACCGTGCAATAGAAAAGCAAAGTCGGCTGCTGATTTGGGTGCTAATCCATAACTTTTGAAACGGAAATCTTCTGCTAAGGTGTCGTTTGGTTCCCAACGCAAACTAAAAGGTGGATTGGCAACTATGGCATCAAACTCTATCTTTTTGCTCGGATTCATTTCATTGAGAATGTGCCATTGGTTTTCCAAAGTGTCTCCGTGGAAAATCTCAAACTCGGTGTCTTTCATTCCGTGCAACAGCATATTCATTCGGGCAAGGTTGTAGGTGGTGATGTTTTTTTCTTGTCCGTAAATTTTGCCTACACTTCCGCCACTGTCTTTGATTCGCTTGCGAACATTCAACAACAATGAACCTGAACCACAAGCAAAATCTAATACTTTGTTCAGTTTGTTCTTTTTGCCGCTGGTGGGGTCTTGACTGTCTAAAGTGACAATTTCTGAAAGTATGGTAGAAATTTGTTGAGGCGTATAAAACTCTCCTGCTTTTTTGCCTGAACCTGCTGCAAACTGACCAATCAAATATTCATAAGCATCACCCAATGTGTCTGAATCGGTAGAGAAATCGGCTATGCCTTCGGCAATTTTTTGGATGATAGTGCAGAGCTTTTTGTTTCGTTCGGTATTAGTTTTGCCTAATTTTTCAGAGTTCAGGTTTATTTCTGAAAACAAACCTTGAAAAGCACTATCAAAGGATTCGTCTTGAATGTATTTGAAGCCTTTTTCTAAGGTTACTAACAAATCACCGTCTTGGGTACGAGCCATTTCGCTGATGTTGCTCCACAGATAATCGGGTTTAATGACGTAATGCACTTTTCTACGCATCTGTTTTTCAAACTCGGCTACATCTGCTTCGTTGGCTTCATACCAAACCGATAAGGGTGTACGATTGTCTTTTTCGGGTAGATTGGGATAATCTGAACCCAATTCTTTTTTTGCAGATTCTTCGTAATTGTGCGACAAATACCGCATAAAAAGAAAGGAAAGCATATAATCACGAAAATCATCCGCATTCATTGCTCCTCGCAGGTTGTCTGCTATATCCCAAAGGGTTTTGCCTAATTGCTGTTGGTCTTTTTGTGTCATAATTCTCTTAATCTTTGGGGATTCTAAATTTGTATTTATCCATCAGCCGACTTAGCACATCATTAAATAGTTCAAAATTGTCTGGCACGGGTTTGTCAATTTGTTGGTAATACACATTTAAGTGTGAAAGTGCATTTACAATAAAGGCAACACGGTCTTTGTCGGTGATTCCAATTTGTTCCAAAACGAAACTGAATTGGCCAACACCAAGAAATGACGCTATATTTTCCAAAACTTGCCTTAACAAGGCGAAATGGTATGTGTAAACTTCTTTTGAATCAGCGGCTTGATTTAATATTTGAAGCAATCTCAAATGGTAAAGAAATACACCATTTTTTGTTTTTATCAATGATAAGTCTTCATTGTCGCCTTCAAGAATAAATTCCTTGTACTTTTTTGACTTGTCTCGATTTCTAAATTTATCTGCATTTTCACCTTTGCCAAGCATATCCGATAAAATTGTTAGAAAGCCAAAGTGATGGGATGTGATAATAATTTTCCGTTTCTCATATTCTTTTAAAATCAAATCGAATACGGTGTAAGCAGTAACATAAATATTGTGGTCGTCTAAACTGGAAACTGGGTCGTCAATGAAAAAGTGAGCATTTTGTGTATCTGCCCAACCTTCAACTTCTAACAAAGCTAAAAAGAAGCACCAAACGAAAATCCGTTCTTCTCCTCTTGATATTTTAATTGCTGTGCCTGTATCATCATTCCGATAGAATGTTACCGAGTCATATCCTTTTTCAAGGTCTTTATTTGGGTTAAAGAAAAAGTTGTATTTTCTTCTGTAAGGCAAAAGCTTTTTTTCTACGTCTTCCTCAGTCATTGAACTGTGAAGTCGATTTAAACTACTTGGCTTGATATCAAGCTTTATGTTTTGTTCGCCATTGTCATTGTCGTTATCCCAAACAAATAAATCTTCGCTAAACGCATTATAATAAACCCCAATGTGCTGTCCATCATCAGGTGTTTTGGTAATGTTCTTGTATTCAACACTAAGACGAGTTTTACCCGTTGCATTAAAAGCATAAATAAGAACGATATTCTCTTTAGTGTCTTTTAACTCTTGTGCTATTTCGGTTACTGTACTCATCTTCTAATCATTAATTTTAGGAAACAAGCCCTGCATCAAACCCTTTTTGTGCTGCTGCAATTGTTCTATTTTCTCCGTCTGTGCCGTGATAAGGGTATCTAAGGACGAAAGACAAGAAGCGATTTTTTGTTGTTCTTTTGTGTCTAATGGCATCAAAAAGGGGAAGCTTTGCACATCATCATTACGCAGATTTGTTTGCTTAACGCCATCATCAAAAGCCAAAAAATATGCGTTTCTATTCATAACATAGTATAGGAACTGACTATCACATTCAAATGAAGTTATCTTGCATATCCTTTGGTTAACGGTGTATTTATTTTCTTCATTAACATAAAAACATTTTGCAATAGCTCTTCCGTTGGGAATATCACTTAATACCATTAGAATATCTCCTTTTTCGGCTAGATAATATGCTTCATTACTAAATTTTGCTACTTCACCATCAGTGGATATAAATTTGGAATTAACAACAATATAGCTTCCATTTTCATCTATGTCCTTTTCGTGAGCTTTCCCATTTTCATAATTGGCTACTTCAGACAATACTTTCTCCACCCACTCCCCATCTTTCTCAAACTCCTTAAACCTAACCTTTGGCACTTTTTCTCCTTCTTGCGGAAAAAGGTTTTGCATCAAGCCTTTTTTGTGGTCTTTGAGTAAATCCAACTTTTGGCTATGGGCGGCTATCAAGTCATTAAGATTAGTTATAAAAGAAGATAATTTTTTTTGCTCCTTCGGTTTTGGAAATGGCAATTCAACTTCTTTTAATGCGTCTTTTGATAAATTGTTATTTTGACCTGTTCCAATAGAATTAATTTTCGAGTGAATTAATGGCTCTAACAAAAATTTGAGTGCTTCATTATCTTGTTTTTTCGGACTTATTTTCATTGTCCGTTGATTAATGAAGCCACTATCAGTATTCCAAATAAAAAAGTTAAAACCTGCTGCTCCCGTTAAACTCAATAATAAATCACCGCTATGTACCTCATATTTAGAAATATCTAAGTCCTTAATTTTACTGTTTGGCAGATAAACTTTTTCTTCATTTGAATTTTGATTGTTTATATCTGTAATTCGAATTACTTGCGTTGAATCTTCTTTATCCTTTGTGAAGTCAAAGGATGAAAATGGATAACCATCTTGTAAATCAAATTGGTTATCTATAGAATCATTTTCCCACTCTCCTTGATTTTGAAACTCAGGAAACCTTAACTCTGGTATTATTTTCATATCCTCACTCATAAGCTGCTAATCCTGAAATTTCACGCCCTTGGGCTAATTTTTTCAATTGCGGTACTAAGTCTGCCATCAAAGCCAATTCTTTTACTCTGCGTTCTTTCCAACTCAGTTCCAAGGGTGCTAAGAGGTCGGTCAGTTTTTCTCCGTCAAAAATCATTCGGTTCATTATCTTTTCTACAAAGGCTTTCAGTTCTTCGGTTTGCAAGCCGTGTTGGTGGGCAATGGCAGCCAATTCCTTTTCGTTTTTCTCTACCACAAAGGTGTCGTAACCTTTGCGTAAGGTGTCCTCATCTTGTCCGCTGTTCCAATCCAAACTATTGATGTATTCGGTCAAATCTTCCTGCTCGTCCATCAGGTTGGCATTGGCACTCAGCAAACTAATCACCTGTGCTTTGGTCATTTTTTGCTTACTCGGTTTCTTCTGCGTGCTGTCGGCAATCAGGCTCATTATATAGTCGTAATCAATCACGGCAGAAGCAAACAGCACAAATTCAAAATCCAATTGCTGTATTTCAGGCGGTGCTTGGTCGCCTTCTTTTTGCTGTATTTCCCGCAATTGCTTGGCGGTTTCTATGTACGAGCTACGGAACTCTTGCAAAGTTTCTTTGGGCAAAATGGCTTCAATCTGGGCTTGCTGTTCTTCGTCAATATCGGTGTATTGGTCTAATTGGGTTTTGAGGCGTTGCACTTCCTTAAAATTCTTTACAAAAGCAATTCGGGCAGCATCCCCTTTTAGGTTATAGACTTCCTGCGGTTCGTTTACCAAATTGTGTTCTTGCATAAAAATGCCCAATTTCTCAACGGCTTGTTTGTATTTGTCAATCACTACAGGTGCAGGGTCCACCAACCAAATTTCTTTGGCTTTGCCGTTATCTTCACCCGAGAACAGGGCAATGGCTGTATTTACGGCTTCTTGCTGTGAACGGAAATCTAAAATATTTCCATAAGGCTTGGTATCGTTCAGCACACGATTGGTGCGTGAAAACGCCTGAATCAAGCCGTGGTATTTTAGGTTTTTGTCTACATACAAGGTGTTCAGGTATTTGCTGTCAAAACCTGTAAGCAACATATCTACCACTATGGTAATGTCTATCTTGTTTTTGTGCGGATAGTCTTTGTTGGCGTATTTCTGGTCTTTGATGCGTCTTTGCACATCTTGGTAATACAAATCAAATTCGTTGATGCTGTGGTTGCTGCCATACTGTTTATTGTAATCGTCAATAATCAGTTTGAGAGCTGCTTTTTTCTCTTCAGGATTTTGTTTATTGTCCTCTTTTTCCTGCACCAAATCCTCTTGAATTTGCTGAATGTCTTTGTTGCCTTCGGCAGGTGGTGAAAACACGCAAGCGATATTCAAAGGCTCAAAATTTGGGTCTTCGGCTTGTCGCTGTATTTGAATTTCTTTGAAAAGCTGATAGTATTCTATGGCATTGTTGATAGAAGCCGTTGCCAAAGCTGCATTGAATCGCCTTGAATTGGTAGCAGCATTGTGCTTGTCTAAAATAGCTTCTACTACTGCCTGTTGGGCAATTTGTTCGCCTGGTTTAGCTTGATGTGTTCCTTTGCCTTTGAAATAGTCAATGTGAAACTTCAATACATTTCTATCATCAATGGCGTGGGTAATGGTGTAAGCGTGCAAACGCTTTTGAAAAATATCTTCGGTGGTTTTGTAAGATGCTTCTTCGCCTTCTCGTATTTGGTAGGTAGCGTTTTCGCTAAAAATAGGCGTACCCGTAAAGCCAAACAATTGAGCATTCGGGAAAAACTCTTTAATGGCTTTGTGATTCTCACCAAACTGCGAACGGTGGCATTCGTCAAAAATGAAAACCATTCGTTTGCCGCTCAGTGGCTCCAAGCGTTCTTTGTAGTTCTTTTTGTAAGTTCCATCCAACGCCAAGCCCAATTTCTGAATAGTGGTAACAATTACCTTGTCTGCATAGTCGGTAGAAAGTAAACGCCTTACCAAGGTTTCGGTATTGGTATTTTCTTCCACACTTCCTTCCTGAAATTTATTGAACTCCTCACGGGTTTGTCGGTCAAGGTCTTTTCTGTCCACGACAAACAAACATTTTTCAATATCGGGATTGTCCTTTAGCAAGGTAGATGCTTTGAAAGAAGTCAAGGTTTTACCGCTTCCTGTGGTATGCCATATATAACCGTTGCCTCTATTTTGGTGAATACAATCTACAATTGCCTTGACGGCATACACTTGGTAAGGTCTCATTACGAGCAATTTCTGTTCGCTCTCTACCAAAACCATATACTTGCTAATCATTTCACCAAGTGTGCACTTGGTCAGGAATTTCTCAGTAAAATCGTAGAGTCCGTTTATTTTCTTGTTGTCGATATCTGCAAATTCATACACAGGCAAAAATTGTTCATCTGCATTGAAAGCAAAATGTTGGTTCTTGTTATTAGCGAAGTAAAGCGTTCTACCGCCATTGCTCACAATAAACAACTGCATAAAGCAAAGCAGGGAATTTCCGTAACCGTTGCCCGGTTCGTTTTTGTAATCCACAATTTGCTGCATTGCTTTTCTATGTGAAATGTCTCCCTTTTTCAGTTCGATTTGCACGGCAGGTAAGCCATTAATCAGTAAAATGATGTCGTAGCGTTGATGGCTATTTTCGGTATTGATGCGTAATTGATTGATAACTTCAAAATCATTCTTGCACCAATCTTTGTTGTTTACTAAGGTGTAATGCAAAGGCGTTCCGTCTTCACGCTGAAAGTATTGGCGTTCACGCAAAAGTTTCGAAGCCATAAAAACATCAGGATTGATGATGTCTTCTCTCAATCTTAAAAATTCATTATCAGACAGGCGAACACGGTTTAATGCTTCAAACTTGGTTCTAAAGTTTTGTTCAAGTGTTTTTCTGTCGACTATGTCAGGTCGATAGATATATTTAAGCTCCGTGAGTTGCTTAATTAATGATTCTTCTATTTGATGCTCTTTAGTCATTATTCTTCTTTCAATAAATCTTTGGCATTAACGTCCAAAATTTTTGCAATACGGTATAAATCTTCAATGCTCGGTTGTCTCACGTTACGGGCGTACTCGTTAATTGTGTTGTAACTCTTGTCCAACTTTTTAGCAAGCCAAGTCTGTGAGATACCTTTTTCTTTCAGAACTTCTTTAATTCGGTTCATTCAAAGCCTAATTAATTTTTTACACGTCAAAGATAGTAAAAATACATTGCCTGATAGTGTAAATATTCACGGTTTTGTCGTGGGTGGGCAGGGGCAAGCTCTTTTGGTTTTTTTAGCGTTGGATTTCAGCGTTGGCAAAAAACCAAATGTGCTTGACCGAGCGTTGGTTTTTTACACTGACGCACAACTTGTTTATATACGCAATAAACATGCGTATATCATGCTGATTTGGAGTGATATGCGCATGTTTGTTGCACAATATTACAGTCCGAGCTGGTCAAGAGGATTGGGTATTTTTTGTTTGGTTTGCTGATTCACATGGGTATATAGTTCAGTCGTCTTACTGCTTTTGTGGCCTAACAATTCCTGAATAATGCGTAAATCCGTTCCGCTCTCCAACAAGTGTGTTGCATTACTATGTCGTAAGGTATGGACGGTTGCCTTTTTTTTGATCTTGCATTCTTTCAAGGCTTTACGAAATAGGGTTTGGATACTCGTGGTGGAATACATCCCACCAAACTGTCCTTCAAACAGATATTCGGCTGGCTTGTATAGTTTGTAGTACACGCGGAGTTGCTCCAGCGCCTTTTGTGAAAGGGGAATTTCTCCAATCTTACGTCCAAATTCTGCCGAGTAGTACAACTTCAGCGCATTGACTACCTGATTTTGGTATGACCGTGAGTAGCCTTTTTCGTAAGCATCCAGCCAACTACATCTTTTGTTGATTTAGGAAGGGGCGTAGCTTGG
>Ga0076930_100066_pt1 | contig 170518 bp, 150 predicted proteins | sample HotLakConsoUCCRE_FD_71149 | JGI IMG/M metagenome (GOLD analysis project Ga0076930, IMG submission 71149) | Hypersaline microbial mat communities from Hot Lake, Washington, USA - Hot Lake Consortium UCC-RE (version 3) (version 3) ...
AATATTTATGAATATCTTGTTTTTAATAGACCCAAGTTCTGTACACGATCAGAAATGGATTTCAAAATTTACTTCAGATATTAATAATAAATGTTTTTTTATATGCAGGAAAAATCATTATGATAAAAAGTATTTAAAATCCTTCGAGAAAAACTTTAAAATCACCTTTGCGGGTATATTTGATTATTTTTCTTATAAGAAAATTTTTAAATCCTTAAGACAGGTAAGCCAAATTAAGAGAATAATTAAAGAATATAATATTCAAATATTCCATATTCAGTATGCAGAACCTAATGCACTTTGGGCCCTCTTTAGAAATTATTTTAAGATCCCCATTATAATTACGTGTAGGGGTACTGATGTATTAAAAACCATCCCAGAGCATTTTTCTAAAGGAGGTTTATTTAACAAACTCATTTCTTTATCATATAAAAGGTCATTTCAAAAGGCAGATTGGGTGACATTTACTTCAAAAAGTCAATTGAAATCAGTTTTCTCATTCAGTGGAGAAATTAATAATGTATCAATAATTAGAACGGGTGTCGACCTTGAGAAACTTTTCTCTAACACTTCATCATCTTTCCCTAAGGAATTCGAAAAACCATATTTATTGTTCCCAAGATATTTAAAGCCAATATATAACCACGATTTTACTATTGAAGCTTTGAAATTGCTTCCTTCAGAATTGAAGAATAAATACAAAATGGTTTTTGTTGGGAAAGATGACGAGGAATTTAGTTATCAAAATGAATTGATAAAACAATTAAATGAAGATTTACTGATTGACTATATATTTTTACCAAAATTAACACAAGAAGGGATATGGGAATTATATAAAAAAGCATCATTAATTATTATGACTCCAAAATCGGATGGAAGCCCAGTAAGTGGAATGGAGGCAATTGCTCTTAATAAAAAATTAATATTAGGTCCATTAGAATATGATCGGGATATTTTTAGTGAACCAAATGTATTTTATTTAAACTCCTGGTCAACTATTGAACTTAGTTCTTTAATAGAATCTGTAATTCATAAGGAGGATTTAACTTATGAACCATCTTTGGATTATCTAGATAAAATTGATAATAAAAATAATATGTTGAAATTAGAAAAAATATATAAAAAGCTTATCGTTGAAATTTAAAAATAAGAACATACTCTTAATCTCTCCAGAACCTTGGGATCACATTTTTGTATCAAAACATCATTATGCTACAAACTTAGCTAAGCGAGGGAATAAGGTCTATTTCTTGAACCCCCCATCAGAAAGAAGTGAATGTGGTTCTACTGACTATAATAATGTATTTTCAGTTCATTATAGAGGTTTCATTTCAGGATTAAGGTTTTTTCCCTCCATAATTCAAAAGCAATTATTTAGAAAGAAATTCAATGAACTACAAATACAATGTCAAGTGCAATTTGACTTAGTATGGTCTTTTGATAATTCTGTTTTTTTTGATTTTTCAGCTTTACCTAAAAATGTCTATTGCATTTCACACATAGTTGACCTGAATCAAGATTTTCAATTTGCAAAGGCAGCTAGAACTGCTGACTTATGTATTGGAGTAATCGATAGAATTGTAGATAAATTAAAAATTTACAATAATAAATCATTTAAAATAAAACATGGTGTAAATTTTAATGAAAGTAATAGGAGAAATATACGATTACCTGGTAATAACGAGGTAAAGGCATTGTATGCCGGAAACTTGGATATGAAGCATATAAATTGGAGTGTTTTATATCAGACTATACCAAAATTTGAGAATAAAATTGATTTTATTTTTATTGGTGACAATCATAATATTTTCAGTAACGAAACAAAAAGAGAAGTAAAAAAATTGAAGAATGCTTATTTTATTAGCAGAGTTAAAAGTGAAGAATTATTAGATTTATTGCAAAATGCAGATATTTTGTTTTTATCATATTTAAGCAGTTATGATCATGATTGTGCCTTTCCACATAAATTGTTTGAATATCTCTATACTGGAAATTATGTCATTTCTAATTGGATAGAGACTTACAAAGATATTATTGATGAAGTTGATATTTGTATTTCCAGAAACCAGATTGAGTACTTCAACTGTTTTCAGCATGCTTATAAAAAATTGATTGAAAATTCAAAAAGCTTTAATTATAAAAATTCAGCGTTTGCACAAAAGCATTCTTATCAAAACCAGATTACCAAAATAGAAAAGATAATTGAGGAAGATATTAATAATAATAGGCACTAGGCCAGAAGCAATAAAATTATTACCACTTTGTATTGTTTTAAAGCAAGTTGGCTTTAAGGTTTTAGTATTAAATACTGGACAACATAGGGAGTTGCTTAATCCCTTATGGCAGATATTTAAATTGAAACCTGATTTCAATTTAGATGTAATTAAGGATAATCAATCTCTATCAGATTTGTCTGCTGAACTACTAAGAAAAATAGAAAAGATAGTTAAAAAGACAAGCCCTGATTATATTATTACTCAAGGAGATACCACATCATGCCTTATAGGTTCATTAGTTGGTTTTTACAATAAAGTAAAAATTGTACATGTTGAAGCTGGTTTGAGAACTTATGATATGAGTTCACCCTTTCCTGAAGAACTAAATCGTAGAGTGGTGTCGCTAATGGCAGACATCAATTTCACACCCACTGAACAGTCATTTCAAAATTTGTTAAATGAAAAAGTTAGAGGAGAAATTATTAAAACAGGAAATACTGGAATAGATGCTCTAATTATGACACTAAAGGAGGTCAGGAAAAAGGAAAGCACATATTTAAAAAAATTTGAAGCAGTTTTAAAAAGGCAAAATATATTAATTACGGGCCATCGTAGAGAAAATCATGGTGAAAGATTTGATGAAATATTTGTAGCTATAAAAGAATTGGCTTTGGAAAACCCACAGCTATCTTTCATCTATCCAGTCCATTTTAATCCTAATGTGAGGAAACAAGTTAACGAGAATCTAAAAGGAGTAGAAAATATCAATTTAATTGAGCCTGTTAATTATGACGAGATGATATTTTTGATGACTCAATCGTATATAATAATGAGCGATTCTGGTGGTATTCAAGAAGAGGCTCCTTCCTTATGTAAACCAGTGATTATATTAAGAGATACTACTGAAAGACCAGAAGGAGTTCAAGCTGGTTGTAGTGTTTTAGCAGGCTACAAGAAAGTGTTAATAAAAGAAGTGTTTTATAGCATATACAATGACGAAAATAAATATAATTATATGGCTAATATTAAGAATCCATATGGCGATGGAAAAACCTGTAATAGAATAGCAAAATATTTATTAAATCATAATGTCTAAAAATTTACTTTTTGTATCAATAGCATTCCCTCCTAAGAACGATCCAGAATGTGTTCAAGCTGGTAGATATGCATTCTATCTGAAGAAAAATTTTGATTGGAATATAACTATAGTAACTTCTAAAATTCCGACCCTTTTTATGCCTTATGATGAATCATTAGAAAGATTTTCAAAGGATTTTAGATATATAGAAATTCTAATTTTTGAAAATAAATATATTAATAAGCTTATATCTATTTTTATCCCAAAATTACTTAACCAACCTGACTCTAAATTTTCTTTTTTTAAACAATGGAAAAGAGTAATTAAAAAATATGACAAGCCGGATATTATCTATTCACGCTCATTCCCTTTAAGTTCTGCATTAATGGCTCTTAAATTAAAAGAGCATTACAATGTGCCATGGATCATGCATTTAAGTGATCCTTGGGTTGAATCACCCTTGCATGGTATGAAAAATAAATACCATAGATTAATGGAGATGAAATGTTTTGAAAAAGCAAATTATATATCTTTTACCACAAAGGAAGCCCTTGATTTATATGTAAAAAAGTATCCTGATTTCGAAAAAAAGTTCTTTGTTAGTACGAATGTTTATGAAGATATATCCATAAATCCCGTTTCGAATCAAAGGCACAATGAATCAAAATTAAAAATTGTTTATACAGGAGGTCTAGCAAGCACAAGAACTGCAAAACATATTTTAGAAGCATTGTCAAAGGCAATTGATATTAAGCCTGAATTAATGAACATTTTTGAATTAGTTTTTGCTGGAGATGTTGATAGAAATAATTTGAATTTATTCAAAAAATATAAATCAATTAGAAATCTAAAATATTTGGGGCCAGTCACTTCAAAAGTAGCAAGCCAATTACAAGATGAAGCAGATTTTTTAATAGTAATTGATAGTAAAATAAGGGAAAAAGACAAAAATGTATTCTTACCATCAAAGTTGTTAGATTATGCTTGTAAAGTGAAAAGAATAATAGCTATTACTGATAGTAAAAGCCCAACAGCAAAATTTATTGAAAAGTATGGAGGAAAGTCCTTTTATTTCGATGATGAAACTGCCTTAGTAAATTTTTTTTTAAACATAGATAATTATAAGGATATAGAACCTACTAGAGTCCCTCAAGAGTTTTCAATTTCATTTCAATCTAATATACTTAATAGAAAACTTATATCATTGAAAGGTATTTAAAATGAAAAGGGTATATCATGTGCTATAACCTTTTATACATAGGCTATTGGAATTTGGATGATCCATTAACCCAGTCCACTATATTTCCCAACTTAAAAATTTTAAAAAATTTAGATGAAGTTGAAGATCTTCATTTTTTAAATACACAAAGAGAAGCACCTTCCAAGTTTTCTCAAGTATTTTTAAGTGAATTAGGAGTCAATTATAATCCTATTTTTAGTAAAAATATTAAGCCTAATTTGCTGAATAAGATTAATGATTTTAATTATTTCCCAAAACAAATTATCAAATATTCTCATGAGAAAAATATTAATTTGATAATTGCTAGAGGGGCTCCTTCCGCAGTTTTAGCATTTAAGGCTTCTAAAGTACTTAAAATTCCATTTATAGTAGAGTCCTATGAACCTCATGCCGATTATATGAAGTTTTCTGGAACATGGAAAAGTTATGATCCTCGTTACATATTTCAAAAAAAATGGGAAAAACAGGTAAAATTAAAGGCTCAGAACATACTTACAGTTTCCAATAACTATAAAAAGCATTTAGAGAGCGAAGGAATAAATTCAAATAAAATAGAGGTAGTTCCTTGTGTAGTCGATTCAAATCAGTTTTACCCTGATAAGCAGATTAAAATAAAAATGCGAGAAGAGCTAAATATCACGAATGGGGCTATTGTGGGGGTTTATGCAGGGAAATTTGGTAATTTATATTATGATAAAGAAGCTTTCAAACTCTTTAAGGAAGCCTATGATTATTTAGATAATTTCCACCTTTTACTTTTGAGTAATGAGGAAGATTCATTCATCAGTAAAAGATTAAAGGAATTCAATATCCCTAAAAAAAGGCTTATAAAAAAATTTGTGAAGCATTCAGAAATGCCTCGTTACTTAAATGTTGCTGATTTTGCTTTTGCAACTATCAAAAGTATAGAAGTAAGTAGGTTTCAATCTCCTGTGAAAATAGGAGAATATTGGGCTTGTGGTTTACCCATTCTATTATCAAAGGGCATTGGAGATGAGTCAGATTTCATGGAAAAGGAAAAAGGAGGGATTTTAATAGAGAATTATACAGAAGAGAATTTAAAAGATGTGGTTAAACGACTAAAAAAATTATTAGATTCTCCATTGCCACCTTCACATTATAGCGCAATAGCGAAAAAATACAGAAACTTTAGTCAGATTGAATCTACCTATAATAAAGTTCTACCACAGTGAATAAAAACACAAAAATATTAGTTACAGGTGGAGCAGGGTATATAGGTTCTCATTGTATTTTGAAATTGTTAGAATTGGGCTACAATAATATAATTTCAATAGATAACTTCTGTAATAGTACAAAAGATTCACTAAAGAAAATTCAAGAATACACCAAAAAGGAAATTCATAATGAAAATCTAGATCTGAAGGATAGTAAAGCTGTTAAAGAATTTTTTAGTATTCATACTGATATAACAACAATCATACATTTTGCTGCACTAAAAGACCCATTTGAATCTATTAACAATGCTCAGGCTTATTATGAAAATAATGTGGGCGGATTAATAAATCTGATAAAGTATTCCGCCTTTACAGCTGTAGATAAGATTATTTTTTCTTCTACTTGTGCAGTATACGGAGAGCCCATTTCTATTCCAGTAAGTGAAATACACCCTATTAATCCTTTGAATCCATATGCTAATTCTAAATGGATATGTGAAAATATTTTAAGAGATACGGCTATTGAAAGGAATCTTAAGGTCATTTCTTTAAGATATTTTAATCCCATCGGATCTAATTCAAAATCAGGTTTAAAAGAATACTATAATGATAAATCAGGTAATATCATACCTCAACTAATTAAAGTCATTAAGGGTGAAATGAGTGAATTTCCAGTATATGGAGATGATTTACCAACAAAAGATGGGAGTGGCGTTCGTGATTTTATACATGTAGATGACTTAGTGGAGGCACATATTTCTGCAATGGAATTTTTAAACTCAAAGTCAGGTTCTGGTATTTATGATGTTATTAATGTAGGTAAGGGACAAGGTATTTCAGTTTTCGAATTATTATCAGAATTCAATAAGCAGTTAGGAACAAGAATAAAATTCATAATAAAAAGTAAAAGAAGTAGCGAAATAGCTGAAATCTATACAGATTCTTCAAAAGCAAATGAAATATTAAATTGGAACGCCAAGATTAATTTATCTAAAATGGTTAGGGATACCTTAGTAGCAAATGAATTGATATCTTAATGAGAAAGATAATATTATTCATATTGTGTTTTTGCTTTTTTGAATTATGGAGCCAATGCCCCACACCAGATTTCACAATTGATTCTGATTATTGTATTGATGAAAATATAGAATTAAGCTATTCTGGCACTAATAAAATTAGGTGGTCATTTTGTGAGTCAGATTTAACCAGTTCAACTTTACCAACGGAAATCATTGATCAATCTCCTAATGGAGGTAGAATCTATGGAATTGAAATTATAAAATATGATGGAAATTATTATGGGTTCTATGTAGGAAGGTCTAATAAAATTTATAGAATAGATTTTGGGTTGATTATTGATGAATCTTACACTATTATTGAGCTTACACCAATCAATAGTAACTTACTTGATCAGCCAATAAACCTAAAAATAAACCTAAATAATGCTGAAGGATTTATAGCAAACTTAGGTGATAGAAATGCATTAAGATTAGATTTTGGCGGCAATATCTTAAATGATTCCCCTGAATTATTTGTATTCAAAGACCTTCCTTCCTACTCTATCTTTGACATTGAAAATTTTGAACTGGACGGGAATAACTATATCGCAACTTCAGCCTTTTCATCAAGTCTTATTAATATACTTAAGGTTGAGAATGATGGGAGTAGTACAGATGTCTTTAGTTTTAATGTTACGGGAGCATCAGATTTGAGATATTTAAAATTTTATAAGGAATGTGAATCAATATATATATTTACCTCGGACTTTGCACAAAATAAAGTTTTTAGGACTAAATTAAGCTCCGATTTGACATCAGTTGTAAATCAGGGCTCAATTGCAGATATTACCAATTCACTAGACCTTTCATTCGCAAATACATACAAAAACAAAGTTTTAATTGCTCAAACAAGACAAGGAAATATCTTTAATATAAACTTTGGAGAAGACATAGAATCTAATCCTATTGTAAGTGAAATAATTGATTCAAAAATAAATAAGAGTGAGGTCTTCGGTCTTACTAGTTTTCAAAAAGAAGATAGTTTAGATCATTATGCTTTTGTTTTGGAATCAAATGAGCGAAAATTCTTTCAATTAAATTTCAATAATGAATGTTTTGCATCAATAATAAAATCTACAAATAATGAAGAAATTGTAAGTTTTTCTGAATCAGGCCAATTTCCAATCACTTTAACAGAATTTGATGACAATGGAAATAGTAGTTCAGTTACTAAAGAAGTTACCATTGCAACTGACAAAGCTCCAACAGGCCAAATTGTTTTAAATGATGCCTATTGCATAACTGATAATATCAGTTATACTTTTAATACTTCTGATGACATCAATACTTATAATTGGGACTTTGGTGATACTAACAATAGTCCTGATGAATCACCAACACATCAATATGCATCTAATGGGGAATACGTTATAGCCCTAGAAGTAGAAAGTGCAGAAGGCTGTCCCAATATTTTTTATGATACCTTAACCATTTTACCTGAGCCGCAGCCTGAATTTTCCACGCTTGATACGGAGTACTGTACTTTTGAATCCATTGATTTTAGCAATGACACGCCTTTTGATTTTGGAGAAAATGTACTGTGGTCATGGGATTTTAATGGGGAAGGCAGCAGCACGGAAGAAAATCCTTCCTTTGCTTTTGAGACGGCAGGAACCAAAACCATAATTCTGGAAGCCAATGTATTGGGCTGCGTAGAAACTTATCAATCCACCTTGAACATTATTGACGGACCACAGCCTGATTTTGAGTATGATCAAAACTGTATAAACGAAGTCATACAATTTACCAATTTAAGTTCGGGAACAAATATTACCGGGTATGAATGGGATTTTGGCAATGGACAGAGCAGTACGGAAGAAAACCCACAAGTGACTTATACCAACCCTGGTGATTACACGGTGGAGCTGATCGTAAGCAATGCCAGCGGATGTGAAAATACCACTACCCAAAACATTCAAATATTTGATCAGGTCGTGGATAGTATTTATGCAAGTGAAGCTATTGAGAACTTACCATTTGAAGTAGGGATTGATTGGATCAATGAGTTTGACAGCACTCAAAACCTAAACTATCAATGGGTCATTAATGGTGAAGTGCAAACGACTGATACCGCTGAATATACATTAGGATCAGGATCCTACACAGTGAATTTAGAAATTACGAGTGCAAGCAATTGTGTTTTTAGTGTTTCGAGAACCCTTGAAGTGCAAGCCTCTGAAAGCCCTACTCCAGATTTTAATTTACCGGCTGAGGTTTGTTTAGGAGAGCAGTTTGAATTGGCAAACACATCGGTTAATGCTGATAGTTATTTATGGGATTTTTGTACTGGTAATTTTAGCGAAGTTCCTGTGGCTAGTGAATTTTCAAGTGATAATCCTTTTAGTACAACAAATCATATTAAAATTTTCCGAGAGGATGGTGCTATTTATGCATTTGTACCTTCAAGAGGCACATCAAATGTTTATAGAGCCGTAATTAAAGAAGATTTAGAAATGATTGAACAATTCGAACCGTTAATAGTGGAAGGGACAAACATCAGTGGCCCAATAGATATAGATATTGTCAAAATTGAGAATAATTATTTCGGATATGTTATTGATTTCGATAATAGGCGAATTTATAGATTAGATTTCGGAAATTCATTAGCAAATCAGCCTGAATTTGAGGATTTGGGTCAATTTGAATTTATGAATGGGGCATATGGTATTGCTGCAATTGAAGAGAGTGGCATTACTAAATTGATCATAAGTAATTTCAGCAATAATAATCTGGGAATTGTTAGCATAGATAGCGAAGAAAATATTGAAGTAGAGACAATAGGATTAGGTGATAGTGGTAGAGGAGTTGATTTATTCGTAAGTAATGGTAAATTTTATGTCTCTTTAGCAATTGCAAATTCAGGAATTATTCGATTTTTTGATTTTGGTAATTCTATTAATAGTACTAGTACAAACACCTATGATATCGCAATTGATGAGTTATCAAATCCAAATCATGTCAAATTATTTGAAGAAGGTGGTAGTTTACAAGCATTAGTATATGCGAATAACTCAAATATAGCAAATTTAAATTTTGGAGACTCATTTAGTGAAAATCCATCGATTACGACCTATGGTAATGTAGGTGTTTTAAATACCAATGTCAGAGGCTTTGATATTTTTCAAAACAATCAATCAAACTGGAAAGCATTGTTTATTGAAACCAATGGGAATTTGAAGCGCGTTGACTTTGATAAAGATTGTGGAGTGACCAATTCATTAAGCCATATAGATCAACCTCAAATATCCTTCTCCCAACCCGGCACATACCCCATCACCCTAACCGCCTTCCACCCCAACGGAACCTCAGCTTCCATCACCAAAGATATTACCGTAAGCGAAAACCAAGCGCCTGAAATTGCCTTTAGCACAGGCGAAAATTTATGCGTCACTAACCCCATTCAATTTGAAAGCCAAACGGAGGCCGAAATCAGCAGCTATTTATGGAATTTTGGGGATGGGGAGAGCTCCACAGAGGTCAATCCAGCACACCTTTTTAGCAGTGCCGGAGAATATGTAGTTCAGCTGTCCGTAACCGATACGGCAGGCTGCACTAATCTTTTTCAAGATAGCATTAGCGTTTATGCAGAGCCACAGCCAGCGTTTCAAGTTAGTGCACAAGGCAGTATATGCTCTCAAAAGCCGGTGATTTTTGAAAATACAACCAATTTGCCTACCACCGCTACATTCCAATGGGATTTTGGAGATGGGAATACATCAACAGAAGAAAATCCAGAACATATTTATGCAGCCGAAGGACAATTCATTGTCAATTTCCAAATTGAAATGGCAGGCTGCTTGGTGGAGAAAAGCGATACGATTTTAGTGAACCCTGGCCCTTTAGTTGATTTCAATTATAATGACGATTGTTTTGGCCAAGTAGTCAATTTTGAAAACAGCAGTACAGGCGAATTCTTGCAAAGTTTCCAATGGAATTTTGGCGATGGCACGCAGTCTACCCAAACAAATCCTAACCATAGTTTTGATTCTGCCGGTACTTATCAAGTGCAGCTTTCTGCTTTTACCAGCAATGGTTGTGATTATACTTTTCAGAAGGAGGTCATAGTCCACCCCGTAGCCACAGTAGCCTTTGAATCTGAGGTAGGCTGTGCTAATCAACCCCTTCAATTCAATGAGGAGGTGGTGTTGCAACAATCCAATATCACCGATTATTTTTGGGATTTTGGCGTGTCGGGTACTTCTTCTGACGTATCTACTGAAGCCAATCCACAATTTACATTCCCATCAGCAGGCAGCTATCAAGTGCGTTTGCAGGTAACCACTGCGGATGGCTGTACTTCTTCAGGCACTCAAACCGTATTAGTCAATGCCTTGCCACAGCCAAGCTTTACCTATGAAGATAATTGCTTGAACAATGCCATTTTATTCAGTCCTGAGAATACCGAAAATATTATTGCCCATTTCTGGGAATTGCAAAATGCAACAGGCGATGTGGTTTTTACTGCCCAAACCGAGAACTTTTCTTATGCATTCCAAAACCCAGGCACTTATCAACTGCGCTATCGTCAGCAAAATGAAAACCTTTGCAGCAACTCCATAACCGAAACGGTCGAGATTTTACCACTTCCTGAACCTGATTTTCAAGTAGGGAGTATTTGCACAAATGAAGCGATTTTCCTAGAAAACTTAACGGATTTAAGAGGCAATACGGTAAAAAGTTATACATGGAGCATCAATGGAGCCATTATTTCCACTGATTTTCGTCCTCAACATACTTTTGAAGAAAGTGGAGATTATCAAATAGCACTACAAATAGAAACTCAAAACGGCTGCATCCAAACAGAAGAAAAAACAGTTACCGTTTCCCCATCTCCGGAAGCCTTTTTCGAACTAGAACAAACCCTAGCCGCCTTTCCCTACACCCTCAACCTCAACGCAGAGGAGTATCCAGCATCAAGTCTCGAGAATAAAGATGAACAAAGCACAAATTTAGCTAACCGCACAGTCCCAGTTTCCCCTTTGGGGACTAAGGGGCTATCAACTTCCCCTTTGGGGACCGAGGGGCTATCATCCAACACCCTACTTCCATCTTCCAACTTGCCAACCCGCCAACTTGCCAACTTGCCAACCTATACCTGGACTCTAAATAACGACACCATCTCCACCACCGCCCAACTCAACCACACCATCACCCAACCCGGCACCTATCTGCTCGGCCTAATCCTCACCAATGAAGCAGGCTGTAGCGATGCATATTACGAGCAAATCAGAATCCGAGAGCCTAATTTAGACATTGCTTTAAGTAATTTAAGAATCACCCAAGATCAAGATTTCACTGGCTTCATTTTAAATGTCAGTAACAGAGGGACCTTAGTACCCGAAAGACTGGATTTAGAGATTGATTTAGGCAGTTATTCCGTTACAGAAACCATAGAAGAGCGACTTTTACCAGAGGATAATCGAAATGTTTCATTAAGCATAAAGTTAACAGAAGAGCAAATAAGAGGCTTAGCAAAAATTTGTATCCGAGCCATTCCGCATAATGCGGCAGCGAATGAGACTAATGTAAACAACAATAGAGTTTGCACCAACATAGAAAGCGGCCTAACCATTATGGAAATCTATCCAAATCCTGCTGCCACGCAATTCACATTGCCAATAATCATCCCTGAAAATGCCAGTCTCAGCTTAAGTTTAGAGCAAAGCAACGGACAAAATGTAAAAACCTTTTCCTATGATTTAGAAACCGGCTATCATGAAATCAAAATAGATCGAGACAATCTCAAAGCCGGCATCTACTTCCTCCGCATCCGCTACCAAGGCCAAGAAAAAGTCAAAAAGATTATTTTTCAATAGAGTACTCTGTTTCTTGATAGCAGATGGTTTAAGCGTCCGAGTGGATCTAGAATATTATCTGCTTATAGTACATTATTCAGCCAGCAGTCTGACGGTTGTAACCGTCTGACTGCTAACAAGGATTGGTATTTTTACAGCCATGTCACTAATTCTAGCTTTTGAAGGGTAACGGTCAGACGCTTTGTAGTTTTATTTTGGCTTTTATTAGTTGATGACCATTGGTTTTTGCGATAAGATGGGAATCGTCAGACCGTATGTACACTTTTTTGGTAATGGAGTGTCTTTATGAGCAAAAGTTTGTATTTCATATTTAAAAATCGCCAGAGGCGGAATTAGTTTCCACCAGCCGGAGGCAGGCGGAAGGGGATGCTTATCATTCATAATTAATTTTACTCTATCGCCTGCATCTTGCTGGCGATGGCTAATAGTTCCTCTGGAACTGAAGAGCTTATAGCACATTATTCAGCCAGCAGTCTGACGGTTGTAACCGTCTGACTGCTTAGAAGGATTGGCATTTTTACAGCTATATCATTAATTCTAACTTTTGAAGGGTAACGGTCAGACGCTTTGTAGTTTTATTTTGGCTTTTATTAGTTGATGACCATTGGTTTTTGCAATAAGATGGGAATCGTCAGACCGTATTGACACTTTTTTGGTAATGGAGTTTCTTTATGAGCAAAAGTTTGTATTTCATATTTAAAAATCGCCAGAGGCGGAATTAGTTTCCACCAGCCGGAGGCAGGCGGAAGGGGATGCTTATCATTCATAATTAATTTTACTCTATCGCCTGCATCTTGCTGGCGATGGCTAATAGTTCCTCTGGAACTGAAGAGCTTATAGCACATTATTCAGCCAGCAGTCTGACGGTTGTAACCGTCTGACTGCTAAAAAGGATTGGCATTTTTACAGTTATATCATTAATTCTAACTTTTGAAGGGTAACGGTCAGACGCTTTGTGGCTTTATTTTGGCTTTTATTAGTTGATGGGCATTGGTTTTTGCAATAAGATGGGAATCGTCAGACCGAGATCAATCATCCACTCATCTTTCAAGCGTCCGATTGGGTCAATAGCGGATTAATATTTCGCCCTTTCAGGGCTTGGGTGATATATTAAACCGTCCTAAAAAAGTTTTTAGATTTATTTCTAAGCCCTGAAAGGGCGAAATACCTTAGGATTTCATGATTAACCTTGCGTAAAACTTTGCGCCTTCGCGTCTTTGCGTGAAATACCAAAAGCCTTAGGTTTTCCCATGCGATTCCCCCATCGGGGGTTAGGGGGGCTACTTCATCAAAAACCTTATCATCTTCATACTATTCTCATCAAAAGGCGGATACTTTTTCCTTAAATCAAACCACGTACCCGATTTCAATACCGATTTTTCATTAGAAAAGGCCATAAAGCCCGATTTTCCATGGTAACTGCCATTTCCGCTATTCCCAACTCCACCAAATGGTAACTCCGGATTGGCCAAATGAACAATCGTATTATTCACAGATCCACCACCAAATCTTACCCTATCCAGAAAATAATCCTCCGTCTTTTTATCAGAAGTAAAAATATAGAAAGCTAAGGGATCAGGATTTTTTTGGATAAATTCTACGGCTTCTTCATTGGTTTTATAAGCGTAAACAGGGAAAATTGGGCCAAAAATTTCTTCATGAAACAAAGAATCCTTTTCAGTGATTCCTTCAATAATAGTCGGTTCTATTTTCCTTTTCTCATCGTCAAAGGCCCCACCATACACCACTTTTCCTTCCTTTAAATAAGTTTTTAACTTATCATATCTTTTTTGATTTACGATTTGCGCTAAATCTTTACTTTGAGTAGGAGATATTCCATAAAACTGCATTATGGTAGCTCTGAGCTCATCTACAAACTCATCCTTTATTTTTTCATGCACCAATAAATAATCTGGGGCCACGCACGTTTGTCCTGAGTTAATTAATTTCCCAAAAACTATCCTACGTGCTGCCACAGTTAGGTTGGTTTTCTGGTCAATAATAGCAGGAGATTTCCCACCTAACTCTAACGTAACCGGCACCAATTGCTCAGCCGCCATCTTGGCTATTATTTTCCCTACTGGCACACTTCCTGTAAAAAACACATGATCAAAACGGTGATTTTCCATCAACTCTGGAACTACTACTTTTCCTTCACCCATTATCACGGCCAAAAACTCTTCTTTAAAATACTGAGGAATTAAAGTGGCCACCAAATTTGAAGTATGAATCGTTTCTTCAGGGGGCTTTATGATACAGGTATTTCCTGCCGCTATGGAAGCAATTACCGGAGCAAGCAGTAATTGAAAAGGATAGTTCCATGGGCCTATTATTAAAGTAACGCCTTTGGGTTCATAGATAATTTTACTTTTAGAAGGGAAATGAATCAGTCCGGTACCCACCTTTTTAGGCTTCATCCACGACTTCAAATGCTTTAAGGTAAAATTAATTTCATCATATAGAAAGCCTATTTCTGTAACATAGCTCTCGAAATTTGGCTTGCCAAAATCTTTTGATAAAGCCGACATAATATCTTGCTCATGAGCTTTTATCATGTCTTTCAATTTCAATAATTGAGATTTTCTAAAATCGTAGCTTTTGGTAGCCTGTGAATTAAAAAATGCTTTTTGCGCTTGAAATACAGCGGATTGCTTATCAAGAGGAGTGTTTACTACTGTCGGGGCGTCTTTCATTTTGTTCGATTTACTATCCGTTTAGAACAGTCAATTTATCATTTTAATTCTAAATTCGGAAAATCAGAGGAATTTTAGTTTCTCCGAATACCTTCCATCTTACAAAAGCCATAGAATCTTTTTTCATGGTTCAAGCGTCCGCATCTGGTTCAAGCGTCCGCTTGGAACTAGTTTGCTCTAAGCCGAATTTTTTAATTTTAATCTAACAAGCACAAACGGGCGCTGGTGCGAGCTTCCCAGCTCGTACCTTCTACCACAGTATCAACTGGAATATAGATCTCAACTTCTTGTTCCCCCCAGTTTCTCGCAGCCTCTTCATCCAAACCCATATAGACATCTATTCTCCGAGTCCATCTTTTATTCATCTTATCCAGTACCGTATAAGTGCCTTCAAGTCCTTCGATTTTAACTTCAGAATTATGATCTAAAAGATCTTCCTTCAAAAAGTCTCTTGAAATTGCAATGGCTTTCATTCCAGGTTTCAGGCTGTCACCCCAAGCAGCAACTGCTGGATTTCCCTTTTTAGTTTGAGCCTCAACAGAATTATAAGCCGTTGCAGTAACCTTGATAGTGTCATATTTAATGATTTGGCTTTGCTGTTGTCCTTGTTTTTCAGAATTACAGGCCATAAAAATTGAAACCAGCAGAATTGTTAAAATTACTTCTTTAAAATAATTCATCATTAGGCAGTCTTTTTCCTATCTAACAAACGAATTTTGATGATGAAAGGATTTTATTGCTTTTAGCAAATTGGGGTTTGCTTTAGAAGTTTCTAGTGTACAAAAAATGCTTGTTTGCTAAAAACAGCTTGCAAGTGCTTAAAAACTATTTCCCAATAATGATCCATAAAATGATCTATTCAATATATTTTTAATGGGATCTGTTTTTGATAAAGCGCTACTAAAATGAAGGTCTAAGCTTTCAAATTTATTTTACCGCTAGAGCTTTCCAAATCGTATCTCAACCCTTAAAGACGTGAAAAACTATGAAAATCTTATGAATCTGTGGCATAATAACAACAGACTTTGTTTCTACCATTTTGGGTTAACCTCCAACAAAAGGAGCCAGAAAAAATCCTGCTGCTACTAAAACAATTACTGCCAAAATATTCAATAATATTCCAGCTCTTACCATTTGTTTGATGCTGATATAACCACTCGAAAAAACTATTGCATTGGGCGGAGTGCTAATAGGCATCATAAAAGCACAACTTGTAGCCATGGCAACAGGTATAGCTAGGAGTAATGGGTCAACGTCCAATCCCTTTGCAATGCTTAATACCATAGGAATCGCAATGGTAGTGAGTGCTACATTACTCATTAGCTCAGTTAAGAATAGAGCCAATACAGTCAAAATTAAAAGCAATAACCATAAAGGAATATTTCGATATTGATTTATAGCTTCTCCTATCATATCCACGAAGCCAGCAGTTTCCATAGCTTTGGCAAGCGCCATCCCTCCACCAAATAATATCAGAATTCCCCATGGAAGATTTTTCATATCTTCCCAGTTCATCAACATTTTACCCGACTTATTGAGCGGAATTAAAAAAGTAGCTAGTCCACCTGACATGGCTGTAACTGTATCATTTAGAATATTGGCTTGTAAAATTGTATTGATTTGTGATTTGAAAATCCAACAAAAAGCAGTAAGTCCGAAAATTAGGGCTACCCACTTTTCTTCTTTACTCCAATTACCTAATTGCTTTAGCTCCTGACTTATAAATAATTCCGCTTTTTCAATTTTAGTTATCCCGTGACGAAACAATACTTTGGTTAGCATTTGGTATATTAGAAAAAGCATCACTGCTACAGTTGGAATTCCAATAATTAACCAGCTCACAAAGCTGATCTCTTTGCCTAAAATACTTTTTACTAATCCCACTAAGACCACATTTGGAGGTGTTCCAATGATGGTAGCCATGCCGCCAACATTTGCGGAGTAAGCAATACCTAAAAAAAGAGCTGTTTTAAAGCGGTTAAATCCTGAAAAGGTATTTTCATGAACTTCTAATAATTTAACTACCGAAAGAGCTATTGGCAACATCATGACTGCTGTGGCGGTATTACTAATCCACATGCTTAGAACGGCAGTAGCCAACATAAAACCTAAAATAATTCCATTCGCATTCGTGCCCGTTAAGCGTATTAGATTTAGCGCGATTCTTCTATGAAGATGGTGCTTTTCCATTGCCAAAGCCAACATAAATCCACCCATAAATAGGAAAATAATAGGGCTGGCGTAGGGTGTAGTGGCAGCTGTCAAATTAAAAACACCCGTACTTGGAAATAAAATCATGGGCAATAAGGCTGTAGCAAAAATAGGTATAGCCTCAAATATCCACCAAATAATCATCCAAAGAGCTATTGAAAACACATCCCAAGCAATTTCCGGAAACCAGAATTGTGGATTGGTAATTTGGATTATTAGGAAAAGTAATGGACCTAAAATCAATGCTGTATATTTCAAAATAGCTTTATGATCCATACTACTTTTGATTTTCTACAGCTTTGTTCTTCTCAAAATACTTACAAATATGTGTGATTTTACATTCTTCACATTTTGGTCTTCTTGCTACGCATACATATCTACCATGTAATATTAACCAATGGTGGGCTACATGCACATATTTCGAAGGAATGTGTTTTATTAAGGTTTTTTCAACCTCAAGAGGTGTTTTTGCATTTTGATTAACCAGACCCAATCTTTTGGATACTCTGAAAACATGGGTATCTACTGCCATGGCTGGTTGGTGATAAACAACAGAAGCAATAACATTAGCCGTTTTTCTACCAACGCCTGGCATTTTTTGTAAATCTTCTATGGATTCAGGCACTACAGAATTGAATTCCTCTACCAATATTTTTGCCATGCCCAGCAAATGCTTGGTTTTATTGTTCATAAAGGAAATGCTTTTGATATAAGGCAACACCTCATCAAAATGAGAATTGGCAAGATGTTCAGGCGTAGGGAAAGCTTCAAATAGTGCTGGTGTGACAATATTCACTCTTTTATCTGTGCATTGGGCAGATAAAATAACAGCCACAAGCAGTTGATACGGATTTTCATAATGTAATTCCGTTTCTGCCTGTGGCTGGTTTTTAGAAAAATAATCTAAAAATGCTTCGTAGCGTTCTTTTCTTGTCATTTGCTATTCCTTTACAGGATGCAAATTAACAGCTTTTGAATATTCTAAAATACTATTGATGGTTTTTTCTGAAGGGTTCATCATTCCCCCATCCATTTGCTTTCTCAGCCAAAGGAGTTCATGGTATTGTTCTAAAAGTTCCATGTCCTCACTTAAGGCCAGTTCGATTTGCCGATTTTCCTCCGGCTCTGTTTCTGAATAAACATATCGGATTAAATCGTCATGAGTAAAAATTTTGGTCATAGGCTATATTATATTGTTGCATCTTTTTCCTCAAATTAATGAGGGCATAGCGCATTCGGCCTAATGCAGTATTGATGCTAACGCCCGTTTGATCCGAAATTTCCTTAAAGCTCATGTCCATATAATGGCGCATGATCAGCACTTGCTTTTGTGCTTCAGGCAATTCCGCTATCAATTTACGAAGCGATTTATGCACATCTCTCTTCATTTGTGCGTCCTCAAATGTGCCTTCTGCAAATTCGAGGGTTTCGAACACACTGTTTCCATCGTCCATAACGATGGTCGGGTATCTTTTATTTTTCCTGAACTTATCAATTGCTAAATTATGCGCAATTCTTAAAATCCAGGGCAAAAATTTACCTTCCTCGTTATAACGTCCGGATTTCAAAGTTCGTATAGCCTTAATGAAAACTTCTTGCATTAAATCTTCCGCTACATACTGATCCTTTACGATCATGTAGATAGTGGTGAAAATTCTAGACTTGTGGCGGTTTACTAGTTCTTCAAACGCTACTTCATTACCATTGATATACTGACCAACCAATAGGCTGTCGTCCAGTATTGTTTTTTGATTATTCATCTTAAAACACCTTGTTTAGTTTGGTAAAAGTTTATCCTATAGCGTCAATTTTTAGAGGTAAAACATTCTTTTATAGCTTCGAAAGTATTCAAATGATTTGAATTCACAAAAATATTTTTCGATTTATTTTATAGTGACAGTAAAAATGTGAAAAAGGTTGGAATTGATAAAATATTTATTTCAAAAAGACGTTACCATAAGTTTTTTTCCAAGCCATAGAGGAGAACTCTGCTCTTCTATCTATTCTAGTGACATTTAAAGTAGCATAAAAAATGTATTTAATCAGTTTAACTAAATATTCTTAATAATTCTTACTTTTATCTTAATTAATAGTAGTTTTATACAGTTTATTTGGTATATTTATCGAAATATTATGATAAATCAAGGAGAAATAACACAGTTACTAGTTCAGGTAAATAAGGGGGACATGAATGCATACAATAAAATCTTCCCTGTAATCTATAGTGAATTACGCCACATCGCTCATCGGATCCGCTTTCAATATTTCGGAATAGAAACATTGAACACTACTGCAATAGTGCATGAAGCTTATTTAAAGATTATTAATTCTGAGGCTAATTGGAATAGCCGTGCTCATTTTTATGGAGTGGCAGGAAAAGCGATGCGTCATATTCTTTTGAATGCCGCAAGAAGAAAAAACGCTATCAAGAGAGGTCGCGATGCGCAACATCTTTCCTTTGAAGAATGGGAAGAAAAGATTAATCTTTCTGATGAATGTTCTGAGGAATTGTTGAGATTAGATGAGGTATTAACCGATCTAGAGAAAAAAGACAGCAAACAAGTAAAAATAGTGGAGTGTAGGTTTTTTGCCAATATGACCATAGAAGAAACAGCAGCAGTACTTGATATATCACCCTCCACAGTTAAAAGAAATTGGCAAGCAATAAAGGCTTGGATTTATAGCCAAATTCAAGCTAGAAAAACGGCTTAAAAGTAATGGGATATTCTTGGAGTGAATTGGAAGACATTTTCCAAAATGCATTGAAAATGCCTGCCTCTGAGCGGGAAAACTATGTTGAAAATAAAGCAAAAGATGATGAGCGTTTAAAGCAAACGGTGCTCATGATGCTTAGTGATGCAGAAAATGCAGATCAATATTTTAATAAACTTCAAGAAGGAATTGCTTACGGCCTAGAAGAAAAAAAAGAAGACATTTATCAGCAAGGAGAGATTGTTGGCAAATACAAAATTCTAAGCCCTTTGGGTAGGGGCGGAATGGGACAGGTCTATTTAGCAGAAAGAAATGACCAACAGTTCGAGCAAAAAGTTGCCATCAAATGCTTTTCTCAGCAAGAGGTTAAAGAAAATTTCTTTGAGAATTTCCGTAATGAAAAACAGTTTTTAGCTAACCTAAATCATGCTTCTATTGCTCATATTATTGATGGCGGTATCACTGATGATGGAATCCATTATATTATAATGGAATTTGTAGATGGTCTTCCAATTGATGAATATTTAGAAAAGTACAAATTAAATGTTCAGCAAAAACTAGAGTTATTTCTGAAAATTTGTGAAGCAATTAATTATGCGCATAATAGATTAATTCTACATTTGGATATTAAACCTTCTAATATTTTAGTGAATAAAGAAGGTCAAGTCAAATTATTAGATTTTGGCATCGCTCAGAAAATAGGAACTAAACTTCAACAAAGCACTCATAAAGCCACACCTTTTTACGCAGCTCCTGAGCAAATTAAGTTGGCGAACATTACCACCGCCACGGATATTTTCCAACTTGGGGTTTTATTTCATATTATTTTAACCAATACAAACCCCATAAAACCAAAAGAGAATAATCCCTATGATAGGGATTTACTGATAAGTGATTCGATTGATACAGAATTCTCTGGTATTTTAGAAAAATGTTTAAATGAGGAAGCCGACAATCGCTACATTTCAGTAACTGAATTAACTGCTGATATAAAGAGGTATATGCAAAACATACCTTTAAGCATTTTAAAGCATAATAAACCTTATGTCTTTTCAAAATATGTGAAAAGAAACAAAGTGACAATCATGCTGATCACGTTAGCTTCAGTCAGTTTGATTTCAGGAATTATTTTTAGTACTTATCAAGCAGAGAAAGCTAAAGTAAGTGAAAGAATAGCGCTTAAACAAAAGGAAAGAGCAGAGTATCTATCATCATTTTTAATAGATTTTTTTGAAAGCCCTAATCCTAGAGATAATTCAAAATTAGGGGCTGATTTTACAGTAGATGAGTTTCTTGATTTGGGTAGAGAAAAAGTTGAAGTAGAACTATCTGAAAGACCAAAGATGAAGTATGAATTATTGGCCGTAATAACTAATATGTACAATAATTTAGGTCGACAGGAAAAAACGGCAAGCATTGATCAAGAATTAATACCTCAATATCAAAAATTTTTGGGTGATACTTCAACTCAATTTTTCGATGCACAAATTAGATTAGCTCGTTTTTATTCTGAAAGAGGAGAATTGGATAAGGCGGATTCTATGTTTACTAGAATTGAGTTCAATAAAGAGATGTCTTATTTTGCCAGAGGTAATGCCTTAACTGAGCATGCATTATACTACCAAAACATCAAAGGTGATTTTAAGACAGCGGATTCCTTAGTTCAACGCGCAATCGAGTTGTTTTTAACGGAAAAGGATACGCTTAGAAAAGAATTTGCAGATGCCTTAAGTGTTGCAGGCACCATTCAAAATAGACTTTCAAGCTTTGAGAAAGCAGGAGAATATTACGAGCGGGAGTTGTCAATAAAGGAAAAAATCAGTCTAAATGACCCTGTGGATATTGCGCTAACGAAAGCAAACTTAGCAACTATATATTTGCAGACTGGCCGTGCTAAAAAAGCATTAGATCTCCAATTAGAGGCATTGGTTGTATTAGAAGAGAATTTGGGAGAAACCCATATTCATACTATGCATACTTATAATAATTTAACTCATATATACCTTGATAACTATAAATTTGATTCAGCGAATTATTATTCTCAAAAAGCCTTAAGGTTGTATAGTGAAACTGTAGCTGATAAGTCTTATGAAACTGCTTACGTAAGTTTAAATTCTTTAATTTTTGACATTAAAAACGGTCAATATAATGAAGCTCAACTAAAAATCGATAAAGCAAGAGCTTCTTTTGAAAGAACTTTGCCGCCCAATCACTACTTAAATAGTTTGCTTGGTATTTACGAATCTTCTCTTTCCATTTCAAAAAACAACCCGATAAAAGCTTTAAAGGCGGTTGAAGAATCTAAAAGTTATATAGACGGAGTGCTGCCTCAAACTCATTTCTTTTATGCCTACATTTATTTTAATGAAGCGAGAGCTAATTTATTACTAGAAAATCAGACAGAAGCAAAAAGGTTATTTGAGAAATCATTTGAGATATTAAAGGAAAGCAAAGGAATGCTTAATTATAGAACACAGCAAACAATAGCTGAATTAGCTAAAATTTATGAACAAACTGGAGAGAATGAAAAAGCTAATATTTATAAAGCATATTTAATTCCTGAGTTTACCGCCAGTAAATTATCGAATTAAATTTTATAAAAATTTAGAATGGAAGGAAAAAAGCTCCTCACTTATTAGAACTTAAACGCCTATTCCACAATTACTGATTTGGTCTTATTATACTCTGAATTACCCGCCTCAACTATAAAAAATTTAGGGTTGTAGTAACTTAAATCAAATTCCTTTGTGAATAAACCTGATTTGGAAACGGTTTCTTGCTTAATTAAATTACCAATCAAATCGTAAATTTTAATTGTGGTGGATTTTTCGTTTTCCTTATAAAAACTAATAGTAAACTTTCCTGGCTCTGTTCTCTTTAATTTAAAATCGAATTCTGGGTTAACTAGAAGCTTTTTTGGATAGTTAACTCTTCCATCATTTTCTACACTTTCTACCTTAACACTATCATTCGAACCTTCCTGAGCGTAGGAAAGAGAAATGGTGCAGCACAAAAGAGAAAGTATAAGTAAGATTCTTATCATATTTAAAGGCGGTAATTATTCTTCATCAAATTTTTCTAACACAAAATCTTTGCCATTAAAAGATGCAAAAGTATTATAATTAACCCATTCCCCTAAATTAATATAACGTGAATTTTCATTTACTTCTAAATCAAGTGGTAAATGTCTATGTCCAAAGACATAAAAATCATGATGAGTCTGCTTTTCAAGCTCTTTAGCATATGTCCATAACCACTCACCATTTCCTAAAAATCCCTCTGTTTCATGAGTGCTGCTACTTATTCTGCTACTAGCCGACCATTTATTTGCAATATAAATACCTAGATCGGGATGAATTTGACGGAAAAGCCATTGACACACTTTATTGGCAAATACTTTTTTAAGAAATTTATATTTAGTGTCACCTGGCCCTAGACCATCTCCATGTCCAATTAATACTTTTTTACCATTTGCCATCAATGTAATCGGCTCACGAAAAACTTCAATCCCTAATTCATCAGTAAAATAGCCAAACATCCACATATCATGGTTGCCTGTAAAAAGATAAATAGGCAAGCCAGCATCTGCTAGTTCTGCTAATTTACCTTGAAACCTTATAAATCCTTTGGGAATAGCTCTTTTATATTCATGCCAGAAATCAAATATATCTCCTACCAAAAATAGAGCAGCTGCATCTGGTTGAATTTGATTTAACCATCGTACTATTCTTTTTTCTCTTAAATGACTTTCAATTAAAGTTGGAGCCCCTAAATGAAAATCGGAAGCAAAATATATTTTCTTTTCTTTCGGTATGTCTAGTTCGAGGGTTTTCACTTTTGGATACAAAGCTAAAAAAAGCATATTAAAACTTCTTCTTTTTCTTTAGTTTAGAAGAGAAAACTTGAGGATAATTGATATAGAGATTAAATGAGTTTACACAAAAAAAGCCGAATCTTTTAAGATTCAGCTTTTATATAACAAAGAAGTATATACTATTTGCCTAAGAATGAACTTAGCATCCAGTGATGTTTCTCCATGTCTTGGATAAAAGTATTTAACATATCTTCAGTACCCACATCTCCTATATCGATGGCTGCATTCATCGCATCAGTTAGATACGAAAGCAATATTTGATAATCCTTCAGAATTTCTTGTACCATTTCTTCGGCTGCCAAATCTGTTGGCGATTCCTTAATATTAGAATGTTCCATATAATCGCTTATATTACTAAGCGGTGTATGACCAAACACTCTTATTCTTTCAGCTATCTCGTCTATGCTTTCTTTAGCAATATCATATCTTTCTTCAAATTGCTCATGTAGGTCAAAGAAATCGGCACCCTTTACATTCCAGTGAAAATTTCTTAATTTTTGATAATGCAAATGATAATTAGCCAAGAGGGCATTCATTACATCTACTAGTCTTTCCGTTTCTGCTTTATCAAATCCTAATTTTCTATATCTTTTTTCTGCTGTTGTACTCATATTTTCAAATTATTTAGTTATTAAAAAAATTAAAATCTCAGCAATGATTAGTTTTTATAATTTACTGAATCTTTTAATTGTTCGATAGTTTCTTTCCCTTTTGATGAAACACTATCGATTTCTTTATTTAATGTTGATTTCAATTCATCAATTTTTTTCATTGAATCCTTATATGATTTATCAACATTCTTTTTCAATTTCTTTCTTGTTTTATCTCCTTTTTCAGGCGCATATAATAAACCAGCGATTGCTCCTGTCAACAATCCTAAACTAAATCCTGTCAAAATTTTTACTCCCTTATTCATAGCGATTTTTATTTTAGTTTAACTATTTACTTACACTACAATAACCCATTCAATGAAATAATGTTACATATATTGACAATTTTGTTAAATAAATGTTAATATTGTTGACAAATGACAAAAATATCAAATAATATAAAATATCTTAGAACAGAGAAGGGGATGAGCCAAACTGCTATGGCTGAAGCTGTTGGGCTTAAAAGAGGTAATATAGCTTCCTATGAAAAGGAATTAGCCCAACCCAGCATCGAAAATTTAGTCAAAATAGCTAACTACTTTGGAGTTGATATCCATCAAATAGTAAATGATGATTTACAATATGCCTATCAAAAAGAATCAAATGAAAGAAATCCCTTTAAGATTTTGGAAGACAATTTCCCTCTTCAAGGACTAAAAGATAGGGTAAATGCATTGAAAGGTAATCATAACTCTAATGACAAATTAAGAATGCTAAAAGACCAAAACAAAGATATTCATAAGATGGTTGATGGCTTTAATGCTTTTCATAAAATGAGAATGACTTCAAATCAAAATCCTGAAGAACTTAATAAAAAGCTTTCAGCTGATTATGAAAACCTTTTAGACATTTTAAGAACAGTCTTAAAAAGCAATACTGAATTGATTAATACAATAGATAAAAATCATGACTAAATTTTTGCAACTATCATTCCTTTTTACTTTACTTTCATCTATATCTATTGCGCAAGACTATCAAAAAGATGTGCAATCAATTGAATCAATAATGTCAGCCTTAATAGATGTTATTTCAGGTTCAGCTAAGGAAGAAAGAGATTGGGAAAGATTTAGATATCTGTTTTCGGAAGACGCCAAACTGATTCCAACTCAAAAGGATGAATTAGGAGAAGTTACATATAATTATTGGACTCCTGCAGAATATATTGATATGTATATGAAGAACAGAGGAGGCACTGCCTTTTATGAGCAAGAACTGTTCAGAATAACGGAATCTTTTGGAAACATAGCGCATTGCTTTAGCACCTATGCTGTGCGCACTAGTGAAAATGGAGAAATTGAAAGACGTGGCATCAATAGCATTCAACTGCTCAAAGGAAAAGATCGTTGGTATATTATGAATGTGTTTTGGAGCAACGAATCAGAAGATAGTAGGCTTCCGGAAAAGTATTTACGAAAATAGGTTCTTCATTTTTGAAACACCTGCTCCTCTACAAATGCCAAAATAATATCACTCATATTAGAAATTGACTCAGGACCAGCTCCATATCTAGATACTTTTTTGCTAACCCCATTGAAATTATAACTGAAATTTTGTGTTGGCAAATCCATCATGTCGGATCTGTATGACCCCTTTAAATTCACCCAGTCTGCTTCGTCAATGATGCCTAAAAAAGCCTCAAATTGTTCATCATCCAATACCACTTCTTTTTCTCCTTCAACTTTAGTATTTTCTTTCCCATTAAATACCAATCTTTTATCGCCATAAAGAGATAGCTCAAAAACAGGACAAGTACCCATACACGCCGTTGTACTTAGGCTAAATATCTCTTCTGGTTTCTCAGAACTCATATTTTTATTGCTTTTACAAGAAATAAAAGATATCAGAATCAGTGGCAATAAATATAAAAATGATGACTTTTTCATATAGTTTATTTTTGGCTTGGCTACCTTACTCAAACAAGAAATAGCTTTTTTGGTTACATTTTTAAGAGTAAGTTCATTAATTTTAATCAAAAATACTAAGCTATGAAAAAAACATTTACCTTAATCTTCTGCATTTTATTCTTCGGAATTAGTGCTGTTAACGCCCAAGTTTTTAAAGAATTTGATCCTGTAATTTGCCCGGTAGATCATAATAGTTATGATACCTTTATTCCTCCACCAGAAATGTTTCAATCTCAATCTGCTCGTGGAATTCAACAGAACAATGTTGATATAATTGTAAATTACAATGGATTTACGGAAGAAGCCCAAGTAGCCTACCAATATGCGGTCGATATTTGGGCATCCTTACTAAAATCACCTGTTCAAATTGTTGTGAATGCTAATTTTACTGAACTAGGACAAGGTGTTTTAGGATCAGCGGGACCAACAACCTTTGTTAGAGATTTTAATGGTGCAGTGGAGGAAAATACCTTTTATCCAATAGCTCTGGCTGAGAAATTGGCTGGCACCAATCTAAACACTCCGGGTGCTGCAGATATCAATTCAAACTTCAATAGTGATTTTGATTTTTATTTTGGTCTTGATGGTAATCCTCCGGCTGGCCAATATGATTTTGTATCAATTGTTTTACATGAGCTTGGTCACGGATTAGGCTTTACGGGTGCGGCTTCCTTTGAAAATGGTATTGGTACCTGGTCCTTAACTTCTAATAATAACCCGTCTATATATACTAAGTTTGTTGAGCTAGGTGACGGGACATTAATAACAGATATCCCAAGTGGAACTACTGAAGCAGGAGATGCTTTTACTAGCAATAATTTATTCTTCAATGGTGCAATTTCTGTATCTTCCTTGGGAGAAACACCTAAGCTCTTTGCACCATCTAGTTGGAATGGGGGCTCTAGCTATTCACATTTAGATGAAGCTGAGTATCCGGCAGGTGATCCCAACTCGTTAATGTCTCCTCAGTTTGGTGCAGGAGAAGCCATACATGACCCTGGTGTTTCATTAGACATTTTTGCTGATATGGGGTGGGTGCATACTTATTTAATTCATGAAAATGACAATAAAGTGAGCAATAACTTAATAGATCCATTTGATGTCAGTTTAGCTGTTTCAAGTGATACTGGATTCAATGAACTAAGTCCAGTATTAGTTTATTCAGTAGATAATTTTGAAAATAGTACGTCAATTAATATGACAGATTCGGGAGATGGAATAAACTTTACTGCAGCAATTCCTAACCCTGGTGTTGAAGCAAACATTAAATATTATTTTGAAGGAATCGAAGATAAGGCTGGGAGAGCATATACCGCTCCTTCAAATGCCCCTGTTCGATTTTATGAAATCAATGTGTTAAATTTCAGCACAAAAACACTTCCTTATGAGCTTGCAGATGGTGGGGATTTTGAAAGCAATACAAATGATTTTCGTTCTATAATACTGACAGGAAATGAAAACCTATGGGAATATGGGCAGCCAGAAAATGTTTTGAATCAAGCGCCTTCTGGAGCTAATGCATGGAAAACCAAGCTAACAGAAAATATCGGAACACTTACTTCTAGTTCTAGCAGCGCATTGATCTCTCCAATTTTCGATTTTTCAGATGATACAAAAAATCATGAATTATCTTTTAAGTTTTTAATGGAAAATGCGTTTACAGAAGCAAATGGACTTTTTTCTTCTGGACCATTTGGTCTACAAGTTCAATTTAGTTTGAATGAAGGTCAAACTTGGCAAATGTTAGGTGAGGCAAATGATCAAAGAGGAAGCAACTGGTACAATGTTGAAGAACCAAGTCAGCTAGTTTTCCCCGTTGATGCAAACGCTGGTTGGATACAGCAAACAATAGAGGTTATAGAAGGTGATACAACCTTTATCCCTTTGGAAGCAAAGTATAATGTAAGTTTTCTGACTGGTAATGATAAAGTAAACTTCCGATTTGTATTCTTTGTCAGACAAGATTTCGTAGCGGCAGGTTATGAGGCAGACGGTGTACTGATAGATGATTTTGAAATTTCAATTGGGAGCCCAACAGCAGATTTTGTTTCTTCTTCAGAAGGATTAATCTATCCTGGAGATGAGGTGGAATTCGAATATGCTTCAGCTGGGGCAACTACTTTTGAATGGGATTTTGGAGATGGCTCGACCTCAACATTAGAAAACCCATCTCATATTTACGTAGAAGGCGGCAGTTATGATGTTTCTTTAACTATTACAAGTCCGGATGGTACAGTCACTAACGTTAAAGAAGGTTTGATTAAGGTAATACCAAGTAGACAGGTTCCATATACAATTGAAGATGGTGGAAATTTAGAAGGAGACAATGATGATTTTAGTATTCTCAACATTTCAGGAAGTGGATTCAGTTTGGGCTCAAGTACAATAGAAGGTAAAGCAGGAACTGCTAGTGGAGAAAATGCATTTGTGACCGCCATTGATGATGAAGAGTATGTTAATAACTCTGAAGCTTATATCTACACTCCAGAATTCGATTTTGAAGGTCTAGGAAATTATGAATTTGCATTTGAAACCAATTATCAATTTGAAGATAATTGGGATGGTTTTATTGTTGAGTATACAACAGACCGTGGAGAAAACTGGATTAAATTAAATGATGAAGAAGCAGATGATTGGTACAATCAAATTAGCGATCCAGAATCAGTTTTTGGAAGTGAAGTTCCTATTTTTAGTGGAAATACTGGAAATGAATTCCAAAGAAAGTTTACAGATGTTTCTTTCTTAGGCGGAGAAGGTTTAGTAAGTTTCAGGATAAAATTTTTAACTGATGTTGCAGTTACTGATGTTGGAATGGCAATCGATAATTTTGAACTTTCTGGCCCTGCTCCTGGACCAGCTATCCCTAACTTTACTGCTGATATCCAGCAAGGCTGCGCAGGGTCTGTTGTTACATTTAGTAATGAATCTTTAGGTACAATTAAAGATTTACAATGGAATTTTGGAGAAGGCGCTGAACCTCAAACCGCAAATGGTATTGGCCCGCATGAAGTGGTGTATAATGCTCCAGGAAGTTATACTGTTAGCTTAACTGCAGAAGATTTTGTTGGGGATTTTATCACAGAAGAGAAAGAAGCTTTTGTTTCTCTTGGAGCTAACCACACACCAACCATAACAGTGGGTGAAAGAAACAATGATTTAGCAGTATTATTATCAACTACCGAGGGTGATGCCTATCAATGGTTCATGAATGGTGACACGATACCTGGCGCCACGGAACAGACTTACTTAGCCACTGAAGATGCTCGCTATGCTGTCTATGTTATCATTGACAATTGCCTAGGCTTTTCTAACGATGATTTTATAATTACTGCAAATGATTCTCCTCTTGCCAGAAGTTTTTCGGCCTTTCCTAATCCATTAAATAATAATAAAGAGTTGAATATCTCTTTCGAAAATGAATTCATAGGAGAATATAAACTGGAGATTTATGGTTTAAATGGAAGTAGAATCTTGAGCGAGAATTTTAATAAGCTTGGTACTCAAGAGTCTCGAGTAATTAATTTAGAAACTGCAACCGAAGGGCTTTATCTAGTTAGAGTCACGACTGGAAATCAAAGTACGCAGGTTAAAGTTCTAGTAGAGTAGATTATTAAATACTGAAAATCCGCAAGCATGTTAAAAAGCTTGCGGGTTTTTCTTTCTAAAATTCAAAATTTGCTTTCTTTTCGAACTTTATTAGTTCCCCATTTTTAGGGTGCCTAAATTCAATATATTCGGCATGTAGCATCAATCTTTTGGATCTACTACCGTAAAGTGTATCTCCCAAAATTGGAGCATTCAATCCTTGCGGATGGGCTGCATGAACTCTTAATTGATGTGTTCTGCCAGTAACAGGAATAAAGCTAACCAAACTCCTCTTTTCATTTTGGTTTATTAACTTCCATTTTGTCAAAGCTTTTCTGCCTTTCTCAAAATCTACTTTTTGCATAGGGCGATTATCTTCGTCCACCGCAAGTGGTAAGTTTACTTGTCCTTCTTTTTGCTCTAATTTCCCGTCCAAGACGGCAGAATACCTTTTTTGGATGGTTTTATCCATAAATTGTTGTTGCAAAAATTTATGGCTCTCCAAATTTTTGCTGATGAGCATAATTCCTGAGGTCAGCTTATCTAAGCGATGAGCTAAAAGTGGCCCAGTAGCTTTTGGGTATTTTTTCTGCATTCTGCTTAATACAGAATCTTTAATTTCTTTAGATGGGATGCTCAATAATCCTTCTGGTTTTACTATCACTGCAATCTGTTGATCTTCATAAAGTGTTTCTATGATTTTGTCTTCAGCCGTGTATTGCAATAATGGATCCTCTTCTAACTCCAATCCTTTCAGCATATGTCCTAATATAGGTTTACATTTTCCGCTGCAAGCCGGGTAAAATCTTCCTTCCTTTCTTAATTCAGATTTTGGTGCTTTTCCCCACCAAAATTCCCCCATTGTAATCGGTTGATAACGATGGGCAAATGCATATTGCAATAATTTAGGCAAGGCACAATCGCCAGCGCCTGATGGAGGATATCCGATTGGTTCAAAAATCTCCTCCAATCCTTTCCTTTTTCCTTTAACATTTAAAAATTGGTATTGATCAAATATCTGCTTTTGAAGTTGGGTGGATTTCTGTTTTCTTTCTGTCTTTAAATGCTGGATTTGAGATTCATAAACTGCTACTTTCGATTGTATGGAAGCAATTTTCTTTTTCCACGTTTTATTTAACTTCTTATAGTTGTAATCTTCATTAATGCTCTCTTTTCTCAGCTGATCATCCAATACATCAAAAGCTTTAGGGCTAAGATTAATCATTCCCTCTTCTCGTTTTTCTTTTCTTACCGCCTTCGCTTTTTGTTTTTTTTCCTGCTCGGATTTTAATTCTAAATTTGAAATTCTACTCTGCTCTTTAAGTTCGGTCATTAATTTCTTAAATGTTTGATCTTCCTCCAGCGCCTTGATCTTACGGTTGATTTTCACCAAATCTTCTTCCCCTTTCTTATAGAACCCTTCTAATTCCAAACGATTATAAATGGGCGGAACAAAATTAACAGGTGGATCGCCATCATAATCCTGACCGGAAAAAGAAGTTAAATAGCCGATTTTTCCAGCGGTATTTTTAACCACTAAAACACCATACATTTTGCCACTTATCTCATTTTCAATAGCTGCAGATGGCAAGTTTTCTTGTAATTCTTGAGCGGCTAACTCAATAAGGGGATGAGGCTCATAGGAAAATGGAAAAGTGAATTTTTCTGGTAATGGAATTTTTGAAATGTCTGATTTAAAGGTTATGAAAAATGTATCCAGCATAATTAAGAGACGATTACAGTGTTGTTGGCTAAGCAGAGCCAAACCTTACAAAATTAAGTAAATTACAACTTAGGCCAGCATTTCAAATGTCCTAATATAAATCATTTGTTAGAATGACCTATATCACCAACATTAAAACAGACCTAACGTTCTGATTAGTAGAACCAAAAGTTATAATCATGAAAAATAAAAGAGTAGTCATTACAGGAGGAAGTGGAGCGATCGGAAGGGCACTAGCCAAAGAGTTATTAGATAAGGGAGCTTCAGTCTTAATCACAGATTTAAAGGAAGAGGATTTAGAAAATGCCAAAGATGAGTTAAATTCTGATAAGCTCTTTACATTCCAAGCTGATGTAAGCCAGGAAAAAGAGGTCGCTAAATATGTTGCTTATGCAAAAGAAAAATTGGGAGGGATAGATATTTTCTACAACAATGCAGGAGTTGAAGGAAAAGTTGTTCCTTTGGATGAATATCCTTTGGAGGTCTTCGATCAAGTTATAAACGTAAATATTAAAGGTGTTTACTATGGATTGAGACATGTATTTCCAGTAATGAAAGAAAACAAAGAAGGTGGAAGCATTGTCATCACCTCATCAGTAGCTGGTTTAATGGGCACTCCGAATGTCTTGCCTTATGTAACCAGTAAACATGCCGTAATAGGTATGATGAAAACTGCTGCATTAGAGGGGGCTCCACATAAAATCAGGGTAAATACCGTGAACCCTTCTCCTGTAGATAACCGAATGATGCGATCTTTGGAGGAGGGCTTTGCTCCTGGAGCTGGCGCAGAAGCCAAAAAAGGATTTGAGCAAAGCATTCCACTGAAACGCTATGCCACTAATGAAGATGTAGCAAAGCTTATGCTATTTTTAGGTAGTGATGATAGCAGTTTTATTACAGGAACTGTGAATCCTGTTGATGGTGGAATGACCGCATAAATTTAAAGGCTATTCTGAAAAATCCAGAATAGCTTTTTATTTACCTAACCACTCTTTAAATTCATTGCATTTTTCGGTACTTACTATGCATTCTTTATCGCAGTCAGGAAGTAAATCAATTTTTACTCTACTCCGAGAATAAGTATGCATTTGTTTGATTGAATTGATTCCTATAATGAATGTCCGGTTAACTCTAAAATAATCCATGGGGTTAAGGGCCTGTTCCAAGTGATCCAAAGTCTCATCCGCCACATATTTATGCCCTGTATTACTCACCAAAAACACCATTTTATTATCAGCATAGAAATAGGCAGTTTCCTCAACTTTAATAGATTTGATTTGACTGCCATAAGAAACTAAGAACCTATGCTTATAAGCTGGCCTGTTCTCTTTGAAGGCAGATAGGAGCTTTTCAAGATTATTATCTCCTTCTTTTTTAGTGACAAGTTTTAATTTATCTAAAGCAACTTTTAAATCATTCTCAGCTATTGGTTTTAATAAGTAATCTATACTATTTACTTTAAAGGCTTTAAGCGCATATTCATCGTATGCTGTCGTGAATATAATTGGCACTTTTACCTGCGCCTGATCAAAAATATTAAAGCTGCTGCCATCAGATAGATGAATATCCAGAAATACTAATTCAACATCTTGGTCTTGTTGAAAAAAAGCAATTGCTTCCTCAATGCTGCCAATTTCAGCAACAATTTCTAAACTTGGCTCAACTTTGGAAAGCATGGCTTTCAGCTTTTGAGCCGCTAGCTTCTCATCTTCTATTATAACTGCCTTCATTCTTTCAATCTAAATTTTCGATTCCAAAAGCTTATTAAAGGAGTGATTAAAATGGTAGGTAATAACCAATAAACAAATACTGGAATCTCTAATGGTATTTTCACATAATTTACTGCTAAAAATGCTGTGGCCGCTGCAATAAAGCCCCCGCACATACGAGAAACATGTGCCATAAGCCAAAACTTTCTGTTTTTATTTCTACCCCTATAATTTAAAATATCTTCTCTTACCCCGTTGAAACCCACAAAAGCAAATATAATAGGAACTATTCCAAATGAATTGTTACTTTTTAACAATTGAATGCCTAGTACGATAAATGCAATTCCCATTAAAGACATGCCAACAGTCAAGATCCAATCAATCATTTTCGGTTTTTGAGATTCCCCCAACAACTTTAAATAAATATAACGATTGCCCGTTCCAACCAAATAAATAGTGAAAACCCCTACTACAAATAAAAAGTAATTCGGCTTTATGCCAGCCATCATGAGCGCAACAAAAGAGGAAATCATCATTCCAGCAACAAAGAATTTTCCAACTACCCGATGTGTTTTTCCACCTTTTTTCATAGCCATATTCAGCATTCCGCTTACTAAACCGGTAAAGCCTGCCGCAACATGAATCCCCAATAAAATATCATAAATCTTTTCCATTTTAATCTCCCTCACTTAAGGTTTGAAGTTTAATTTCAGCCACAAATTGCCCATTGTGTTTGTGAAATTTTGGAGCCTCCCCATTCAACAATCTAAACCTTTGTTCAATATTGTATAAGCCTGTTTTGGTGGAAGCATAATCCTCCTTTCGTTCTTGTAAATTATTGAGAACTTTTAATTTCTTTCCCTCAATAATTATTTCAATCTTCAATGGATGCTTTTCATTAATGGTATTATGTTTAATAGAGTTTTCCACCAAATTTTGGAGGATTAAAGGCGGAATAAAATAATTTTCGAGCTGTGCATTTTGGTGTATTTCAAAGTGTAAATTATTATCGAACCTTATCTTTTGCAGATATACATAGGACTCCACAAAATCAATTTCCTGGGTGAGGGGCACAAAGCTTTTGTCTTTTACATCAAGCACATAGCGGTAGATTTTCGAAAATTCTTGTACGAATAATTCAGCCTTTTCAGGGTTTACCGAAATTAAGGAAGAGAGTGTATTCAAACTATTAAATAAAAAATGAGGGTTCACCTGATTTTTCAAACTCTCATATTGCAATCGAGCTTCTGTTTTCTTTAACCTTTCGCTTTCCAGTAAGGCATCTTTCCAAAGTTGGAAATAGCATATTGTTTCATAGATAATGGATATAATTATAGTGATGCCTAAGCCTAATGCAATATTATAGATGTGATAACCACTAGTATAAGGTATAAAGCCTAACAAGTGTAAAAGTATCACGAGGAAACTTGCCACTCCTATAGTGTATAAAAAAGACCAGCCTATTTGAGTAAAGATTCTTTTCTTGGTATCCTTTAAGCCTGGATATTTTATTCTCACCCTACTTACAATGTGATAATTACCTTCCCAGTAGGCAAATGTAAAGGCTAAAGTAATCACAAATTTTATCAAAAAGGGGCCATCAGAATTAGTGACTGTCAGTACAGTCGCTAATCCTAACATCAATAAATATCTATAGTATGGCTCTTTAATTTTCATTTTAAATATTAATTTATAGCCTTATAAACTGCATTCCCTGCCTCTACACCCATAGTAAAGATGAAGATTGCTACTACCAATATTATTAATATTTTAAAAATTGTTACTTCTAATTTGCTTAGATTATTCCACTTTTTTCTCATCATCTCTTCTAAATTTTGAATTTTTGACATATTCTATTTTTCCATTTGTTTAAAACGTTAATCTATACTGTGGAATAGGAAATATTCCCAATTGATAATTGTCCACAATTTGTTCTGTTACAGGATTGTAAGTTCTTCTAAATAAATTTTGAGTATTGAATACATTTTGAATATCCAAGCCCCATTCGTGGGTTAATTTCTTGGTATTCATTCTGAAACTAACTTTAAAATCGGTTCTGAAATAATCAGGATTCTTTACTGAGAAAGCATTTTCGTTATCTAAAACCATCTCATTGGCCTGCCTTGAGGCTTCCAGGTTTATGGGTGTAACATATTGGCCGCCCGCATAAGTGCTTTTGATATCCAATGCCAGTACCTTATTTTTTGAACCCAATTCAAATTCTCTCCCGAACAGTCCGTTCAATACATATTGGCTGTTAAATGCCGTATTTCTCCATTCCTGGTCACTGCCTTTATATTTTGATTCAAATATGGATGCAGTAGCTAAAAAATAGTAATTATTACTAAAATTCTTTTCAATTGTTAATTCCACCCCATAATTTCTACCTAAACCATTATTGACCAAACTATCCGCATTAGGTACTCCAAAATCAGCTCCTGCATTCAGTAAAGAAAATGAGCTGCTGTTTCTTTCTACTGCTACATCATACAAATGTTGATAATAAACTTCTGTTTTGAGCTTAAAATCTCTACTAAATTGGTGATGAAAACCCGTTACAAAGTGATGCGACTTAGTAAAATCCAAGTTTTCATTTGTTCTCACATTGCCATTTTCAGTAGTTTGAGTTTCTAAGAAATAGATCGGTAATACTTGAATTTGACTATGTAATCCATAGCCAAACTTCAAGCTAATTTGGTTATTGAGTTGATAGTTTACCCCTAATCGCGGTTCTATTTGTTGTGAGCCATTGAAATTAAAATACTGATAATGAACTCCTGCTGTGGCATCTAGTTTTTTACTTAATCTGTATTGCCACTGAAAGAATCCTTGCGCCAGTCCCGAAACCCCTTGCTCATTTCTTAAACTTTGAAAATCATCACTAGAAGCCCTGTAAATACTGTCTTGTAAATTGAAGGATAAGACATCGTAGTTAAAGCCTGCCACATAGTTATGCTTTGCATTTATTTTTTGATGAAAATGATATTGCGCGCGGTATTTAGTCAAACCATAATTATTTCGGTAAAATGGCTGCGGGTTTCTGTTTTCAGTGCTTAAGGAATCTACTATATTGCCTGTAAAGCTATAGTCTGCAGATAGGCTAATGATAGCATAAGTGTTATCATTATAATATTGTGTATTGGAAAGTCCTATCACCCCCATTTTAGCTGAATTATAGATGTTTTGAGAAATTTCTGAATATAAATCAGTTTGAGTAGTATCTGCTTCAGAGCCTAATAAATCAATATTGCTTTTGCCTCCTATGGCAAAAAGGCTGAATTTTCCGAGATTTTTGGTGGGTACATCTACTTTAGCTGAGAAATCTTGGTAGTAGGGCACTGCATTTCCAGTTCCTGCAGATAATCCAAGTCCTTGCATTAAAGCCAAAGTTGAATACCTATAATTGAGCAAATAGCTGGCACCATTTTCTTTTCCAATTGGCCCTTCTGTTCCCAGTTCAAATCCGTTAAACCCAACTTGAAAAATGTGTTCTCTTTTGAAAGAATTTCCTTTTCTCATTTTTAAATCAAATACCCCAGCAGTAGCATTCCCATATTCAGATGGAAAAGCACTAGTCATAAAATCACTTTTTGCCAAAAGGTTATTATTCAATATGCTTACAGGCCCACCTGTAGTTCCTAAAGCACCAAAATGATTTGGGTTAGGAATATCTATTCCTTCCAATCTCCACAATACACCACTTGGCGAATTACCTCTGATGATAATATCGTTTCTTGAATCATTAGCACCGCTAACTCCTGCAAAGTTTTGTGCCATCCGTGCAGGATCATTCCTTGCACCAGCATAGCGGTTGGTTTCTTCCATATCAAAACCCCTAGCACTCACCACTGCCAATTCATTGGAAGCATTTTGGGGATTTCTATTGGCTTTTACCATGACTTCCGACATTTGCTCAATGCTTTCTTGTAATTCTAAATCCAGAATCACCTCTTTTCCACTTGTAATCTGTAATTGATTGATCGTAATGGTTTCATAACCGATGTATGAAACTTCCAGACTAGTTCTGCCGATGGCTACATCCCTTAGCAAAAATTGTCCATATACATTAGTCGTGATCCCCTTGAGCGGATCACTATTAATGATTTTAACACTAGCTCCAGGTAATGGAGATTGCGTTACTTTATCCACAATGGTTCCCCTCACATTCTGTGTGAGCTCTTCTTTAGTTGCATTTTCTTGACTAAAACCGATAGTGGTTACTACCGATAATAAAATTGTTGTTAAAATTTTTCTCATGGCTTGCATAATTTCTGTTGATTTCTGCAAGCAAATTAAAGGGAGGTAATTCTCTTGAAATAATAAATTCGACTCAACCCGCAAGATTTAAGGATGAATTCGAAAATTCAAATAATGAATAATTTGCACCAACTCTGATTTAATAAACATTAACTATTTTCTAATTGATTGTCCATTCATCTGCAAAGTTTAGTTTATATGCTTATTTTTGAAATTAAATTAACCCTATATGATATTAGCAGCCAGCGTAGATATTCCTATTTTAAGTGATATAGTAGTCATTTTAGGGCTTTCTATTTTCGTAATTCTCTTATTCCGAAGGTTGAAATTACCTCCAATAATTGGGTTTTTAATCACAGGTATCATAGCGGGACCTTATGGCTTTCAGTTGATTGATGCCACTGAAGGCGTCAAGGTCTTTGCTGAAATTGGCGTTATCCTTCTGCTTTTTATCATTGGAATAGAATTCTCCATTAAAAGTTTAATATCCATTAAGCGGGCAGTTTTTATTGGTGGTACAGTTCAAGTTGTGGGCACAATATTATTGGTAATGCTGATTGCTTTAAATACTGGCTTTGATTGGAGCGCTGCTGTTTTTCTTGGATTTCTATTCTCATTAAGTAGTACCGCCATTGTCCTTAAAATTATTCAGGACAAAGGGGAAACGACTACTCCTCATGGCAAAACCATTTTAGCCATACTGATATTTCAGGATATCATAGTGGTCCCGATGATGTTGTTTACGCCTCTTTTAGCGGGGGAATCACAAAATATCTGGATGGAAATCCTCATGATGGTGCTCAAAGCAGCATTTTTAATAGCATTTGTATTGGTAAGTGCCCGATATATTGTGCCTTGGTTGTTCTATCAGATTGCTAAAACCAGAAGTAAAGAGTTATTCATTTTAGTAATTGTTTTGATTTGCTTCTCCATAGCCTGGTTAAGCTCAGCCTTAGGACTTTCACTTGCATTAGGTGCCTTTTTAGCTGGCTTGATTGTTTCCGAATCTGAATATAGTCATCAGGCCGCTAGTAATATTCTGCCTTTCCACGAGCTGTTTACATCCTTTTTCTTTGTATCCATAGGGATGCTATTGGATATCTTTTTTGTAGCAGACCACTTTTTAATAATTCTGGGATTGATGGTAGCCACAGTTGTTGGGAAGTCATTAATTGCCACATTTGCAGGTGCTATGCTTGGGTATCCTGGAAGGACTTCCTATCGCATTGGTTTTTCAATATTTCAGGTGGGTGAGTTTGCTTTTATTTTATCAACGGTGGGAATTACCTATGCCGTAATCTCAGATTTAACTTATCAATATTTCCTTTCTGTTTCCTTGTTCACAATGGGAATTACGCCATTTATGATGAGCATTTCCCCTAAAATTGCTGATAAATTAGCATCTAGTAAATTAGCAACCAAAATCGGAAGCAAAACTCAAAAGATGTTTTTCTCATTTCCTGCAAATCCCGAAGATGGGAGCGAAACACCTGAGGAAGAATTAGACAAACATATTGTTATTATAGGGTTTGGATTAAATGGTCAGAATGTAGCTAAAGCAGCTAAAAGTGCAGGTATTCCTTATGTGATTTGTGAAATGAATCCTGACACCATAAAAAAATATAAAGCCTTAGGTGAACCTATTCATTATGGTGATGCTATTCAACCCGAAGTTTTAAAAGGACTAGGCATATATAAAGCCAAAGTAGTCGTAATTGCAATTTCTGATCCTTTAGCTACCAAGCGTATTGTAACTCAAATCAGAACCATTAGCAATACTATTCATATTATTGTACGAACCCGATTTATAGCTGAAACAGAAGAAAATTTACGCTTAGGTGCAGATGAAGTGATTCCAGAAGAATTTGAAACTTCCGTAGAAATTTTCACCAGAGTATTGAATCAATATTTTATACCTCAGAAAAAGATCAAAGAATTTGTTCGAAATGTGAGAGCTGACAATTATGAAATGTTGAGGGGCGTTATCAAAAGAAATCCTATGCAAAAGCTCACGGAGGAATTTCCTAATTTAACTACCGCTTGTTATGAAATTGAACAAGACAACCATGAAATTACAGATAAACCAATTGCGGAGACCAACATTCGTCATAAGTTTGGTGTTACAGTAATTGGTTTAAAAAGAAATGGTGAACTGACTACCCAAATCGGTCCAGAAACTACACCTAGAAAAGGAGATACTATATTTGTATTTGGTAAACCCGAAGATTTGGAACAATTTTACGACAAAATAAGCATTTGAAAAATATAGCTTAAAATCAATTAATTAATAAATATAATTCAGTGGAGAATACCGTTTTAACATCACTTGCCAAAAAATATGGCACCCCTTTATATATTTATGATGCTGATAAAATTGCATCACAAATCAAAAGATTAAATGATGCCTTTTCAGGTATTAATCTTAAACTGAAATATGCCACCAAGGCATTGAGTAATGTTTCTGTATTAAAATGGATGAAAAAGCACGGCACAGGATTGGATGTAGTTTCCATTCAAGAGGCTTATTTAGGCTTGAAAGCAGGTTTTGATCCAAAAGATATTTTATATACTCCGAATTGTGTTTCCATAGATGAAATAGTGGAAGCAGTGGATTTAGGTTTGATGATTAATATTGATAATATTTCCATTTTAGAACAATTTGGACATCGCTATCATAATAGCGTTCCTGTCTGCATTAGATTAAATCCGCACATCATGGCGGGTGGAAATTCTAAAATTTCTACTGGGCATATTGACTCCAAATTTGGTATATCCATTTTACAAATGCGCCATTTATTGAGGGTAATAGAAAATTACAATATCAATGTAATTGGCTTACACATCCACACTGGATCAGACATATTAGATTCTGAAGTATTTTTGAGGGGAACTGAAATTATTTTTGAAGCAGCTGAAGATTTCCCAAACATAGATTTTATAGATTTCGGAAGTGGTTTTAAAGTGGCTTACAAAGAAGGAGACGTTACTACAGACATCGAAGAGTTAGGAAAAGAAGTGAGCAAAAGATTTAAATCTTTTTGTAAGAAGAGAGGTAAAGATTTGGAGCTTTGGTTTGAGCCAGGAAAATTTCTAGTATCTGAAGCAGGTTATTTCCTTTCAAAAGTAAATGTTATCAAAACTACCCCAGCTACTGTTTTTGTAGGGTTGGATACTGGCATGAATCATTTACTGCGACCTATGATGTATGATGCCTATCATCATATTGAAAATATTTCTAATCCATCAGACACACAAAGAGTTTACACAGTAGTGGGATATATTTGTGAAACCGATACTTTCGGAACAGACCGAAGGCTGTCAGAAGTTAGAAAAGGTGATATCATTGCCATTAAAAATGCAGGAGCATATGGGTTTTCCATGGCTTCAAATTATAACTCGCGCTACAGACCTGCTGAAGTTTTGGTTCATGATGGCAAAGACCAGCTTATCCGAAAAAGGGAATCTTTGGATGATTTATTAAGAAACCAAGTGATCATTGATTTTGAGTAAGCTATATATAGTAAGTTTTAGCTGTGTAGCTTTAATGCTTAGCTTTTCTGCTTTGGGGCAAGATAAAACTGACACTAGCTTTAAAAATCAAACTCACTTTATTACAGGAATTGGTGGTAGCTACGTCAATATTATCGATGAAGGTATTTCTCCTTTGCTTTACAATGGGATAGGCGGAGGAGTAGTTTTAGGTCATTATCAAGAAAAGAAAAAATCTATCAATACTTTCTTAGCCAAATTTGATTTTAACGCCCCGTCAAGTAAAATAAGTAATGCTGAAATGTATACCTATAGATTAGAAGGGCATTATCAGCGTTATTGGAAATTAGCAAATGAGGCAAATTCAAAATGGAAAATTAGGCCAGGAGTTGATTTTTCTGCCAAATGGGCATTAAGGCAACACCTTAGTTTTAGTAATAATAGCCAACATATTGAAACTAGATTCTCTCTCGCTCCTTCTGTTATGATAGCACGACCTTTCAAGCTTTGGAATAGAAATTTTGAATTAGGTACTTTCGCAAGTATTCCATTATTGACCTACGCCACACGCCCATTATTTGCCTCTACCAAATTTCCTGCCTCAATAAATAAAGAAGAAATTGAGTTTTTTGATTATCTGAAAGGGGGTGAAATCATTAGTTTGGGAAGTTATTTTAAATGGACATCCCAATATTATTTTTACTATGCATTCAAAAATGGAAACGGATTGAGGTTGGATTATCTTTGGAGTTTTGAAAGCTATAAAGCGCAAAACCCAATCAAAACAGGCGAACATTCAATCGTAATTAGTACTTTCTTAAAGATATGAAATCAAAACATCTCCTTATATTATTGATTATTTCTCTGGGCTTTTCTTCATGTGAAAGACTTTTTATGAAAGAAGATCCTGACCCTAAAAACATTGAAATTTTCGATCACTTATGGAGGACAGTGGATGAAAAGTATTCCTTCTTCATAGATAAAAATATTGATTGGGATTCGGTGAGAGACGTCTATCAGGTAAGAGCAAGCTCAGCTAGAAATAGTATTGCCTTATTCAATGTATTGGCAGAAATGCTTTTTGTTTTAGAAGATGGACATGTGAATATATCAGCAGGAATTGATATTTCAAGAAATTGGAACTGGTATTTGGATTTCCCTTCAAACTTCAATTTTGACATTATCGAAAGAAATTACTTAATTCCTAGTGAAGATTATCAAATCTCTGGACCAATCCACAACAGCATAATTGATTCTGTTGGTTATATGTACTATGAAAGCTTTTCTGATAATGTAAGCACTGCTTTGATGGATTATTTAGTACTAAAACTCTTGGTAGATGAGCAAGAGGGTAGTTTCCAGATTAATAGTTTAGATGGGCCTGTAGCAGGTTTAATAATAGACGTAAGAAATAATGGTGGAGGAAGCATCAGCAATGCGTTTACAATAGCAAATAGGTTTGCAGATGAAAAAATTAAAGTTGCTGAATGGTTTTACAAGACAGGGCCAGCTCATGATGAATTTTCACAAGCTGAAGAAAAATTTCTTGAGTTTGAAGGAGATGAGGAATATATTTTCAATAAACCTATAGTAGTGCTGATCAACAGAAGCAGTTACAGTTCAGCAAATTTCTTTGCAAGCATGATGAGCTTTTTACCGAATGTTACACTAATAGGTGATCAAACTGGAGGAGGTGGTGGACTACCAATTAATAATGAACTTCCTAATGGTTGGCGCTATAGATTTTCCTCAACCAGAACGATTGATGCCGATGGTCATAACATTGAATTTGGAGTGAAACCAGATATTACTGTTGCTTTAGATTCGGCAGATTTAGCAAATGGAAAAGATAGTATGATTGAGGCAGCAATCAGCTTTATAAAAAATCGTTAAATTGTATTTTTCTAATATAGCGATTTGCGAAAAAATAGTTTTATAAATCCCAATCTTAAAAGAAAATCCTTCAAAATAAGACCAGTCCAAAGTTAACTTAAAGTAAACATTTAATTCATACTGATAAAAATGGGGTAATATTAACCTAAGTATTTTTACTTAGAGGTATTTTGTTTAATTATTTCTCATTTAAGTAGTACATATATTCTTGAGCATAAAACCTTACATTAAAGTGAAGCAAAGCTTAATATATTTAACAAAAAAAAGATTCAAGTTATCAAAGGATTTTTTATCCACAAATAGAACAAGTTATCCACACTTATCCACAGTATAATCGTAAATGTCTGTTTATCAGTGTTTTACAAAATGTATAGTTGAAATTAAATTGTGGACAAGCCTCAGTAAGCCAACTACTTAGCTTATTTCTCATTACAAAACAACTACCCAATTAATTGATGTAATATTTATTAAATCAGATTATTCAATTTGCTGTCTAATAAGCTTTTTACGGTAAGCATTAAATATTCTGGACTTGGAAACAAATCCTTCATATTTGCCATCTTCCAGGACGGGAAGATTCCATGCTCCAGTTTTTTCAAACTTCATCATCACTGAACGCATATTCTCTTTGCCTGTAACGAAGGTTGGTGGGCTATGCATCAAGGTGTTTACAATAATATTTTTTCGGGATTCCTCATCAAACATTATCTCTCGAATATCATCCAATGTTACAATCCCCATCAACTCACGTTCTTGATTCACTACAGGAAAGATATTTCGTTTTGAGAAGCGAACCAAATCAACTAATTCTCCCAAAGTAGCATCTGGGTCAATAGTGAGCAAGTCTGTTTCTATCACTTTTTTCAAGTCTATCAAACTCAGAACTTGTCGATCTTTATCATGGTAAATTAAATCTCCCTTTTCAACCAAGGGCTTGGTATACATTGAATACTTTTCAAAATATGATATTGTGCTATATGAAATTGCAGATACAATCATAAGAGGCACAAATAAAGTATAACCACTTGTGATTTCTGCTATCAAGAAAATTGCTGTTAAAGGTGCATGCAATACTCCGCTCATTACTCCACTCATTCCAACTAAGGTGAAATTGCTTAGGCTAATAGGGTCTGTAATTCCTGTCTTATTAACTAGATAAGCAAATAAAAACCCCGTTACCCCACCTAAAAACAAAGAAGGCGCAAAAATTCCTCCACTACCGCCAGAACCAATAGTTAAAGCAGTGGCAATAGGTTTAACTAAAATAATTCCAGCTGCAAAAAGCACTATTAAAAAGAAAGACTCAATATCATCAAAGAAAATACTATTATTTAATATGTTCTGTGCATTTCCCTCAAGCAATTTGGTTATCGTATCATAACCCTCACCGTATAGTGGCGGTAAAAGAAAAATTAGAAAACCTAAAGATATACCCCCTAAAATGGCTCTATTTAAATCTCCTTTTACATTTTTAATTAATCCTTCTACTTTACCTACCACCCTGGTGAAATATAAGGCAACCAAGCCAGTAAATATCCCTAAGAATATGTAAAAAGGTGTATCCGCAGCAATGAATTCATCCGTTAGGTTAAAAGAAAACAAGACATCATCACCTAATAAAGTAAGTGAAACTAAAGCGCCACAAACAGAGGCTATCAATAAAGGAATAAAGGAACTTATGGTTACCTCTGCTAAAATCACTTCAATACTAAAAATCACACCAGCAATAGGTGAATTAAATATCGCGGAAATTGCTCCTGCCGAACCGCATCCAATTAATAAAGTTCGCTGCTTATAATTTAAATGAACTAGTCGACCAATATTTGAACCAATTGCGGAGCCCGTCACAACAATTGGCGCCTCCAACCCTACTGATCCACCGAAACCAACGGTAAGTGCACTGGTGAGCATCCTAGAAAAGGTTTTGGTTCGTTTTACTATGCTTGACTTTTTCGAAATGGAATATAGGATATCTGTAATTCCGTGTCCCAGCTTTTCCTTCAAAATATATTTAGATAAAAGAAGGGTAAGTACTATCCCAATAAGTGGATAACTTAGATATAAATAATTCCCAAATTCTTGCTGAAAATCCCGGGTTAAAAAATTTTGCAATACATGGACACTTTCCTTCAAAGTTACTGCAGCTAAACCCGCCACTATACCAATTACACCGCTTGTAAACAATACAAAATTGGTGGTGCTCACGTGCTTGACACGCCAAATAAGAAACTTAAGCAAAAGCCCTTTTAAGTTCATGTTTATAAGTTTGTTTTAGCGGTAAGCCCTATAAATCGAGCCAGGCTATGGAATTTATTAAATTTTTATGCATTCACAGTTGATATTGAGAGGATTCTAAAATTTATGATCATCCCATAAAAGCAAAGTTAAATAATTAAGAAGCTATGCAAGCTTTAAATAAATGTAATTTACTACATAAAATTTTTTGAAAGGGATGTTCAAATTTCAGATTATAATTTAAAATTGAACAGCTCTTTTGATTCTGCTTTCTAGATATTCTACATTTTTAGTTTCTTCGCTCGTCTTGAAATTTACCTTATTAATCGATAAATAATTTAGAAATCACAACCTTTTGGCACACATCTTGGTCTTTAGTACATAGTTTTACGAAAACTTTTAGACATGGATAGGTATAGAATTAATTTTGTTTGTAATAAGTTGCCTGACCAGAAAACTGGATTGAGTGGTTTTAAAATAGGTGAAAATTACGAAGGAAGAGCTTTCAATGGGTTATTTGAGATAAATGCAAAGTGGGGCTCTGGAGCTGAAAGTAAATTGATATCCAAATCTCTATTTGAGGAATATTTCGAATTAGTCCAGGAGAATCAATATGTTAAAAATTCTGCATGAAGGAATAATGAGCTATCTGATAAAGAATAGTTTGCAACAATAATTAAAAAAAACCGAAGCTTGGACTTCGGTTTTTTTATGGCTTTATTTGGTTATTCTGGCTGTGGTGTTGTTCTTAAATAAGGCTTTATAATTTTGTGCCCTTTAGGAAATTTAGCCTCAATCTCTTCATCCTTCACTCCTAAACCAATGATTACATCGTTTCCTGGAACCCAATCTGCCGGTGTTGCCACAGGATGTTTAGCTGAAAGTTGCAAAGAATCAATTACCCTTAAAATTTCTGCAAAATTTCTACCTGTGCTTGCTGGATATACAATACTTGCTTTTATTTTCTTGTCAGGGCCAATGAAAAACACTGAACGGACAGTTGCAGTTTCTGAAGCATTTTCATGAATCATATCATATAGATTTGCTACTTTCTTTTCCTCATCTCCAATTATTGGAAATTCTACTGATGTATTTTGTGTTTCATTTACATCTTTTTTCCATTCATTGTGTGATTTTACATCATCTACACTAACGACAGCCACTTTAGTATTGCGTTTTGCAAATTCATCTTTCAACTGAGCAGTTCTTCCAATCTCTGTTGTACAAACTGGAGTGAAATCAGCAGGGTGAGAATATAAAATCCCCCAGCTATCTCCTAACCATTCATGGAAATCAATTTGTCCTTCTGTTGTGTCCGCTTGAAAATTGGGTGCGGTATCTCCTATTCTAAGTCCCATAATTTTACGTTTTTTTATATTAAAGTTTAGGGGTATAACGCTTTGTTTAAGGATGTGTTTGTTTAGGATTGAATTTATGTAATAGATGTTACTAAGCGGATATTCAATCTTTGATAAATTTCATTTTCTTTGCATGAACCATAGCCTCAGCTGTATTCTCCAACATTAATAATGGAACGCCCTGTTCTTCAAACTCTTGGGTGGTTTCTTGGTCAAAATCATCCTTTTTTCCAATTTTACGGATGTAAACCGCTAAAATCCTATCAGGAAATTCATGCAATGCTTTTCGGTATATTTCAGTATCTCTCTGGCCGCTGTCCCCTATCAAAATGAATTTAAGCTTTGGGAAGAGTGTCATTAATCGTTTAATTTTATCTTGTTTATGTTGGTGGCTTCCTCCTCCGGTAAATAACAAGTCCCGCAAACCAGATTTATACTCTTGCAAAAGAAAAGGCCCTTTGGGAATATTTCTAACTATGAAAAAATCCTGAAGAAAATCATATAGATTCCACTCACTGCTACTAACATAAAAAAAAGGGTTTTCCTGAGCTTTTAATTTTTTATAAAATTCAGCAACACCTTCAAAGGGAAGTCTTGTCTTAGCATTTTTGGTCATGATGAGACGAAATTTCTTTAAAAGCTGCGTGGCATGGGAAACTAAAATGGTATCATCAATATCTGAAATAGTGCCGAATTCTGCCTTTTTACCCACAATCAAAAACTCTCCTTCCGCTCTATAGATTTCTTGTCCTTCTTCATCTATTGTATAAATCACACTATGCCATCCAGGCTCAAAATTTTGTTTTGGCTCAACCCATGCACTAAAATAGCCGTATTCATCAGTCTGAGTGCTGAAGCTTTCATCATCTAAAATAATTTTGACTTTCATTTCAGGAATAGGAGAGCTGAGGTAGCGGGAAAGCATGATTCTAAAGTTTTTCCTTCTTTTATCCGTTGCTTTTGAGTCAAACTCTGGTCGGTTTTCCAAAACTCCACCTTTAAGGTAAATCAGATTTTCGTATCCATAGCCCATGAATGGAACAATTTTAGGTGGAGAAATAATACCTAATAATCGTTTTAAGTAAAGGGCAAATCGTATATTTAGAGTACGTAGAATAATTTCTGATTTTATATATTAATGAAGCCAAATAAGTTACTATTCATCATCAATCCTAAGTCGGGTAATAATGACAAATCAACTCTGGAAAAGCAAATCTCTAGAGTTTGTGATAAAAATAAGAAGGAATATACGCTTTTCTATACAACTGGTGAAAATGATAAGGAAAAAATAAAGAAAAAACAGGAAGAATATCAAGCCGATACACTCGTAGCATGCGGTGGTGATGGAACAGTGAATTTGATAGCACAGCTCTTATTAAATTCTCAAACGCAATTGGGTATTATCCCTTTAGGCTCTGCTAATGGTTTAGCAAATGAATTAAAAATTGAAGAAGACGTAGAAGACAGTTTAGTTCTAATTCTCAAGGGAAGGACCATTTCTATGGATGTCATTCAGATCAATGACGAATTTATATGCCTACATTTAAGTGACCTAGGTTTTAATGCCCAAATGATTAAAGACTTTGAGGAAAGCGGTGAAAGAGGAATGCTTTCGTATGCTAAATCATTTTTCGGTTCTTTAATGGATAAAAAAACCACTGAGTTCAAAATTGAATATAACGGAACTGAAAAAACTATTAAAGCAGAAATGATTGTAATGGCAAATGCTTCTAGCTATGGAACAGGTGCAGTGATAAACCCTGGAAGTAGAATGGATGACGGCTCTTTTGAGTTGGTCGTTTTCAAACCAATCCCTGTAAAAGATTTAATATCTCTTACTTTGGAATCCTTTTTAGGAGACATTACAAACTCCCCTTATGTGGAAATTTATAGGGTAGAAAAAGCTCTGATATCTTGCCAAGAGGAAGAACTCTTGCAGGTAGACGGTGAACTAAAAGGGAAAAAGAAAGAAATTAAAGCCGCAATTATCAAAGGTGCTTTGAAAGTGATTTCATAAAAGCAGTAAATTCTTTAATTTAGATAGATCAATATTATAAATATTAACATTATGCATCCACAATCACACGAAGTAGATTATAAAATATTAGGAGACGGGGTTCAATTAGTTGAAATTGAGTTAGATCCACAAGAAACCGTAATAGCTGAAGCAGGTGCTATGGTTTATATGGACGATTCCATTTTATTTGAAACTAAAATGGGCGATGGTTCCAATCCAAATGAAGGATTTTTAGGCAAATTAATGTCTGCAGGAAGCCGAATATTTACTGGCGAATCATTATTTATGACGCATTTCACTCACCAAGGGCAAGGAAAAGCGCATGTAGCTTTTGCAGGGCCATATCCTGGAACTGTTATCGCTTTAGACTTGAAAAACCATTTTAATAATGAAGTAATTGTGCAAAAAGATGGCTTTTTATGCGCTGCTAAGGGAACTAAAGTTTCCATCACCTTAAATAGAAAGATTGGTTCTGGTTTGTTAGGAGGCGAGGGCTTTATCCTTCAAAAGCTATCAGGAAACGGATTGGCTTTTGTTCATGCCGGAGGAACGGTTATTGAAAAGCAGTTAAATAATGAAACTTTAAAAGTTGATACTGGCTGCGTAGTGGCTTATGAATCATCTTTAGATTTTGATATCCAAACCAGTGGCGGTATTAAATCGATGCTTTTTGGGGGAGAAGGAATATTCTTAGCCACTTTAAGAGGTACAGGGAAAGTGTGGTTGCAATCCATGCCAATTAGAAAATTAATTCAGGCTATAGCACCTTACAGCAAAAATTCCAGAAAAGAAGGAGGTTCGCTGCTGGGAGAATTTTTGGAGCGGTAATTTTTTTTGCAGAGGCAGGGCATGCCCTGCCTCTGCAAAAAAAAAATCAATCCACCTCAAACCGCTGGTGCGAGCTTCCCAGCTCGTACCCTCGTACCCTCGTTCCAACTTTCATCTACATACTTCCCTCTTCCCTAATCCACCTCAAACTGAATAACCTCCGGTTTTTCTGGAAAATTCAAGACAACCGTCACGCCCGTAATGTTCTCTAAAAATGGCTTTAAAACGCTACCACTCATGCTTCTGGCATCCGACAGAATTCCAGACTGTAATGCGGCTTCCCTAATTTGTGCTTCCGCTTTAGCATAAACTTCATCTACAAATTTTGAGGCTTTTTTGTTATCAGTACTAGTTTTCAGATCATAGAATTTACTGTTTTGCAAATTTACTTTGTAATAGCAAATCTCAGGTTGCGGTAGATTGACAATCAAAGTATCCTTTCTTAATTCTATATCTTCTTTTTTGATCTTTTGTAAATCAATACAAGCAACGGCCTCTCCTTGAGCAATTAAAATCGCTTTCTGATCCTGCCCTCCTGGAATATAAAAGTAGCCTAAATCCAAATACCTTTTGGCTACATTCTCCATTTCAACAACTTCCTTATAATTATATTTTACCAGCTCTAATTTGCCAAGTTTCTCAATTTCTTGCAGTACTAAAGTGCTTTCAAATTGACTGCGCTCTGGGGTGCTAAACTCTCCAAGCCTCTTAAGCCATAGAAAAACCAACAGGACTAGTACAATTATCCATGGAATTAATCGAAGTATTGCTTTAAAGTTCATGGGGATTTATTAAGTTCGTTTTTGCTTTAAGCATAATAAAATAAAATGCATTTTAAAGATAGTCTTAATCTACTGAAAAAGTTAACATTTAAAAAAGCGGTGAACGCCTTTTTATTATGGTGGAGCTATCATCAATCGAAAAATGCCAAGATTTCCAAAATGAAAGGAAAACCAATTTCGATTGCCATTGAGCCTACAACTTCCTGTAATTTACGATGCCCCGAATGCCCCAGTGGTTTGCGATCCTTTTCCAGACCAGTAGGGATGTTGAAAGCAGAGACTTTTGAAACTATGCTTTTACAGCTAAAAGAGCATTTGATTTATATGCTCTTTTACTTTCAAGGTGAGCCATATGTGAATAAAAATTTTCTAGATCTGGTTAAAATTGCCACTAACCATAATATTTACACGGCTACCTCAACCAATGCACATTTTTTGGATGATGATATAGCCAGAAAAACCGTTGAAAGTGGCTTAGATAGATTAATTGTCTCAATTGATGGAGCCACGCAAGAAACTTATGAATCCTATAGAATAGGAGGGCAGCTTGAAAAAGTATTAGAAGGTACCCGAAATGTAGTGAAATGGAAGAAAGCGTTAAATTCCAATACTCCACATATCATTTTTCAGTTTTTGGTGGTAAAACCCAATGAACAGGATATTCCTCAAATTTATAAATTGGCGGATGAACTGGGTGTGGATGAAGTAAAATTAAAAACAGCTCAGATTTACGACTATAAAAAGGGTTCTCCACTTATTCCTGACAATCCTAAATACAGTCGATATAGGAAACTGGAAAACGGCTTTTATGCGATTAAAAATAAATTATTAAATCAATGTTGGAAAATGTGGCATAGTTGTGTTGTAACTTGGGACGGAAGAGTCGTTCCATGTTGTTTTGATAAAGATGCTACCCATCAGTTAGGAAATTTGAATCAAGATAGTTTTGATTCAATATGGAAAGGAAATGCCTATCATGAATTTAGAAATAAGCTTTTAAAATCAAGAAGTGAGATCGATATTTGTACAAACTGTACAGAAGGTACAAAAGTTTGGACGGAAAAGTGAAGCAATAAATGAAATCCGACAGACGTTTTAATGCAACTGATTTAAAATTATTACATATTGGTCGAATTTGTATTAAAATACTTTAAAATTTCATTTTAATAGTTGAATTTAGTGTTTGGTAAGCTTATATTTACCAATTATTTATATATTGCATTGATATATAAGTGATTAAACAGTGTATATTAAACGAATACAATAACAGGATATGAAAAAGTTTGTGTTTAGAATCCAAAATGCCATGCTGGCAGTAGCAATAGCTTTATTGTTTGCTTGCGGCAGTGGCAACCCGACAGCCAAAGGGCCGGGTGTATTGAGTACGACAACAGGTTTAGAATATAACAGCGAAGAAGGCTTTCAGGTGGCTGAATTTCGCGGACAGCCTGATGGTCCAAACTTGGTGTATATTGAAGGCGGAAGAACCGTATTAGGTTCTTTTGAAGAAGACATCCTTAATACAAGAGATAATATTGAGAGAACCGTTACAGTTTCTTCTTTTTATATGGATGAAACTGAAGTAGCTAATATTCACTGGCTAGAGTTCTTACATTATGTTAAATTAGATTCTTCTAGAGATTATTATGAGTCAGTAAAGCCAGACACCACAGTTTGGGCTAGAAAATTGGCTTATAACGATCCTTATGTTGATCATTATCTGAGGTATCCTGGTTTCCGTTACCATCCTGTAGTGGGAGTTAGTTGGGAGCAAGCAAATGAATATGCTAAGTGGAGATCAATAATGGTTAATTTTAAATTAGCTGAAGAAGCAGGAATTGAAGTTCCAGCAGAATCAGGTGGAAGAATTCCGTTGGAAACAGGTGTTGTTTTGCCTGACTATAGATTACCTACTGAAGCAGAATGGGAATATGCTGCTACTGCCTTAATTGGTACCCAATGGGTGGACGAAGTTCAACTTTACAAAAGAATTTATCCTTGGGATGGCCACTCTTTAAGAAATCCTTATGGAAAAGAAATGGGATACTTCTTGGCTAACTTCAAAAGAGGTCGTGGTGATTATGGTGGTATTGCAGGGAAATTAAATGATGGTGCGTTCGTAACTGATTATATTTATAACTACCCTCCGAATGATTACGGTCTTTATAATATGGCTGGAAACGTTAACGAATGGGTTTGGGATTTATATCGTCCGCTCTCCTTCCAAGATTTCGAAGATTTAAACCCAGTTAGAAGAGATGGTACCTTAGATCCGCAATCCGATTATGATAATGGTGCTAAAGATCCTAATGCAATCAATTCTTTGGTAAATGATAACATAAGAGTTTATAAAGGTGGTTCTTGGGCAGATGTGGCTTACTGGTTATCTCCAGGTACAAGAAGATTTATTGAACAAGATTCATCTACAGCAACTATAGGTTTCCGTTGCGCTATGATTAGAGCAGGTGGAAACAAATAATTGATATTCGTTTAATCCTTTAAAAAGGCTATCAAAATTAATTTTGATAGCCTTTTTTCATTCAGAACTAGCCACTTTGGCTGTCCTTTTACGTTTTACAATAGAATTCAAGAGCTCGCACCTTTAATACTTTATTGAAATGTGTAAGGGTATGCAAATTCGGTCTGACGCTTTTGCAAAAAAATAGATTTGAAATGCTCACTTTCCCATTCACTGAAAATATAATACCACATTCTAATCATCTGACCGATATTTTTGAGACTTACAAGAGTGATGGCTGGTTTTATCGGTCAGATGGTTTCAATCGTCAGACCATGGGTTGACCTATTTAATTTTTGATCCTTAATTCTTCGTTTTAGCATGTATTTACCTTTAATGCATGCTTCAATTAAAAATCTTTGACCGTCTTTTTTTGTTATTACATGTGATCACACAAAAGAGTTATTTCACAACGAGCGAGTGACAAGGCTAAATTTGAAAAAGATTATCCCCCACAACCAAGAAATTTCTTAAAATCCATACCTTCAGGTATAATTCCATTTCTTTCCTCTTCTTTTTCCTTTTCAGAAAGTTTGATTTTCTTCTTTTTTCCAGTCTTACTTTTTATTTGAACTTTCGCTTCTTCTTTTTTTGGACTTCGCTTTTCCATATTCTAAAATACAAATTTACACTGAATTAAGTTATTTACAATAAATTTTCACCTCACAAAAGCTCTGCATTAAAAATATTTGCTTTGTGAATTTCATGCCTTTTCGTATCTTTTGGTTTTAATAACTAAATCTTATGCTCAAAAAGAGAATCTTTGTAGGTCTTGCCATCAGCTTAGCTCAAATTCTATTGTTTTATGGGGTTTATCAATCACTTTTTCTCTTCGAACCGTTCTTTGATGAGGACACGAAAAGAACCGTTTTCGAAAACCTATTCTTAGATTGGTTCTTTAATGATTACGTTTTAGTATTTGCTTTATTAATTGTTCTGCAAAACATATTAATCATCATAACTTGGCGGAGGAATTGGACTTTTATTCTCCGAGTTATTACAAGCATTCTTCATGCATTATTTTGGATTCAAAATATGGATACGCTTTATAATGAGTCTATAATATTAGGAATAACTGGTATTCTACTAATTTGGCTTGGCCCAACTTTCGAAACTATATTAATAACTGCATTTGGTATAAAGCATCCTTATAGAGAGAGGGAGTTTTATGAAGATTTAGATAAGAAATAACTTTTAAGAAGCCATTTCTTTATACTGCATATTATGTAACTGATGATAAAAGCCTCCTTTTTCTAAAAGCTCTTGGTGAGTGCCCGTTTCCTTGATTTCTCCTTTATCTAAAACTATTATTTTATCTGCTTCCTGTATGGTAGATAATCGGTGTGCTATTACAATACTTGTCCTGCCTTTCATCATTTTTTCAATGGCATTTTGAATCATTTCTTCTGTATCTGTATCGACAGAAGATGTTGCTTCATCCAAAACAATAATTTTGGGGTTATAAACCATTGCTCTTACAAATGAGATTAGCTGCCTTTGACCAACCGACAAAGTAGCCCCTCTTTCCATTACATTATAATCATAACCGCCCGGTAGCCTTTCAATAAACTTTCTTGCCCCCACTAATTCAGCAGCCGCTTTCACTTCTTCTAAGCTGATCTTGGGGTTTCCAAGTGTAATATTATAAAGGATGGTATCTGAAAAGAGAAAAACATCTTGTAATACCACGCCAATATTTTTGCGAAGTGCAGATAAATCATATTCCTTCAGGTCTTTACCGTCAAGCGTAATTTCTCCCTTTTGAATATCATAAAAACGACTCAATAGATTGATGACAGATGATTTTCCAGCACCTGTTGCCCCAACTAGCGCTACAGATTGACCTTCTTTCACTTCAAAAGAAATGTTTTTCAATACTACATCTTCTTCATTATAGGCAAACTCTACATTTTTAAATGAGATATCTCCCTTAATTCGTTCAGGAATATAATTTCCATTGTTTGGAATGTTTTCTTTATTATCTAACAAATTTAAAATTCGGGATGAGCTCACAATCCCCATTTGCAAGGTATTAAATCGATCTGCTATCAAACGGATGGGTCTAAAGAACATTTGAATATATAGAATGAAGGCAATTAACATCCCCAAGGTAATGCCAGTTTCTACCTCATTGACCACACCTTTTGCACCATACCAAACCAATAAGCCAATCCCAGTTGCTTGAATTACTTCTGCCACTGGAAAGTAAATCGAATAATATAGAACTGATCGAATATTAGCCTTTTTATGTTCATTATTTATGTTTTTAAAGGACTCATACTCTTTTTTCTCAGCAGTGAAAATCTGTACGATAGACATGCCCGTAACATGCTCTTGCACAAAAGAATTGAGATTGGAAACTGCATTTCTCACTTCATTAAAGGCAACTTTTACTTTCTCTTTAAAAATATAAGTGCTTAAGAATAGCAATGGCAAAGTAGCTAATGAGACCAAAGTAAGTTTCCAGCTCATGGCAAACATCATTCCTAGTATAAAAAGTATTTGGAGAATATCGCCAATCATAGCTGCTAAACCCTGACTAAAAACATCGGATAATGTCTCCACATCAGAAACATTCCTAGTCACTAATCTGCCAATTGGAGTTTTATCGAAAAATTTCAAGCGTAAGCTAAGTAGATGTCGATAAAGTTTAATTCGAATATCTCGAATTATAAATTGACCCAACCATCCCGATAAATATGTATGCCCGTATTGCACCACAGCTTGCATAATTAATAAGCCAACCAAAATAAGGGTCATGTTAATCAACCCTTGAAAATCTCCTTGTGCGATGGGATTGTCGATTGCTTTTTGAATAACAAAAGGTCTTGCCGGGGCTAAAACAGCCAAAGCTAAAGTTAGAAAAACCAAAAAGTAGAAGCGACCTTGATAGGGCTTCACGAATTTATACAAACGCTTCAGGACGCTGGTATCAATAATATTTCCGCTTTTTATATCGTCTTTCTTCACTACCTGATCTTATATATAAATTTCCTTAGGATATTGAACTTCGGTTAAATATAAACCGTGCGCAGGAACTGCTCTTCCGGCAGAATTTCTGTCTTTAGCTTTTATAATATCTTCAAAATGAACTAAGCTTATTTTATTTTGCCCTACTTCCAGTAGAGTACCCACTATGGCTCTCACCATTCCGCGCAAAAATCGATTTGCCTTAATGTGGAAAACCAAAGAATCCTGCTCTTGTTTCCAACGGGCTTCAAATATATCGCAATTAAAGGTGAAAACATCTGTTTTCACTTTGCTAAAGCTTTGAAAATCTTGGTAATTCAATAACTTTTCTGCTGCTAAATTCATTTTTTCAATCGCTAAATCGTGCGTGAAAAAATAGGCTTGGTCAATAGCAAATGGATTTTTTTCAGTTACAATATGATATTGATAGGCTCTACTGATAGCGTCAAAACGAGCATGAGCTTCATCTTTTACTTGACTGACATGCTTTAAAGCTACGTCTTTAGGCAGCATTTTGTTGGCTTTATATAGAAGTTGTTCCGCATCCCTTTGCTCACCTGAAAAATCAAATTGAAAAACTTGATTAGTGGCATGAACGCCACTATCTGTCCTTCCACTTCCTACAATTTCTGATTTTTGGTTTAATATAATGGAGAAAACTTCTTCAACTATTTGCTGAACACCTATTGCATTGGGCTGTTTTTGCCATCCGTGATAGTTCGTCCCTTTATATGCTATTGTAAAAAAATATCTCATAAATAATGAAAGACAAATTTAAGATAATTTTGTGGAGGAACATCTAAATCTAATTTAAAGACATCGCTGAGCGAGCGAGTATTTTGTGATTCTAAACCCTCAAAGTAGATAAAATAAGAGTTTTAATAGTTAAAATACCAAGATGAACCATACAATCCTGAATTAATTGCCTCGTTCTAATGCCCGAAAGCATGAAATTTCTTATTTTCGCCTCTGTTATAAAAAAACAAAAAATTTATGATGTCATATCAAAAGATTAACAACATCAGTGGCTGGATTATTTTCTTAATCGCTTCTGCCGTTTATATCTTCACTTTAGAGCCTGTAGCCAGCTTTTGGGACTGCGCTGAGTTTATTGCCAGTGCCTATAAATTGCAAGTTCCACACCCAGCAGGGGCACCGCTTTTCCTACTTATTGGTAGAATGTTTTCTATGTTTGCCAGCAGTGATGTGGAATCTGTTGGATTTGCAGTAAACTTAGTTTCTGCTTTAAGTAGTGGATTTACCATCCTATTTATGTTTTGGTCAATCAATTTGTTATCTCACAAAATCATGAAGATTAAAGTGGGTGAGGCAAATACAGCTCAAACCATAAAAATAATTGCTGCAGGAGCTATCGGTAGTTTGGCCTTTACGTTTTCTGATTCATTCTGGTGGTCAGCAGTGGAGGCTGAGGTTTATGCCATGTCTTCTTTCTTAATTGCATTGGTATTTTGGGCAATGTTGAAATGGGATATAATAGAAGATGAATCTACTGAAAACCGTTGGTTAATTTTGATTGCTTATATTATTGGCTTATCAATTGGTGTTCACTTATTAAATATAGTTGCACTTCCTGCTTTAGGTTTAATTTACTATTTCAAGAAATACAAAAACGTAACTTTCAAAGGCATTTTCTTTGCGCTATTAATCAGTAGTGCAATCTTAATCTTTATTTGGCAATTTATCATCTTAGGAGTACCTAATCTAATTGGTAAATTTGAAATATTCTTTATAAACTCAATTGGACTTCCATTTGGTTTTGGAGCCTTGATTTTTGCTTTACTATTAGTAGGTGGAATTTCATATGGTATTTATTATGCAGTAAAGAAAGAGAAGGTTACTCTTCACACTTTTCTTTTGGCTTTTACATTTATAATGATAGGCTACTCTTCATATTTCATCGTTATAATCCGATCAAATTATAATCCTCCTATTGATCAAAACAATCCTGAAAATGTGATGACGCTTCTGTCCTATTTAAATAGGGATCAATATGGATCAAGACCCCTTTTGCACGGACAATATTTTGATGCAGAAGTAATTTCTCAAGATAAAGGAAGCGCAGTTTACAGTAAAGGAGAAGAGAAATATGAAATCACGGATTATAAGATCACCACTCAGCATGATCCAAAAAGAACCACTATTCTACCAAGAATGTATAGTGGAGCACCCGGGCATGCAGAGGAATACAGAAGGTGGACCGGTTTGCGTCAAAATGAAAAACCCAACTTTGCAGATAATATCAAATTCCTGTTCCGCTATCAGTTGGGGCATATGTATTTCCGTTATTTAATGTGGAATTTTTCAGGTAGGGAAAGCGATATTGAAGGAGCAGGTTGGAAAACCATGTTCCAAAGTGAAAGCGAAATGCCAGACTTAATGAAAGATAATAAAGCAAGGAATAATTTCTATATGTTGCCTTTCATTCTTGGTTTGATCGGAATTTTCTTTCATTACAAAAAAGATGTTAAAGGGTTTAGTGTAGTAGCTTTGTTATTTTTCTTAACAGGTATAGCTCTAATTCTATATTTGAATTCACCTGCTACAGAGCCTCGTGAAAGGGATTATATTTATGCTGGTTCTTATTATGCTTTTGCGTTTTGGATTGGCTTTGGCGTATTGGCAGTTGCTTCCTTATTGGAAAGAGCCATCAAAAAACCGAAAGTAGCTGCAGCAGTAGCCGGAGTAATTTGTTTGATAGTGCCAGGCATTATGGCTTCAGAAGGCTGGGATGATCATGATCGATCTGATCGATATTTCTCAGTTGATGCAGCTCGGAACTACTTGGCTTCGTGTGAACCTAATTCAATCCTTTTTACTGGTGGAGATAATGACACTTTCCCGCTTTGGTTTGTACAGGAAGTAGAAGGTTTTAGAACGGATGTGAGGGTGATTGTATTAAGTTACTTTAATACAGATTGGTATATCAATCAAATGCGTCAGAATTCTTATGATTCAGAACCATTACCTCTAACGTTAAGTGAAGAACAAGTAGCGCAAGGAGGCAAAAATGATTATTTGCCTTATATGGAAAATGCAGGTATATCAGGCGCAATTCCTATTGACCGTTATTTAAGCTTAATTAGAAGTAATAATAAAAGCTTAGAAGTACCGACTTCTGTGGGAAGTTACAATATGTTGCCTTCTAAGCAATTGAGCTTAAAAATAGATACTGATCATGTTAAGAGTTTAGGTATAATACCTGAGGATAAAGAAGACTTGATGGTTAACAGAATGGTTTGGAACGTAAAGGGAAATGGATTGGAAAAGAAAGATTTGATGATTTTGGACATCATGAATGAAAATAATTGGGAGCGGCCTATTTATTTCAACACCACTTCTTTGAGTGGAATCAAGATGGACTTAAGAAAATATGTCGTTCAAGAAGGATTGACCTATAGATTGTTGCCCATTGAAAGAGATGATGTTCAATCGGAATTCGTAAATACTGAAGTGATGTACGATAATTTGATGAACAACTTCCATTTTACTAACACAACAGATCCAGATGTTTATTACAATGAAAATTATAGAAACTTCTTTTTGAATCATCGTTCTGTATATACTTCCTTAGCTAAATCGTTAGTGGCTGAAGGTGATGAAGAAAGAGCATTAGAGGTGCTGGATTATATAATTAAAAAAGTACCGAATGAAGTAGTGCCTTACGATATGACCGCACTGGATTATGTTCAAATTTACCTTGCCACAGGAAGTGAAGAAAAAGCAAATGAAGTGCTTAATACACTTTGGGAACAAAATTTAGAACAGTTCCGCTACTTGGTGAATAATGACTTAATGTATATGGGCAGGGAAAGACAAATCAGCTTTGCAATTCTGAGCCAGATTGTTCAAGTAATGAGACAATACGGAATGAATGAACAAGCGGTAGAATATCAAGATCAGCTTAGAGTTCTCTACGAGAAAATGTAAAGTTTAAAAAATTTGATTAAAAAATAGCTCACAGGAAATTGTGGGCTATTTTTTTGTGAAATTGAAAAAATATTGGGTTTTTAATAGCTCAATTTGGAAAGAAAAGGTCAATCAACAGCTTTAGCTGTCACTTTGTTCCTTTCCCGATGAATACGGGACAAGTTGTGAAATTCTTAGAGAAACTTTGTGGTTAAAAGAAAACAGCCTTTGGCTGTTCTTTTATATCTCTTTTGTTTGTTTTAAAAAAGCTATATTATTAGCTTTTCCAACTTTAGATTAAGAATTTTGCATTTTAATATTCACAACTATGGCAGCATTTAACAAAAGACCAAAACTCAACGATAAAGATTATATTTTCGGCACTCGCGCTGTCATAGAAGCTATTCATGCCGGTAAGGAGATGGATAATATTTATATTGACAAAGAGGTTCGCAATGATTTGGTAAGTGAATTGATGGATTTATGCAAGGAACAAAAAGTGCCTTTCACTAAAGTTCCGATTGAAAAATTGAATCGCATCACGATGAAGAACCATCAAGGCGTAATTGCGATGGTTTCTGCTGTGAGTTATGCTTCTTTGGACAATGTGATCAATGAAGCCTATGCCAAAGGAAAAGATCCTTTGATTTTGATTTTGGATAGGGTTACGGATGTGAGAAATTTTGGCGCCATCGCTCGTTCAGCCGAATGTGCTGGAGTTGATGCTATTGTAATTCCATTTAAAGGGAGTGCACAAATTAATTCTGATGCCGTAAAGACATCTGCGGGTGCATTGCATTATATCCCGGTTTGCAGAGAAAATAGTTTGAAAAATACAGTAGAATATCTGCAAAAAAGTGGTTTGCAAGTAGTTGCGTGTACTGAAAAAGGAAAAGATTTGATTTATGATACGCCTATGGCACAGCCTTTGGCCATCATTTTAGGTTCAGAGGAAGATGGGATCAGTAATGATCTAATCAGAACAGCCGATTTTCTAGCTAAAATCCCAACAACTGGTAAAATTGCTTCATTGAATGTATCGGTTTCTGGAGCTATTGCTATTTTTGAGGCGGTCAGACAGAGAAGTGTAAATTCTAATTAATAATTAATAATTAATAATTAATAATTAATAATTAATGAATTAGTAATTAGTCAGAGATTTATGTCATATTCCAAAAGTCTAATTTTTTTCCCTTTGACTGGTCTTAGCGTCTCGCTAAGTCCTATAACTACTTCCTTTTTGAAATTATATTACCATAAATGTTTAGGTCTATTTATTAACAATTAAAATCAAACTTATTTAACTTGAATGTCTTAGCGAGACGCTAAGACTAGGGCAGGGGAGAGACGAGAGCACCTAATTATTAATTAATAATTCGTGATTACTAATTACCCTAGTTATCTTTCATTTTAATCTCAATGCTAGGCTTATCTTGTTTTCCTGGTGTCTGAGAACTGTTTTGGGTGCTATTTTGAGATTTTGGTTCTGGAAGACGTAATTGTTCATCTAATATTTCCTCCGTAATCATACGGTTGTTAAGTTGACTTGCATAACTCCTCCCTTTTTTATTGCCATAATCAACAAAAGATCTTCCTGCCCATTCGTGTGCTAAAAATAAATCGCCTATTATTTCATATCCAACTGCTATATTAAAAGCCATCCTACCACTTGCTTTAGTGTCGGAAGAATTTCTTAAACCTGTTTTCCAAGTTGAAATGGCAGATTCCCATTGATTAACACTTGCTTGCCTAGCTCCTTTGCTTAAGTAAGCATTCTTTTTAGGTTTAGCATAATAGCTTCTTGAAATCCTTACTGGCATAGGAGCAATTTTACTTGCATAAGTATTTCCTACTGATTGGGCTAAAAATTTTGTGGCCTGTGATTTACTTACGAGCTGTGCCAAAGCTTCTTTTAAACTAGTGGCAGATGCCTCCCAGGTTTTATTTTCAGTGTAAATATCCTGATCAATCACGGTCCTATTTTTTGCATCATATAAGCGAACCCCTATTCTTGTATTTCCCACTCCTTCAGCAAAAAATTCAGTATACTCTTCCTCTCTTTTATTCCCATCTTCATCTTCCACAGTTCTTGTGTTTTTTCTTTTACCATTGGTCACGATAAAGTTGCTATCAAATATCTCTATTGCCAATAGAGCATCAGTATTATACTTCCTTGTTAATTGGTCAACTTGTCGCCAATCAAGAGGATCAGGAAAGGAACCTAAAATATTCTGACCTCTTAATTTTTCAGATGCTAATATAACTTCAAATCGAGGAGAAACCCGCAAACTATTCTGTAAGCTGGAAAACATGGTCATCACTCCATCTCTATCCTCATTTATTCCTTCTCCTGTCAAAATCCCTTCAATAACGCCAATTGCCTCTTTTTCGTAAGCAGTTCTATCCACCAATACTATGGATTGGATTTCATTGGGAATATTAATATCAGCTGGGCGTAAAGTATTCAGGGAAACTGATTTCATACAAGACGAAAAAGCGATAGCAATCAGAATTAAAAAAATGTAATATCTCTTCATAAAAATATTTTAATTTCAACAAATATGAGTTGAACAGAATAAATTTAGCTAATTACCCATAAATTAGCTTTATGTCTGTCAAAAAATTCTTTTCGCCTGAAGATGTACCCATTCAAAGGGTTCAGTTTGCCGGATTGATATTTGATATATTGAGACTGGATAAAATCCATCAAGGAGCATCGGGAAATAAGTTTTTTAAACTCAAGTACAATTTTTTGGAAGCTGAAAAAAATGGCTTTAAGAAAGTGCTAACATTTGGTGGTGCTTTTTCTAATCATATTTTAGCTACTGCTATCTCCGCTAAATCAAGTGGATTCGAATCAATTGGTATAATTAGAGGGGATAAAATAAGTAATCCAACCTTAAAGTTGGCGCAAGAGTATGGTATGGAACTTCATTTTATTAATAGGGAGGATTATCGACAGAAAGAAACAGAAGATTTCATTGAGAATGTAAAAAGAAAATTTGATAGCCCTTTTATTATTCCAGAGGGCGGAACCAATGAGTTGGCCTTAAATGGAACAGCTGAAATCCATAATTATATTCCAAAACATTATAACTTAATAACAGCATGTTTTGGTACGGGTGGAACTTTGGCAGGATTAATAAACGGTAAAGCAGAGCATCAAAAAATTTTGGGAGTTTCGGTTTTAAAAGGAGATTGGGTAAAAGAAGAATTGAAAAATCTAGTAGATCACGGTAAGGCCAATTGGGATGTAACCACAAATTATCACTTCGGGGGTTATGCCAAATGGAAGCAAGATTTAATTGATTTTATTTCAGAATTTTATGAGAAAACAGCGGTTCCGCTCGACCCTGTTTATACTGGAAAAATGATGTATGGATTAATGATGGAATGGAAAAAAGATAATATTTCATCAGATGATCACATTTTAGCCATTCATTCTGGGGGCTTGCAAGGCATTGCAGGTTTTAATCAGCGTTTTGGCTTTGATTTGCCCGAGAAATAGGAAAAAAGAAACTCGAGAATTTACTCGAGTCTTGTAATTCTCCATTATAAATCCAACCATTTTACGGCCTCTTCTTTGTTGATAAAATTCTTTTTAGGCATCCCACTCTCATTTGAAATACTGTTGAGTTGCATTACAGCAACATTCTCGTTGTGAAGTTCAGCTACTTTTTTAACTCCAGCCGTAATAATTTTTTCTTGTGCTTTGGAATGCACGTCTCGTTACTCTCCTGGGTGAATGGTCATTTCAAGTAGCATCTGTTAATAAGGTAAATCCTTTAGCTAATTTCTTTATCGCCTCATCCCAATCTTGTAAGTAAGCTGGAATCTCTCCTTTTTTTCTCCAGAACCCATTAATTTTTAAGAAAGCTCTGTTTTTGGTAATATCTACTTTTAAAGAATATTGCTCGTTTTCTGCAATCGTGATCATATTAAAAAATTTTGTTTGAGTTATTATATCTAACAAAAGCGTAATTTTGTTTAGGCATAAATGCCCTTTTCGATAACCAGTAGATTTAACGGGATAAGTAATTGTATTATATTAATTTAATTTTGGTTTGCTTCGGGATACCTCTTTTATTGGGTTACATCAAACCTTGGTGGGTATTGTGGTGGAATGATGCTCCTAACCGGATGAGGGTCTTGAAATACTATGGACTTCCTTTTTTAGTCTTGATGGTTTTACGAGTTTTGTTTTAGTTCATTCTAATCTGACTCTTGGCTGATTACCTTCTCGCATACCAACAAAACTTTTTCCTCTCCTTTCAAAGTAGTAGCAAAAATATATAGCTCGCCTCCATCCTTCAAGCCCAATTTCTTCTTCAATTGCGCAATCGGCATAGGAAAATTTCGGCTAGCTAAATTTGCTTTCATTTCAGGTAAGTATTTTTTTAATTCCTTTTTTTGCACTGGAATTTGACTCAAAATTTTAAAAGTCCTTCCATGGAAATCTTCAGATAGATCATAAGAGGTAAAAAGCTGTGTATTGTGATGCAATTTAGAGACTTGAAAATGCTCTGCTAATTGCTTGAAAAGCCCTGCTTTCATCATAGCCGGAGAAGGTTCGTATAAATATTGCTGAGGCATTTCAATCTTGATCGAACTTTCAGCCTCTTTTAATTTATCTCCGCTAAATGAGAAAATAGGCATTCCCGAATCTGATAATTGAACGGCATGGATTTCAGGATATTCAACCGCCTCTTTACTCAAAATATAAAGTAATTCCTTTACCTCACCTTGCCATTCTATGATGTAAACCTTCTTTACTTTATTGCCCAATTCTGAAATAGCTCTGCTGATATCTTGCATGGGCGCAGCTTTCACCATTACATTTTGGGATTTTTCAAAAAGCTTAGGCAAAAGCTCAACCAAATTCGGACTGCAGTCTTCCCAAAGAAAGACTTTTTGATTTCGATCCCCTCTTCTGGCTGGATCTAAATAAATCCAATCCAGAGGCTTTTCAATATTTTCAAGAAAGCTATCAGATACTGTATGATGAACTTGAATATTGCTATTGAGGACTGCAAAATTATACTGTGCCAACTCGCATAATTCTGCTTGTTGTTCTACATAATGACTTTCCTTAAAATTTTGAGAGAGGTAATAAGTATCAATTCCAAAACCTCCGGTTAAATCCGCAAAGCTATTGCCTGAAACCAGACTGCTTTTGAATTTGGCGGTAGCTTCAGAACTGCATTGCTCCAAAGAAACTTTGGGCGGAAACAAGACTTTTTTGGAATACCATTCCGGCAATTTGGATTTTGCTTTTTGGCGGGAAGTTATTTGGGATGCAAGTTCTTTTAACGGTAAATTCGGAAATTGCTTTTGCTTTAAAACCAAATGAGCAGGATTATCCTGCTCATGGTCTTTTATAAATTTCCAATATACTTCCTTATCGCTCAATTCCATAAGGATGAACTAAGCTGTGCTCAATCATATATTCTGCGATTTGTACCGCATTCGTAGCTGCACCTTTTCGCAAATTATCGGCTACTATCCACATATTTAATGTATTAGCTGCAGATTCATCTCTTCTAATTCTTCCCACAAAAACCTCATCTTTACCATGCGCATTCAATGGCATTGGATAAACATTATTTCGAGGATCATCCTGTAAAACAACACCCGGAGTATTGGCTAATATTTCTTTTACTTCCGCCACATCAAAATCCTTTTCGAAAGTCACATTGACAGATTCTGAATGTCCGCCCATAACCGGTAATCGAACACAGGTTGCTGAAACACCAATTGAATTATCGCTAAAGATTTTCTTGGTTTCCTTCACCATTTTCATTTCCTCTTTAGTGTAATCGTTTTCCATAAAGACATCAATATGAGGCAAGGCATTCATATCTATTGGGTGAGGATAAACTTTTTCACCTTCTTTTCCAGCTCTTTCATCCATCAATTGGTCAACGGCCGCTTTTCCCGTTCCCGTTACGGATTGATATGTGGATACCACAATACGTTGAATTTTATATTTTTTATGCAAAGGAGCCAATGCCAATACCATCTGGATAGTAGAACAATTCGGATTGGCGATAATGCGATGGTCTATTTTTAACTCATTTCCATTGATTTCCGGCACTATTAATTTGATGCGGTCATTCATTCTCCAAGCCGAGCTGTTGTCAATCACGACTGTCCCTACTTCTTCAAATTTTGGAGCCCACTCTAAAGAAGTAGCTCCTCCGGCAGAAAATAAAGCTAAATCCGGTTTGGCTTGCACGGCTTCTTCCAATGTGATTACGGTATATTCCTTACCCTTAAAGCTCATTTTTTTTCCCGCAGAACGAGCAGAAGCTACCAAAAGTAATTCATCAAATTGGACATTTCTTTCATCCAAAACCTTTAACATTTCACCACCCACTAAGCCAGTGGCGCCTACAACAGCTATTTTCATTTTCCTATATTTTTAAACTTAATTACAAATTAGCTCAGAAATTTGTTTCGTTTTATGATTTAGTCGCAAAAATAGTATATTTGAAACAGAACCAAACCAAAACCTTATGATAAAAAAGATACTGACCCTGAGTATTTTATTGTATAGTTCTTATTTCAACCTGAATGCTCAATTACTTCAAGATGATTTTTCGGATGGAGATTTTATTCAAAACCCCCAGTGGTCGGGAGATACCATAGATTTTATTGTAAATGAATCCTCTCAATTACAACTCAGTTTTGAAGAAGAATCCTTGCGCCCTTCTTATTTATCAACCTTAGCAAAAAGTGGAAATCTGAATGAAAAAGAATGGCGTTTTGACGTAAATCTTGATTTTAGTCCTTCCAATTCTAATAAGGTTGAAATATATTTAGTTAGCAATACTTCTGATTTACGTGATTTTGAAAATGAAGGAAGCATTCAAGAAGGCTATTATCTGGAAATAGGCGAAAATGGAAGTGACGATGGAATTAGTCTTTTTTATAGAAATGGGGATAAAGCCCAATTAATTGCCAAAGGGGGAGATGGAGATTTTGCCTCTGCTTTTGATGTGCGAATAAGGGTCAGAAGAGATTCAGATGCGAATTGGGAAATAGCAGTAGATCCCAATAAAGGCGAAAACTTCACTACTATTGCAACAGGAAATGAAGCCAGCATAAATCAGACAGGGTATACAGGCTTTATTTGTTATTTTACTTCCAGCCGAAGCTCAAGCTTTTATTTTGATAATGTCTATTTGGGAGATTATGTCTTTGACACCATTCCTCCGCAGATTCTAGATTATGAAATTTTAAGTGAAAATGAAATTCAAATTTTGTTTTCGGAAGAGATTACAGAGTCATCAGCCATCGATATCAATAATTACTTATTAAGCCCGGGTGAAATCTCACCTGTTACCATTCAGCATAATAAAGATACTGTTTGGTTGCGTTTTGAAAATGATTTTGAAAGCGGATTGGATTATAGTTTGGCAGTTGAAAATATAAGTGATTTAGAAGGAAATTTATCTGAAGCCGCTACCCTTGAATTTTTCTATTTTGTAGTGGAGGAAGCAGAAGTAGGAGATGTCATAATCAGTGAATTTTTTCCTGATCCTACTCCCGTATTGGGCTTACCAGATGAAGAATTTGTGGAAATTTATAACCGTTCTGACAAATTCATTAATTTAGAAGACTGGGAAATTTCAGATAATACTTCTTCCACAGGCACATTGCCTTTCCATATTTTATATCCAAGAGCCTATCTGATTTTATCACCTTCTTCAGCAGAAGAAAAATATGCCGAATTTGGTGAAGTTTTGATTCCATCCTCTTGGAGAGCCTTGAATAATGGAGCAGATAGCGTAACCATTAAAAACTCTCAGGGTATTCAAATTGATGGATTGGGCTATGATTTAAGTTGGTATCAAGATGAGGAGAAATCAGAAGGCGGGTACTCACTTGAAATTATCAATCCAAATCTACCTTGTTTTGACCAAAATAATTGGCGAGCCTCAGAATCTGAAACAGGGGGTACTCCTGGAAATGAAAACAGCATTAAAGATTTAGAACTAACGGGTAAAGCTCCTGAAATTGTTTCTATTAAAGCAACTTCTCCCACTCAACTAGAAATTCAATTTGACAAAAGCATGAATCTAAATTCCTTGGCAGAGGCTGAATACATTGTCACTCCTGAAAATGAAATCGCAGAAATTTTGGTGGAGGATTTTATGGATAAAACTGTAAAGTTAAACCTAGTAAATGAATTGGTAAATCAGATTAACTATGAAATCAGTATTGATGAAGTAGAAGATTGCAACGGAAATAATTCTGAGAATCTAACTACGAGCCTTTTGTATGATATCGTTCCACCACATTTCGATTCTCTTATATTTCTATCCGATTCTATTTTGCTTTTGACTTTTGATGAGCCTCTAGACACTTTAAGTGCCGAGAATCCGGAAAATTATGATTTATCGCCTCAAATAAATTTGCATGAAGCCCAAATATGGAGCGAAAATCAAGTGGTGTTGATTTGGGAAAATGATTGGATAGCAGGTTTTCCTTATACTTTATCAATCGATAGCGTTTCGGATTTGTCCGGAAATCCAATCTTGGATTTTCAAGAAGAAATTATTTTGACCAGTCCAGCAAAGCCAGGTTTTAATGACCTCATCATTACGGAAATTATGGCCAATCCAAATGAAGACCAGGAATTACCCAACCGCCAATATGTGGAAATTTATAATCCGACAGATAAATTATTGTCATTGGTGGATGTAAAATATATGGATGAGCGTGATACTGTGAATTTAGGCTTGAATTATATTGAAGCGGGCGAATATTTACTCCTTGCAGCCAATTCAGGGGTGGAGGACTTGAGTCCTTTTGCCAGGGTGATTGGGTTAAGTCCTTGGCCGAATTTAAACAACAGGGGTGATGATTTACAACTCATCACTGATGAAAGCATTATTAATCAAGCATTTTACCGAGATAATTGGTACAAAGAAAATTTCAAATATGATGAAGGAGGATGGTCATTGGAAATGATAGATGTCCGAAATCCTTGTTTGGGCATTTCGAATTGGCGGGCTTCCATAGCAGATGCTCAAGGCACACCGGGTACTGAAAATTCTGTAAAAGAAGAAAATATTGACCAAAACGGACCTGAGTTGGAAAAAGCTTTCGCCCCCAATGCAAGTGAGGTCACTGTCTATTTTAATGAAGTAATCGACATCACCCAAATCAGAAGAAATCAATTCAGCATTAGCCCAGATATTAGAATCGAGAGTGTGGAGGTTGTGGATTTGAATGCTGTAAAATTAACTTTGGCAGATGAATTAAAAGTAAAAGTGCGTTATCACTTAAAGGCGCAAAACTTAAAGGATTGTGTAGGAAATAGCATCAAATCAGCAGGGAATCAAGTGAATTTTGCTTTAGCAGAACCTGCTGAACAAGGAGATGTAGTTTTAAATGAAGTGCTGTACGACCAGAAATCAGGAGGAGCTGATTTTATAGAGTTGCTGAATGTTTCAGATAAATATATTAACCTAAGCGGTTGGACGATAGAAGGCAATAGTGATGAAAATAAGATTTTGGATAATGAAAATGTAATCATTGCACCAGGTCAATATTTGGCTTTAACTTCTGATAAAGCAAGTACAATCAAAGACTATCCTACTTCTCATAATGAAGAAAACATAGTAGAAGCTAATTTACCAACTTTGACTAATGCAGAGGGAATAGTAAGAGTAGTTTCAGCCAATCAAGAACTGGAGGAGTATTTCGAATATTCAGATGATTTGCATTTGCCATTTTTACGAACTGTGGATGGTGTTTCTTTGGAAAGAATTCATCCTGAAGCACCCATTAATGAGCCTGATTCTTGGAGTTCGGCTGCCTCAGCCGTTGGTTATGCCAGTCCGGGTAAACCTAATTCCCAACGGACGAATGAAAATATTAGCTTTGGCAGTATAGATGCCAATCCTAAAACTTTTGCCCATAATCAGCCGGGCAGAAATTTTACTTTGATTAATTATGAATTAGAGGATGCGGGAAATACTGCTACCGTGAAAATTTTTGATATGAAGGGCACCATGGTCAATACCTTAGCTAATAGTGAAACCCTAAGTAATACCGGATTTTTCCGCTGGGATGGTGTAGATTCCAAAGGCAGGAAGGTCAGGACTGGCTATTATATTATTTATTTTGAGATCTTTACAGCAGAAGGGAATACTAGAGTGATAAAGGAAAGAGTGGCTGTTGGGTTTTAGCCCCCTAACCCCCAATGGGGGAATAAGGCACGGAAATTCTTTGGTTTTTTAATTTGAAATGGGTGTGATACAAATCGTTGCCTTATGCTCATCAGCTCTAGAGATTCTAGTACGCATCGCTAGCCGGAGGCAAGCGATAGTGAAATATAGGTAAAACTTCCGCCCGCCTCTGGCTGGTGGAAACTACTGGCGCCTCGGGCGCATTTTAGCGTTGAAATTGAACCACTCAGTTCTTCGGACAGCTCCCCAAAAAAACAGGGGAGCAGTAGAGCGTGCTAAATATTTGCAGTTTGCTAAATTAAAATCCTTACCTATATAATTTGAGGAAGGGTAAGAGTGTTGAATTTACAGAATCAATTTGCTCGAAGCAGCTCCTCTCCTTACAAAAAGGAGGGATGGCCGCTTGCTAGCAGAAGGGGTGGTTGTATAGAAAATCTCCAATTAAATCAGACCACATAAAATATAAATTAGAGCCTTAACTGGCAAAATCAATCCACCACCTCACTATCAATAGAAAAAGTCACTTCATCTTTCATGGCCATTTTTTGTCTGCCATAGATTTTGTAGGAGTCCAATATGGTTAAATCATCGGATTTTTTAAAATTGATTTCAAAGTTTCTTTCTGAGACATAGAGCGCATTGTTTTCATGATAACGGGCTTCCAGTTTGGTTACCGCACTATCCTTATCGAAATACACATACAAATATTCTATACCTAAGGAAGGCTTTTCAGTAGTGTAGCGCCAGATTTTACCTTCGCTTGTTTGCTCTTCGGTGGCTTCGTAGGCATCATACAAGGTGGGTTTATTAATGTCCGCCAATTTGAAAACTTCCAGTTCGTTTTTCCAGCCTAAAGAGTCAAACTCCATAGTGTCTTGCTCTTTTTTGCCATCCACTTCTATTGATTTCTCAATTTTGGGTCGCAGTTCAGTAAGTAATTTCGACTGCCGGTCAATTAAGGCATCCACATCATAATATTCATTAATGGGCTTTTCCCTGACGGCTGTTTCGCAGGCTAAAAATAAAATAAGGGATAGGCCAATTAGAATTCTGTTGAGATATTGCATAATTTAAGGTAAATAGAATTAAAAAAAGGTCAGCTAAAACTAACCTTTATAAATTTATTAATCAATCAAAATATCTCCCGTCATTTCTTTTGGGATTTCAACATCCATAATCTTCAAAATGGTAGGTGCTAAATCCCCTAGTTTTCCATCTTTAATAGTACCATTAAATCCAGAGTCAACCAATATGCAAGGTACTAAATTAGTGGTATGTGCAGTATTGGGCGTTCCATCCTCATTAATCATATAATCAGAATTACCGTGGTCGGCTATGACAATTGTGGCGTATCCATTCATTTGAGCCACCTCTATCACATCTTTTGCACAACTGTCTACCGTCTCACAAGCTTTTACGGCCGCTTCGAATACACCCGTATGCCCTACCATATCCGGATTGGCAAAATTCAGACAAACAAAATCGGCTTCTCCTTTTTCCAATTCAGGAATAATTTTATCCCTTATGTCATAAGCACTCATTTCTGGTTTCAAATCATAAGTGGCCACTTGTGGTGAAGGACACATCAGTCGACTTTCCCCTTCAAATTGCGTCTCTCTACCGCCTGAGAAAAAGAAAGTGACATGTGGGTATTTTTCAGTCTCCGCAATACGGATTTGTTTCTTGCCATTTTTTGCTAAAACTTCTCCCAAAGTATTGGCTAAATTATCCTTCTCAAAAAGTACTTTCACGCCTTTGAAAGTATCATCATATTTGGTCATGGTGATGTAATGCAAATCCAATGGTTGCATATCCTGCTCAGGAAAAGCTTTTTGGGTTAATGCTTGTGTAATTTCCCTACCTCTATCTGTTCTGAAATTAAATGAAATGACCACATCGCCTTCTGAAATTTTGGCAATTGGCTTGCCGTTTTCTGTTTGGATAATAGGCTTGATAAACTCATCCGTAACGCCTTCATCATAAGAAGACTGCATTGCATCCGCTATGGAATCAGTGCTTTTGCCTTCACCTTTTACCATGGCATCATAAGCCAATTTTACTCTTTCCCAGCGGTTATCTCTGTCCATGGCGAAGTATCTACCCGTAACCGAAGCAATTTTTGCTCCTGTTTTTTCAGCATGTTCTTCAACATCCTTAAGATACCCTTTTCCACCATTGGGGTCGGTATCTCTACCATCGGTGAAGGCATGAACGAATAAATTTTGAACACCTTCATCATGAGCCAGACTCAATAGACCTTTCAAATGCCCGATATGAGAATGCACACCTCCATCAGAAACCAAGCCGATGAAATGCACTTTTTTATTGTTGGCTTTGGCATAATCCATGGCTTCAGCCCAAACAGGATTTTCCCTGATGGATTTTTCTGCTATGGCTTTGTTGATTTTCACTAAATCCTGATAGACCACCCTGCCGGCACCAATATTCATGTGGCCCACTTCGGAATTTCCCATTTGCCCTTCTGGCAAGCCCACTGCCAAACCTGAAGCATCCAATTTGCTGTGTTTGAAATCCTTATATAGGCTGTCCACAAAAGGGGTGTTCGCTTTATCAATAGCCGAAACTTCTTTGTTGGTGGCTAAACCCCAGCCATCCAATATCATTAAAATTACTTTTTTGTTCATGTTGTAGGTTTTTTCTTTAGATAAATCTAATTGAAATAATATTTACGGCTTAAAGATAAGGATTGTTAAATGAATGCGCTAAATCACTTCTAATTCTTCTGTAGCCATTTCAAAAATGATTGGAAAGGCTTGGCTAAAGTGTTTATCTTCTCTATAAAATTGGAAGATTGACCGCAGGCGTCAAAGACGCTTTATAAGTCTCGCAGAGGCGCAAAGACGCTAAGTTTTCGCAAAGAAAATATTATGTTATAATTTGTGAGGTTTAGTCCAAATTACTGCGATCACTTGATATTTAAGCAATTTTTAAGTCAGATTTGTCTAATTGAACGCTGAATTTAACATTTGCCTTTAAAGCATTAAAAACTTTTAAAATAGTTTCTATGGTCACATTCTTCGTGTTGCGTTCCAGTTTGGAAATCTGAGATTTTTGTACGCCTACTAGCATCCCTAGTTGTTCTTGGGTTAAATGACGCTCCTTTCTAACGGATTTTATCATTTCGCCAAGTACTTCCATCTTAAGCTCAAATTCATATTGGTCTCTTTCTGGAGTACCAATCTTTCCAATGTCCCTGTCTTTTAATTGGTCAAGGGTCATCATCTTCATTTTTTTTTCTTTAGTTGCCATGTTTTTTATCTTAAAGTTCTAGATAATCAGCTCTTATTTTCATTGCTTTTTCTATTTCACTTTTGGGGACCTTATCAACCTTTTTGATGATTCCGTGGGTCGAAATAACAAAAGTTTCCTCTTTATCTGTTTTATCCCAAAATGCAAATAAGCGATATTGAAGCCCACTATATTTTGTTCTGAACTCCCAAATTTCATCCGTCAGTTTCTTGAACAATTTTGGGTCGTTCCCATATCTGGCTTTATCTAAATTGTAATATATTTTCTTCCTGGTTTTTAAGTCCAGAGAATCGATAAAGCTAAGTGCTTCTTCAAGAAGGACAACTTCAAATTTTTTATCCATTCAGTATAGGTATTGGTTGAACAAACAAAGATACTAAAAAGTTGAATTATAAGGAAACTAATTAGGGGAGTATGCTCTCATTGAATTTAGTTAATGTATAAATATATAAACTCAAAAAAGCCTTTTCTGCTTCTTATAAAGCTTAAGATATCATAAATAAAGTTGAAAATTAAGCTTTTCACTCTTTTGAGATTGGACTTATAAAGGCACATTCAATGTTTTGGTCCTTCTCAAAATTTGAATACTTAGGTTTTACAATTACGTTTAAGTTGCGTTTAAAAAAGTCTTCAAGTCTTTTTATCAGTTCTAGATTTAAGGGCTTTTCTCCATTCAGTAAACCTTCTTCAAAATAGTCCAACTGCAGACTAGTAATTTTTAGAGTTCTTAAATCGAAGTTATAAGAGAATAGTAGATTTTGTTCCTTAATTAATTCTTCAATTTGGTCAGCAGTCGCTAATTTTGATATTGAGTCATTTAATAGTTCATATGGATCTGGTTCTAACCTTTCAATAACATCAACACAACGAAGTTGGCAGTACCCAGCAGATACGATGAAAAAGCAGAAAATTAAGGCTAGAAATTTCATTTACTTTAAATGTTATTGTAACTATCGCAATTTATGAAGAAAAAATCCCCTAAACCACCCCCACTTCTTCCCCTGCCATTTCAAAAATGATGGTTTTGGCTTGGGCAATGTTTTCTATATCCTCTATTTTTAGTATTGGTCTTCCCTTGTAATCTTTCATTTTGCATTTTTTGGAATGCATTTGCACGAAAGTTAGGATTCTTCCAAAAATATCCGACTTGAAGTATTTCTCATTGTCAGCGGAAACAAAGTAAGCTTTTAAGCTACCATTTTTAATCAATAATTTCTCAAAACCAAGGTTTTCTGCTTTCCAACGGATGCGGACGGTTTCAATTAAATCATAAACCGGCTCAGGGATTTTCCCGAAGCGGTCTTCCAATGATTTTTCAAAAACTCCCAGTTCTTCCTCATTTTTGATATTATCCAATTGCGAATAAAGGCTCAACCTTTCGGTGATATTGCCCACATAATCCTCTGGAATCAGGATTTCCAAATCGGTTTCTATGGTGCAGTCCTGCGCAATGATTTTTGCCTTTTTAGCTAATTCATCTTTAAATAAATCGGCAAAATGGCTTTCTTTTAGTTCTGCTACCGCATCATCCAGAATTTTATGATACATATCGAAGCCTAAATCGGTAATAAATCCGCTTTGCTCTGCACCCAGCATATTTCCTGCACCTCTGATATCCAAATCTCGCATGGCTACTTTAAAGCCATCGCCCAAATCAGAAAATTCTTCCAAAGTGGTCAGTCTTTTTCGGGAATCGGAACTTAAACCGATGGTAGGCGGAGTCAACAGATAACAAAAAGCCTTTTTATTGGAACGCCCAACCCGACCTCTCATTTGGTGCAAATCAGACATGCCAAACATATGCGCATGATTGATAATGATGGTATTGGCATTTGGAATATCCAGTCCTGATTCGATGATATTGGTGGAAACCAAGACATCATATTCGCCTTCGATAAAGCGCATCATCACTTTCTCCAATTTAGCGCCATCCATTTGTCCGTGGGCAACCCCAATGCGGGCATCGGGCACTAATTTGAGAATGATATTGCCAACTTGTTCGATATCTCCAATTCGATTGTGGACGAAAAACACCTGACCACCTCTTTGCAATTCAAAAGCAATGGCATCCCGCAGAACTTCTTCATTGAAGGTATTTAATTGAGTAGTAACAGGTTGTCGATTGGGTGGAGGCGTTTGGATCACGCTTAAATCCCTTGCACCCATCAAACTAAAATGTAAAGTTCGTGGAATTGGCGTGGCGGTTAGGGTCAAAACATCCACATTCACACGGAATTGCTTTAATTTATCTTTTACCGAAACCCCAAATTTCTGCTCTTCATCAATCACCAATAAACCCAAATCCTTAAACTGCACATCTTTATTCACGATGCGGTGAGTTCCTATCAAAATATCAACCTTGCCTTCAGCGGTGCGATTTAAAATATCTTTTATCTGCTTGGTGGATTTAAATCGGTTAATGTATTCCACGGTGACCGGCATTTTTTCCAGTCTTTCAGAAAAAGTCCTAAAATGTTGCATAGCCAAAATGGTGGTCGGCACTAAAACTGCCACTTGCTTATTGTTGTCGACCGCTTTGAAAGCCGCTCTTATGGCGACTTCTGTTTTCCCAAAACCCACATCCCCACAGACTAATCTATCCATTGGGTGAGCTTGTTCCATATCGGCTTTCACATCTGCTGTGGATTTGGCTTGGTCGGGCGTATCTTCATAAATAAAGGAGGACTCCAATTCTGCCTGAAGGAAGCTATCTTTTTCACAAGCAAAACCAGGAGCGGATTTTCTTTTGGCGTAAAGCTCTATTAAATCCTTGGCGATGTCTTTGACCTGCTTCTTGGCTTTCTTCTTTTTGTTTTCCCATTCAGGAGAACCTAATTTGCTGATAGTAGGATTGTTTCCTTCTTTCCCGCTGTATTTCGAAATTTTATGAAGCGCGTGAATGCTGACATATAACAAATCATTGTCTCGATAAATCAAGCGAATTACCTCTTGCTTTTTGCCGTTATTTTCGACCTTATCCATGCCCGCAAAACGCCCCACGCCATAATCGATATGCGTCACAAAATCCCCGGGTTGAAGATTTTTCAGTTCCCGAATGGTGATGGCTTTGGATTTGCTCTGCTTGTCCTTGGTTTTGTAGCGATGGAAACGCTCGAAAATTTGGTGGTCGGTATAGCAGGCTAATTTTAACTGCTCATCTATAAATCCTGCCCTTAAAGTATGGGGTAAAGATTGGAATTTGATGAAGGGGTCAATTTCTTCAAATATATTTTTTAAGCGTGCGGTTTGCGTTATAGATTCCGAAGAAATGATATTGACTAAGCCTTCCTCCTGGTTGCTGGATAAGTTTTCCGCTATTAAATCAAAGTTTTTGTTGAATGAAGGCTGGGGTTTGGCTTGATATTCAAATTCTTTATCAGCTTTTAAGTAAAAACGATTGCCAAATTCTACTTTTATATATTTTTCTAGCCCTTTTTTGAAACTTTCAGGGGTTTCAAATAACATTTCAGGCTCTAAAACTACTTTTGTCTGTTGAGTAGTTTTTAAAATTTCCTGAAAAGACTGCGCAGCTTTATCGAAGTATTGTTGAAGGACATCCAACGTTTGCTTATAATCCTTAAACCAAATTTTGGTGTTATTGGGAACGTATTCCAAAAGCGATTCTCTGCTTTCTTCCAATAATTTGGTTTGCACATTGGGGATGATATTGATTTGCTTGACTGGCTCAATAGAAAGTTGGGAAGCTACATCAAAAGTTCGGATGCTATCAATTTCATTCCCAAATAATTCAATTCGGTAAGGTTGGTCGCTGGCGTAAGAGAAAATATCGATTATCCCACCTCTGATGGCATACTGTCCTGGCTCATAAACAAAATCAGTAGGCTCAAAATCATAGGTTTGCAATAATTCAGCTATGAATTCCACATCCAGGCTTTCACCCACTTTTGCGGTGAAAGTATTCGACTTTAATGATTTTTTATTGATTACTTTTTCAGAAAGTGCCTCCGGATAAGTCACAATAATTTCTCCCGTAGAGGTTTTGTTGTTGATGCGGTTGAGGATTTCCGCCCTCATCAAAACATTGGCATTTTCTATATCATCAAACTGATAGGGTCTTTTGTAGGAAGTAGGAAAAAGTAATGGCTCTTTAAAATCTAATAGGTTTTGTAAATCATTCTGAAAATAAGCTGCCTCCTCCTTATCATGCAAAATGATGAGTTGGTTTTGATGATTTAAGAGATGCGAAACTGCAACAGCTATGGCATCCAAACTGCCCACTAAACCTTTGAATTGAATGGTCTGGTCTTCATTGGGTTTTAGGGAAGCCACCATCGTTTGCAAGATGGCATCATCTTTATATAATTTTATAAAATCTTTTATCTTCAAAGCAATTGGTATTTAAATTTTGTGCTGACTTTTTCGTTCTAAATTCGAAAGCACCATGCAAAGGTAAAACAAACTCTTGGGAAAGGCGCATAGTTCAACTACTGTGCAAAAAGTTAACAATAAAATAACTAAATCGAACAATAAAGAGTTATGAATGAAGAGACTAATAAGATTAGCTGGAAAGATTTTTCCAAAGTTGAAATGCGGGTAGGAACAATAATAAAAGCGGAAGAATTTCCGGAAGCTAAAAAGCCTGCCTATAAATTAGAAATTGATTTTGGGGAATTTGGGACTAGAAAAAGCTCCGCTCAAATCACCAATCTTTACAAACTGGAAGATTTACCAGGTAAAAAGATAGTGGCAGTTATGAATTTTCCACCTAAGCAAATCGCAAACTTTATGAGTGAATGTTTGGTTTTAGGAGCAGTGAGTGGAGATAAAATTAGTCTGCTGGGCGTTGATAAAACAGCCAAAAATGGATTAAGAATTGCATAAATTAAGCTTTCGGGCTTTTTAAGAATGAATAAAAACACTAAAAAAGAAGATTTATCATTTTTTGAAAGGGTGGAAAAAATGCATCCTTACAAAATGATATTTATATTAAGTTTATTGGGGAGTACCTTAATCTTTTTCTTCCTTTTATTTTCCTTTTTCATGAGTTTGGGAAATGAAGGACAAAAAGATATTGAAATTCCTGCTGTTTTTGCTTTGAGCACTGTTTTGATCGGAGCTTCCAGTTTTATGATTCATCCGATTCACAGTCTTTTTAAAGCGGAAGAAATCCCTTCTTTACTGACAGCATTAAGGTTTACATTCTTTTTAGGTTTAGGTTTTGCTTTGTGTCAGTTTTTGGGTTGGAAAGCTTTGAGAGAGTCAGACGTATTATTTTCATCCAATGTGACCTCTTCTTTTTTTTATGTTTTGACGGGGGTGCACGCATTACACTTTTTAGCAGCCCACACTTATCTAGGATATTTAATCCTCCAAACTCAAAGAATTTCTAAAGATCCAGTTCAATATCTGATAGCTGAAACCAATCCATTTTGGCATTTGAAATATGAATTGCTCACTAAAGGCTGGCACTTCTTAGGCATTTTGTGGGGGATATTGATATTGAGCTTTTGGATTTTTCTTTAAACCAGACCAGCCCCAGCCCCCTAGCCCCCAAAGGGGGAATACACACGGTAATACATTTGCATTTTAATTTGATTCTTTGTCAAGAAATTTAAATTATTAAAGATGAAAATTATCATTTTCTACTGAGATAAATCTGTGAGAAAATTCCCCCTTTGGGGGTTAGGGGGCTATAATCTCAATCCCCATCTTCCTCATCAGCGGAACAGCATTAAAAGTATGGCAAGGAGCATTATGCAATTTGTAATCGAATAATATTTCCTCTCCGCTTACATCACTGTTGAAGCTGTAGTTTTGGAAATTGTCTAATTCATTTTCCAGTTTTGCTAAGGATAAATCATGGGTAGAAATTAATCCCATGCTATTGGTTTTCATCAGTTGCCTTATCAAACTTTCGGCCCCGATGTTTCTATCCTCTGAATTGGTGCCTTTCAAAATCTCATCTAATAAATAGAAAATAGGTCTTTCTTGTGGCACTTTTGTCATATCCACCAATTGCTTTAACCTTTTCAGTTCTGCATAAAAAGAAGAAGTGTTTTCTTCCAGATTATCCTGCGTTCGCATGCTAGTGAATAATTGCAAAGGACTTAATTCGAAACTTTCCACGCAGCATACCGCTCCCATTTGTGCTAAGACCATATTCACTCCGAGAGATCGCTCAAAAGTACTTTTTCCGCTCATATTGGCACCTGTGATTAAAGTAACCGCACCTGGACCAGTCATTTCGAAATCATTACGAACTCTTTCATTGTGAGCTAATAATGGATGACCCAATTCCTTGACTTTTAAATCACATTTTGAGTCCAATAATTTAGCATTTTTATAGTTTTCATGTGCAAAAGCAAAATCTGCCATACTCATAATGGCTTCCCAATCGCCAATGGCATTGAACCAGCCTTGAATAGATTTTCCGTACTGGTTTTTCCAATTGACTACATTATTCAAAACCCAATAATCAATCAGTAAAAATGGATTAATGAGCCAATACATCATGCCAGCTCGAGAATGCATCCAATTTAGGATTTTGGAAAGCGTATTGATTTTTTGAGAGGCTTTAGGATTCTGAAAATGGTTTTGTAAATTTTTAAATAGAGATGCTTCCACTTTCTTCTCTTCCGCCATTTTGAAAAGATTTTTATGCTGTTCTAGGTGAACAGCTATTTGTTCCGTCTCAGACTGAAGTCTCATGATGGTTTTCTGAATAGGAGCTAATAGTAGTATGTTGATTAGAAAGCCCAAACCCACAAATGACCAAGGTAAAAATCCAGTCAATGATAAAATGAAGAAAATCAACAATTGAGCAATTGCAATAAACGGGATGAATTTTAATATCGGCTTTATTTTCTCTTCGTCCGATTTAGAGAAAAAGTTAAAAAGGGTTTTTAAATCCTCAATCTCACCTTTTCCTTCTTTTAAACGGCTTTCTGCCCACCATTCCAAACGCCATTCATGTTCATTTTTAATTTCTGCTACTGCTTCTTGCCTTGTTAAGATTTCTTCTTTTGTAGCAGGATTTTTAAACCAAATCGCTAAGCTTTCCTGACCAAAAGTTAAAACACTTCTATTGACCAATGAAAATACAGAATGCCTTCCGAAAATATCCATATCAGGGGCGTATTCATGCAAACTTTCATTAAATCGGTCACCACTAGGAAGTTTATCTAATTTTAAGTTTAATCGATCAATTTCTTCATTTAAAATTAAGATTCTGTTTCGACTAAGCTCTAATAATCTTTTTTTCGATTTATGACGATTGACCAGCCATCCAAAAATTAAAGGGAACGGAATAAGCACTAAAGAAGTAGATAATCCATCTCTTTCGTTGATGAAATAAACAGACAAAACTATGGTGGCTAAAAAGTATAAAACTCGGAAAGTCCCGAATCTATTGGTCAGCTTTCGGTATTTTTCAACTTCATTTTTAAATAGGTTTATTTTGTTGCTGTAGAATTCAGATTTATCACCTATGGTCATATTTAATGGCTTTTACTTTAAACCGTAAAGGTAGGGGTTATAAGATGTTATTCAGCTGGTTTTAAGTAATAAAAAAAGAAATACCTGCTGAAAATATTGACACTAACCTGTCGGGTTTTTTGATAAGTCATATCCGTATTTGGTGGCATACCAACCAACACTCTTAAATAGATTTGCCTACTTCACCATTTCCCAGCCTCAACAGCTTTCCTAACAGAACCATGTTCAAGCAATAACTTTTTAGCCGATTCATATTCAATACCAAGCTCCTGCACAATCATTTTGGTTCCTCTATCTACCAGTTTATCATTACTTAATTGCATATCCACCATTCTATTGCCTTTTATATGCCCTAATTGAATCATGGCGGCAGTAGAAATCATATTCAATACCATTTTCTGTGCGGTACCCGCTTTCATTCTGGTGCTTCCTGTCACGAATTCAGGACCTACAGGCACTTCAATAGGATAATCCGAAACCTCCACCACTTCCGAATCAGGATTGCATGTAATACAAGCGGTACTAATTCCGTTTTCTTGAGCGATTTTTAATCCTCCGATCACATATGGTGTTCTACCCGATGCTGCAATGCCAATTAAAAAATCCTTTTCAGAGATATTGTATACTTGCAAATCTTTCCATGCTTGATGTCGGTCATCTTCCGCAAATTCAACAGCTTTCCGTATGGCATTATCGCCACCAGCTATCAAACCAATTACTTTATCAAAACCCACACCGAAAGTAGGCGGACATTCTGAAGCATCTAATATTCCCAAACGTCCACTTGTGCCGGCTCCAATGTAAAAAAGCCGACCACCAGTCTTCATTTTCAATACTATTTGTTCCAGTGCTTTTTCAATTTGGGGAAGCGCTTTTTGTACTGAATGCGCAACGGATTGATCTTCCTGATTTATCCCTTGAAGCAATTCGCCTATGGATAGATTTTCTAGATTATTGAAATTTGATTCTGATTCTGTAATGCTCATTAATGCTGATTTTTATGATAAAGTGTCAAGCCTGCAATTGGGCTTTCCATAAAATTTCCTGCTGCTAAATTATTTTTTGTTAAGACCATCCTCATGATGGAATTCGCATGAAAAGCTACTCCTCCTACAAAATGAATGGGTAAGTTTTGATGTTGTTTAAATTTTAAAACGGATTTCTCAAGAAATAATTGAAATGCATTTGAAATCAACTCAAAAAAGAACTTTTCCTTTTGATGCAGTAAAGCAAACTGAAAAAATTGTGCAAAAAAGCGATTGGGATACGGTTTTTGGTAAATTTGTTCCAATGCACTTTCCAAATTGATTTCAGGAAATGCCATAATGAATTTCTCTATTAGGTTGGCTGGCATATCATGCTCCAAAAAAGCTTTCAATGTTAATTTCCCTATATAATTTCCGCTGCCCTCATCTCCCAAAGCATAACCTAATGAAATCATTCTTTCGGTAATATTTTCACCATCATAATGACAAGCATTAGCACCCGTTCCTAAAATACAAACTATCCCTTCCTCATTTTCACAACTCGCTCTTGCTGCAGCTAGCATATCATCTTCCACAAAAATTCGAGAACAATTAAAAAAATCTGAAAAAACTAATCTTATTTTTTCTCTATTCTTAAGTTGACCGCAACCTGCTCCATAAAAATTAATTTCTTTTATATCTTGAAGGGTCATATTTTTAAAATCAGCACTCAGGCTGTCAAAAAGCTCTTTTTCTGATATTAAATAAGGATTTATACCACTTGTTTTCAATTGTGCAATGGTATTATCGTCCTTGATAAATCGCCAATCAGTTTTAGTTGAACCGCTATCTGCTATAAGCTGCATTAATCTTTATAATTATTTTACCGTGTAAATTTAACATGAACTGAAATTTATATAACTTAGGAATCAAATAATAGGTAAAGTTGTGAAAAATAGTAAACTGTTTGGGCTTTTGGGACTAGATAAAATTATAGAATCATTACAAAAATTGCTAGAAGTACGTATAGCAATGATAAGAACGGAAATAGAGGAAAAAGTAGCAGAGAAATTAGCTAAGCTTTTACCGCTACTTTTAGTGGGGGCATCATTTACCTTACTGATTCTATTTGCAAGTCTAGCATTGGCTTTTTACTTAACTGAAATCATGGAAAGCTATGTTTATGGATTTGGGATTGTAGCATTAATTTATCTATTGCTGACCATTTCATTCTATTTATTGAAGGATAATAAAGGTCTTAAAAAGGCACTTAGTAATTCCATCAACACACCAACTAAAGACGAATAATTTTAATTTTATAATTCAAGAAGCATGAGTAATCAAGAAAAGCTACTAGAGAGAAGTAAGAAATATGAACAAGATTTATCAGAGCAACTAAAAGAATATTCAGGTAAAGCTGAGCAATTCGGAAAAAATGCATTGATGATTGCAGGAGGAGTCTTTTTAGCTTACCAGGCTGTGAAATTAATAACCGGAGGAAGTAAAAAAAGTCGAAAAACCAAAGTTTACAAAGAAGTAAATGAGGATGAAAGTGACTATGATGACTATCCTCGAATAGTTATAAGAAGAGAGGAAAGTAGCGTTGGTGGAATTATGGATTCAATTAAAGCTGAGGTCGGGGGGATTCTTGTAGCAATTGCCAGGGAAAAAATATTAGAATTTTTAAGTCAATTGGAAAATAAAAGGTCAAATGACAGAGAAGAAGAAGCTTAACCATCTTATAAACCAAAAGGCTATTGGACAAAAATTCTTTGCCTTACTTATCGATCCTGACAAGGTTCATGACAGGGCTTCTTTGCAACGCTTGATCAATGTAGCAATTGAAAACGAAGTAGATTTCTTTTTTGTGGGAGGGAGTTTAATTGTTTCTGATTTTTTAAGTAGTTGCATTTCAGATATCAAATCTGCAACAGATATACCAGTAATACTTTTCCCAGGCAATAACCAATATATCGATTTACAATCGGACGCCATTCTTTACCTTTCACTTATCTCAGGAAGAAATCCTGATTTATTGATTGGTCAACATGTTTTATCTGCACCCATTTTAAAAAGAAGTAAAATGGAAGTGTGGCCTACAGGATATATGCTAATAGATGGAGGGAATAAAACCTCAGTTTCTTATATGAGCAATACTAATCCGATCCCTCACGACAAAAGTGATATAGCTGTAAGCACTGCCATAGCAGGTGAATTGTTGGGGCTCCAACTTATTTATATGGATGCTGGCAGTGGGGCAGATAAAATGATAAGCGAAAAAATGATTGCTTCTGTTAAAAGGGCTGTGGATATTCCTATAATTATAGGAGGCGGCATTAATTCTGTAGCTAAAGCAAAAAGCGCATGGAAGTCAGGTGCTGATGTGGTAGTGGTAGGTAATGCCATAGAGCAAAACCCACAATTATTGATAGAAATGACGGAAGCTAAAATTATGCTTAATCAGCAATTACAAAAAATCCAATAACTAATGGATCAAACATTAATTATTGGATTTTATATTTCATAGAGTTATATATTCTTGCTCTTAATTTGCCTTTAAGATTTTCTTTAAACGTTCATTAGAGATTCTCTTCTTCTCATTTTTCCAGCCGGAATTCCGAACATCATTTTAAATCTTCGGCAGAAGTATGCAGTATCTTTATACCCTACTTCATGCCCAATATCTCTGATACTCTTCTTTGAAGTTCTCAATAAGGTAACGGCTTCTTCCATTCTCTGATATTCGATATAATCTTGAGGATTAATACCAGTAAGCATTTTGAAATATTGACCAACATAATCTTCAGATACATTAGCTACTTCAGCAAGTTTCTTATTGGACAAGTCGCCACCTAAGTGCTCGTTAATGTAATTAAAGATATCAATTAAGCGAGGGTCTTTGAAATAAGTACTGTTGGTAGCCAATTGCTCAACAAATAATTTGTTTCGAACAATATGTCTAAATAATTCTACAAGTAAATATTCAGTCAAGACTTTCACCATGCGATCAGAACCTGGTTCTTCACTATTTAATTCTTCAAAAACTTTGTCATGAAGAGACTTGATAGTATCATTACTAAAAATGAATGGAGGAATATCAAGTGACGCAAAAAAGTTAACAGAGTCAAAAACTTTGGCTTCAAATGAAATATAACTAAAGCTATCTCCACCTTCAATCAATAACTCATCATGGCTTATAGAATTAAAATATTCCGATTTACCTGAAATGAATTTATCATTTGTGATGGTTTCGATTTGACTACCTCTTCCGTAAGTAATTTGATGTGCTTTTCCACCCGGAATAAAAGCAAAATCACCTTCCTTAGCCAGTAATTTTTCATCTCCCAACAGCACTTCTCCCTTATTTACCCAAATAACTTTATTCTCCACTTCATAGAGGTTATTTACGGTTACAGGCTTTTGAATTTTAATATTCTTTGCTTTGACGAATTTAACGCCCAAAGACTCAATGATTTTGTTGTAATCTTCCATTTTCTTGTTTTATGAATGGATTAACTGTAAAAAGTAAAAGTATTCTTTTGAATAATTGTATAAATCTAATGAATAATAGCTTTATATCAAAACAAATAAAAAACGCACAACCTTAATTTATATGTAAGGTTGTGCGTGATAACGAGATTTTTATAGAATTATTTTAAGATTTACTCTTTTTATCCAAAGATAAACCCTTTAGTTAAAACTTGATTATTTTAATATATTTCTTGAAATAACAATTTTTTGTATCTCAGATGTACCTTCATAAATCTGAGTGATTTTAGCATCACGCATCAATCGTTCAACATGATATTCTTTTACGAAACCATAGCCACCATGTACTTGAACAGCTTCGACTGTAGTATCCATTGCAACTTGGGAAGCATATAATTTAGCCATAGCACTTGCTTGAGAAAAATCTTGCTTTTGATCTTTCAACCAAGCTGCCTTTAAGCAAAGTAAACGAGCGGTCTCTATTTGAGTTGCCATATCAGCTAATTTAAAAGCAATAGCTTGATGTTGACTGATTTCTTTACCGAAAGCTTTCCTTTCTTTAGAGTATTTCAAAGCCAACTCATAAGCTCCTGATGCGATCCCCAATGCCTGAGCTGCAATCCCTATTCTACCTCCATTCAGAGTTGACATTGCAAAGTTAAAACCAAAACCATCTTCTCCAATTCTGTTTTCCTTTGGCACTTTCATGTCTTGAAACATCAAAGAATGTGTGTCCGAACCTCTAATTCCTAATTTCTCCTCTTTCTTTCCTACCACAAAGCCTTCAGTTTCTCTTTCAACAATCAAGGCGTTAATTCCTTTGTGCCCTTTTTCTTTATCCGTTTGAGCAATTACTAAATAAACAGATGCACTGTTTCCGTTAGTAATCCAGTTTTTAGTTCCGTTTACTAAATAGTAGTCTCCTTTATCTTCGGCAGTTGTTCTTTGAGAAGTAGCATCCGAACCTGCTTCGGGTTCAGAAAGACAGAAGGCACCAATGATTTCACCAGTAGCTAATCTTTTAAGATATTTTTCCTTTTGCTCTTCAGTACCATATTTTTCTATCCCCCAACAAACCAAAGAGTTGTTAACAGACATGGCTACAGAAGCAGAACTATCTATCTTGGATATTTCTTCCATTGCCAATACATAGGAGATGGTATCCATTCCACCACCATTATATTTTGGATCCACCATCATTCCCATGAATCCTAGTTCTCCCATTTTCTTAATTTGTTCGGCTGGGAATTTTTCGTGAGTGTCTCTTTCGATTACTCCAGGTAATAATTCGTTTTGTGCAAAATCTCTTGCAGCAGCTTGAACGGCTAGCTGCTCTTCTGTGAGTTGAAAATCCATCTATTAATTATTTTTAGTCGTATCGGTGCAAAAACAGAATGTTTCTGCAAAAGTTTTGCAAATATAGAAAAAATCCATTTAATCCCGATTACCTAGGAACATCATGATGTAGTACAATAATGTAACTAATGATGCGATTGCTGCAACTAAATATGTTCTTGCAGCCCATTTTAATGAATCCTTAGCCATGTCATGTTCTTGAGGAGTGGTTACTCCAGAAGTGGTCATCCAAGCTAAACCTCTTTTACTAGCATCGTATTCTACCGGTAAAGTGATAAATGCGAAAAGTGTAAATATAGTATAACATCCGATGATAACCATCAGAGCTAATTGAGGATTAATTAATTGTGGCAAAGCAAAAGCTCCGAAAAGCATAGCCATAAAAACGAAATTAATAATCTTAGCACTTACATTTTGTAATGGCACCAATGTAGATCTTAATTCTAAAAATGCATAAGCTTTTGCATGCTGAACCGCATGACCTACTTCGTGAGCAGCCACTGCCACTGCTGCTGCAGAACGGTTGTTATAAACTTCAGAACTTAAATTCACTGTTTTATTGGATGGGTTATAATGATCCGTTAACTGCCCTTCTACTGACATTACTTTCACATCATAGATCCCATTATCCTTCAACATTTTTTCAGCAGCTTCTCTGCCAGAAATTCCAGAGCTCAAGGCTATCTTAGAGTATTTTTTGAATTTACTCTTCAAGCGGGACTGCACAGCATAACTTATGATGGCAAATCCTATTAAAATCACTAATAAAAACATTCTATTTATTGGTTTATTTTGTTAATAATATTGGTAGTGGAATACCCATCTACTAATTCAATGGTCTCCACTTTTCCACCGTTCTCCATTACGATATCTGCCCCTACAATGTTGCTAATTTTGTAGTCGCTTCCTTTTACCAAAACATCCGGTTTAAGTTGTTTTATTAAGGAAAATGGGGTGTCTTCAGAAAAAAATATTACGGCATCCACAAAAGATAAGGCCGCCATTATTCTGGCTCTGGCCATTTCATTATTTACGGGCCTTTTGGGACCTTTTAATTTACTTACTGAGGCATCTGTATTTAGAGCAACAATTAATTTATCCCCTTTAGCAGCAGCCTTCTCCAAATAATCTACGTGACCTAGATGCAAAATATCAAAACAGCCATTTGTGAAAACTACTTTTTGGTCTTTCCACTCCTGTCTTTCTTCAACTAAGGACTCTAATGTCAATATTTTATCAGCTGTTGGCATATATTTGACTAGCATTTCTTTTTGGAACAATCATACTTAGGAATAAAGATACAGAACCCACTCCAATTATAGCAATAGAATTGGTTGTATGCAGTACAAACGCAAAAATTATACCCTCTTTTTCAGCCACTCCATAAAGTAATAAACCAGCACTCACTAAATAATGAAAAGCTCCTATTCCACCTTGCACAGGAGTTGCCATTCCAATACCTCCTAAAACCAACAAAATAAATCCAGCGGAATAACCTAAATGAGCAGTAGTTTCCATACTAAAAAATACCACATAAGTCATAAAGTAGTAGCAAACCCATATTCCTACAGTAGCCATCCAAAATAGCGCTGGATTTTTTAATTTCTTTACTGAAGTTATCCCTTCAACCAATTGGCGAAGAAAAGCTGTTAGCTTATTATAGTATTTGTTCTTTCTTAGAAATGCCTGATTTCTTTTTAAGAAAAAGAAAATAACAAGGCTTGCAATTAAAAATGTTAACCCAATTGCTACTAATGTGAGAAAATTTTCTTCCAGCCCAGTTGCTTTATCCAAAAATAGGTTTAAAAAGAAATCATTTAACCTTCTGAATTCAATTGCAAGCGTAAATCCAATTACAAAAAGCAAGCAAATCATATCAAAAATACGCTCTGTCACTACACTTCCGAAACCTCTGGTTACAGAAACACCATCTGTTTTCTTTAATACACCACATCTGGAAACTTCACCCATTCTAGGGACTACAAAATTTGCCAAATACCCTACCATTACAGCTAAAAAAGTTCTAGATGTTTTTAAATGATAACCCAAAGGTTCCAATAACATATTCCAGCGCCAAGCTCTCAATAGATGGCTTAACATAGCCAATCCAATGGAGAGATAGATCCAATTCAGATTAGCCTGCTTAAATCTAGCCATCATTTCATTGAAATCTACATCTTTATAGAGGTACCAAAAAAGCAGGGCTGCTATTGCTAATGAAAGCGTATATTTCAGAAATGATTGGAGTCCTTTTCTCAATGATTAGGGAAGTTTATTGTTGGCATCAGGAAATATCAAAGCAGGTTTGAATGACTTGGCCTCTTCAAAATCCATGTATCCATATCCTATGATAATAATAATATCACCAACTTGCACTTTTCTGGCAGCAGGGCCATTTAAGCACACCATGCCAGATCCTCTTTCTCCTTTAATAACATAAGTCTCTAATCGCTCACCATTATTAATGTTCACAATCTGGACTTTTTCATTCTCTATTAAATTAGAGGCTTCCATTAAATCTTCATCAATGGTGATGCTTCCTACATAGTGTAATTCGGCCTGAGTAACCTTTACTCTGTGAATTTTTGATTTACAAACTTCAATTAACATACTATACTCTTCAAATTGGGGTGCAAAGTTATGAAATTAAATAGAGCCTATTAAGCAATTACTTGAGATATAATTTTCTGCTAGCCAGCGGAATTGATAATCAATACAAATAATACGTATTTATGACATTAAATATCAGTTTCCATTTAAATACATATTATCTATTAATCTCACATTTCCTATAAAGCCAGCAATGCACAGAACGGTATCTGGTTCAAAGTAGTTCGCCCTTTTGCGCAGTAAATCTTTATCACTAACAATTTCAAAATATTCCAATTCCGCTTTATGATTAGTAAAAAGCGATTTTACTTTGCTTTTTGCTTCTTCAGCAGATTGCTTTTCCTTTAATATCGATTTGGCTTCTGTTAATGCGGTAGAAAATATTTTAGCTTGCTCCCTGTCTTCCTTGTTTAAGCGTTCATTTCTAGAAGACATCGCCAAGCCATGAGGTTCCCGTTTTATAGGTACGGGAATAATTTCAATATTGAAAAATAATTCCTCTACTAACTTTTTGATGATGGTCAATTGCTGCAAATCCTTTTGACCAAAAAAAGCATAATCAGGGAGCACTATATTAAAAAATTTGGAAACTATTAATGCCACTCCACTAAAATGGCCTGGTCGGAATTTTCCCTCCATTACTTTATCCAACTCTCCAAATTCAAATTTAATGGTATTTCTTCCTGCATACATCACCTCATCAGAGGGCAAGAAAAGAACATCACAGCCGTTCTTGGCCAATAAGTTTTTGTCTGCCTCAATATTTCGAGGATAATGTTTTAAATCATCCTGACTGTTGAATTGGGTAGGATTTACATAAATGCTGCAGACTACGATATCCACTTTCTCTTTAGCGGCAGCAACTAAGCTCAAATGGCCATCATGCAGAGCCCCCATAGTAGGGACAAACCCAATTTTTTTACCTTCAGATTTAAATTGAGAGATAATAGCTTGTATTTCAGCGATTGAGCCAGTTGATATCATAAAAAATGCGCTAAATTAGAAAGTTTCGGAACAAATCTAGCTTATTAATCAAAAAAATAATGGAAAGTGAGTATTTTTTTGTATTTTTGTGCTTCGTTTATGAATTAATCAAATCCAATAAGCATATGTCAAAGCTTCGAATTCTTTACGTAGCCAATGAAATCAATCCATTTTTAAAAACATCAGAAGTAGCAGAATTTGTACGAAAGCTCCCTCAAGCCATGCAGGAAAGAGGAATGGAGATTCGTATATTAGTACCCCGCTTCGGATTAATTAACGAGCGGAAGAACAGATTACACGAGGTAGTGCGTCTTTCAGGAATCAATATCTCAGTAGGAGAAGAAGAAAAGCCTTTAATTATTAAAGTAGCTTCTATTCCTAATGCTAAACTGCAGGTGTATTTTATTGACAATGAAGATTACTTCCAGCGAAAGTTTGTGTTTCATGATAAGGAGAATAATTTTTATCCTGATAATGACGAAAGAGCAATATTTTTCTGCAAGGGAGCGTTGGAAACAGTTAAGAAACTAGGCTGGGCGCCTGATGTTGTACATTGTAATGACTGGATGACCAGCTTGATTCCAATGTACTTAAAAACCACTTATAAAAACGACCCAATATTTAAAGATGCAAAATCTGTATTTACTGTGTATAATACAGAATTCTCTCATAAATTTGGGACTGATTTAGTGGACAAGGTAAAAATGCTTGATATAGAAGATAGCATGTTGTCCAATCTAGAATCAGCCGATTATGAAGGGTTCATAAAAATCGGTGCACAGTATGCAGATGCAGTTATTAAAGCAGGTGATGAGTTTAAAGAAAACCTTGATGAATTATTTTCAACATTCGACAAAGAAAAGAAAGTTGACACCATTGAAAAAGGAGAAGATTTTGAAGAATCCTATTTCAACTTATATACAGAATTGGCAGGCTAATTATGCCAACCATATAATTACAGGGCCAGCACTCCTGCTGGCCTTTTTTTTCGCCTCATGTGAAGAGCCTATTGAAGTAGAAAGTGATTTAGTCCCTGGAGGAAACAATACTGAAATCCAGTATGTAGAGATTCCTTTGGAGGTAACACAGTCTGCATATGATTCACTTTTAATTAGTTCTACTGATGTTTCAGGATCTAGAGATCAAGTCTTTTTCGGACATCAAAACAATTCCGAAATTGGTAACTTTTCAGCTCAAGCATACTTTGGTGCAGTTCTTGATAATGAAGCAGTTAGGGATAGTATTAGATCAGGAAGTCAAGTTATAGAAACTAAACTTCATCTTGGTTTAAATTATTTTTATGGAGATAATTTTGACAACTCTCAAAGATTCAAGCTATATCAATTGCAGGATACATTAGAAGTTGCCGGCAAGAATTATACTATCTATGATGAACTCAATACCGCTGCGCTTGTATCAAATGACGAAACCACTTTCATAAATCCACTTGATACAATTCCTGACTTTATTAATTTAAATAACAGCTTAGGTGAGGAATTATTAAATTTAGCAGGTGATCAGGAGCTCAGTTTTGAGCAGATTTACAACTCTATAAAAGGCTTTAAATTGGAAGTTGAATCTGGCCAAAATAATTTACAAGCTATAAGCTTAACAGGAGGAGAATCCTATTTCGAAGTTATTTATCAATCTCCTACTGCAGATACTCTTCAGAGCGTTAAATTCGACTTATTTGGTTCTAGCTTTACTCATGTTGATTATCAACCAGGGTCATTAATTCCTAGTTCTTACAATAATGGAAATTCTTTTGAATTAGCTGACCCTAGCAAGGCTTATTTCAATAATTTATTAGGGATAAGCCCAAAAATTAATTTAGAGGCTTATTTGTCTTTTATTGATACAGTGGAGTATATGCAGATTAATAAGGCTGAAATTATAATTGAAGACCAAGGATTTAGTACGGCAAACACTCCTGCTGAACAATTCAGACCAATTCAAAATTTAGTGCCTTACATACAAAATGAACAAGGAAATTTTTCCAAAAAAGGAGAAGATTTTTGGGCTATTCAATCAAACTTTAATTCCAATGGTGCAATTGCCAATCCGAATGCTGGTACTTTGCCTACAAATTTAGGTTATGATGAAAACAAGAAATCTATTAGAGGCGATATCACCTTTTTTCTTCAAGAAATTTATAACGATCCTACTTTTTGGGAAGCTGATAACCGTATTATTTTTACGGGTCAATTTATTAGAAGAAACAGTGATCCTTTCATTGAAACACCTAAAATAAACATAGGGAACTTTGATAACTTTTTAGTAGATAAGGAAAATATTAAATTAAAGATATATTATACCACTTTTAAATAATTTGCAATATGTGTGGAATCGTAGCATATGTAGGTCATCAGAATGCATCTGAGATCATCCTTAAAGGATTGAAAAGATTGGAATATAGAGGTTATGACAGTGCTGGTATTGCATTGATGAATGACGATGTTCTAAATGTTTATAAAAAACAAGGAAAAGTAAGTGAACTAGAGGCTCACTTGAAAGATAAAAATACTAAAAGTACAATAGGTATTGGGCATACCAGATGGGCCACTCACGGTGCTCCAAGTGATGAAAATGCTCACCCCCATTTTTCCGAAAGTGGTGATTTAGCTATTATTCATAATGGTATTATAGAAAATTATTCTTCACTAAAAACAGATTTAGAGAATAAAGGCTATACTTTTAAAAGTGAAACTGATTCGGAAGTCTTCATCAATTTTATAGAGGATATCTATAAGCATAACGATGGTTCATTAGAAGAAGCAGTTAGATTGGCCTTAACTAAAGTAATTGGTGCTTATGCTATTGTTATCATGTCAACAAATCATCCTAACCAATTAATTGCTGCTCGTAAAGGTAGCCCTTTAGTCATTGGAGTTGGTAAAGATGAATTTTTCTTAGCATCTGATGCAACACCTATAGTAGAATACACCAACGAAGTTATTTATGTAAATGACTATGAGATTGCTCTTATCAAAGATGGTGAAATCAGTATTAGAGATACTAAGGATGTTAAAACCACTCCATACATACAGAAAGTGGACATGGAATTAGAAGCCATTGAAAAAGGCGGCTTTGACCATTTCATGTTAAAAGAAATTTTTGAGCAACCTAAATCAATTAAGGATTGCTTTAGAGGTAGGTTAATTGCTAATGAGGCTAAATTGGTATTAGGTGGAATTAGAGATTATGCTACTGCGCTTATAAATGCCGAAAGAATTGTGATCGTTGCATGTGGCACGTCTTGGCATGCAGGCTTAGTAGCTGAATATATATTTGAGGAATTTTGCAGAATCCCTGTCGAAGTTGAATATGCCTCTGAATTTAGATATAGAAATCCAATCATTCATGAGGGTGACATTGTTTTTGCCATTTCACAATCTGGCGAAACTGCAGATACGCTAGCGGCTATGGAATTAGCAAAATCTAAAGGAGCGATTGTATTAGGTGTTTGTAATGTTGTTGGGTCTTCAATTTCAAGAGTTTCTCATGAAGGGGTATACACTCACGCTGGACCCGAAATTGGTGTTGCTAGTACAAAAGCATTTACAGCACAGTTAACGGTGTTGACCATGATTGCGTTAAAAACTGCCTTATTAAAAGGAACTATTGCTGAGCAGCGCTACAGAGAAATTTTAGTCGATCTAGAAAATATCCCGAAAAAGGTAGAGAAAGCGCTAAAAACTGATGAACAAGTAAAAAAGATAGCGGCAATCTATAAAGATGCTAAGAACTTCTTGTATTTAGGAAGAGGGTATAATTTCCCAGTAGCTTTGGAAGGTGCTTTAAAACTAAAAGAGATCTCCTATATTCATGCTGAGGGTTATCCTGCAGCAGAAATGAAGCACGGGCCAATCGCCTTAATTGATGAAGAAATGCCCGTTGTCGTAATTGCAACTAGAGATAGCTCTTACGATAAAATTGTTTCCAACATTCAGGAAGTTAAAGCCAGAAAAGGGAAAGTAATAGCTGTGGTTTCAGAAGGCGATTCCTTGATACCAGGCATGGTAGATCATACAATTGAAGTTCCGGGTACGCATGAAGCATTAATGCCGATGGTTTCTACCATTCCACTTCAATTGCTTTCTTATCACATTGCAGTTATGAGAGGTTGTAATGTTGACCAGCCTAGGAATTTGGCTAAATCGGTTACAGTTGAATAAACTGTTTAGAAATAAATAAAATTCTTAATTTTAAAGGAGCTTTTTGAAGCTCCTTTTTTATTTTTCATTTTAGTTTACTGATTACAACATCAGTTAGACTAATCCTAAACCATTATAAATTGGCAAAAGTTAAATCAGCTTATTTCTGTCAGGAATGCGGGCACGAATCACCTAAATGGGTTGGGAAATGCCCTTCATGTGGCCAGTGGAACACTTTCGTGGAAGAGGTAGTTTCGAAAGAAAAGTCTTCAAGTGGTTATCAGTCTTCAAGTAAAAGAGCCAATAAACCTATTGCCATACAGGAGGTAGAAAGCACTAATGAAGCTAGAATTAATGTAGACGATCGGGAACTTAGTAGAGTTCTAGGAGGAGGAATCGTGCCTGGCTCGTTAATTTTAATTGGTGGTGAACCTGGCATAGGAAAATCTACTTTAATGCTGCAGATTGCCCTTCAACTTTCAAATCTAAAGGTTTTATATGTAAGTGGTGAGGAAAGTGCCCAGCAAATCAAAATGCGAGCTGACCGCATGGAACATGATTCCAAAAACTGTTTTGTTCTCACCGAAACCCATACTGCTGATATTTTCAGGGAAGTAGAAGCCTTAGGACCCGATTTATTGGTGATTGATTCTATTCAAACTTTGCATTCCCCAAAAATTGAATCCGCTGCAGGTAGTGTTGGCCAGGTTAAAGAATGTACAGCTGAATTGATGCGCTTTGCAAAGGAAAATAAGATCCCTGTATTTTTAATCGGGCATATCACAAAAGATGGAGCAATTGCTGGACCAAAAGTATTGGAACATATGGTGGATGCAGTTTTGCAATTCGAAGGTGACCGCCATTTAACTTATAGAATTCTAAGGACTACTAAAAACAGATTTGGTTCTACCAATGAATTGGGTATCTACGAAATGATGCAAAACGGATTGCGGCAGGTTAGCAATCCATCTGAAATATTAATATCACAAAAAGATAAAGACAGCAGCGGTACAGCAATTGGCGCTACCTTAGAAGGTAATCGGCCTCTTTTAATTGAAATCCAAGCCTTGGTGAGCCCTGCTACTTACGGTACTCCTCAACGATCGGCCACGGGCTATGACAGCAAGAGGCTAAATATGCTCCTGGCTGTTTTGGAAAAGAGAGGAGGCTTTCGTTTAGGAGTTCAGGATGTGTTTTTGAATGTTGCTGGTGGAGTACGTGTGGAGGATCCTGCCATGGATTTAGCAGTTTGCTTAGCCATCATTTCATCTCTTGAGGAAATCCCGCTTTCGTCTAAAACTGCTGTAGCTGCAGAAGTCGGATTAAGTGGAGAAATCAGAGCCGTAAACCGCATAGAAAACCGCATAGCAGAAGCAGAAAAACTAGGCTTTACTGAAATATTGGTTTCAAAATTCAGCATGAAAGGGGTAGATACTTCTCGTTACAATATTGAAATCAAAACATTTAGTCAACTCGGTGAGGTGGTCAGCTATTTGTTTGGTTGATGCTTGATATTGAAGGTTTTAGATGTGGGATTTCTGTCTGACGGTTGTAACCGTCTGACAGATAAATGAAAATGCTAGAATAGCAATCTTAAGCAGTCTAACTGAAAATTTGACGAGTGAATTACAAACCAAATATACTTTCACCTTTGTATTATCAGGATTGGATTCAAAACAATCCATTTTTCGAACTCAAATAATTTTCAGATATTTAAGTTTTACCTCCAAAACAGATTTTTATGCAAGAGTTTTTTCAAGAATTGGGATTTTCCACTAACATATTTGCCTTCGTAATTCTACCCTTATTGATTTTTTTAGCACGAGTTGCAGACGTTTCTATTGGTACCATCCGAGTTATTTTGGTTATGCAAGGTAAAAAGGGACTTGCACCGCTCCTCGGTTTTTTTGAGTCATTGATTTGGTTATTAGCAATCGGGCAAATATTTCAACATATTGATAATCCGGTAAGCTACATTTCCTATGCTATGGGCTATGCTTTTGGGACATACGTAGGCATCATATTAGAAGAGAAAATGGCGATTGGGCGAGTAGTTGTTAGGGTAATTACGGCATTGCCTGCAAATGATTTGATAGAATATTTAGATAAGAAAAATCATAGGTATTCTAATATTGATGCTACGGGTAATGACGGGAAAGTGAATATTATTTTTACAGTAGTGAAAAGAAATATATTAAAAGAACTCATCCCTAAAATTCATGAATATAATCCTAAAGCCTTTTTTACAATCGAGGGTGTTAAAAAAGTCAGCGATGAAGATGTCTCTTTTAAAGAAAATAAAGGTGTTTTAATAGGGAAAATGCTGGATATTCGGAGTAAATAAAAAAAGTTAACCTAATTTAATTATAAAATAAATGATTGCTTTTTGCATACTCGATTCCAATATGCTAATTTGTATGAATATTATTTTTGAATTTTAAGATCACAACCTAAAGCTTAAACAAAAATAAAAAGCATTTACTTAATGTATGGCATCATTTTAGCTCATTCATATATTCAATTTGAATTTTAAATCCTAATGAAAGGAATTGCTATAAAATTTTTCCTAATAGTATTAGTATCAAGCTTTAGTTTGACACTTACTCACGCTCAGGATAAATCCCTTTTTGCTGATGTTAGATCTGCGCTTAAAGCTGGCAGCTCAAAAGAATTGTCTCAGCATTTTCACGATAATGTAGAGCTTAATATTAAGGGTGAAACGGGAAATTATAGTAATGTGCATGCTGAAATATATCTAAAAGAGTTTTTTAAAAAGCATGAACCTATCAGCTTTGAATATGCCCACCAAGGAAGTTCCAATGAAGGTTTAAAATATGCAATCGGAAATTATGTTCATTCCGAAGGCACCTACCTTGTTCTCATCAGGGCTAAAAAAATTGATGGCAAAGAAAAGATATATATTATTGATTTCTCCGAAGAGTAATTAACTAAACTTTTCCTGTATTCCAATAGAAATACTTTGCTATTCCTATGGAAGCTTTAACTTATTTGCCTCCTTGAGAAAATCGTATTTAAATCAAAATAAAAGCATGGAAAACAGGGTTGATCATTATAAAGCTAGACTTATAATGATTATAAATTAAATTAAGTCATGCGTTATAAGGTATGGCACAGTTTTAGCTCACGGACTTATCTAAATCGAATTTTAAATCCTAATGAAGGGAATTGGTATAAAACTATTCTTTTTCCTATTGTTTTCAAGCTTAAGCAATGGCAATACTTATGCCCAAAATGAGTCACTTTTTGCAGATGTTCGCTTAGCACTAAAAGCTGGAAGCTCAAAGGAATTATCCCAACATTTCCATGATAATATCCAGCTAAATATCAGAGGTGAATTAGGTAATTATAGTAAAGCCCATGCCGAAATTTATCTAAAGGAGTTCTTTAAAAAGCACAAAGCTATCAGCTTTGAATATGTTATCGAGCGAAGTACAAAAGGAGAACTGAAATACGTAATCGGAAATTATGCTCATTCCGAAGGCAAATATCTTGTTCTGATCAGGGCTAAAAAATTTGATGGCAAAGAAAAGATATATACTATTGATTTCTCAAAGGAGTAATTAAGCTTATCTTTTCCAGCTCAAATTTTCTTCTGGCATTACAAACCACAAAATAATATAAACTAAGATACCTGGAAAGGCTGCGCTTAATACCGAAATTAAAACATAAAGTAAACGTACTTTACCAGCATCCCATCCAAAGTATTTAGCTATTCCTCCGCATACTCCTGCGAATACTCTTTCTCTAGTTCTTTCTAATCTCTTTTCCATTTTCTTATTTTCTTTTATTTACTAGCTCAAGATAAATGCCAAACTAAAAAATCAGCCTTAGCTTTCATATTTGGCACTATGTGACTTTCTAACTGTTCATTAATGAACGGTGATATTTGCCATATTGAACACTGTTCAAAATCATTATATTTGTGGCTTTAATATTAAATCAACTCGATGTATAATATTGTGAAAACCCTAATATATTCCTTTTTACGCATTCTAATGAATGCGAGTATGTCTTTTAGTTATCGTAATATCATGGTGACAGGTTATGATAAAATCAGAAACCGTAAACCAACTTTGTTTGTCAGCAACCACCAAAATACATTTATGGATGGCTTGGTTTTGGTACAGATTGCCCCAAATATCAAGCCCAATATTCTGGTAAGGGCCGACATATTTAAGTCGAAATGGGCTTCCATTGCGCTTGATATAATTCGTTTAATTCCAATTTATAGGAAAAAGGATAACATGGGTAGTGTAGCGCAAAATAATGAAATCTTTAAAAAATGTATAGGTCTATTTAGGAGGGGTGAGTCTCTATTAGTATTTCCTGAGGGGAATCATGCCATTAAAAGATTTTTGAGGCCTATGCAAAAAGGACCAGCAAGAATTGCATTTCAGGCTGAAGAGGAAAATAATTTCCACTTGGGTTTAAATGTAGCCCCTTTTGGAATTCATTATGAAAATCATCCGAAAAGATGGCACGATTTACATGTACATTTTGGTGATGCTTTTCAGGTCAAAGATTTCCAAAAAGACTTTGAAGAAAATCCAATTAAAGCTCAAAAGCAATTTACCGATAAAATAAGAGAAGATATTTCAGCGGAAATGGTAGATATCAAATGGCATTCGGAATATGAGTTTATGGAACAAGTTAGAACTTTACTAAAACCTTATGTTTTAAAGTGGGCGGAGAATAAAAAATCTATTGTTCATGCAGAGAATTCCGTTGTAAATAAAATTGCAGAACAGCTTCAGGAAAAACAGCAAAAATCAGCTTTATTACGGGAGAATACAAACTCATATTTTGAAGAAGTAAAGAAAAATAAACTTACGGAGGATTTTATAGCTGAAAATCCAAGTGTTTTTAAACTGTTTTTCAAAGCAATTGGAGTTTTGATTGGAATGCCATTTTGGTTCGTAGCAAAAATCATCAATTTTTTTCCGGAATACATTATTGAAAAAAAGGTAATAGCTGGAGTTAAAGATATAACTTGGCATATTTCTTTAAGAACAGGAATCTCAATGTTCCTTTATCCTATTTACTATTTCTTAATTTTCATAATATTAGGTTTAATTATAGGTTGGGTATTAGGTGGGATAATAGTCTGCTCATTACCGTTAATTTCAGTTATCCTGTATGAGACTGAATATCATTTCAAAAAATTAAAAAATGCATTTATCCTTTTCAAAAAACCAGAAATACTTAAACAAGAACAAGAATTGGTAAAGGAATTTATAAGCCTATTAGTGTGAAAAAATAGATAAAAAAAATGATCTAATGGAAAGTAAAAATGTTTTCGCTTTAGCAAAAAACTCGTCAAGGAAATTTCCCTAACTTGATAGGGTCACAATTCTCTTAAAGAGACAAGGAAATAATAAAAACTGCAATATTGCAAGTCAGTAGGAAAGCATTTAAGGAATATCAAAAAATGGAAAACAAAAATCATCAAAAAGAAAAAGCCCCAGTTAGAAAGGGCTTTATGGCTATTTTAATATTAGCTATTGCAATTTTTGGATTATATAATTTGATTCTTTACTTCCTGAGATATTTAGAGATAATTTAATAATCAGTAACCATTTCCTCTACTTCATTTAGTTTTTGCATAGAAGATCTGCCTGCTGTAGCATAGATAATTTCACCTTTTTTATTTACTACAAAAAAGTAGGGCTGGTCTTTCTCTGTCATATTTAGTTGATTTTCGTAATCCCCCATTTTTCCACTATAAACTAGCACATGTGGATGTAGTTTTGTATCCACATCTTTCTGCATTTTCTTTATGGCGGCATTGGAAGCTCCTCTTTTTATTCCTGTAAACATAGGAATGAAAACCACATTTACATCAGGTTTCATTTCAGGTATTAATGCATTTGGATCAGCTTCTCTTATAAATTTCTCCCAAACAGGCTGAAACCATGTTTTTAAATCGTCTTCAGCTTTTTTGCTAAAAGCAATTCCAATTAAGGTGATTTTATCTTGAGTTGCAGATGGAACTGTGATTTCTTTATCCGTTAAGCTCATTCCTGTCATTTCAGGAAAAGAATCGCCAACTTGGGCATTTGAAACATGAATTAGAATAAATAAACTTGCGAGTGTTAAGGTTAATTTTTTCATAGTATGCAAAACGATGCTTATTGAATTCTGTTTTATTCAAAACTATAAAAATATGCTAGAACATTTCTTTTACTGTCCACATTGTTTTCAGGAAATTAGTATGTTGATAGACTTGAGCGTTTCTAATCAATCTTATGTTGAAGATTGCGAAGTCTGCTGTAATCCATTACAAATTAATATAGAAATAGAGGAAGGTGAGATTATATATTTTGAGGCTGATGCAGCACAATGATTTTAGTTTTAAGCCTTCAATAGACTATAATTTTTATTAAATTGAAATGAAATAAACCTACTCCATAAAATTATGAAAATTGATTGTTCACATCAGCATATATTAGTAACAGGCGGAACCAGAGGAATTGGTGCTGCTATCACCAGAACCTTAGTAGAATGTGGCGCTACCGTAGTGGCTCATTACAATAGAAATGAAGAATCTGCTCAAAAGCTGAAAAAAGAATTAGGATCAAGTATTCATCTAATTAAAGCAGATTTATCAGGTGCTATGGAAGTAGCCCAATTGTTCAGCGACACCTTAGAATATTTTGAAGGAAGACTAGATGGCATTGTTAATAATGCTGGAATTGCATTGTCTTCCGATATTCATAAAAATGCAGTGGAATGGACAGACGATTGGTTAAAAACTATGGATGTGAATGTTAATGCCGTTGGATTGTTATGCAAAAGAAGCATAGTACAATTTCAAAAGCAGGAAAATGGAGGCAGAATAGTCAATATCTCCTCAAGAGCTGCTTTTAGAGGTGATACTGCTGATTACCTGGCTTATGCCACTTCCAAAGGAGCAGTCGTTTCCTTAACCAAATCCATTGCCAGGGCATTCGGAAAGCAAAATATAAAAGCTTTTACCATTGCGCCAGGCTTTGTGAGGACTGATATGGCAAAACAATTTATAGATCAATATGGAGAAGGATTTGCCTTGGACGATATCGCCCTTACAAAATTAACTGAACCGGAAGATGTTTCTCCTACAATAGCGATGTTGATGTCTGGTCTAATGGATCACGCTACTGGAACAACTATCGACATTAATGCAGGAAGTTATGTCCACTGAGTTCTCTAAAGACAAAGAAAGATGCCCTTGGTGTTTGGGTTTTGAGCAATACATCCAATACCACGATGAAGAATGGGGAGTGCCCGTTCATGATGATTACAAACATTTTGAATTTTTAATTCTGGAAGGAGCTCAGGCAGGTTTAAGTTGGGCAACTGTTTTGAAGAAAAGAGAAAACTACAGAAAGTTATTTGCTAATTTTGATGCAAAAAAAGTAGCTAAATTTGACCAATCTAAAATTGAAGAACTACTTCAATATGCTGGAATAATTCGGAACAAACTGAAGGTGAATGGAGCAGTCACCAATGCTCAAAAATTTCTTGAGGTGCAAAAAGAATTTGGAAGCTTTGATCAATATATCTGGTCATTCGTCAATCATAAACCCATCATCAATCAATTAAAATCCATGAAGGATGCGCCTGCAACATCACCCGAATCGGATGCATTGAGCAAAGACTTAAAGAAAAGAGGCTTTAAATTTGTAGGCAGCACCATAATCTATGCCCATATGCAAGCTTGCGGATTGGTGAATGATCATTTAACTTCTTGCTTTAGGTATAAAGAAATCGCAGATCGCGCCAAATAAAACAGGTCAGCTTTGTATCTTCAAATTTTAATTAGAATTTGAAATTTTATCACTAACTGTTGTTTAAAACTTGACAGGTTTCGTTTACTGAGGAAACAAATCACGATTTTCTAAAACTTTTTTACCTCAATTCGAATTTAGATAAACTTACGACTGAAAATTAAAACCTAAAACTTATTCCTCATTAATGCATCACATCGAGCCCTACTACAACTGGCTAAAATATTATGATTCATCATCTGATGATCTTTCTCCATTTCATGGAAAGGAATATAATTATGAGCTTTATACTGATACCATTTATGGCTATTATATTGACCCTGCTTGGGATGCCATTGGTTCAGAAACGCTCTATATAAAAATCTTATACGCCAATTATGATGATGGAATAGCGGTAATTGAAATGATAGGGGAGTGGAATGATACCTTGCACAATGATATCATGCATTTGAAAAGAAATATCATTGAGCATATGTTATTGCAGGGCATCAACAAATTTATTTTGATAGGAGAAAATATTTTGAATTTTCATGGCTCTGACGATGAATATTATGCTGAATGGTTTGATGAAGTGGAAGATGGCTGGATAGTAGGGGTGAATTTCAGAGATTTTGTTTTAGAAGAATGGGCAAAGTATAATGTGGATACTTTTATTAATTGTGGCGGACAGTTTGAACATTTGAATTGGAGAACATTGAAACCCCAAGTTTTTTGTGAAAGGGTGGAAGAACATGTGATGAAGAGATTGGATTTCTAATTTTATTTTTAACCACAAAGTACCTCTAAGAATTTCACAGAGACCACAAAGGAACAGCATAAGGCTGTCATTATAAATTATTTTCTTTGTGAAACTTAGTGAAAACCTTTGTAATCTCTGTGGTTAAAGTACTAGTAGCGTTTGGCTACCTTTTGATCTTTTTGTGGTTGAAAAATGCTTGCGGTAAGGAAATTCCTTAATCAAAGGTGTTTAGGTTTTACTCAGGAATGATCATCGCCATTTTATGCACCAAATAATATTTCCCTGATTTCAATTCTTTACATCTCACTCTTGTTCTTCGGGTTTCTTGCTTTTCAAAAAGCCTGTTTTCAAGCATAAACTTTTGTCCTTGCCTTAATTCCAGTAAACTTATTTCATCAGGATTTATGGGGTCATAAGCTTTTAAAGCTTTTGCCAAACGAATATCTGAAAGGGAAGCTGCTTTCGGATTTTTCATATAATGATTTAGTGCTTTCAGAATGTTTTCAGGGAAAATATCTAATGTTTGAAATGCTAGCATCAATTCTTTAAAAGCATTTTTCCATTCCTTTCCATGTGGAGAAACTCTGCCTTTATATTTTTCAAATACCCAATGATGGGCTACTTCATGCACATAAGTTATCAAAAATGAATATGGATTTAAATTTTCATTTACCGTAATAACAGCCCAATCTTCACTTGGCTTTTTTCTGAAATCTCCAAGTTTGCTATTTCTAGCTTTAGCAATTACAAAACGAAAAGGCTTCTCTTTCCATAAATGAAAGGCTAGATCAATAGAATTTTCAGGAACAAAGCGCCCTATTCTATCATATATTTGTTTTTCGTAATGCGTCATAAAGTGCTCAAAATTAAGTAGAAAATTTTGTAAAATTAGCTTTTAGTCTCTCTAATCCATGATTTCAATTTTTTACAGATGAATTTTTCTCTTCCTATTTCTTTTGTAAATTCCATTTTAAGCTGTAATTTCAAAGCCCTTTAAAGCTTAACTTAAAATTAACGGTATAAAGGCTTGTAGAATCGCTTACTTTTATTATCATCATACTCTTAAAACCATTTTAACTATGATTCAAATTATTCCATCCATCGCTATCAGAGACGGTAAAATTATTAGAGTTGAAGGCGCAAATATAGCTGGCGCAAAAGTGTATGATGAATCGCCAATAGATGTAGCTAGAAAACTGGAAGACAGTGGGATAAAGGTAGTGCATATTGTTGATTTGGATGGCGCCCATAGAGGGTCTCCAGTTAACTACCACATTTTGGAAGCTATTCACGGCTACACAGATCTGGAACTTGATTTTACTGGCGGTATAAATACTGATGGTGATATTAGCAAAGCTTATGAATACGGAGCGGATTATATCACTGCTGCAAGTATAGCGGTAGAACGAAAAGAGCTTTTTGCCTCATGGATTGTATCTTATGGACGAGAAAAAATCACTTTGGGAGCAGATGCCTTAAATGGAAAAATTGCCTATAAAGGTTGGATGCAAAATACTGATATTGATATCATTGAGCATATCCGATATTTTTACGATAGAGGTTTGAAATATGTGAAAACCACTGACATTAGCAAGGAGGGATCTTTGTCGGGTCCAGCATTCGATTTGTATCAAAGTATTTTAGACGAGTTTCCGGATATTTGTGTACTAGCCAGTGGAGGAGTTCGGAATGTGGATGACATTCGCAAGCTAAATGAGATGGGTGTTTTTGCTGTTATATTTGGCAAGGCCTATTATGAAGGGAATATCAAAATTGCAGACTTGAAAGAGTTTTTGGTTTAAATAGCAAATTAGAATTTGTCTACTGATATCTATTGCTAGTCTAATTGCAGAGGCATATAGGTATTTATAAAAGTGAATCATCTAATATCTTTGATTCCAAATTCAAATTATTTTAGGAATTTTAGTAGGGCTTTAAAACTTCCGAAAATGTCTACTCTTTTGATAAGAAAAGTCTCTTTCAAAGATATTTCTGATTTACAGAAAATCTGTAAACAGACCTTCCTAGAAACTTATGCTGCCGGCAATACGGAGGAGGATATGCACAAGTATTTGGAGGAAGAATTTGCTGATGGGAAATTAAAATTGGAGTTAAATGACAATGACTCAGAATTCTATTTCGCAATTCTAGATAATAAAGTCATTGGCTATATAAAAATCAACTTTGGCGAATCACAAACAGAGATAAAGGATAAAAAAGCGCTTGAAATTCAACGAATTTATGTTTTAAAGGACTTTCAAGGAAAGAGAATCGGCAAAGCACTTTACCAAAAAGCTGTAGAAATTGCTAGGCAAAAAGGATTGGAATACTTGTGGTTAGGCGTATGGGAGGAAAATCCAAAAGCAATTCAGTTTTATGAGAAAATAGGCTTTGTAGCTTTTGACAAACATATTTTTCAATTGGGAACTGATGCGCAAACTGATATTATGATGAAAATTAAATTAAATTAAATACATCGTAAAACTTCAAATCTGCTTTAAGCTCATGGCATTTTATCCTTTCCAACAAAAAAGCAAAACCTTAAGAATCAATTGCAGTTTTACTTTTACCAATTCTTTGATTCATGATTCCAAAAAGTCATTAAATCAAGCTAAATTGGCAATCTCGAATAAGATATTTCATGAACGCAATTATTATAGGAGCTGGAATTGGAGGAATAGCCACCTCTATTCGTTTGGCTAAGAAGGGGTACAAAGTAGATGTATATGAACAGAATAGTTACCCAGGAGGGAAGCTTTCAGTTTTTGAGCAAGATGGGTTTAGATTCGATGCTGGCCCTTCCTTATTTACTTTACCGGAATTGGTGGATGATTTAGTAAAACTGCAAAATGCGAACAGTGATATTGAATTTCCATACAAAAAATTAGATGAATCATGCCGATATTTCTGGGAGGACGGAAAAAGAATCACGGCTTACACTGAGCCTGAAAAATTTGGAGCTGAGGTTGAAAAAGTCTTTAACGTTCCTGCTAAAGTCATTACTGATTACATCAAAAATGCTGAGTTTAAATATGAGAAATCTGCCCGCATATTTTTAGAAAAATCGCTTCATAAATCTTCAACCTTTCTTTCAAGAGAGATTCTCCCTGCCTTATTGAATATCTATAAATTCGGTTTGTTTGAAAGCATGAACCAAGTCAATCAGCGCAAGCTGAAAGACCCAAAACTAGTGCAGCTTTTTAATCGCTTTGCCACTTACAATGGTTCTGATCCTTATCAAGCTCCAGGAATATTAACTTCTATTGCAAATTTGGAATTAAATAAAGGTACATTTTATCCTAAAGCAGGAATGTATCAAATTACGGATACCTTGGTGAAAGTAGCTGTGGATTTAGGAGTTAATTTTCACTATAATGCTGCTGTAGAGGAAATTAAGGTAGAAGAAAAAGAAGCTAAAGGCGTAAAGGTAAATGGAGAATTTGCTGCTGCTGATTTAGTGGTGAGCAATATGGATATCTATCCTACCTACAAGAAATTACTAAGCAATCAAAAGCAACCTGAGGCTATTTTAAATCAGGAAAGAAGCAGCTCTGCATTGATTTTTTATTGGGGAATTGATCGGCAATTTGAAGAACTAGGCTTACACAATATCTTTTTCAGCAAAGATTACCAAAATGAATTTCACCATATTTTCAAGAAGCAATCCATTGCTCCTGATCCGACAGTTTATGTGAATATTACTTCTAAACATTCTCCTGAAGATGCGCCTGAAGGAATGGAAAATTGGTTTGTGATGGTGAATGTTCCAGCGAACAACGGACAAGATTGGGATAAGTTAATTCCTGAAATTAAAGAGTCGGTATTGCAGAAATTGGAGAGAATGCTAAAAGTTGGTATCAGTCAACATATTAAAACAGAGAGTATTTTGGAACCCAGAACAATTGAAAGTAAAACGTCCTCTTACCAAGGTGCGCTTTATGGAAGTAGTTCTAATAATCGATATGCAGCATTCCTTCGTCATCCAAATTTTCACCAAAAGATAAAAAATCTCTATTTTTCAGGGGGAAGTGTTCATCCTGGTGGAGGAATTCCACTATGTTTGCTATCCGCAAAGATTATTGATGATTTAAGTCCTTCAGTAAAATGAATAAAATGCAATTATTACCTATTGTTCAAAAGGTCAAGTCCCGTCCTCTCATAGGTGGAATAATTATTACAGCTTTCTACTTTTTCGGGATAGTGGGAATTTTGTCGGATAGCAAGGATTGGTTTATTGAAAAAACAGCTTTTAACCTTTCCTTATCCTTTTTGATTCTTCTTTTATATCAAAGAAAATATAGCCTGAGCTTATTGTGGGGGTTTTTATTCTGCTATTTAATTGGTTTCTCAGCCGAATATTTAGGCGTAAATTTTGGTTTGATCTTTGGAGATTACATTTACCCTGATACTTTGGGAGCACAATTGGGTGGTGTCCCTATCATTATAGGCATAAATTGGTTTTTGATTACTTTTTGTGTGGCATCCATCATTTTCCCTTTTAAAATTAATGTCGTTCTTAAAATCCTTATCGCAACTATCATAACCGTTTTGATTGATTTTATGATTGAACCGGTAGCTATGGAATTGAATTTCTGGAATTGGGAAAACAACGTAATTCCAATCCAAAATTATGTTGGCTGGGCAATTATTTCCTTTTTGATTTATAGCTTTTATGCAATTATTAAATTGCCTCTGGAGAATAAGATAGCATTGGTTTTATTGATTTGGCAAATTGTGTTCTTTGCTTGTTTGAATTTGCTTTTAGGTTAATGGATTTCAATGCCCAATCCAGATAATTCCTTAGGAATCAAAAACCCATCTACCACTTCAAAGCCGGGTAAGGCTTCATCTTTTGTCATGTTAAAAGCACCATCCAGATCAATAAATGCCGTATTTGGGCAGGAATAGGCTGCATGTAAAGCTGCAGTTACAGATATTGCACTTTCATTATTGCAGCCAAACATCAGTTTCAGTTTACTTAAGGCAGCAATATCTGCTATTTTTAAAGCTTGAAAAATGCCTCCTGCTTTCATTAGCTTAATATTGAATATTCCAAAAGCATTAGCCCCCTGTACTAATTGAAAAGCATCATTTGTATTTACGCAGGACTCATCTGCAGCAGTATTTTTTCGTATCTCCTCTGGCATTGACCGCATAGATGAAATATCAGAGGCGGCCAAAGGCTGCTCATAAAACTCTATATTTAACGGTCTTGCAATTTCATAGAATGCTAAGAAAGACTGTTTGGAAAATGCCTGATTAGCATCTACCCTAATCAAAATTTCAGGATATCGCTTTCTAATTTTTTCTAAGCGCTGGATTTCAAAAACAGCATCCTGTCCCAGCTTCACTTTTAATATTTTAAAGCCTTGTTGCACATAATTTTCAGCATCATCTAGGCTATCCTCTATACCCTTAATACCTATCGTAACCGAAGTTGGCAGCTTATCTATCCTTCTACCTAGATAAGCGTGCAGTGACACATCAAGCCATTTGGTGTAAGCATCATGAAGGGCAATATCTAGAGCAGCCTTAGCTGAGGGATTATGGGGTAATTTAGTGTGTAAGAGTTCCAAGATTGCTGGGAAGTTTCTGATGTCCATGCCTATAAGAAAGGATAGCTTTTCCAAGCTTAGTGCCGCCATACAATCTTCAAAGCTTTCCTTTACTACCTGAACACTAGGAATCCCGCTACCGTATCCTTTTATGCCATTTTCTAGTTCAAGCTGCACAAATGCGCAAACTACCTTGTCAATTGTTTTAAAAGAAATTGTATAAGGCTTGCTAAAGCCTATGTCTTTCTGGTAAGTATAAATCTTTTTAATACGCATAACCTCAATCTTTAAAGAGCGATGCTAGTTTACTTAAATCTACAGGATAAGATTTTTCTCTAGCTATCTCGTACTCATAAACCTTCTGCCCTAGCTGTTGCAAAAATGGCAGACCTATTGCATCATACTCGTAATTATCATCATTGAAAATTTGGTTTTCATTTACATAGATAACAGCAGAAAGCAAAAATTCTACATTGTTTTCAAAATCAACGATATAGGCGTTATCAATAAGAAACCCGTAGGCAAAACCTGATTTATTGAAAATTCTGATTGATTCGGGGATTTGATTTCTGTTGCTCCCGAACATCAAAAATTTAACATAATTGTCGCCATACTCTTCTTGTTCATCAAGCAACTCAGCCTTTATTTCAGAAGGGTAGCTTGCCATACTTTTCAGCAGAAATTCATAATCAGATTGCTTTATATTGAAGCGTTTATCATGTTCAATTGTATTCTGAAATATAAGATTTTTGAGAAATTCATGCTGATCTGATAAACTAAACTGATTTTTATTGCTGAAATCGAATGCATCGTCTACCAACTCCCCATTTTTAATATATCCTCTTCCTAACTTAATGTTTTCAGTAGTTTCATGAGCAGCACTTTTAAATTCATGCTGATGATAAAGTATGGAATCATTGTGGTAAAATGAAATAGGATTACTGATCCTATTTTCTTCAGCACCAAGCCCCCCTGATAAGCGATGGATGATGGCTGTTTCTTGGTATCCACGCTTTTTCAGTTCTTTCCTTAAATAATCAGCAGTACAAAATTCATATAATCTATTGTAAGCTTGATTATCACTTATGCCGAAAATTTGATCTACATAGGAAGCAATATTTGCTTGGAAATTAGGTAGCTGTGGATTTATTCTTGAACTGCTCTGCCATTCGTAAATACTATCAGTGTGCATCTCGGAGTAAATGCTCAGATCCTGATAATTCACTTCATTTAATTTTTGTAAAGATAATACGGCAGTAGGTAGTTTGATTGTGCTCGCAGGATAAAAATAACTGCCCATGAACTCGCCCCATTCAATGCGAGTGAAATGCGGCTTGCCTGTTTGATCCCTATCAATTCTGGTGTAAATGATTTGAGGTTTATATTTATCCTGTTGATTTACAACATCTCTAAATAATTCTGAATCAGAAGATAAAATTTTATCTAAAACATTTTCCTGATTTCCGCAAGAAAAGAAAAACAGTCCTAAAGCAAGAAACAGTGTTATAAAGACGAAGTATTTTTTCATAATTACTAAAGCAACAAGGCTCAAAATAAGATTTAATTTTTGGATTTAGAGCATATCATTTTCGTAAAAATTACGAATTATCTCCTAACCATTATCTTTTTAGTAATTATTTGCTTGCCCGTTGTTAGTTGAATAAAATACAAGCCATCATTCAAATTTTGAATATCTAGATGTTCGGTTGTAGAAGATATCTCTCCGCTCATTTTTAGACTTCCGCTACTGTCCAATATTAAATAAGTAATTAGTTCAGAAGACTCCTCCATTTGAATATGCAACACCTGCTGGGCAGGATTAGGGTAAATAATAATTGATGGCGTTTGAAATTCCTCTGCTTCGTTTGCTGTTACTACACCAGCTTTTTGATTATAATCATTTAAAACTACATTTTCGGATTCTTTCAAACGATAAGAGCGTAAAAAATCATCTCCAGAGAATTCTTCCCTTCCATTCTCTGCTTCATTAATCCCAAATTTGAATTCAATGGCTGAACCGATGTTAAGATCTGTTATGGCTAGTGTGTAAATTCCATCCCCATCTTCATCACTTAAAAGCTGTTCTTCAGCTCCCATGGCATTTTCAGTTGAAATTAGAACTACTGATTCGGTATCTGGATCAAAACCTTCATCTTCAATTAAATTATTCATATCTACCATTAATTGTACTGATATTGTGGTTTGTTCAGCATTCATCAGTTTATAAATATGAGTTGAATGTGCTTCAATTTCTGAAATATCCAAATTAAAGCTTCCGCCAGAATTAATGGTCAAATTTTCTTGATTTCCACTGAGTAGATCCACTGCTTTGTAGTTTCCAGAAATCAAACTAGAGCTATTTAGATTTAAAGAAACATTATTTTTCTCCCCATTGGTTAAATTGGCAACTACAATTATTTGGGCTTCATTTTCTTGTCTGATAAAACCAAAAATTGAGTTGTCCGAAGAACTGATGGTACGGTAATTACCTGTTTGCAATGCTTTTTGGGTATTTCTTGTTGCAATCACATCTTGATAGGTTCTCCATAGTGATTCTGGTTCTGTTTGTTGGCTAGCCACATTTTTATCTGGATAATCCGTTTTTGGTGCCCGCCATGGGCTGCCAGTTGTAAAGCCTGCATTGGAAGTATTGTTCCATTGCATAGGCAATCGGATATCTTCATCAGGCTTTTGACCCAACATCCCGATTTCTTCTCCATAATAAAGATAAGGAATACCAGGCAAAGTCAACAGCAATTCCGCTGCTTGCTTGGCTTTAGCTTGATCGCTATTTAAAACATTCATTACTCTGTCAATATCATGATTCGTCAAAAATGTCCCGAACTGTAAATATGGATAGCTTCCCATTACTTCCTGTGATTTCGAAACTAAACCATTTGCATTTCCATTATTAACAGCAGCTATAATACTATTTGCTAAGTCAAATTCGAAAACATAATCTAATCCATCATTACCAACATATTCTCTCGCTTTATTTGTGGAAGTCCAGGCTTCGCCAACTGAAAATGAATTTGGATTTATAGATTTATAATGAGTTCTGAAATCTTTCCAAAATTGAAAGGTTTCTTCCACATCTTCCAAGCCTTCTTCTGTTTCATAAATATATTTAACTGCATCCAATCGGAATCCATCTACCTTCATTTCTTCTAGCCAGAAAGTAGAAATATCGAACATTTCCTCTTTCACAGCAGGTGTTTCATAATTCAAATCCGGCATTCCACCCCAAAAAAGTCCGTAATAATAATCACCATTGTCTTGATGCCAAACATTTTGCCCCCAAGGTCCACTTCCACCCGGATTTGTTTCTTGCCATACATACCAATCTCTTTTTTCATGTGATGGATTTTTAGAATCACGAAACCAAGGATGCTCAGTTGAACTGTGGTTCATCACATAATCAATAATTACTTTTATACCTCTTTCATGAGCAGCTGCTATAAACTCCTTAAAATCTTCATTGGTGCCATAATCGTTTTCTATTTCTCTGTAATCCGTCACATCATATCCGTGATAGCTGGGTGATTGATGAATGGGCATTAACCAAATACCATTCACTCCCAAATCGTGATGCGTTGCAGGGTTTCCATCATTTAAATAATCCAGTTTTTGAATCAATCCTTGGAAATCGCCAATTCCATCACCATCCGAATCATAAAAACTTCGGACAAATATTTCATAGAAAACTGCCTCATTCCACCAATAGGTGTCGGTATTTCCTATAGTAATATAATTTTCAAAAACCTTAGTTTCTGTTTCACCTGCTTCATTTTGAATACTCAGACTCACATCAAAACTTCCTTCATTGGCATAACTAACCACGGGATTCTGTTCAGTACTAGAAACGGGAGTTCCTCCAGTAAAACTCCATTCCCAAGAGGTAGGATTGCCATTAGAAAAGTCCGTGAATTGAATTACTTCACCAGGGATAGCAAAATTTGAAGAGGTACTAATATTTACTTGCAGCACATCTTCAGATACTTCGTCATTATACCAAAATTCAATCACTTGATTTTCTGAAATAGTAAAAGAACGATTAGATCCACCGCCCGGAAACTCTTCATTTCCATCCCAAGCCCCATTAATTCTAGCTTTTAATTCTATCTCTTCCGCGATATTTAAGGTTTCATCGGCTTTATATATTCCATCATTATTTTCATCCTCTAAAACTAAACCTGGGTCTCCCCAATTATTAAAAGAACCGGCTATATCCACAAAATCAGTATTAGGATCAAAATTTCCTTGTGCGATTTGCTCGTTCATGTTGACTTGAAACTCAACAGTGGTTGACTGAGACAAAACAAGTGAAGGTAACAGGAACAAAAAGACTAAAAGAGAAGAATTTAATATTTTCATAAATCAAATTTAGTAAAATCTGATCTAAATGAAGGTTGATTGAATCAAAATAACGGATACACACCGCCTCTTCTGAAGGCGGAAGTGTTTAATTGAATTTTCTCACCACCTTTCATATATTTTTTCTTAGCCATGTGAAAAAGCTGATTGATCATATCTGCTTCAGCTCCTTTTCCTTTCATTCTTTGCCCCCAATTCGAATCATTTACTTTTCCTTTATGTAGATTTTCAATTTGATGCCATACTTTTTCAAATCTATCCGGAAAATAATTCTCCAACCATTTTTTGAAAATTTCGGCTATCCTGCCATTCAGTCGAACTACCGTATAACCTGCATTCGTAGCTCCATTTTCAGCCGCTCTTTTTATAATTTCAGGAATTTCAGTATGATTTAAACCAGGAATAATGGGAGCATTCATAATAGAAACAGGAATTCTTTTTTCACTTAAAATCTTAATAGCTTGAAGTTTTTTTATGGAGGAGGCTGTTCTGGGTTCCAAAACTGACCTAAGCTTTTCATCCAAACTGGTGATGGATAAAATGACTCGCACTAAATTATCTTTTGCTAGATCTTCCAGCACATCCAAATCTTCTAAAAATCCTGTGTTTTTGGTGATGATACCTACTGGCTGACGATATTTAGCCATTACTTTTAATAGACTTCTAGTAATCTTAAGTTTTCTTTCCAAAGGCTGGTAGCAATCCGTATTGCCTGATAGCACTATGGGTTTCACTTTCCATCTAGGATTTAAAAGTTCTTTTTCGAGCAATTCAGCAGCATTCTTTTTAAAAATAATTTTTGATTCAAAATCCAGTCCGGCATCAAAGCCCCAATATTCGTGGGAGTTGCGGGCATAGCAATACACACAACCGTGTTCACAACCTTGATAGGGATTGATGGAATATTCCATGCCCACATCCGGACTATTGACTTTATTGATAATTTTTTTCGGATATTCGTAAAATATTTGAGTAGTGGGCTTGTCCAAATGCGTATATTCATCCACCCCCTCATCCCATTCAGTAGTAAATTCTAGTTTGGAAAATGAATTGGAAAGCTGCTGTTGAGCGCCTCTGCCTTTTATTTTATTACTTGATTCCACAAAAGTAAAAATACTAATATAGTTAGTAAAATACTAAAAATAACATCTTTAATATTAGTTGAAAATATTCTCAAAAAAGATAATTGCATCGTAACTTCAACCATCAAATTACAGTAAATATATACCATGAAAAATATCTACTTTTCCATCATAGCATTATTCTTAGCTACAACAGTTTTTGCACAGGATGAAATCCCTCCAAGACCCAATCCACCTAAGTTGGTGAATGACCTTACCAATACCTTAAGCAGTACTGAACAACAGCAATTAGAAAGAAAACTAGTAGCCTATAATGATAGTACTTCCAGTCAAGTGGCGATTTTGATTGTTTCTACTTATGGGCAATATGAGCCCAATCAATTTGGAGTTGAAGTGTTCGATAAATGGAAAATCGGGCAAGCAGAGAGTAATAATGGTTTGTTGATTACTGTGGCCATGGAAGATCGCAAAATGTTCATCAATACAGGCTATGGTTTGGAAGATGTGGTGCCGGATGGAGCAGCCAGTACCATCATCAATGATTATATGAAACCTGCTTTCCGAAATGATAATTATTACAAAGGATTGGATGATGCCACTACCATAATTTTTGATTTAGCCGCTGGAAAATATACGGCTGATAAATTAGCTGATAATAATGCGGGTAAGGGAATAGGCTTAGGGGCTTTTTTAATATTTTTCTTTATCATCATTACCATCATTTCAAGATTAAGAAGAGTAAGAAACCATCACATGGGAGGCGGAAGTTTAGATATGATTACTTTGATGATGCTATTAGGAAGTAGTGGAAGAAGCCATGGTGGTTCTTTCGGTGATTTCAATTCAGGTGGAGGCGGCTTCGGTGGTGGAGGTGGCGGTTTTGGGGGATTCGGTGGTGGAATGACCGGAGGTGGTGGTGCTGGTGGGAGTTGGTAGGGAATTATATTTCAAGTACTCACAGTCTTATAACTGAATTTGAAAGGTGGTAGTAGATGTTAAAAAGGCTTAAAGTACACTGAACCATCTCAGTTGGTGAGCCATTCACGATGAGCTAGGTAAAATTCGCCAGAGGCGAAAGTAAGTTCCACTAGCCAGAGGCTAGCGGAAGGGAAAAAGATAAGTTTTGACTACATGACCAGTAAATACAAGGTCATCTTTGAGTCAAAAAAAGAACATTTGAATTTATTCTTCTCGTAGATTTATTGCTAAATAACTTAAGAAATTCACTTCACTCAATTTTATGCGTACATTTTTACCCTTTATTTTAGTGCTCTTATTTTTCTCAAATCCACTTTGGTCTCAAGAAATCAAAAATGATTCCATACTCGAAGTCGTAACCGTGACGGGTTTTAGCAAAGGAGAGCAAATCAATAAACAATCTGCGCCAATTGCTTATTTAAGCCCGAAGGAATTAGATAATTTCTCGCCCAATGATCCAGTTATGGCATGGAACACATTACCTGGCGTTAATTTGGAACAAAGAGCAATTGCTAGCTACAGAGTGAGTATTAGAGGCAGTTCCATCCGTTCACCTTTTGGAGTGCGGGATGTAAAGGTCTATTGGAATGGCCTGCCTTTTACGGAAGCCAATGGTTCCACAGCCCTAAATTTACTTAGCAACACCCAAATGCAAGAATTGGAAGTAGTTAAAGGCCCGGCAGGAAGTTTATTCGGTGCAGGCTTAGGAGGTGTAATGCAAATCAGCAATTTTCCTTCTCAAAATGAAAGCCCATTGCATCTTCAAGTATCAGGCGGAAGTTTTAATCAATTAAATGCGGGAATTAAAGGTCAAATAGAATCAGGAAAATGGAAAACTTTTTACGCTATAGACCACCAACAAAATGATGGTTATAGAGATCATAACGCTTTGGATAGGCAGAATTACCAACTTTCCTCTCGTTATCAAATCAATGAAAATCACCAGCTGGATTTCCATGTTTTGTACAATGATTTGTTTTATGAAATTCCAGGGGGGTTAAATGCAGATCAATTTGAAGAAGATCCTACACAAGCTAGATCGGGAAGTGCATCACAAAATGCGTCCATTGACCAAAGGACCGTTTTTTATGGAGTGGGCTACACCAGTTTTTTTGGTGATAATTTAAGTCAAAGCACTCATATCGCAGGTACTTACACTTGGTTTCAGAATCCTTTTATTTTGGATTATAAAGAAGACCAAAACAGAGAAGTTGGGTTGCGTCATCAATGGACTTATGATATGAATTTTGAAAGTATTGATTGGCAATGGGATGCAGGTTTGGAATGGCAATATGCTGATAATTCTGCTAATAATTATGGGAATGTAAATGGGCAAAAAGATACTATCCGCTTTGCTGATGATTTGAATATTGACCGAAAATCGTTCTTCCTGCAAACTCAAATCGGTTATGAAAAATGGCAATTGACACTAGGCTTAAGCAGCAATTTATTAGAATATGATGTCAACAGAAGAGTAAATGCAATTGCAGAACCCTTTGAGTTCAACAGAAATTTCGATAATGAATTGATTCCTAGAATTGCTTTAAAGCATCAATGGTCTTCCAGTAATATGACTTTTGCTTCTTTAAGCGAAGGTTTTTCCAGCCCAACTTTAGATGAAATCAGAACCAATGAAGGCAGTATAAACAGAAACCTGCAAGCTGAAAGAGGCAGGACTTATGAATTAGGACACAAATATTATGGTAAAAGGCTGCAATTAGATGCCACGTTTTTCTATTCTGCCTTAAGAGAAACCATTACCACTTATACCAATGAGGATGGAGTGGTGCTATTTCAAAATGCAGGAGCCACCAATCAGTTGGGAACAGAATGGGGAGTAAATGCAAATTGGTATGATAATCAGCAGGGATTTATCAATCAAATTAACACCCGAACAAGCTATAATTTCTATCAATTTACTTTTGACGATTACCAAAAGAGAGAGGAGGATTATTCTGGAAATCTGCTCACCGGAGTTCCGCAGCATACCTTTAATCAAACCCTGAATATTGCTATGGCAAAAAGGCTGAATTTAAATCTTCATTATCGCTTTGTAAGTGAAACACCTTTAACAGATGATAATGAAGTTTTTGCCGATTCTTATCACCTTCTAAATGCTAACCTTGATTTTAAAGTACCTGGCTCATTAAAATTGAACCTTTTCGGAGGGATGGAGAATATTTTTAATACCACTTACAGTCTAGGCAATGATTTAAATGCATTTGGAGGCAGATTTTTTCAGCCAGCTCTAGGGAGGAATTTTTATTTAGGGGCGAAGTGGAGGTTGTAAATTAATTATTTACTAAGCTCCCACAACTTCAATACCGTTTTCCAATTTCTTGTGGTTGCCTTTACTTTCAGTTTTTTTTCAAAGAAGTCATTAGTCAATTTAGATTTGTGATAGCTGTCTTCACAATAAATAAATGCGTTTCTCCCTATAATTTTAAAACTATCGGGGGCATAATCGAATGATTCAACAAGTTCTTGCTTTTCTTTATCAGGCACTTCATTTAGGAATGTGAGATGTAGTTTATTGATGTCTGCATCTGCTTTATAAAAAGGGTTATTTGCTACTGCATTTTCTATTTCCTCTGCAGATAAAACTATCACAGGAACTTCAAAATCAAATTTTTTCAAAATGGCGTTTTCAAGTTCTTGTTCTATTCCCATATTTTGAAGCTTATCATCTGTATCGAAAATCAGGTTCCCACTTTGAATGTAGGTTTGGATATTGAGGTAACCCAAAGTCCCAATGAGGTCTTTCAAATCTGTCATTAGGATTTTTCTTTTGCCACCAACATTTATTCCTCTCAGAATTGCAATTTTTGTTTTCATAATGGTCAATTTAGCTAATCTTATAAATATTGGGAAACTTCATAGAGGAGATCCCATCAATTCAAACAGAAGTAAGTAAATCTCGTTTCTTCCTGCTTTTTTACCTTAGAAATGCCTACCTTATAGTAAATAAAAACGAAAGACTATGCATTTCTCCTATTTCGTACAACAAAAGCTTAAATTAGCTTCCGCTTTAGCTGTCATTCTAATCATTGTACTGGTGAATAATCGCTTGCAAAACAGTAATTTAACTGAGTTAGGGGAGACATTTGGCTCCGTTTATAAAGATAGGTTGGTAGTAGAAAATTATATTTTTAAAATGGCCAATGCCACTCATGAAAAAAAATATTTGCTAACACAAATGGACAGACGAAAGGATCAAGCAATTAAGGAGGAAATCAATTCTATAAACAATGAAATGGATGCCTTAATTGCTGATTATCAAAAAACCTATCTCACTATTAATGAGAATAGTATTTTTAAAGATTATCTTGAGAATAATACTCAACTTCGATTAATGGAGCAAAATCCAGAATTTAATGTTTCAAAATTGAATGATTTGTATAATAGTAATGTAGAAATGCTAACTGAATTATCTAAAATTCAAATGATAGAAGGGGAAGCCCTCTACAATAACTCTCAATCAATAGTAACAAGCAATGCAAGCATTTCCTATTTGGAATTGGGTTTATTAATCATTCTTGGGTTGATTTCGCAGGCTTTGGTCTTTAATTCGAAATCTCTCAATAGCATGTTGAGAAAAGATCAAAACAACCTACCATTAAATTAATTCTATAAAGTTTTTAATAGCATTCCAACCCTTTTAAGTCTTTGGTTGTCTTTGGTCTAGAAGGTTTTGGTTGAAATTGAAATCTTTCTGTGGATGGCTGGTTACCGTTCATAGTTTTATGGTTGTAGGCGAAAAGGGTGGTAGCAATACTACCCTTTTCTATTTTACGACCAATTTTATTCCTGATGATACCAAAAGTTGCTTTTGGGTTTATTGGCTCTTTCTTCTCTACTTCTTCTTTTAAAAACCCCTTTGTCAAAGAAAACTTTATAAGAGAAAGATGGCATGAACGGAAAGAAGCTCCGCTGATACAGTTTCATAGGCTGATCCGAATAATCTAATTGCCCTAAGGAAAAATCATCTCGCTTATCTACATGATAGTAGTTGAAATAAGGGTTTTGGCGACTGTAAGCATTATAAATAGAGAAAGTCCAAGTAGCTCGGTTGCCTCTTTTGGTGGTTTTGTGGTAATTAAATCCTAAATCTAATCTATGGAAATCCCTCATTCTATCGGAATTTCTTTCCCCATAAATTAAGGTTTCTCTATCTATTTCAGGATTAAATGGATCTGGAGTATTTCGAAGCCCAACGGCAGGAGTAAAAGGAAGTCCCGTCTGATAAGTCCAATTAGCAGAGAAATCCCATTTTTCATTAATTTTTGTGCTCAAATTGATATTAAAAATATGAGTCCTGTCATATTCAAAAACATAGGGCATTCCATTGTTGATTTCAGGAAACTGGTATTCTGTTTTAGATAAAGTATAAGAGGCAAAACCTGTCCATCTACCTCTTGATTTTTTCAGCATGGTTTCCCAACCCATACTTCCCCCCGTTCCTCCACTTGTGATTTTATTTTTCCAATTGGAATCGCCCAATACAGCTGCTATTCCTTCTTTGTACGTTGTCAGATTGTCCAGCTCTTTATAATAGATATTGCTTTCCAGTTGCCACATATTTTCCTGGAAATTTGCTTTATATCCTAAAGAAATTTGATTTGAGCTTGAGGCTGGAGCTTCTTCATCAGCTGGAATCCAGATTTCGTTGGCTCCTATGTCTCCAGTTGTGTAAAGCAAGTGCGCGTATTGGCTTGCACCTGTATAGCGAGCTATCAACCACTGATTAGATGCAATTCCGATAGCCAACTGTCCTCTTTGGACAAAATCAAAGCTTGAATAATCATCATTTTGATAGTAATTTAATCTACCCCCTATTTTTAGTGAGCTATTCTCCCAGAAATCAAAGTGCTCATCAAAATATAATGCGCCTTCCAAAACAGGAATCACTTCATTTTGATTTATAATATTTTGAGCATTAGTGTTGTTGGGTTGATGAATTTTATAAGAAAGTTGTGCGCCAAAATGTGTGGTTAAGGAATTGCTATTAAAAAATTTCCAATCGGACTGCAAGCGGTTATCCATCAGTGAAGATTGAAAACGATTATCAAAAGTAGGTTCTTTATTGTTTTCATCTTCATAATAGAAACTGTTGTTTTTTAGGCGATATCGAACCACCGACAAACTGTTTTCTCCTACTAGTTTTGAAGTGGGTTTATATTTCCATTGCATTGCACCTAGCCAATTTCCCCATACCGTTTGATGTCGGCTTTTTCCTATTGTATTGGGAATAGTTGAAGCAGATTTTGCCCATAAGTTCATATAATCATCTCCTTGATAAAAATTGGCTGATAAGGTATGCTTATCATTCAAATTATAAGTGAATTTTCCATTAATATCATGAAAGCCATAAGCAAAAGTAAAATCATTGCCACCAGAAAGTGTGGTACCTAAAGCATAGAGCCCATCAATTAAAGTTTTCCTTGCATTTAGCATATAGGTAGCCTTTTTATTGAGCGCAGGGCCTTCCATCATTAGGCTGGTAGCCATCGGGCCAATACTAAAGTTTCCTTTAAATTCTTCGGCATTTCCCTCATATTGAGAAAGACTGATTATGGAAGATAACTTACCGCCATATCGGGCAGGAAAACCATCTTTATATATTTCCATAGAATTAATCATATCAGGATTAAAAACAGAGTAAAAACCTCCTAAGTGATTAACATAAATCAGAGGAATATTATCAATCATGTATAAATTTTCACCTGGGCTTCCTCCTCTAACGATTAGTTGACTACTTCCCTCATTCTGGGCTGTGATGCCAGGGAATAATTGCACGGCTTTTAAAACATCCGGAGCAGCACCTATAGTGGGAATATTATTGAAATCTTTAGATTTAAGCTGAGTCATGGGCTGGAAAACATCCCTTACACCCGTCACTTTAACTTCTTTTAGATCCCTATTCATCTTAAGATCAATGAATATATTTTGGCTACTTTCATTTACTAGTAGCGTCTGACTTTTGTAGCCAGCATAAGAAATTCTTAGAGAGTCTTTAATATTTGCATTTAAGCTAAAATAGCCATTATGGTCAGAAATGGCTCCTTTTTTTGTTTTGAGATTGATAATATGAGCTCCAATTAATTTCTCTTTACCCGAAGCATCTCTAACATAGCCCGAAACATTAATTTGCTGAGCAAAAGCAAGCTCATAGCTGAATAAAATGAATACACTTAAGCAAAAGGTTGTAGTCCTGATCATTGATCAAAATAATTTTCGGTTCCAGAAGGATAGATAGTATCTGTTTTCACCAAAGAATAGCCTACATTAATGCCGTAAGCACCTTCTATATTGTTAAAATTGGAAATAGCTGCTTGGTTGCCTGAACCTATAATCGGATAGCGGCTGTTTTCATATTGATAGTTTTGCTTCATGAACTCATAGTAGGCCTCATTTAATGTCCATAATTCAACCACTAAGGGAACGACTTCAGAAACCCAAGGCTCATCATTACGTCTAGGAGCAACACCAGCAGTATAATTCATTAAGACTTCCTGACTGTTTCCAGTCATTAACTCATTTGAGAATAAAGGAAAAGGCACACCTTCATTTAACAAAATAGGATCTTCGATTTTAAAGATTTTGAATCTGTTATCATCTTCAAATTCATAATCATAAATTTTTAATAGACGAATATTTACATAAAAATAGTCCTTTGATGGATTATTTGGGACTTCTATTTTAATGGCAGGATGACTTACCCCTTCATCATCAGTACCAGCCACATCAATATGTTCGATATTCAAAATAGGCTGAGGAGGCGGTATAATTTGATTAAAACTAGTTTTAAGTTCACCAGAGGCGGTAAATATATCGAAGTGATAATCTTTAGACGTTTCAATCTGTTGATTTAATTTATAGGAGTCTGAATTTTCATCATAACTCAAATCAAAAGTTTCATTTTCAACCATTAATTGAACGACTGCATCTTTAACTGGCGGATTCCCATCCCCGTTTACGGAAGTTGTTTTGGTAATTTCTACCTCTATACTGTCGCCTGCAATCATAATATTATTAATGACCCAGTCATTATTGAAATCAGGGAAATCATCTTGTAATAATTTTATGCACGAGCTTAGGCAAAGAAAACTTATTGCAAAGCAGGTAGAGAGTACTTTTTTCATTTTTAAAATTTTATACTTAAGCCATATCTGAATTTTGCAGGCGACCTGTAATTATATTCCATAAAAATGCCCCAATGTTTAAACAAATGGTAGGCTAAGCCTACACCGATATCATAAAAAAAATAGTGTTCTTTTTGTCGAAGGGAATTATCAGGAAGCGGAGTATAACGACCTCCTAGATTTGCATTGAAATATAAATCTAACCGAAAACGATTGCCCTCTTTGAGAAAAAGTTGTAATGGATGAAAATTGCTTTGCACTCCATAATGAAAAGCTTGTGTATCGCCTTGAAGAAAAGGAGGCGCATCAGGAGGCCCATTAACCCATTCGTAAAGGTAAAAATCAGGATGTGAGGCTAAATAGGTGCCTGCTTCCAAAAATTTTGCTACCCCTCTATTATATTCTAGTTGAAAGAAATGAGAATTCTGGAAACCGTAGTATTTGAAAAAACTATGAGAAGCTTTGATATTATTTCTTCCTGTCAAGCCATTTTGAGCATAAGAATACTCAAAACAGGTAAAGAAATAGACAAAAAGTAATAAGGATAGAAAGTGCTTTTGGTTCATAACAAATAATAAACCTCAAAGCTATAGGATTTATTGTGGATCTTATAAATTTAGTTGTGAAAAAAGTAATAATAAATCTTACAGGCAGCATTTTACCTGTAAGATTTATAATGTTACCATTCCATTGGAACTTCCATCAGCAAGATTTCGGAATTTTCATTTGCTTTGATATCAATTCTTTCTAAATCTATCAAAGCAATTGCATCACGCTTCTCTAGCTTTTCCTCACCAATTTCAATTTCCCCTTCAAGCAAGAATACAAACAGACCATTATCCTTTTTCTTCAATTCATACCTTTTCTCAAATCCCTTTTCGAAATCTGCTAAATGAAACCAAGCATCTTGTTGAATCCAAGTTTCTACCCCTCCCTCTTTAGGAGAAACCACCATCTGAAAATTATTTTTTCTTTCATTAACGGGATAATGCACTTGCCCGTATCTTGGCTCAATATTTTCCTTATTTGGAAAAATCCATATTTGAAGAAATTCTGTTCCAATATCCTTATTGGGATTGAACTCTGAATGTGTTACACCAGTCCCAGCAGACATCACCTGAACATCTCCTTGTTTTATGGTTGCTTGATTTCCCATGCTATCTTCATGAGCCAAATCTCCTTTTAAAGGGATAGAGATGATCTCCATATTGTCATGCGGATGCTTTGGAAAGCCTGTTCCACTTGTAATTTTATCATCATTCAAAACCCTTAAAGCTCCAAAATGAATTCTATTTGGATCGTAATAAGAAGCAAAACTAAATGTATGATGTGAATTTAACCAACCATGATTAGCATGTCCTCTTGAAGCTGCTTTGTAAATAAATTTTTCCATCACTTTAAATTATATGTATATACATTTAATACGGAATAATTAAAAAGTTGTGACATTATTTTCAATAGAAATAAATTATAATATTAAATTTTGATGTTTTAATGAGAATGAATCAAATTAGGGTTTTTAAGCTTGAATTCTCTCTATCAGCTTAGTATGGATAGATTGTGCTAGGATTTAGGTAGCTAATTAAATTTCAAAAAAACCACTGTATGGGAATTTTTCTAAATCAACTTGGCAAAACTATATTATATATAAATATTATTTTATAATTTTAATCACTCAGAAAAAAAACCATAAACGATGAATATGTATTTAAGATCAATAGCATTTGCGGCCTTATTGGCAGTAGTGGCATGTAGCCCTCAAAAAAAAGAAGAAGGAAAAAACAATTCGGAAGCATTTGACAAAGCGCAGGAAGAAGTAAAAGAGCAAATTTCTGGAGTAGTAAAAGAAATGCCTGCTCCATCAGAAATTCCATACTTGCTAATGGAAACCGGGGCTGATTTCAATGAAAGCTTGCTCCATAATATTAAGAATGTAAACAAATACAGCCAAAACAATGAAGCAGCTGTAAATTTAGGAGTGTATGCAACTGATGTGGCTTACTTAAGTGCATATGAGAAATCTCAAAAAGCTTTAAATTATATTACTGAAATAAGACCATTAGCGGATCAATTGGCTTTGTCTAGTTCATTTGATCCCAAAACGGTAGAGCGATTTGAAGCTAATCTGGCCAATACGGATTCCTTAGCCACGATTGTAAATGAAGCCATAAATAATGCTGACGATCATTTGAGAAAAACGGATCGCCCTAAAGTTGCCGCTTTGTTATTGGCAGGATCGTTCATAGAAGGCTTATATATTGCCACTGCATTAGTTGAAAATTACCCTAATGATCTTCCAGATGAAGCTAGATCCTTAATTTTGATTCCTTTGGTGGATGTTATTATCAAGCAAGAAGAGCCATTAATCGATTTAATTGAGTTGTTAAAAGGTGTGGATCAAGATGATTACATTAGCACTTTAATAAATGATTTAGAAGGCTTGAAAGCAGAATACAAAAATTTGGATGTTCAAAAATTGATGGACGAAGGTAGAGGGAGTGAGTTGTTAAAAGATGAAGCCTTAGATAATATCACCAATCAAATGGGAAAAATAAGAGATGACGTAACTGGATGATTTCTCATTAAAATTAATAATTTAAAAGGGCTGATTTTCAGAGGCATTGCCTTTACAATCGCCCTTTTTTTAGTGTTTCCTTATACTACATTTCTCATTAATTACACTAATATTCTTAGCTAAGCCATGAGTGAAAATTTACTAAAAGCCTTACTGGAATTATTTGCTATCATTGCAAAGGAAGGTTCTGTTACTGAAGATGAACGAAATAATATTAGAAAATTCCTTACCGATACTCTCTCTGAGGAATCAGCTGACCGGCATCTTAAAATGTTTGATGATTTTACCCATTCACAGGGAAGTACAGACAGAAATGAAGACATTAGTCGAATTTGTAAGAAAATAAATGAAGAATTCACTTACCCGCAGAAAATAATCCTTGCACTTCAGCTCATTGAACTTATCCTAGCAGATGGAGAAGTCGCTGATGAAGAAATAGCTATATTAGACTATGTAAGTGAAAAAATTAAGCTTCCAGCTGAAATAATAGCTTATATCCAAGCTTTTGCGCTAGCTAAAAATATTGAAGATTTTGAATCAGATAAATTTCTGATAGTTGCTGAAAATAATGACAAAATTCCCGACTCTACTTATTTTATTCAGGAGGATCATTTAGATGGGTTTTTAGCAATATTGAAGCTTTCTGGCACTGAAATGTATTTTGTTAAGTATTTGGGTACTGCCCAACTTAATATGAATGGCATCCCATTAAGAAAAAATGCCATTACATTATTTCCATCTGGAAGTACCATAAAAGGAGAGAAGTCGCAAACTGTATTCTATAGTGATGTAGCTAGTCACTACAAAACTGATAGCAACACCTCCAAAATTTCTTTTGTAGCGGATAATATCAGCTTTACTTTTCCAAACGGCCATAAAGGGCTTCATAATGTAAATATTGCGGAAGATACTGGTCGATTAGTGGGACTAATGGGCGCTTCTGGCTCAGGAAAATCCACTTTATTAAATGTGCTGAATGGAAATGAAAGTCCTTCTGAAGGAAAAGTCGAGATAAATGGAATCGACATTCATAAAGACCCTGATGCGATTAAGGGAACAATAGGTTATGTTCCTCAAGATGATTTACTAATAGAGGAATTAACTGTTTATGAAAATTTGTATTATGCCTCCAAACTCTGTTTTGATGATAAATCAGAAGCAGAAATTGAAGAATTAGTTTCCATTACTTTAGCTTCACTCGGGCTATCAGAAACAAAACATTTGAAAGTTGGCTCCCCTTTAGACAAAACCATTAGTGGCGGACAAAGAAAAAGACTAAACATTGGTTTGGAGTTACTTAGAGAACCCTCAGTTCTTTTTGTAGATGAACCCACTTCAGGTTTATCGTCCAGAGATTCAGAAAATATTATGGATTTGCTGAAGGAGTTAAGCCTGAAAGGTAAAATGGTGTTTGTAGTAATTCATCAGCCTTCTTCTGACATCTTCCGTATGTTTGATAAGTTGGTGATTTTAGATGTTGGGGGATTCCAAATCTATTATGGTAATCCAGTTGAGGCGGTTTTATATTTCAAAAACCAGATTAATACCATTGATAAAGATCAAGCTGCATGTATAGAATGTGGTAACGTCAATCCTGAGCAAATTTTCAATATCATTGAAACCAAAGTGGTAAATGAATACGGAAAAGCTACGGATGAAAGAAAAATTAGTCCAAAAAAATGGTTTAGCTTGTTCGAAAATCAGCTCAATATCCCAAAAGTTGAAAATCCTGATCCATTACCTGAACCCGAATTAAGAATACCGAATTGGGCTAAACAAGTTAGTTTATTTTTCCAAAGGGATTTTAAATCAAAATTGGCCAATCGACAATATTTACTTATCAATTTGCTGGAAGCCCCAATTTTAGCAATGTTATTGGCTTATATAATTCGGTTCTATCCTGAGAATGAAAATAATGAGTATTTATTTATAGACAATCTTAATATTCCTGCTTTTTTCTTTATGAGCATTATTGTAGCCCTCTTTATGGGACTTACAGTCAGCGCAGAAGAAATCATAAAAGATAGAAAAATATTAAAAAGAGAATCCTTTCTACACTTAAGCAGAAGCAGTTATTTATTTTCTAAAATTGGAATTTTATTTCTTTTTTCGGCTGTCCAAACTTTCACTTATGTGATAATTGGAGATTTGATCTTAGAAGTAGATGGCATGAGTTTAACCTATTGGGCAATACTTTTCTCCACCGCTTGCTTTGCCAATATGTTGGGCTTGAATATTTCCTCAGCTTTTAATTCTGCGATTACCATTTATATTTTAATTCCAATTTTGCTGATTCCGCAATTGATTTTAAGCGGGGTGGTCGTGAAGTTTGATAATTTAAATCCACAAATCACTACGCCCGATCAAGTGCCGCTAGTGGGTGAATTGATGGCTTCTCGTTGGGCATTTGAGGCTTCCATGGTAGCGCAATTTAAATCCAATGAATATACAGCACCATTCTATGATTTAGAAAGGCAAATGGCTCAATCAGAATATAAAACGGTTTATTATCTACCAAAGCTTCAGTCAAAATTAGAATTCTTGAAAAATAATATGAACAATAGAGATAACCCTGAATTCGAAAAAGCAGTGGATCTCTTGCAAAGAGAAATAGGATTGGAGTTAGAATTAATAGGCGAAGATAAATTTGACGCCTATCACAAATTAAGGGCAGATAAATTTGATAATTGGACAGCTGATAAGACCGAAATCTTTTTGAACACCTTAGCTCGATATTATAATAACTTCTTTAATGAGGCGAATAACAAAAAGGAGAAGGCGATTTTTATGCTGACTCAAAGTCCAGAAAAGAAAAAGCAGTTTGAATTCTTACGAGATAACTACTATAATAAAACAGTTGCTAATTTGGTCAAAAACACCAATGATGCGAATAGAATCATTGAATATGACGGAAGATTGATTCAAAAAATCTATCCAGTGTTTATGGAGCCTCAGCCTGATCATGCGCTGGATTTCAGAACACAGTTCTATGCTGGTGAGAAGCATTTTGCAGGTTATATTTTCAATACTTTACAGTTTAATTTAGCAATTATTTGGCTGATGAGTATCATTTTGTTTGTAACGCTATATTATGATGTGTTGAGGAAAATCGTGACTTTTAAAAAGCCTTTTTGATTTAACCACAAAGTTAAACGAAGATTTCGCTAAGTTTCACAAAGGAGAATCAAAACAATTTGGCTTAAAATCAATTAACAGATTATGAAAAATATACTACTGCTTAGCACTTTAATTTTAACCATTTTTGCTTGTCAGCCATCCGAAAAAGCGGAGGATAAGCAAGAAACCACAAAAGAAGATTCTCCTTCTTTCGATGCTGAAAAATCAGATCAAAAGGCAGTTGAGCTGGCAGATAAAGTAATCGCTGCACATGGCGGAGTAGAAAGCTGGAATAATACACGCTATATTTCATGGAATTTCCTAGGAGCCCGTGATTTGGTGTGGGATAAGTATACCGGAAATGTTAGAATTGATTTTCCTGGAGAGGAATCTACTTATTTGATTAATATAAATGAAAATACAGGAAGTGTAAAAATTGGAGATCGGGAACTCACAAAAAGCGATTCTTTAGACAAATATTTAGAAAGAGGAAAGCAAATTTGGGTGAATGATTCCTATTGGTTGGTTTTCCCTTTTAAATTGAAAGACCCGGGCGTGCAATTAAAGTACGATGGACAAGACACTACAAAAAATGGAAAAGAAGCTGAAGTGATCAGCCTGACTTTTGAAAAAGTCGGATTTACTCCTCAAAATAAATATAAAGCTTATATTGATCCAAAATCTCATTTAATACTACAATGGGATTTCTACAGAAATGCATCAGATAGTGCTGCTAGTTTTCAAAATGTTTGGACAGATTATCAGCAGTATGGTGAAATTATGCTTTCTTCAGGAAGGGATGAACGAGAATTGGGAAATATAAAGGTTGCACAGGAATGGGAAGAGAAAGTATTTGAGGAGTTTTAAATTACAAAAGCCCCGTCATCCTGTAAAAGTCATATAAACTAACGCGAAAAGCTTCCTTTTGGTCTGAATCGGCAAATAGAGGAAGCTTTTCATTTTTATAATCTACATATACTTCTACTTCATCGGTCATCTTATTGTAGAGTTTGGCAGTAAAAATCATTTCATCGGTTCTCTTCATACCCTCCATTGCAATACTTCCCTTGTCTTCAGTTTCTATAGCTTCCCATAAAACTTGAAAACCTTCTTTTTCGATATTTTCAGACATTTCAATGATGGGGTAAACCCTATTGACTCTCCAATTGACCACCAGTGAAATATTAAAATAAAAACCTGTAGTATCCGTTTGGCGGTCTTCATGTCGGTAAATTCTCCAACCGCCTTCTTCCATTACTTCTAAGTCATAATTGGACTGACGCATATTTCTGAAAAATATATAAGCATCATCCGTATAATTGAACCTCAACTTTTCAATTTCAACTTTTTTGGAAGTATTGACGGAGCAAGACATGCATGATAAAAAGAAAAGTAAAGCAAGTTTTTTCATTGTATAAAGAACATAAGTTTATACCGGAAGTTTAGCAATCATTAAGTTTTATAACTAAGCAATAACAAGCACTTGTTTATTAATCAACCCCCAAGCACGTTCCAAATGATCTTTTTTCAAATCGGGATGTCCACCTACTAATCTTAAGGTGTATTTTCCATTAAGTTTGGTGTGAGTTATAAAGATTTTGCCTGTGGCATTTATGCTTTTTAATAATTTCTCATTGAAAGCATTTAACTCTTCTTCATTCATTTTGCCATCATTGTATCGAAAGCAAAGCAAATTTACGGATACTGGAGCTAACATTTCAAAATTTCCAGATGCTATGATTTCATTTTTAAGCCATTGTGCCCATTCGCAATGATTTCGGATAATAGTTCTTAAATTTTCCGCACCAAAGCTTCGCAACATAAACCATAATTTCAAAGCTCTAAATCTTCTGCCTAATTGAATATGCCAATCACGGTAATTATTGACTTCATGATCCAAATCTGTTTTTAAATATTCAGGAGTAATGCTGTAAGCCTGAGTTAAGGATTTCGGATCTTTTACATAATAGAGACTACAATCAAAGTTTACAAATAGCCATTTATGCGGATTAAAAACCATGCTGTCTGCCAATTCCATGCCTTTACTCATCCATCGCATTTCAGGGCAAATCAATGCTGCACCAGAATAAGCGGCATCCACATGAAACCAAAGCTTATACTTTTTCGCAATTGCTCCGATTTCATCAAGTGGGTCCACCGCTGTAGTTCCAGTAGTTCCCATTGCTCCTAAAATAAAGAGTGGTTTAAAGCCCGCCTTTATATCTCTTTCAATCGCTTCTTTTAATTTATAGGGTTGCATAGCAAAATCATCATCCACAGGAATTTTAACCAGATTTTCATAACCAAATCCTGCTGTTTTAACATTTTTATCAATAGAGCTATGTGCTTGTTCGGATGCATAAATCCGATATCGCGGCATGCCCGCAAAGCCTTTTTCATTGATTTTGAAATCGGAAGCTTTTTCTCTGGCGGTTATGAGCGCATTAAAAGTGCCTGTGGAGGCAGTGTCTTGTATAGAACCCGTCCAATCGGTAGATAATCCCAACAAATCACGCATCCATTCCATCATGCGGTCTTCCAGTTCGGTAGCAGCTGGGGAAGTAAGCCATACCATTCCTTGCGTGCCAAGGGTACTCATCAGCATTTCTCCTAAAATAGAAGGCTTACTTTTAGAAGCAGGAAAATAGGCAAAGAAATTAGGGCTTTCCCAATGCGTGATGCCAGGCATTATTTTTTCTTCAAAATCTTTAAAAATTGCTTCAAATGCCTCTGGTTTTTCAGAAAAGCTTTTAGGGATTTTAGCTTTAATTTCTCCAGGCTTAACCTGAGCCATCACTGGATATTGTTCTACATTATCTAAATAATCCGCCATCCAATCCACCATGGAATGGGCATGTTTTCTAAATTCTTCTGAGGTCATATAATTAATTCAGGTTTAAATTTCTACAAAAAACAGGAACAAAGCGTCATTTCGGAAATTTTCTTTTTAATTTTTCTACTAAATAACTAGACTGCTAATTTTTCAGAGAACACCTTTGTATCTTTCGAGCCACACCCCTATAATCCCCTCGAGGGGATAGTTCTCGCAGATTTAAATTAGTAGGAAATTTTAAGGGTTATAACTTTTTGTCAAAAAATGAGAATAGTCCACAATTTCAAGCTAAAACTTTAAGAGAGTTTCCTAACAAATTAAATTACTTGAAAAATTAGCTCATTGTTCAAATTCTTTCTTCAATTTATATTTATCATTAACTTAAGCCCTTAAATTTGTTCTATGAATTTATTCAAAACTATTATTCTATCTCTTGTCATCTCTATTTTATTTTTAGCCTGCGAAGCGGATTATTATCCAAAACCCAATGGTTTCAATAGAATTGATTTGCCTGATCATGAATATAAAGCCTTGCCTGATTCTTTTCCCTACAGTTTTGAGCATTCCGTTCATGCTAAAATATTACCCGATTCCTCCTATAACAGAGAGCGTTATTGGTTTGCATTGTTTTATCCAGAATTTATAGCTGAGGTTCATATCACCTACAAATCTCTTAATAATAATCGTGATAGCTTAAGAGCCAATATTGATGACGCCTATAAATTGACCACCAAGCACCAAATCAAAGCCAGTTCTATAGAAGAAACTATTTTAATGACCCCAAATGGAAAAAAAGTTTCTTTAGCTGAATTGAAAGGAGATGTGCCAAGTCAGTTTCAGTTTTATACTACCGATTCCACAGAACATTTCCTTAGAGGCGCACTTTACTTCAGAACTGCCACTGAAAATGATTCACTAGAGCCGGTGATAGAATATGTCAAAAAAGATATCATTCATAGTTTGAATACTTTAGAGTGGGATTAAAATGACCTCCTTTTTCAAAACACCCATAGAATTTCTAAAAGGCTTGGGACCACAAAAGGCAGCCCACATCAATAAAGAGTTAGGCATCTTCACTTATGCTGATTTATTGCAGCATTATCCTTTTCGGTATGAGGACAGAACGAAATTTTATAAAATAAGAGAGCTAAACGGAGAAATGTCCAATGTGCAAGTGAAAGGACAAATTCGATCGAAGCAGTTGGTAGGTCTTGGCAGAAAACAGCGATTGGCAGTACAATTTGCAGATGAAACGGGTACTATGGAATTGGTTTGGTTCAGTGGCATAAATTGGATCAGCCCAAAATTAAAAAATGGAGTAGATTATGTGGTTTATGGTCAGCCCAAACGCTTTGGAAGCAAATACACCATGGCGCATCCGGAGTTGGAAATTCTAACGCCCGCTCTTTCACAAAATGAATTTCTGCAGCCGGTTTATTCAACTACCGAAACTTTAAGAAGGAAATATTTAGATAGTAAAGCCATTTTCAAGTATCAAAAAATATTATTGAAAGAGGCTTACAACCGAATACCTGAGACGCTCCCGCCTCATATTTTGCAGCAATATGGATTTCTGGCTAAGAAAGATGCCGTAGTTCAAATTCATGTGCCCAAAAATCAGCAGCTGCTTCAAAAAGCCCGATTCCGAATGAAGTTTGATGAATTTTTCTTCATGCAGCTTCGATTGTTGATGCAGAAAAAAGTTAGGCTGGAAAAATTCAAAGGGCAATTGCTTCAAAAAACCGATTTACTAACTGAATTTTATCAATCTCACTTGCCATTTGAATTAACAGATGCTCAGAAGAAAGTAATCAAAGAAATCTTTGGTGACTTTAAAAGCGGCAAGCAAATGAATCGTCTCCTGCAAGGCGATGTGGGAAGTGGAAAAACTATTGTGGCTTTTATTTCGGCACTTATCGCTATTGATAGCGGAGCACAAGTTGCACTAATGGCACCAACGCAGATTTTAGCCAATCAACATTATGAAGGCTTAAAAGAATTTGCCGATAAAATTGGGGTTACTATTGCTTTATTAACAGGTTCTACAAAAACCAAAGCCAGAAGAGAGCTTCATGAAAATTTGAAATCTGGGGAATTGAAAATATTAGTCGGGACGCATGCACTTTTAGAAGAAGTAGTTCAGTTTCAAAATTTGGGTTTAGCAATTGTGGATGAACAACATCGCTATGGAGTAGCACAAAGAGCTCGTTTATGGAAAAAGAATGAGAATTTCGTGCCTCATGTATTGATTATGACGGCTACTCCCATTCCCAGAACTTTGTCTATGTCAGTTTATGGTGATTTAGATATTTCTATAATTGATGAATTGCCAAAAGGTCGGAAGCCAATCCAAACTATTCATCAGTATGATGCCAACCGACTTAAATTAAATGGCTTTTTAAAAAAGGAAATAGAAAAAGGACGGCAAATTTATGTGGTTTATCCATTGATAGAGGAATCAGAAAAACTGGATTTGAAAGATTTAATGGATGGCTATGAAAGTATTGCCAGAGCGTTTCCTGAATATCCAATCAGCATAGTGCATGGAAAAATGAAAGCCGCTGATAAGGATTTTGAAATGGCTCGATTTGTAAAAGGAGAAACCAAAATAATGGTAGCTACCACCGTAATTGAAGTAGGCGTTAATGTGCCGAATGCATCGATGATGGTGATTGAAAATGCAGAGCGTTTTGGATTAGCACAATTGCATCAGTTGAGAGGAAGAGTAGGGCGAGGTGCCGAGCAATCATATTGTGTGTTAGTTAGCAGTTATAAATTAAGTAAAGAAGCTCGAACTAGGATTGAAACCATGGTTCGTACCACAGATGGTTTTGAAATTGCTCAAGTGGATATGAATTTAAGAGGGCCAGGAGATATGATGGGCACTCAACAAAGCGGTCAATTGGATTTGTTAATTGGAGATTTAAGGGAAGATGAGCCAATTTTATCCATAGCAAGGCAAAGTGCTCAAGCCATAATTGCCAAGGATCCTAATTTAGAAATGGAAGAAAATGCCTTGATTAGACAGCAAGTAGAAAATCAGAAAAAGAAGAATCTTAATTGGAGTAGGATTTCATGAAATGAACATAAATATTCGAGAATCAAAAGGAAAGCCTAAGGCTTTATTCTTTTAACCACAAAGATTCTCCAAGTTGTTCACAAAGGAACACAAAGTAACAGCTAAAGCTGTTGTTTGATTCTTGCCCTAGCAATTTGCCAATCAAAAAAAAACATTTGAGTCATTAATATCTATGAAAATAGGATATATACTATGAATTTATATAACCTGGGCTATTTGTTATTTAATTTTTATTACGAGGATAATACTTGGCAGTATAAATATTTTAAGTTAAAAACTGTATTTGATCTTACTTTGTGAAGCTTAGTGTAGGTCTCTGTGCAACTCAGTGGTTAAAGCACATGTAGCCTTTGGCTACCCTTTTGTGGTGGAAAGTGATCAGTTTATCTTTTTATATTGAATTTCCTGATTTTTAATTACATTTGCATCCCGAAGAATGAAAAGGAACAATAACAAACAATCGATTAAGCAATCAGGCAGTCTAATATTTGGACTGGCAATGGCTATGTTATTGTTTTTCCAACAACCTTATGTAGCAGAAATATCGGATAAGGTTGAGAAAACCGAGCAAAGTGAAAAGGAAAAGCCTGAAGCTGAATATCGCATGTTGGCTTATGATGTGCTTTTGCCGGTTATGCAATTCAATTTATTCCACTCATTCGATCTATTGTTAGAAATTCCCAATCCTAATAAAGAGAATCTTACAATACTTGAATGCGTTGAAAAAGCTTATCATAATTACTTTCATACACTATTTAGGCTCATTATATCACCAAATGCGCCCTAATAAAGCAGATTAATCAATTCAAAATTTTGATCTATTCAGATCATTTATTCAATCAATTTAATCTTAATTAAAAATATATAACTGTGAAATTCCACGGTTTTATAATATCACTTCAAATACTATTATTATCATGAAATCGACATTAAAAATTCAGGTTCGAATTTTACACAAACCGAAGATGAATTTTTAATCAAAGATTCCATGTGGCAACTTTAAAACAATTATATACTCATGAAAAACAAAGGATTTATCGTGTTCATGACAGCTATAGTTACACTATTATGTGTCTACTATTTGTCATTCACATTCGTTTCAAATGGCATAAAAGATGATGCCACTGAACAAGCCACGGATGAGGCAGGGAATATTGACTTTTCCAAAAGACAGAATTTTCTAGATTCAGTTTATAACATTCCTGTTTATAATCTTTTAGGTGCAGAATTCACCTTTAAAGAAGTTCAGGACATGGAATTAAACTTAGGACTGGATTTACAAGGTGGTATGCACGTGACCTTAGAGGTTTCACCTGTAGATATCATTAAAGGTTTAAGCGGAAATAATGAAGATGAGGCATTAAATAATGCTTTAGAAACTGCAAGAGAAAGACAGAAAACTAGTCAAAACACTTTTGTTGATTTATTTTACGAAGCTTTTCAAGAAGAAAACCCTGACAAAAAGTTAAGCGAATACTTTGCTACATCTGCAAACAGAGATAGAATAAGCTTTCAAACAGAAGATAGCGAAGTATTAAAAATTATTCGTTCAGAAGTGGATGATGCCATTGATCGTTCTTTTGAAATCTTAAGAACTAGGATTGATAGATTTGGTACTTCTCAACCAAATATTCAAAAATTGGAAAATACAGGTAGAATTCAAATTGAATTACCAGGTATTGACAATCCAGAGAGAGTAAGAAAATTATTGCAAGGAGTTGCTAAATTAGAGTTTTTACAAGTTGTAGAAGTTAATGAAGTATCCGAAGCACTTGGAGCCGCAAATGAGATTTTAGTTGCTGAGCAAAAAGCAAACCAGAAAAATGAATTAGGGACGGATGATTCAACTGAAACTTCACAAGAGGAAAGTGACAACCTTTCTGATTTATTGCAAGATGATGAAGCGGACACAACGGCAACTGAAGGACAAGAAACGGACTCTTCAGATGCCAATCTTGATTCATTGGAAAGTGATGAAAATGTATCTCCACTTTTTAGCTTAATCAGAAGCCAATATGGATTAGTTTATGAAATTACGGATACTGCTAAAATCAACTCTATTATTCAAAGAGAAGATATCCAATCTTTATTTCCTAGAAACACTCGTTTGATATGGGATGTGAAGCCAAGAAAATTGGATGATGGAACAGAGCTTTTAGAACTTTATGTGGTGAGAACCCAAAGAGGAAATACAGCTTTATTAACAGGTGAGGTAGTAAATGATGCCAGACAAACATTTGATGAAGTAGGTCAGCCCGCAGTTGATATGAGCATGGACCCTACAGGAGCCAGAAAATGGGCGAAAATCACTAGAGAAAATATCAATAACCGAATTGCTATTGTTTTAGATAACTATGTGTATTCTGCGCCAACAGTAAACCAAGAAATCCCTAATGGTAAATCTGTTATTTCAGGTAGTTTCACTATGGAAGAAGCAAAAGATTTGGCCAACATTTTAAAGGCAGGTTCGTTACCTGCGCCTACCAGAATTGTAGAAGAAGCCATCATTGGCCCTACTTTAGGTAAAGAAGCCAGAGCACAAGGTATTATTTCTATTGTAGCTGGTTTAGGTATGGTGTTGATTTTCATGGTTGCCTATTATTCTAAAGGTGGTTTCATTGCTAACATAGCTTTAGTATTTAACATTTTCTTTATCCTTGGAATTTTAGCACAATTAAATGCCGCTTTAACCTTGCCAGGTATTGCAGGTATTGTATTGACGATTGGTATGTCCATTGATGCAAACGTTCTAATTTTTGAGCGAATTCGAGAGGAAATGCGGGCTGGTTCGCCATTATTGAAAGCCATTTCATCTGGTTATGAAAAAGCGTACAGCTCAATTGTGGATGCTAACGTCACTACATTCTTAACTGGTGCGATTTTATATTGGTTAGGGCAAGGACCTGTTAAAGGATTTGCGATTACTTTAATGATTGGTATTGCATGTTCATTCTTCTCAGCAGTATTTATCACAAGAGTAATTGTGAGCTGGATGAGTAAAAAAGGTGATCAAAGCAAAATTTCTTTTGCTACACCATTCTCTAAGAACTTATTGAATGATATTAATTTCAACTTTATGAGCAAAAGAAAAATGGCTTATATAGGTTCTGGGATTGTTATCTCAATTGGTATTGTTTTGATGGTGACACAAGGACTAACATTAGGTGTTGATTTCACTGGTGGTCGTTCTTATGTAGTAAGATTTGCAGAGCAAGTTGAAACTACTAGCCTAAAAGTTGCTTTAGATGGGAAATTAGAAGATGCTGGAACGGAAGTAAAAACTTATGGCGCCAATAATATCCTTAAAGTAACTACTTCATATTTGGTGAATGAAGAATCAACAGAAGCAGATAATACAGTCAGAGCTAAAATTGTTGAAGGTATTGCGGAAGCAACCGGAATGAAGTATGTTAGTTCAGAATCTGCAATGGGAGATAATGATTTCACCATTAGTGGTTCCTCAAAAGTTGGCGCTACTATAGCTGATGATATCAGAAACTCATCTCAAGAATCCGTAATATTTGCGCTGATTGCAATCTTTATCTATATCTTAATTCGATTTAGAAGATGGCAGTTTGGTTTAGGTGCTGTTGTGGCTTTGTTACATGATACTTTATTTGTATTGTCAGCATTTGCCATTGCAAAATTACTAGGCTTCTCCTTCGAAATCGACCAGGTATTTATTGCGGCCATCTTAACCGTAATTGGTTATTCCATTAACGATACTGTGGTTGTATTCGATAGGATTAGGGAAACTTTGGGTATTAAATCGAAAGCAACTAATGAAGAAACCTTCAATACCGCTATCAATCAAACTATAAGCCGTACTGTAATGACTTCCTTAACTACTTTACTGGTTATCTTAATTCTATTTATTTTCGGTGGAGAAGTATTAAGAGGATTCTCTTTTGCTTTGTTGGTTGGTATCTTAGTGGGTACATACTCTTCAATCTTTATTGCTACTCCAGTTGTATTGGATTTAGCAAAGAGAAAAAAGAAAACAGTAGAAGCTTAAAATTATATATTTAATTCATAGAAAAGCCTGTCAGATTTATCTCTGACAGGCTTTTTTGTTATTTACCTCTAAAGCCAGAACATTGCGTCATTACGAGTGAAGCGAAGTAATCTAAGGCTTGCTAGTTTATGCGATAATAGCTTCGAGTATGTGTCAGTCGTACTGAACCTGCTACCTTTGACCGGGCGGTAAGTTAAGCTTGATAGTGGATAGCGTAGATGTATAGTCAATAGCAAAAAAAAATAGCACCAGATGATTACCTGATGCTATCTATTCTCTAAAAAGTATAGTTTTTTTCTTAAGCCATAGCCTCTTCTGGCTTATCTTCATATTCTGAAACTGGAATACAGCTACACATTAAGTTTCTATCACCATAGGCACTGTCAATTCGGCTAACACTTGGCCAGAATTTGCTTTGACGAACTGATTCTAATGGGAATACTGCTTTTTCTCTAGAATAAGGCATTTCCCACTTCTCAGCTAATGCAACTGACATGGTATGAGGAGCATTTTTCAATACGTTTTGCTCAGCATCTGCTTTTCCATCTGCTATTTCCTGTATTTCTTTTCGAATAGAAATCATGGCAGTACAGAATTTATCCAATTCCATTTTACTTTCACTTTCAGTAGGCTCAATCATCATGGTGCCTGGAACTGGGAAAGAAACGGTTGGAGAGTGATATCCGTAATCCATCAGTCTTTTAGCTATGTCCTCTACTTCAACGCCATATTCTTTGAAAGCTCGGCAGTCAATGATCATTTCATGAGCAGCACGCCCTTTTTGATTAGTGTAAAGAACAGGATAACTACCTGCTAATTTTTCTTTGATATAATTAGCATTTAAGATTGCCAATTGAGTAGCTCTTTTAAGCCCTTGGCTTCCCATCATTGAGATATAAGCATAACTTATCGCCAAGATGCTGGCACTGCCCCAAGGAGCAGCTGAAATAGCTGTAATTGCATGATTACCACCGGTTGGGACTAATGGGTTTCCTGGCAAGAAATCTTGTAAATGTTCAGCCACACAAATTGGGCCCATACCTGGTCCACCGCCACCATGAGGGATACAGAATGTTTTATGTAAGTTCAAGTGACAAACGTCAGCACCAATATTTGCAGGAGATGTTAAACCAACTTGAGCATTCATGTTAGCTCCATCCATATAAACTTGTCCGCCATTATCATGAATGATCTGACATATTTCCTGAATGCTTTCCTCAAAAACTCCATGAGTCGAAGGATATGTCACCATCAAAGCAGCTAAATTGTTCTTGTATTCTTCTGCCTTAGCTTTTAAATCATCCAAATCAATGTTTCCTTGATCATCACATTTAGTAATGATCACTTTCATTCCAGCCATTACCGCACTTGCAGGGTTAGTGCCATGCGCTGATGAAGGAACTATGGTTACATTTCTATGATCATCACCTCTACTTTGGTGAAAAGCTCTGATGACCATCAAACCGGCATATTCACCTTGAGCACCGGAGTTAGGCTGCAAAGATGTTGCGGCAAATCCAGTAATTTCAGTTAACATATTCTCCAACTTGATGAACATTTCTCTATACCCTAGAGCTTGTTCTTTTGGAGCATAAGGATGAATATGTGCTAATTCAGGCCAAGTGATTGGAATCATTTCAGCAGTTGCATTCAATTTCATTGTGCATGAGCCTAATGAAATCATAGAATGAACCAATGATAAATCTTTATTTTCTAGCCTTTTGATGTAACGCAACATTTCATGCTCAGCATGGAATTGATTAAAAACAGGATGCTCCATGAACTTACTCTCACGAATTAATTGTTTTGGCCAATCCAATTCTAATGAATCAACTTTATCATCAATAGAGTATTTATTTGCATCTTCATCCACAACTAAAGCAAAAATTTCAATCAATTCTTTAATGTCATGGATTCTAGTAGTTTCATTCAATGCAATTGAAACAGTATGTGTTCCACTTAAATTAAGATTGATTTTTCTTTCATATAATAAAGAATGAAGTTTTTCTCTTAATTTTTCCGATTCAAGTTGTAGGGTAATGGTATCGAAGAAATTTCTGTTAGTTACTTCATAGCCCAAAGTAGTCAATCCATTTGCTAACAACTTAGTCAAAGAATGTGTTCTTACCGCAATTTTCTTTAATCCTACCGGTCCGTGGTACACAGCAAACATTCCAGACATAACGGCTAGTAAAACCTGAGCTGTACAAATATTAGAAGTAGCTTTTTCCTTTTTAATATGTTGCTCTCTTGTTTGAAGCGCCATTCTGTAGGCTTTATTTCCTTCTTTATCAACAGAAACACCAATGATTCTACCAGGAATTTGTCTTTTGTAAGCGTCTTTTGTTGCAAAATATGCAGCATGAGGTCCGCCATAGCCTAATGGAATACCAAATCGCTGTGATGTTCCTACTACACAATCAGCTCCCATTTCTCCTGGAGGTGTCACTAAGGTCAAAGCCAATAAATCCGCTCCAATAGTAGAGTAAATGTTATTCTCGGTGGCTGCTTCAATGATCGGTTTCAAATCATTGATTTCACCCTTTAAGTTTATTTGTTGAGCGTAAAACCCAAAAATATCCGTATCAGTTACGTCTAATTGTGATAGATCAGTAATTCTAAGTTCAATTCCTAAAGGATTGGCTCTAGTTTTAAGAACATCAATTGTTTGCGGGAAGGTATTTTCATCAACAAAGAAAACATTAGCTGATTTTTTATTTCCTTTTCTTAAACCATAAAACATGCTCATGGCTTCAGCTGCAGCTGTTCCTTCATCTAATAGTGAAGCATTTGCAATTTCCATTCCGGTCAAATCAATCACCATGGTTTGAAAATTAATCAAAGCTTCTAATCTACCTTGCGCAATTTCAGCTTGATAGGGCGTATAGGCAGTATACCAACCTGGATTTTCCAAAATATTTCTTTGAATTACTCCTGGTGTATGAGTATTGTAATACCCAAGTCCTATGTAAGATCTAAAGATTTGATTTTTTTGAGCAATTTCTTTGAACGACTCTAAAAATTCAAATTCAGTTTGTGCCTCAGGGAGGTTTAAATCCTTCTTCAGCTGGATAGCTTTAGGGATGGTTTCATCAATAAGATGTTCTAAAGAATCGGCTTTTACCGTTTTCAGCATCTCCGATATTTGCTGATTATCCGGTGCATTATGCCTCACATCAAATCTTTCTTGGTACAGAGGGTTTAATTTCATAATATTTGAAAGTATCTTTAATAAATATTTTAGATATTCACGGGCTGTTTCGTGCCACAAAAGTACAATATATTATTTAGGATTTTTGTTCACATAACAGTAAAAAATTTAAATAAATTTACCTTAACCCCTTAATTATGAAGACTTTTTTCTCCACACTTATCATGAGCTTTTTGGCTGTCACTATGCTGTCAGCCCAAGTAATGGAAAAGCAAGCAAGAAAGTATGCTAAAACAATTTCAGATGATGATTTAACCCGACATTTAACTTTATTGGCTTCGGATTCCTTGGAAGGAAGAGAGACTGGCAAGCAGGGTCAAAAAATGGCCGCTGAATATATTAAAAATCATTTTGAATCATTAGGCTTAACTGCTCCTGTTGATGGCTCATATTTTCAAAAGTTTAATTTATATCAGACTTTTAAAGGAGAAGCAGGAATGACAGTAAATGGGAAGGCTATCAAAAACTTGGATCAAATGGTTTATTGGGCAAATGTTCCTTTTGAAAAGAATGAAATTGAAATTGTGTATGTCAATAAGGCCAAAGAGGACGATCTAAAAGATATTGAGGCAGAAGGCAAATTTTTAGCATTTCTTGCCGATGGTCAATTTACGCCAACTCTGAAAGTTATTGAAGGTCTTGGAGCTAGGGGAGCTATTGTTTTTGCAGAAGATAGTAGTAGAATGAATATGGTATTACGCTATGGGACATATTATGCAACTCATGGTTCTTTATCAAGAACAGAGCCTTCAAAAGATGGGCTTGCAAGTTTAGTGATCTATAGAGAATTGGCAGAAGATGTTTTTGGAAAATCATTATCAGAATTGAAAATAGGAGATACGGCCTCCGCTGAGCTATTTGCGAAGATCAATACTGAAACAATGGAAACTGAAAATGTATTAGGCTATTTGGAAGGAACGGAGAAGAAAGATGAGTTAATTGTGCTTACTGCACATTACGATCATGTAGGAATTCAAGACGGGAAAGTATATAACGGGGCGGATGATGACGCTTCAGGAACTACAGCGGTATTAGAAATAGCTGAGGCTTTTGTGAAAGCAAAGAAAGAAGGACATGGCCCAAAAAGAAGTATTTTATTTATGCCAGTAACTGGAGAAGAAAAGGGTTTGTTAGGTTCAGCTCACTATGCTGACAATCCTGTTTTTCCTTTAGAAAATACAGTTACTAACTTAAATATTGATATGATAGGTAGAGTAGATTCTGCCCATAAAGATGATAGAGAATTTGTTTACTTAATTGGTTCAAACCGGATTTCTACAGAATTGCATGAAATCAGTGAGGCAATGAATAATCATTATACAAAATTAGATTTAGATTACACTTATAACGCAGAAGATCATCCGGATAGAATTTATTACCGTTCTGATCATTGGAACTTTGCCAAAAATGGTGTTCCGATCATTTTCTATTTTAACGGTACTCATGATGACTATCATCAGCATACTGATACAGTAGATAAAATTGAATTTGATTTGTTAAAAAAGAGAACGGATCTAGTATTTTATACGGCATGGGAAATTGCAAACCGAGACGAAAGGCCAAGCATTGACCCAGAAGATGATGAAGAATAAATAAAAATACCATGAAAAACAAACTATCAACTATAGCTGTAATTCTTTTATTTTGTGCATGTGATTTAGTAGAAGTGTGTACTACTTGTACAGACCAAAATAATGGAGTCACAACTGACGAATGTGGTTCACCCACTGAGGTCCAAGAATTTGAAGATCAGTTAAAAGATCAGGGTCAAGCTTACGGACAGGACTGGGTTTGTTCTAGAAGTTAATTGACTTATCTAATCAATGTAAATCAAGATAAGCTGGTTAATTTAATCAGCTTATCTTTTTAATAAATTTTCCACTTCTATTTCTTTCTCAGCGGCTACGACTTTAATTGCTCTTTTCAATTCAATTGAGGTTTCGGGTCTAGTTTTATAAGGATAATATTGCAAACCAGAAGTATCTTTAATTCCGATTTTAAAATTTCCAAATTCCACTTTTTTAACATCATTCCAATTGATGAGTTTAGGTTTTTTGAACACCTCAGTTTTGATTTTGATAAGATCTTGAGAAATTAGAAAGTGAGGGGCGTATTTTGAAGTTTTTGACTGCACAATGGTAGCTGTTCCCAAGTAGAAAAAGCCAATTAGTAAATAAATAAAAGGCTGCAATTTATCAATGATATTATTTTCGGACCAATTCAGTAATCTAGGAAAAAGAATGGAAAACATCCCAATAAATAAGAAACCGACAATAAAATTAAATATTCTAGCATTTTTTTCTGATATATCAGTTCTACCGTATCCTAAATTAATTCTTTTGTGTTTTAAGTTTAATTGTGTTTCCATTGGTTCTGGAGTATAGGCAATAGTTATTTTTAATAAACTACCGATCAACAGCTTATCTTTTCGATAAATTCTCCACTTCTATCCCTTTTTGAACGGCAATGGCTTCAATAGCTTTTTTGATTTGAATTGAAGTTTCGTTTGTTGATTTATAGCGGTAAAATATAGGTTTTTTAGTATTCTTCAATTTGAATCCAATTCTTTTATCTTGAATTTCTACCTTTTGGATATCATTCCATCTAATAAATTGACCTTTACCCAGAATAGTTGTTTTAATTTTAATACCATCTGCGGTTGTTAAAATATGTGGAGTAACTTTTGATGTTTCTGAAAATACGATTTTGGCACGAAAGAAAAATATTCCGCCAACTACCAAGTACAGCCCTCCCATTAAAATATGCTTTCCTAATTTAGTACCCTCTTCTAAATAATCGAAAAACATAAAAAGGGAAGATAATAAACACAGACCGCCAATCAAGTAAGAAAGCCTTCTCGCTTTTTTATAGGAAATTCCGGGATCATATATAGTCAAATTTATTCTCGGGCTTTTCTCTACTGATTGTGTTTCCATTGGTTCTTCAGGATGGATAATAATTCCTCGTAAATATCTAAAGAGCAAGATAATATTTCTCTTCCAAAAATGAAATCATCATCACCATTAAATCGGCTGACCTTGCCACCTGCTTGTTGAACAATGAAAGCCCCTGCTGCTACATCCCAAGCATTCAGATTATATTCAAAATAACCTTCATATCTTCCACAGGCTACATAGGCTAAATCCACTGCAGCACTGCCAAGTCTTCTTAAGCCATGGCTGTTTTGCATCAAGTATTTTAAAATGGAAAGGTAGTCATCCATCTTATCAAAATCATTATATGGAAATCCTGTGGCTATTAAGCTTTGAGAAAGGTCAATATTCTTTGAAACAGAAATTGGTTTTCCATTTAATCTTGAAGTATCGCCTTTAACCGCTTCAAAACATTCATCTCTGTTAATTTCAAGTACAATGCCCGACACAATCTCATTATTTTGCTGTAGAGCAAGGCTTATGGAGTAAACAGGCAGACCATGAACAAAATTGGTGGTGCCATCCAAAGGGTCAATTATCCAATTGTATTCTTCTCCCTGCTTATTTGAAGTACCTTCTTCCGCAATAAATCCAGATTCAGGTAGAATTTCACCTAGGCCTTGAACTAATCGTTTTTCAGCTTCCTTATCTACATAGCTGACTAAATCATTAAATCCTTTGTGCTCTACCTTATCAGTATTGAAGTTTTCCGATTCATATCTTATAAATTCGCCTACTTCTTTAACTAGTTTTATGGCTTCTTGGTGGATAGTATCTAATTTCATGTTAAATTTTTTTATTGACACTAATTTTCAAATAAAAGTAAAAGCTTTCTAGTGAATAATGCTTTTGGGTAATTTAACGCTATTACGTTAAAATTCTACTAATAAATTTTTACAACAGCATTTTCCCACCACGACTTGTCCCGTATTTATCGGGAAAAGAGGCAAAAGAACACAAAAGAAAAAAAACCAAGGTTATTTTTCAGATAGCCAAATGTCTGGTAAGTGTAAAAGCTATGATATATAAATTATGTAAGGCGGAGGCCAAAGTATTTGGAGGTACAGTTTAAAAATATTTGATTGCTTCAATTTTATATTTATATAAAATCTATTGTCTTCTTTTCTTTTGTGGTTAAAGTATAGCTTGAAAAGCAAGCTTCTCTATTATCTCAATAATAAGATAGTCATATACCGTTATACATTCATTTTTTTGGTTCTATAAAGTAGGTTAAATGATTTAAAGGCAAAATATAACACAATGGGTAAAACTGCTGGATGCATGGCTTGCGGTAAAGTATAGAAAAAGCCTAAAACCATAAATTGAGCAATTCCGAAAATGGCATAAAATACTGTGTGCCATTTTTTAGCTGGTTTTTTGAATAACAAAAAGGCTAAAATCATATTTAATGGGAATGCCCAAATCATATTCCAGTTATTGACAGTGGCAATATGGTCTGATAAAAACCAAAGGAAAAATATAAGACAGCCTACTAATCCTGTTATCACAAAGAGAGTCCTATTGAACCAAACATCATTCAATTTTGATTTATGATGTCTCACGCTTAAGAAAATTCCAAAAAGGCAAAGAAACCAAGTGATATACTCAGGAAGAATTTGAATGCCTGCATTCGCTTCATTTTTTTCAGCTTCATAAATAATGACTTTGTCTTCAACAATAGGTCTTCCATTATAAGTGGCTTCATCAAAATGCAACATCAATAAATCAGGCAAAAACATTTCATTTCTTTTATCAGCAATTTCATCTGTGGGTTGACCCAAAACTAAATCGATACCGAAATCTTGCCAAGGTTTATCGGCTAAATAAATGTCCAGATATTCTCTGAAAGTAAGCTCTTCTGCATCTCTTTCCCAAACCAATCCGTCTCCTAAAACATCTTCTAATAGATCTCTAAAGCGAGTAGAGCAGTTATCAAAGAAAAAATCGTACTGATAAAATCTATTTTCGGGTTTTATATTCTCCAAGAGGAAATTATAGATTTTATTTTTCTGATCTAAGCTTAAATTCAGCTTTTGTTGAATAACTGATCTCTTTTCTGCCTTTGCTGAATTGACAAGATAGGATAATCTGCCTGCAGAGAGCATATAATCCAGTTTTCCTCTTACAAACTTCATATAGAAGCCAGGTGTGTCAAAATCGAAAGTTCCGTAATTAAAGACTACACTTAAACCTTTGCTTTTATCTTCAACTAAAAGAGCGGAATGTCCAAAACCAGAATAGAGTTCATCGCCTGGAGCAACGGTAATTAAACTCATTTCGGCATTTTCGGAGAGTGTGTTTTGTGCGAAAACATCAAACGAAATAAAGAATAATAATCCTAGTAGTAGCTTTTTAATCATGATTTAGCATTTAATACCAATACAATTTCTCCTTTTGGGGCTGTATTTTCAAAATGAGTTATTAAGCCTTCCAATGTATCTGTTATAGTTTCTTCGAATAATTTTGTAAGCTCTCTTGATACAGATGCCATACGGTTTCCCCCCATAACTTCTGCTAACTGTTTTAACGTTTTAAGCAATCGATGAGGCGATTCATAAAAAATGATGGTGCGGTCTTCTTCCTTTAAATTTTCAATTCTTGTTTTTCTACCTTTCTTATGAGGCAAAAATCCTTCAAATATAAATCTATCATTAGGGAAGCCAGATTTTATTAGGGCAGGAATAAGGGCGGTAGCTCCAGGAAGTGATTCTAACTTAATATCGTTTTTCAAGGCTTCTCTAGCCAATAAAAAACCGGGGTCTGAGATTCCGGGCGTTCCAGCATCGGAAATCAATGCCATTATTTTTCCTGCTTTTAATTCTTCTATTACTTGCTCTACCTTTTTGTGTTCATTGTGAATGTGAAAACTCTGAAGGGGTCTTTTAATGTCATAATGCTTAAGCAGTTTTCCTGAGGTTCTAGTGTCTTCTGCTAAGATAACATCAACATTATTCAGAATATTAACTGCGCGGTAGGTCATATCCGCCAAATTACCAATGGGGGTGGGCACCAAGTAAAGTTGTGTTTCTGATTGCTCCATCCCCAAAAGTAAAGATTTTATTAAATTAATTTATCAATTTCCTTCGCTAGCTTTCTGTCTTTTTCTGTAATAGTATTTCCTTTATCGTGTGTTGTCAACTCAAAGCTAACTTTATTGTAAACATTAGACCAATTCGGATGGTGACCCATTTTTTCTGCAACTATGGCCACTTTAGCCATAAAGCCAAATGCTTCTGTAAAGTCTTTAAATTCTAATGTTCTTTTCAGTGTATTGTTTTCTTCTTTCCACATAATTTTTTGCTTTTAAGTTTCTAACCGCTTAGAAATTACTTTGTTACATTATCCTGAATTATAAAGCTATAACTCCTTTAACTTTATTAGTTTCCATGTATTTTTCAATAATCTGCTCGGCAGAATTTGCTAAGATTTTGATGGTCAGACTTACATATTTTCCTTTACTAGAAGGTTTGATAATTACTTCATGGTTTTCAAATATTTTTTTAATTGCATCTTGTTTATCTGCCTCAATGATAAATTTGAACATATAAAGGCTAGGCCATTCTGAAACGGCTTCCAATTTTTCTCTGAAAGATTCGATATCTTTTCCTGTACTCATTTTTCAAATCATTTTAGTCACAAAAAAAGGGGCTTAAAAGCCCCTTAAAATATTAAGAACATAATAAATTAATAGAACTTATATCGTTCATCAACTATATCAGCTTTATCTTCTATCGCGGATTTAATTTCAAAGGATACATTATTGCTTCTGCTTTGCGCTAATTGATCCTTATATGATGCATAATCTGCAATCTCTGGTGCTGGTGTTCTGTTCAACACTTTTACGATTACTATACCATTATTTGCCTTTAAAGGTTGCGATTGTGTATTTAATTCTAATCCGAAAATAGTTCCGATAACTTCTGGTGCTTGACCAACATTTGGGAGTGAGTTTGAAGAAATTTTCACTTCATCAGAGCTGTAAACATTTGCATCACTTCCATAAGCCTCAGCCATTTCATTCAATGTACCTGATAAACCAGATAATTTCTCCTTAATTTTTTCGCCTTGAAGTTCTTTTTTCAATTCTCTAGTAACAACAGCTTTGACTTCATTGAAATCCGAAATTCCTTTTTCAGATTTATTAGTTAAAACAGCAACTACAAAATGCGTATCGGTTTCATGCACTTCCGAAACTTTCCCAATAGAAGCATCAGTAAATGCCCATCTGACTAATGGTCTCGCTGAACCTAATGCTCCAATTGTTCTTTGATTAGGTGACATCTTACCTGAACTTCTTACACTATATTTACTTTCTTTTGCAGAGGCAGTGAATTCTTCTAAATCGCTATTTGATGCAGCAAATAAGTCTGCTTTTCTATATAAATTATCTCTAGTAGATTCACTTGGAAGAATATCTCTGTAGATAGTAGCTATTTTATAAGTTTTAGCTGTTTTTTCTTCCGTTACATTGATGATGTGATATCCATACTGTGTTTTAATCAATTTACTAATAACACCTGTACCAGATTTACCAAAAACAGCCTCATTAAATTCATCTACCATTTGTCCTTCCCTGAACCAGCCTAAGTCACCACCTCTAGTTGCAGAAGGGTCATCACTAAAATCTTTAGCTAACTCTGCAAAATCTTGTCCGCTCGTAGCTTTTTGTAATACTTCCTGAGCTTCTTTTTTTGCTTTTGCATCTGCTTCATCGCTATCGTCTTCAGCCTTAATTAAAATATGGCTTGCTTTCACAGAGGAAACAGTATCATCATAAATTTTAGATGCTTTATAAAGAATGTATGCACCATCTTCAATAAATGGACCTAACACATCACCACTCTTCAAAATATTTGTATTTGAAGCTAATATTTTAGGCAATTGTGCAATAGGATAAGTTCTGTATGAATTGCTTCTATCAGAGTTCAAACGAGCGTAGGCTGAATCATCTTTCACTTTCTGGAATTCCTTCTTTAATTCTTCTACTTCTTCTCTAATCATAGTAGAATCTGCACCAGAAGGGAGTAATTCAAAACTTACATAGCTGATTGTTCGTGAGGCATCAGATTCATATTTATCTTTATTTTGATTGTAATAGTTTCTTAGTTCTGAATCAGAAGGATTAACCAAAGAATCTGCTATTGCATTGTAATTAACATACAAATATTCTACTTCTGCGCTTTCCGTTTCCTTTATATAAGCTCTTTCAGCTTCAGCTTTGGTGATATATGTTGAAGATACCAACAGCTCATCGTATTTAGCTCTAGCTCGAGCTGGTACTAATGATGATTCGAAAGAGAACCATTGAGCTTGCTGTTCGGCAGGAGCCTGCGCAATATTTCTGATGATACTCACAACTTGTTCCTTGTTAAATTCTCCTGTCTCAGGATCGCTGAAATTTCTTTTTACTATTGGGCTGATATTGTCTCCTTGAACCATATCCACCAATTCTTCATTCGTTACCTCAAGACCTAATTCATCATATTGTTCTTGAAAGGCTGTTTCAACAATTAGGAAATCCCAGGCTTGCTGACGAATAGAGGTCATTTCCTGATCTGAAGGTGTTCTGCCATTCCCCGCACTAAAGTTGTTTTTAAATTCTTCAACTTTACGCTGATATTCAGGTAGATTAATAGTTTTTCCTGCTATTTCACCAACATCATTAGATTTTCCACCTCCTAAAAGCATTGAGTCAGGCCCAAGCAAATCAGTTAGCAAGAAGGCTAAAATAGATAATCCTATTAGGGCGATCAATACTGACCCCATTTTTACTCTTAATGTATTAAATACTCCCATGTTTTTTTATTTCAAAGATTCGCAAAATAATAGTATAAATGATTAATATCAAAGTGATTCCATTTATTACTTTTAGCTTAATTCGGGTTTGTGATAATTAATTTGACTTGATTGATTCTGTTTTCTTCCATACTTTCAATCACAAATCGAAAAGGTGGCCTAATCACCTCTTCATTTAGTTGAGGAAAATTTTCAGTTATAGATAAAATAAATCCTCCTAAGGTGTCGTAATCGCCTTCGGGAAGATTTAGATAATATTTATCGTTAATGTAATCTATTTCTAATCTAGCACTAAAGATAAAGGTATTAGCTGAAATATGCTCTTCCACCAAATCCTCATCGTCATGTTCATCTTGGATCTCTCCAAATATTTCTTCTATAATATCTTCCAAGCTTACAATGCCAGAAGTACCGCCAAATTCATCCACCACTAATGCCAAACTTTTATGCTCTTGTATAAATTGAATCATCAATTCATTTGCAGGCATGGTTTCAGGCACTATTATAATAGGAGTCAAAATTTCCTTTATTGAAGAAGGTTTTTTGAATAAGGCAAGGGAATGACAATACCCGATAACGTCATCAATTGTGTCTTTATAGATCAAGACTTTAGAATGCCCACTATCGTTAAATGCATCTTTTAATTCCTTAATACTGTCTTCAATATCAACTGCTACCACCTCAGTACGGGGGATCATACATTCTCTAACCTTAATGGTTTTGAATTCAAGGGCATTATTGAAGATTTTTTTATCTAAATCTACTTTACTTTCTTGATGGTCAAGTTGAACTGTGTTTTTCACGAAATGATCTAGATCAGTTAATCCAAAAACTGGTTTGTCTTCTTCATATTTCAGTCTTAACACATATTTCAAAAATATTTTTGATAAACCAACAATAAAGAAAACTATCGGATATGTAACATAATATATAAGCCAAATCGGGAGGGCAAAGAAAGATAATAATCCGTTAGGATTAAGAAGGAATATACTTTTTGGAGTGAATTCAGCAATAAATAGAACAAATATGGTAGAGATAAATGTTTGAGCTAATAAAATGAATACATCATTCTGAAAAAATAATGGCAAGTTTGCGATTAAAAGAGGTTCTATCATTTTGGCCATGTAGATACCATAAACTACCAAGGAGATAGTGTTACCAATTAACATAGTTCCAATAAAGGAAGAAGGTTTTTCTAAAAAACGAGAAAGAATTTTACCAGAAATGATCCCTTGCTGGCTTTGCAATTCTATATGTAATTTATTGGAGGATATGAAAGCAATTTCTGTCCCCGAAAAAAATGCTGAAAATAGTAGTGAAATGGTAATATATAGTAAATAACTGCTTTCCATTATTTTTTTGAGTCCTTTTTATGTTGGTTTTTTTGTTTTAGATATCTATGTAAAAGTAAAAGACTTATGGATAACATAAAAATCCAATAAGAATATCCAAAGCCAACAGTGATGGATTGATGGATGCCAATCACAAAAAAAGCAAATGCTAAGCCTATTATTATAAAATTTGGCTTTGAGGCTTCAGGCACATTATTTTTATTTCTGCTTTTCTGGGGCATTAGGTCTTTTAATAATCTTTTTTACTGGTTTCACCTCTTTTTGAGTAGTGTCCTTTCTAATTTCCTTTTTTTGTTCCTCTTGTGCACTGGAATCTTCGTCTAAGTAAATTGTGCCACTCGGATTTAAAATTCTATAGCTTGAAAAATCCTGTTTAGCTACAAGTCCTGTACCAGTTGAGATTTGATCTTCTGATTGAATGCGAACGAATTTATCTGTATAGATTTCTTCTTTTTTTGGCTCCCAAAATAATTCTTCTGAATTCATTTTTCTCGGATCTATATAGCCAATTACCTCCACATCTCCCTCAGCCTTATAGAGATCTTTTTCTTTCGTGTAATATGCAGAATTTGCTTCTAAAGTAGAAGACATGGTTCCATCAGTTTCATAAAACTCAATAAAAATATCATTAGGGAATTCCCTATCGCCATTTTCAAATTCATACTGCTTTGTGGCTTTTACAATCACTCTCACCACAGCAGAATCTGAATATATAATTTCCACTGTATCGGCCTCCATTATTGGGCCTGAATATTCTTCAAATTGCTTTTTTGTCTCCAATCCTGAAGAGCATGATTGAATCAACAATATAATTAATGAAAAAAATAAATATTTCATATTTATAAGTTTATTGTCAACGGTCACAATTTAAGATTTATTTTGGTTTTGAAATCCCATTAACCTTATTCGCCTGCTTTTACACTTTAGGGATTCTGAAATTTGCATTCATTTTGAATGGCAAAAGTAAAAAAAAAGCGGTCAAGATAATATATAATCAAGACCGCTTACATTTATAAATGAAATTCAATTAATCCCTGATTTGGACTTTAACTGTTTCTCCAATCCAACAACCAACCTCTACTTCATCACCAACTTCATAATCGTAGTTGAAAATATCTTCATTTGAAGGAAATTGTTCTTTAGCAACTCCCATTCTACTAGAAGCTCCTCCTTTTTGATACATATTATATGCCGCAATATACACAGCTCTGTCTTTTACAACATCTTGACCACCTTTACAGTCTTCAAAACTTTTTAAATATAAATCACCTATGATGGTGTAAGCTTCCTTTCTAGAAGGGTCTTCTTGCAAAGCTTCATTGGCATATGTTCTTGCTTGAGATCTATTGCCTTGTTTAGCAGCAACATCTGCTAGTTCTATATGAACATCAGCTTTCTTTATATTATCTTCGGTGTATTGCAGTGCTTCTTGGAAATATTTTTCTGCGTCCTCTAAATCACCTTTTGATTTAGATTTAATGGCTATCATTTTAGACAAACCGAACTCAGGAGAGTTTTCTTGCACTACTTTTGCTGCATCAATAAATGAATCTGAGCTTGTACATCCACCTGCTAATGCAAATTTCACAATTCTCTCTGCATCTTCTACTTTCTTTCCATCCTCCACAAACTTAGGATACAATTTCTCATCAATGATATTACAATCTATAGTTACAGAAGCGTTGAATAATTTTTCAACAAAATCTCTAGCTTTTTGAATCTTCTGTTTGCTTTCACCATTTTCTAGCATTTCATCTAATGTAGCTTGAACCTGATCATAAATTTCGATAATATCTAAATCAGTAAGAGGTCCGCCAGTTAATTTATATCTTCTTGCGGCATCCATATAATAGATCATGTTAGATGAAAAGCTTTTAGCACCTAACATCTCAAATGCCTCTTTTTCAATTTCAAATAGGTCTTTATACTTATCCTTTCTCTCCTTCCAAACATTATAAGCATCATTAGCTTTTCTGTTGGTTACATTTTCAACATCATTAAAGTATTTGATTCTTAGATCGTACAAAACCACAACAGAGTCTTGCATATTTTTTTGCTTTTGACCAGTAGTTGATTCTGCAAGATTTTCATATACTTTAACACCCTGAATATAAATTGAAGGATTAAGATCTGGTGTTTCGTTTAATAACCAATCTAATGGTGGCTTAGCCTCTTCATATTTTTCGGCAGTAAGCATATCGGAATAGAGTGCATTTTTCTCAATTGCAATTGCTTTTTTATCTGGGTCCTCTGGCCAGTTCCAACCGTCCTGTCCAAATGTTAAAGCTTGAACACCTAGTATCAATGCTAGTGTAATTAGAATTCTCTTCATCTTTCTTAAAATTTAATCAAACTGTCTTCGTAAAAACCATCTATCGTTAAAAGTAAAACTTAAATTAAAGTTTAAATAATTTTCTTGTACTAAACTATTTAACAAAGTTCCTCTTTGGCCAACTTCAAACGCTATATTTATGTTTGAAATCTTAGATATCGGTAAGGTTGTACCAAAAGTAATGCCAAAGGAATTTATTGAATTATTATTTATAACTAAAGGGCCATTTGAAATGTTAATTCCTGCTCTGTAGGTAACGCGTTCGATATAACGTGTGCCAGATTGAAGATTAGGAGTATATTCTGCCCCTACATTCATTTTCAGTTGTTCAACATAATTGTCTTCAGAAATCCCAAAACTTCTATACCTTCTCCAGTCTTGGTAAGAAAAATCTGCCATAATGGCCCATTTATTAGGTCTTACATAAGAAAAACCTATACTTAGTTTTTGGGGTAAAACGGTAGATCCAGCTGAATCGGAAACAATAAAAGAGCTTGAATCAGTTATTTGGGTTATTGGAGTTTCTGAGGTAGAAAGTATTTGTAGGTAAGTGTTTCTAGTTGTATTTAAATTAGCTTCCAAATCGTAAGTGGCACCCACCGACAAGTAATTTTTGCCTAATTGTTTCGTCAATTTAGTACCAAATATAAAAGAGAAATCAGAATAATTATCTGTGTTTTCTGCAGATACTAAATAAGGGATTGAAACGGTATCTTCTCCATTTATAATGTTTTCATAAATTGTTCTGTCAGTTAAATTCCCAAAATTATAATTGGCTTCAACTCCAATGGCAATATTCTCATTAATATTCCATCCGTTTGATAAACTAAATTGTGAAATAGTACCGCTTCCCTGATAACGCGTTAATTGTGCTTGCGGATCATTTTCAGCAGATCTTCTTCTTTGAAGAATTTCATAATTCTTAGAACTTAAAGGTCTTAAAGAGATAGAAAAGCCATATTTTCCTGGTACAATTGGGAAAGCTAATGATATATATTTCAAACCTCCATTTACCTGTCTAAATCTTGTCACCTCATCATTGATATTATTCTGAGTGATACTAAGGCCAGCCTCAAATGAGCTAAATCTTTGACCACCCAATAGGGCAGGATTTAGTACTGGTATAAACCAAGGGCTTTGATAAGCGATACCTGCATTACCCATTCCATTATTTGAAACAAACCCTTTTTCAGACAGCAACCCCATTCCGTAAGCTGAGTATGGAGAGATCAACTCTTGTGAATAAGATGATGAAATAAATATTATGGAAATTATACTAGCTATTAAGCCCGTCTTAAATTGATACATTATGTCTTAAAATCGCATTTAAACCCACTAAAACTAATTCTGGGATTGCAAAGATGGTAGCTTTTATTTTAGATTCAAAGAATTTTGCGTCTCCACCGGTGATTATTACCGTGAGCGGTTCATATTTGCTTTCAATCTCCTGAATATAAGCATCAATCTCAGCTTGAATCCCATGGACTACGCCACTTAGCATAGCCCCTTCTGTGGAATCTGAAATCCATTCCTCTACAGTGTCAACTTTAACTAACGGCAAACGGGCAGTAAAATTATGCATTGCCTTAAAACGCATGTTCATGCCTGGGGAAATAGCTCCACCATGATAGGTATTTCCTTTTTCAAGAAATTCATAAGTGATGCAGGTACCCAAATCAATCACTAAAGTGTTTTGACCCGGATATAGAATTTGAGCACCTGCCACAGCTGCTAACCTATCTAATCCAATAGTTTTTGATTTATATTGATTTTTAAAAGGTAGAGAAGTGTCTATTTTCAATAAAACTATGTTTCGAATAGATGTTGTTTCCTTTAAAATAGTTTCGTAATCCTCGTTAACACTGGAAATTACAGCATAATTTATTTTTTTCGAACCTAAAAATTGATTGAGCTCATAAACCGATTCAAAAGTTTTAGTAGATTCTAAGTGGTCTCCATTAAAAAGACCTATTTTAGTTTTAGTATTGCCTACATCAATGGCTATGTTCATATTTCCTTTGTTCAAATTCAAAATTAAATAAAATTATGCAGAAGCAAACTTATAATGTTATTGGTTTAATGTCTGGGACTTCCTTAGATGGGTTGGATATTGCATTTTGTAAATTTGAATATTTATCAAGCCAAAAATGGCATTGGGATATATTGAAATCTAATACCAAAGCTTATCCCAATAATCTGAAATCTGAACTTACTACATCCAAAAACTTGAATGGCCTTGATTTATATACCTTAGACATTGAAATAGGCAAGTGGATGGGAGAGGCAGTAAGAGAGTTTATTTCTGATAATAGATTATCTGTGGATTTTATTGCATCTCACGGACATACCATTTTTCATGTGCCAGATAAACAATTGACTTTACAAATTGGCAATCCGAATTTTATTCATGCCATCACTGAAAAACCAGTGATTTCTGATTTTAGATCTTTAGATATGGCCAAAGGTGGTCAAGGAGCACCTTTAGTACCAATTGGTGATGCTTTATTATTCAATGATTATGATTTCTGTATCAATCTGGGAGGCATAGCTAATTTATCTTTCGAAAATGAGAATAAGCAGAGATTAGCGTATGATATCTGTGTTTGTAATATTCTTTTGAATAGGTTGGCAAATTTAAAAGAGTTGGAATTTGACAATAAAGGTTCTTTAGGGAAATCAGGAAAGGTAATACCCCTTCTTTTGAATGAATGGAATAGCTTTTCTTATTTGAAAAAGGAATTTCCCAAAAGTTTGGGAATAGAGCAAATCGAACCTGACATTCTTTCTAAAATTGATCAGTCTAAGTTTAGTGTTGGGGATATGATGGCAACGGCAGTTGAGCATATTGCCACTCAAATAAGCAATACTTTGATCGCATCAAAAAAAGGAGGTAAAGTTTTACTGACTGGTGGAGGAGCCTTCAATGATTTTTTAATTGACAGACTTCAAAGCAAGCTTGATGAAAATTATGAGCTTATTGTAGCCGATCAAAAAGTAGTGAACTATAAAGAAGCTTTGATTTTTGCATTTTTAGGCGTTTTAAATGTCCGAAACGAATGGAACACTTTGGCTTCGGTTACCGGTGCTCATAGCAATAGCGTATCTGGTCAAAAGCTAGGCGATATTTGAAATATATTTTTGTAGTTTTGGCGTTTTGGAAACTCAAGTGAATAATTTTCAATAAAACTTTTTACGAACCGACTAAATTGAACAAAAATGAAAGAACTCTTAGAGAAATTTGAGAATAAGCGACCTGAAATAGTATTTGAATGGAAAGATTCTGAAACAGAAGCAGAAGGATGGGTTGTAATAAATTCACTAAGAGGAGGTGCTGCAGGGGGTGGAACACGAATGAGACCTGGACTTGATAAACATGAAGTTGAATCTTTAGCCAAAACAATGGAGGTGAAATTCACTGTTTCCGGCCCTGAAATTGGTGGCGCTAAGTCAGGTATTAATTTTGATCCAAATGACCCAAGAAAGAAAGGAGTGCTGGAGAGGTGGTATAAAGCGGTAATTCCTTTATTAAAAAATTATTACGGAACTGGTGGTGATTTAAATGTGGACGAGATACATGAAGTGATCCCGATTACAGAACAATATGGTTTATGGCATCCACAGGAAGGCGTTGTGAATGGACACTTTAATGCTACTGAGCCCGAAAAGATTAAAAAACTTGGTCAATTAAGACAAGGAGTTATCAAAGTAATTGAAGCACCTAGTTATAGTCCAGATATAAGAAGAAAATATACGGTTGCCGATATGGTGACAGGCTTTGGGGTGGCAAAGTCAGTGGAGCATTATTATAATATTTGGGGTGGTGTTTTAAGCGAAAAGCGAGCTATTATTCAGGGTTGGGGTAATGTTGGAGCATCAGCTGCTTATTTTTTAGCTCAAGCAGGTGTTAAAATAGTAGGCATCATTGACCGAAATGGAGGTTTGATTAATACTGATGGGTTCAGCATGGAAGCACTCACCACACTATTTCTCAATAGAAAAGGCAATGAATTAATTTCTGATGAATTGATTCCTTTCAAAGAAATGGATGAGAAAATTTGGGCTTTAGACGCTGAAATATTTATTCCAGCAGCAGCTTCTCGCTTAATAACTAAGCAACATTTAGAAGAAATGCTAGATTCTAAACTGGAGGTAATTGCAGCAGGAGCAAATGTTCCTTTTGCTGATAAAGGGATATTTTTTGGACCAATAGCTGAGTTCGCAGACAGTCGAGTAGCGGTAATCCCTGACTTTATTGCTAATTGTGGTATGGCAAGAGTTTTTGCTTATTTAATGACTGCAAATGCAGAAATTACTGATGAAGCTATTTTTGAAGATACTTCCAGAACAATTGAAAGGGCACTTCGTAAAACATTTGAGGCTAGCAACTCTAATGTCAATATTTCAAAGACTTCTTTTGAAATCGCCTTAAGTCAATTAATTTAACATTTAATTAATCATTTCCTCATGAGTTTATTTATAGGAAACTTCCTAAATTGAGGACACTTGAAAAATCATTTGCATGAGAACATCTTTATTTTCTATTTCAGCAATATTTTTGACCTTAGTATTTACCACTATTTTTGTTCCAAAGTCTTTTTCCGCGGAACTTAATGCTTCTACTGAATTAGTGGAAGAAGTTAGTAGCGAAGAAGGACATTCTGCGGAGGTAGTTAATGAAGAGGAGGCTAGTCATTCTGCTCCCGCCTGGACTGTAATTCCTTTTGTGCTGCTATTATTAATGATTGCAACTGGTCCATTGTTTTACGAACATTTCTGGCATAAAAACTATCCTAAAATAGCGGTGATTCTGGCAGTTTTAGTTGTGAGTTATTATTTATTTGTAATTCACAATGTGCATAGTCCTGTCCATGCAGCTTTTGAGTATTTTCAATTTATCTCATTGTTAGCTTCTCTTTACATTGCATCGGGTGGAATTGTCATCAAAGTGAATAAGAAGTCAACACCAATTGTGAATATAGCTATGCTTTTGATAGGCTCAGTTGTAGCTAACTTAATAGGAACTACTGGGGCCTCAATGCTTTTAATTCGCCCTTTTATACGATTAAATAAAAATAGAATAAAAGCTTACCATATTATTTTCTTCATATTTATGGTAAGTAATATTGGAGGTTCTTTGACCCCAATTGGTGACCCACCACTCTTCTTAGGATTCTTGAAAGGAGTTCCTTTTTTCTGGACTCTTGAGCATAATTGGCCAGCTTGGATTTTTGCACTCATAGTTCTAGCAATAGCTTTCTATTTCCTTGATAAAAGAAATAAATCAGGTGCTGAAGAAGATGAAGCAGAAGTTTTTGATAATAAAATCACTATTACAGGTAAAAGAAATTTCATTTGGCTAGCTGTAATTATTATATCTGTTTTCATTGATCCTAATGTGTTCTCTTGGGTTCCAGGCATAACGTATGATGGTCAGCAATTCTCCTATATTCGTGAGATAATCATGCTAAGCGTAACCTATTTATCGTATAAGTTTGCCAAAGATAAGGTTCATGAATTAAATGAGTTTAGTTTTGAGCCTATAAGAGAAGTTGCTTTTATCTTCGTTGGGATTTTTGGAACTATGATGCCAGCTTTAGATTTAGTAGGAGATTTTGCTAAATCCGAAACAGGTGCTGCTTTAATCACTCATAATACGCTTTATTGGGGAACTGGAGCACTTTCGGGATTTTTAGATAATGCACCTACCTATTTGAATTTCTTGGCAGCGGCTATGGCTTCACAGGGCGGAAGTATTTCCGTATTAAAAGAGGTGACTCAATTCGCAAATGGAGGTGTGTTTTATGACTCAGTTGCTGACCTAACTGCAATTTCAATTGCGGCAGTATTCTTTGGCGCTATGACTTATATTGGGAATGGACCTAATTTCATGGTAAAATCAATAGCGGAACAAGTAGGTATCAAAATGCCTTCTTTCTTCGGTTATATAATCAGATTCTCTATTCCTTTCTTATTGCCTTTACTTCTTTTGGTTTGGTTGTTATTTATCAGATAATTTAAATTTCAGGTATAAGAATTATTAAACTTTTAAAAAAAGCAAAGTACAGAAGCGTTTTCCATAGTTCATAGGAAGTTTTTGGTACTGAATCCATCCAATATTAATATTTCAGTGTCTATGATTTAACTAAAAAATGCTGAAATGAAATATCTGCTTTTACTTCTTATTCCATTTTTTCTTTTCAATTGTAGCCAAGATGAAGGTCAAGGTATAAAAAAGGATTTTGAATTCATTTCTGAATATACTGCTTTAGTAACAGTTGGTGGTGTGGTCGGTGTTGTTGATCGAACTTTTGAAGTAGGTGAAATTTATGAAGGCGTAGATGAGGGAGGAGATACCATATTAATAAGAATTGCTGAACATAGAAAAAGAAATGAGGATTGTCCTAATAGTTGGTGCTATCAAGAATTCTTAGATGTTCCTCGAGATTTTCTGAAATTGGTCAAGTAATGCCAACAGGGTAGTATGTTTTATTTTTCAGGAAGGACTTTAAAAATCATCTGATCCCTAGCTAATTTTACTGTATTTGTACTTTTGCAGCAATTAAACTCTCTTAAAGAAAGAGTCTACAAATTCCATTTTGTTGAAAACTTGAAGATCTTCTACTTTTTCGCCTACTCCAATATATTTCACAGGGATTTTAAATTCTTCTGATATTCCGATAACAACTCCACCTTTTGCAGTCCCGTCTAATTTTGTGATGGCTAAGGCTGTCACTTCAGTGGCTTTGGTAAATTCTCTAGCTTGAATCATAGCATTTTGACCAGTAGAACCATCAAGTACTAATAAAACCTCATGAGGAGCTTCATTTACAAATTTTTGAATTACCCTTTTAATTTTGGATAACTCATTCATCAGATTCACTTTAGTGTGCAATCTTCCAGCAGTGTCGATGATGACAATATCAGCTTCTTCTTGAACACCTTGTTTTACAGCATCAAAAGCCACAGAAGCTGGGTCGGTATTCATTCCATGAGAAACCACCGGAACATCTATTCTTTCACCCCATTTTTTCAATTGATCAACTGCTGCTGCACGGAAGGTATCGGCAGCACCCAGTATTACTTTCTTACCTTGCTTTTTATATTGAGCAGCTAATTTACCAATAGTAGTAGTTTTACCCACGCCATTTACACCAACTACCAATAAAACGTATGGTTTTTTGATGTCTTCAGGAAGGGAAAAGTCTTTTAAGTCTTGAGTATTATTTTCAGATAAAAGCCCCGCAATTTCTTCTCTAAGGATTTTATCTAATTCACTTGTGCCTAAATATTTATCACGAGCTACTCTTTCCTCAATTCTTTGAATAATTTTGACTGTAGTATTCACCCCTAAATCAGAGCTGATTAAGATTTCTTCCAATTCATCCAGTACGTCTTCATCTACTTGGGATTTGCCTACTACGGTTCGTCCAAGTTTAGAGAAAAAGCTTTCTTTAGTTTTTTCCAGACCCTTGTCTAGTGATTCTTTTTTTTCTTTGGAGAAGATCTTAAAAATACTCATTCTATTATGGTTTAAAACTAATGGTAATTGGAGGCTTACAATGATACGTAATTAAAGCACTAAAGTAATTGAGAAAAGAAAAAAGTAGAAGTGTATAAACAAAAAAAGTCCCAAAAGAGGGACTTAAATCAATTTAAACCTTAAAACTATAATTATTTTTTAAGTGCCTCTTTGGCCATTTCCAAAGGTACCATCTCCTCACGGAAAGAATAACCTCCGTTTTTTGACTTCACTGCTCTGATTATTTTCGCATAACCTTTAGCATCTTTATCTTTTAATGTTGCTACTACTTTCTTAGCCATGATTACTTAATTTCTTTGTGAACAGTATTTTTCTTCAAAATTGGATTGTATTTTTTCAACTCCAATCTTTCTGTTGTGTTTTTTCTGTTTTTTGTCGTGATGTAACGAGAAGTACCCGGAGCACCACTTTCTTTATGTTCAGTACATTCTAAAATTACCTGAACTCTATTTCCTTTCTTAGCCATTGTGCTTTATATTTTTGAGCAATAGAAACTTATACTAATACATTACCGTTTTCACGTGCCTTCTTCAAAACTGAAGTAATACCATTTTTGTTAATGGTTCTGATTGCGCTAGTAGAAACTTTTAAAGTAATCCACTTGTCTTCCTCAGGAAGGTAAAACCTCTTCTTTTGCAAATTTGGCAAAAACCTTCTTCTGGTTTTATTATTTGAGTGAGAAACATTGTTCCCCACTTGAGGTCTTTTTCCGGTAATTTGACAAACTCGTGCCATATCTATCTAAATTATTTTTGTTGTCGATTTCAAATTGGTCTGCAAATATCGGCAATATTTTGATAATCACAAACCTTAGCCCAAAAATACGTCCTAATTTTTTTGGTTTTCCAAGGGATTGCCGTCCTGTTTTGTTAGATTTACATTTTAAGAGAGTGTAATTTACGAAGTTTTAAACATTTAAGCTATGATTGAAGAAATCAAGAACAGTCAACAAGCCATTGACATGGAAAGCAAGCATGGAGCTCATAATTATCATCCCCTACCTGCTGTATTGGCCAAGGGAGATGGTGTTTTTCTTTGGGATGTAGAAGGAAAAAAATATTATGACTTTTTGTCTTCATACAGTGCGGTTAACCAGGGGCACAGCCACCCAAGAATTTTAGAAACCCTTAAAAAGCAAGCAGAGACTTTAACTTTGACCTCTAGGGCATTTCATAATAATATATTAGGACCATTTGAAAAATATATCACCGAGTATTTCGGTTTTGATAAAGTTTTGGCGATGAATTCTGGTGCGGAAGCAGTGGAATCGGCATTAAAAATTGCCAGAAAGTGGGCGACTGAAAAAAATGGGGTAGCTCCAAATGCTGGTAAAGTGATAGTGGCAGAACAAAACTTTCATGGCAGAACAACAACTATCATTTCTTTTTCAAGCGATGCCAATGCTAAGAAAAACTTTGGCCCATATACGCCTGGTTTTATTAAAATACCTTATAACGATACTGAAGCTTTAGACAAAATTTTACAAGGAGAAGATAATATAGTTGGGTTCTTAGTGGAGCCAATTCAAGGTGAAGCTGGAGTTTACCGACCAGACACTGATTATTTAAAGAAATGTAAAGAAATCTGTAAGAAGCATAATGTTCTATTCATAGCCGATGAAATTCAAACGGGAATTGCCAGAACTGGAAGTTTATTAGCTGTTTGTGGCGATTGTACTTGCGAAGGACATTGCGAAAAGCAATCAACTTATGTAGAGCCAGATATTTTGATTTTAGGGAAAGCACTTTCTGGTGGATTTTATCCCGTTTCTGCTGTACTGGCAAACGATCATATCATGGAAGTTTTAACTCCAGGGACTCACGGTTCTACTTTTGGTGGTAATCCATTAGGTGCAGCTGTAGCTCTAACTGCGTTGGAAGTTGTAAAAGATGAGAAATTAGCTCAAAATGCACGTAAGCTAGGGCAGCTTTTCAGAGAGAGAATGCAAAAATTTGTTGATAAATCTGAATTTGTGAGCTTGGTAAGAGGAAAAGGTTTATTAAATGCAGTTGTCGTTAACGACTCTCCAGACAGTTCTACTGCTTGGGATATTTGCATGGCGTTAAAAGAAAATGGTTTACTAGCTAAGCCTACTCACGGAAACATTATCCGATTTGCACCACCATTGGTGATAACTGAAGATCAAATAAATGAATGCTGTGATATTATTGAGAAAACCATTACTGAGTTTAAAAAGAAGTAAACCCTGTTTGGTAAAGACAAAAAAAGCTCGGATTAACCTCCGAGCTTTTTTTGTTATACACCTTATTATCTAAAGTTTAGATGAGGTTCTATTCATAAAATCTTCTTCTGAATTAGTTTCCTTTCCCCAATCCCCTTAATTTTGTGTAAAATTTAGCATCATGTCCGATAGATATAACCAGCGTGGGGTTTCAGCCTCCAAAGAAGATGTTCACAATGCCATCAAAAACCTTGACAAAGGATTATTTCCTCAAGCATTTTGCAAAATTGTACCTGATCACTTAACTGGGGATGAGGAATATTGCACCATCATGCACGCGGACGGTGCTGGGACTAAATCTTCATTGGCCTATATGTATTGGAAAGAAACTGGAGATATTTCCGTTTGGAAAGGTATTGCCCAAGATGCTATTATCATGAATATTGATGATTTGCTGTGCGTGGGTTGTACGGATAAAATATTACTCTCCTCCACTATCGGCAGAAATAAAAACCTAATTCCGGGTGAGGTAATTTCTGCCATTATCAATGGTACAGAGGAAGTTTTGCAAATGTTGAGAGATAATGGTGTAAATATCATAAGCACAGGAGGAGAAACAGCAGATGTTGGGGATTTAGTGAGGACAATTATTGTGGATAGTACCGTTACAGCCCGCATGAAAAGAAAGGATGTGATTTCCAATGATAATATTAAAGCGGGACATGTAGTAGTTGGCTTGGCTTCTTACGGACAAGCCACTTATGAGAATGAATACAATGGCGGAATGGGTAGTAATGGGTTGACTTCAGCTCGACATGATGTATTCAGCAAGGAATTGATGGCGAAATATCCTGAGAGTTTTGACCCTTCTGTTCCAGATAATTTAATTTATACTGGATCCAAAAAATTAACTTCCAAAGTAGATCGAGTAGATTTAGATGCTGGAAAGCTGGTTTTGTCTCCGACTAGAACTTATGCTCCTCTGATTAAGAAAGTATTAGAAGAATTGCCAGGTAAAGTAGCCGGAATGGTGCATTGCAGTGGTGGTGCCCAAACCAAAGTACTTCATTTTGTGGAAAAGCTACATATCATCAAAGATAACTTATTTCCTACTCCTCCGCTTTTCAAAATGATTCAAGAGGAATCCAAAACGGACTGGAAGGAAATGTACAAAGTATTCAATATGGGGCACAGGATGGAACTTTATGTTGATGAAAAGGATGCGCAAAAGATAATTGACATCTCTAAATCCTTTAATATTGATGCTCAAATCATTGGCAGGGTTGAAGATTCAGAACAAAAGAAAGTGACGGTGAAAAGTGAGCATGGGGAGTTTGTTTATAATTAATGATTATTCATTCTATTAAAAATTAAAAACTCAATATAAACCAACCCTCCAATCACTATTATTTCGCCAATGAAATAAAGAAGCCCTAATATGGTGAGCTGATGAAATAATGTAATGATCAGAACAGCTGTAGTGATACAATACAATAAATTCGCAATGGCAATTGCTTTCAGAAATGGCTTCCAGTTACTTTTTAGCAATAAAAAACAGCTCAAAGAATAAATACAAAATAACACAGCAATTAAGGATAATGAAATCAATATTTCGCGAGGCATCCCAATGAATACCTGTAATTTCGGGAATACTATTCCTAAAATAAAGGCTGTGATGAATGCTCCTATAGCATCGACCAAAAATATTCTAGAGGGGAATGAAAGAAATTTATTTATCATCTTTTGAAATGCCATATACCAAATCTAAGTAAGGGTTTGGAGTAAATTAAAAATTAGTCCTTCAACCCTCAAGCCAACGTCTAAATGCTGATGTTTGGGCTGCACTGGTGGTTAAGCTCTGTTTAAAATGCCTTAATCTAACTGAAATCCTATCATTAAAAAACGGTTCTATTCGGTCAATAAAATCTATATTCACCAATTCACTTCTATTGATCTGAAAAAATTGCTTGCCATCGAGCTCCTTTGCCAGATCAGATAGTTTGTATCGAAAATCAAATTCTTGCCCTTTGCTAGTGTGGGCTTTGCAAACTCCTTCATTGGTTTGAATGCAAACTACCTCTTTCAATTCCAGCAGTTGCATACTCTCCTCTGACTTCACTAAGATTCGTTCTTTATACTTTTTATTTGTCTGCGAAATCAGCTCACTGATCATCTGCCAGTTTTTTTGCTCTTTTTGTCCGCTAATTCGAAAAAACTTGTCCATAGCTTTTTGAAAACGATCATAGCTTATGGGCTTAAGTAGGTAAGCTATGCCATTGGCATCAAAGGCATCTTGGTAAAAAGTATCAAAAGCAGTGGTGAAAATAATAGGGCATTGAATAATCCCTTGCTCTAAAGACTGAAAAACTGTCCCGTCCAACAGTTGGATATCTGAAAAAATAAGGTCAGGCATGGGATTTTGACCCAACCAATCCTGCAAAGCGGCATTTGAAGAAAGCACTTCCAATACTTGCATTTGCCCATATCGCTGAATATGAGCTGCCAAATGTTCAGCATTTAATTTTTCATCCTCTATAATCAATACTTTCATCATAATCTTTTATGCAAGTGTCAAACTTACAAAATAGGAACCTCTACTATAAATTTGTCATTCGTTATTGCCACATTTATTTTCTCCCCAAAAATCAATTCGTACCTCTTAGCTATGTTTTCTAACCCTTGACCATTGGCAAAACTACTTTTTTGAGGTCGATAGTCATTTTTGATTTGTAGTCTATTGTCAATTCTTTCAATTTCGATAATTAAAGGATTTGAATCAGTAGCTTTATTGTGCTTAATGGCATTTTCGATACAGGTATGTAATACAAATGGAATCAGTTCACCTTTTTGATCCTCTACTTTTACCCGTACTTGATAGGCTATGTCAAATCTGCTGACAATTAAATGTATATACTCCTTTATAAATTTCAACTCATCTTGTAAAGACACTTTATCGCTTGCATTATGCTTTAAAAAGTAGCGGTATACTTCCGAAAGGCTATCCAAAAATACTTCGGCATCATCTTTTCTGTTTCGCATCATGGAAGAGAGAATACTCAAATTGTTGAATAAAAAATGGGGTTCCAGATTCTTGGATAAGAGTTGAGTTTGCATTTTCTGTTTTTCCAAGGTCATTGTTCTAGCATTTCTAAAATAGAGGAAAGCCAAAGTTAAACCTGAAATGGGTACAAAGCTTAATGAAAAACTGAACACAATATTTCCGAAAAGCTGATTAGCATCAATAAATAAATCATGATAGGTTCTTACAGCTGAAAAATAAATACTAGTAAAAAACGAAAAAATAAGAAAGGACATGAAAAAGGCAAAAAGGAGTCTATATCCATTGAAATAGCGTGATCCTGTACTGATTTTCCATGCTAATAGCGTGGCTAAAAAAGCTAATAGTGCATTTAAATTACCAAAAACATGATCGCCAAAATTGAAAAAATCGAGATCGCCATTTTTCACTATATAGAAATTAAAGATATAGAGCGTATTTAAAGAAATGATTCCTATTAAAATCAAAATTGCGTTTCTAATGAAACTTGATAGTGCGGCTGTTTTCATGTGTTATCAAAAGTAAAAAAAGCCCGCGAAATACTTTCACGGGCTTGTAGATTTTGACTAAAGGATTATAAAAAATCTTTAACTTCTTGCTCGCTAGTGAAGGTTTGTATTTTAGGGTTTCCTTCCTGATCTACAAAGATCATAAGCTTTGGATTACCTTCTTCATCGTTGAGGAATAGGCCGTTCATTCCATCTCTACTTTTTCCTAAGAACACCAACGGACGAGGACCACTTTCTTGCTGAATTTCCATCATTCTTTTTCTGCGCTCAGCTTTATCTTCTATTTTTTCAGCCTCCCTCATCGCTTTCATGGTTTCCACAATATGACTGTCTTCAGGGAAATCATTGATCATAAAACCTCTTGATTTTTGCATCTTTCCATTCCGAACAATATCATTATTCAGTATTTGAATTACCTGATCATTTTTATATTGATCGAAAGATAGGGACATACCGCTATTTTTTGTTTCTCCTGCTTCAGATACACCATAGATTAAACCACCGCATTCATCTCCTTCATCATTAAAGAAAATCATACCTGCATGACGATCTCTAAATTCCATATCCTCACCATCCATTTGTCCCGAATGTTGACGAGCTTTATTACTCAACACCATTCTGATAGTGCCATCATCTTCAATAATATTAATGCGCTTCACGGTGAGCTCATCCATTTGCTGATGCATTTGAGAGGTGGTAAAGGCTGTGAAAATAATAGTGATCAGTATTACGCTTGAGAAAATACTGTAAAGTTTAAATTTGTTGTTTGTCCTAGTTTTCATTGTTTTTTTGTTTAAATGTTTAGTCAAAACTAGAGTAAAACCAAACTATTAAGAATGCAGATTAAATGAATTGAGGGAATTCAACAATGAATTGGGGGGAATGATCAATAGAAGGGTTCGTGACTTTATATGAAGTTTGAAATGAGAATGAAAAGGACTAAAATTAATATTCAGTTCCTCTCAGTTATGCTTTCCGTAAGATTTTCTCCACCTTCTTACCCTTAGCTAATTCATCTACTATTTTATCAAGATACCGTACTTGCTGTGTTAGCTTATTTTCAATTTCTTCTACTCTATATCCACAGATTACACCTTTAATTAACTTGGCATTAGGATTTAGATTAGCTTTTTGAAAGAATTTCTCGAAAGTCACTTTTTCTTCAATGAGTTTTTGCTGCTTCTTTTCGTCAAAGCCTGTTAACCACTCAATGACCTGATGTAGTTCTGCTTTCGTTCTGCCTTTTTTCTCCACTTTTGTGACGTAATGTGGATATACTGAGGCAAAGGTCATTTGAGCCATTCTTTCATCGTGTTTGAGTGTGGTTTTCATACTATTTAAATATAAAATCTTTTATTGTAAGTTGTCTGTTCTTTGGCTTAAGTTGCCAACTGTAGCTGAAAATCGTATGGTATATCCACATTTGCATACTTATATTTAATTACTCTTGGAAAGGAGTACCTAAGCAATTTCCGGATTGCTAATTGCGATCGGACCTCCTCTTTACTTTTCATTGAAAGCTTCTCAAAAGAAAATTTACCATCACAAATTTTAGAGTATCTGTTGAGTTTTGCGAGTATACCAATTCCCATTAGATGCAGAGAAAATAACAACTCATCTTTTTTCTTATGATCAAAAGGAGTTTCCTTAACTAGGGAAAAAGCAATAGTTTTTTGTTTGTCAAGATCTCTAGCAATGGTTTCAAGATCTGGTCTTGTACTTGCAAATGTACGAATGCCTTTTTTCAAATCTTTATGAAGGTCTTGCGCATCATTGCAATATTGAATATATCCACCTAATTCGTAAAGTGCTTTTTTTTCAATTTCAGTTATTTCTCCGGGTACCAACGAACGAATGTACAATAGAGAATATCCGCATTTATCTTTACAAATTTCATCCACTTCTTTTTGAGTAATGGATTGATTAAATTGTTGTTTACTTTTCAATTGTGCGTCAAATACTATTTCATAATAGTGAATTACTCTGGTTTTTATTTCTTCGTCAAGTGAGTTTAAGAATGTATGGTAAAACATTGCATATAGTTTCTCCACAACATCGTTATATTGATCTTCCGTTTTTGGATTTTTAAATTCCTTGATCTTTTCTGTTCCCATTTCAACATCATCGATAATGAAATCACACATTGCTCCCAAAGCGCCACTTAGTAAGTAAGCCCTTTTCTGCTGCAATGTGGAAGTTTGCTCTGCTATATCATTAAATTTTTCGCAAGCGTAAAGACACTCTGCCATATACCATTGTAGCTTCAATTTAAAATTGTAAGGGATATTTTTAGCAGAAGCAAAGTCAAATGAAGCGGTCAGATGTTCTATAACAGCTCTTGCTTCACGATGATAGCGTGAATTTATATTATTGAACTTTCTAAGATCATTAACTGATTTTATCAATCGAAATATCATATTTACAGCTTTTTCTTTGATGTGTAGTTCGTGATTAAAATGATAATCTATTTGCCCAATATTTAGTGCCTACTGTTTAAGGCGTGGCTTTGGTATTAGCTTTTGCCTTTTATTGCAATGATTTCATACCTATTCGTTGTCTTTTTTTTGTTTCAGCCTGAATGATAGTTCAGGTTACATTTAAAGTTTTCAAAAAGATAAGACTCCCCAAGTTATCAAAAAATAGTGGTCTTTTCGGAAATTTAGTGGAGACACATTTTTTGATGGTTTCTTCCTCACCTTGCTGAATTAGTAAGTTTCTTCTGATAATTTTTTGTCATCTTTATCAATAAAAGTAGTTCTACCATTAGTATTTGGAAATTCAGAAGTCGATTTTCGATATTGATCCTGCCAAATTTCTCTCCATTCTATATTTTGACGATAGCCATGTAATTTTTTAAAGTACAGCGTAAATATATGAACTTGTAGCATTGAAAGAAATCGCACTTTTGCAGCTTGAAGTTTAGCTATTGCAGTTTTCCTTTTTTAATCGGGTAATCATTTTAGAAAATGTACGATCACTTGCAAGTATAAGATATTGAGCAGATTTCAAGTCAATTACCTGTTCACAATCACCAAAATGTATTACTTACAAAGACATTGATTTTGCCACTGAACCATTTTTACTTTTGTAGTTTGTATATGCGCATCTGATAGCGAATATCTCAGATTATTGCAGAAGGCAATGCCTTACCCAGTTTTGAGTTGTCCCTTATAGTTGAGTTGCTGCTAGAAAAGAAAACAAAATGCCAGACAAAGACTGCGAAAGGTTAACCTAGAAATTTACAATGGGTGAAAAGTAGTCTTACTATACTAATGAGAAATGTAATTTGGCCAGGATTTCATTTCATACATACCTTAAGGTATAAATATTGACTGAATTTTTTGAATTTGAATTTAGGCGCTAGGTTTGAACAATCCTTGTGCAGCTTTTCGATAAGAAAATAGCCTTCTCGACAAAAACGGGATAGGTTGGCTGTCCTTGTTTGTAAAAGAAGTCTTAGGTTAAGTTTATTTAGTTTTGCAATGAAAATATTTCCTTATATACTTTTTTGAAATGGAATTTCCTTCTTACCTTTGTGAGCCAAAATGGTGGATGTAGCTCAGTTGGTTAGAGTATCGGTTTGTGGTACCGAGGGTCGTGGGTTCGAGCCCCATCTTCCACCCATTATTTAAATAGCCTGTTTCTTTTCGGATTCGGGCTATTTTTTTTGTTTAAAAAATACTAAAACCCCTCTGTCCTTCGGACATCTCTCCGCCAGCTGGCGGAAGAAGTGGAGCGTGCTAAAAATTAGCAGCCTGCTAAGTTAAAAACCTTTACCTATAAAATAGAGAAGAGATATAATTTTAGAAGTATAGTTTATCTATTTGCTCGAAGCAGCTCCCCTCCTTACGGAAAGGAGGGGTGTCCGCTAGCCCCTAATATCCGCATATAGATGTTGAAAAGTACTGCAAAACCTTAGGTATTAACTG